>Ga0105048_10002169_pt1 | contig 31714 bp, 28 predicted proteins | sample MAT05_FD_78382 | JGI IMG/M metagenome (GOLD analysis project Ga0105048, IMG submission 78382) | Freshwater microbial communities from Lake Fryxell liftoff mats and glacier meltwater in Antarctica - MAT-05 | ecosystem: Environmental > Aquatic > Freshwater > Ice > Liftoff microbial mat | place... | reverse complement strand
GTACGGGTTGTGTTCAAGCCCGTTGTGAAAACACCCGACGAGATTTATGCCATTTGTCAGGCAGCCAACGTGGCCCCGAATTGCGTCGGCATCGTAACGTGGATGCACACATTTTCGCCGGCCAAGATGTGGATTCGGGGCCTGACTATCCTGAAAAAACCGCTACTACACCTGCATACCCAGTTCAACCGGGATATTCCGTGGGGCAGCATCGACATGGATTTCATGAACCTGAACCAGTCGGCACATGGCGACCGCGAGTTTGGGTTTATCATGGCGCGAATGCACCAATCCAGGCCGGGCCTAAACCGCAAAATTGTGGTGGGTTTCTGGCAGGACACTACTGTTATCAAGCAGATCGCGGGCTGGGCGCGTGTGGCCGTAGCGGCCCATGAAATGAAGACGCTGAAGGTGGTTCGTTTCGGCGACAATATGCGGCAGGTAGCCGTGACCGACGGCGATAAAGTAGCCGCCGAAATAACCTTCGGGATGTCGGTGAACACGCACGGCATTGGCGACCTGGTGGCCGTAATCAATCAGGTAACCGACGCCGATGTGGATCAGTTGGTAGCCGAATACGGCGATAGTTACACGCTCATGGAGTCGCTGCAACGGGGTGGGGCTCAGCATTCGTCACTTCGCGATGCCGCCCGGATCGAGATTGGAATGCGGGCGTTTTTGCAGGATGGCGGCTTCGGAGCCTTCAGCGACACATTCGAGGATTTACACGGCATGGCACAGTTGCCCGGCATCGCTTCGCAGCGGCTCATGGCCGACGGCTACGGTTTTGCAGGCGAAGGCGACTGGAAAATCGCTGCTATGGTGCGCGTGATGAAAGTAATGGCAGCTGGTTTGCCTGGCGGCAATTCGTTCATGGAAGATTACACCTACCATTTCGATCCTATAAACCCACTCGTACTGGGTTCACACATGCTCGAAATCTGTCCGAGCATCGCTGCGGGTAAACCATCGTGTGAAGTGCATCCGTTGGGTATCGGCGGTAAAGCTGACCCGGTCCGGCTGGTGTTCAACGCCCCGGCGGGTCCAGCCATCAACGTCTCGCTGATGGACATGGGCAACCGCTTCCGGTTGCTTGTAAACGAAGTGGAAGCCGTTGCCGTAACCGAAGCGTTGCCCAAACTCCCCGTTGCCCGCGCCCTCTGGAAACCCATGCCCGACATGGCAACTGGCTGTGCGGCCTGGATTCTGGCGGGTGGGGCGCACCATACGGTATTTAGTCAGAACCTGACCACCGAAAACATCGAGGATTTTGCCGATATATTCGGCGTTGAACTGGTCGTGATTGACAAAAGCACGAATCTGCGGCAACTAAAAAACGAACTCCGCTGGAGCGAAGTGGCCTATCGGAATTGAGTGGTTGAGTGATTGGGCGATTGAGTGAAACAAATACTTCACTCAATCGCCCAATCACTCAACCGCTCAACCACTCAATCTTATGTACAAAACCTTACAGGAAGAATGTTACGAGGCCAACATGCAACTCCCCAGGCTGGGGTTGGTGCTGTTCACCTTTGGCAATGTCAGCGCAGTGGACCGCGGGCAGGGCGTGTTTGCCATTAAACCAAGCGGTGTGTCGTATGACGTTCTCAAACCAGACGACATCGTAATTTGTGATTATGAGGCCAGGGTGGTGGCCGGAGCTATGCGGCCCTCATCGGATACCAAGACCCATGCACTGCTCTATAAAACCTGGAACGACATCGGCGGCATCACACACACGCACAGCACGTATGCCGTGGCCTGGGCACAGTCGGGTATGGACATTCCGATTTTTGGAACTACCCATGCCGACCATACGCACCAGGACATTCCCTGCGCACCAGTGCTGACCGACGAAATGATACAGGGCGATTACGAACACGAGACGGGTAACCAGATTTTCGATGTGTTTCGGCAGAAAGGGCTATCGCATACCGAAGTCGAGATGGTGCTGTTGCAAAACCACGGGCCATTTACCTGGGGAAAGACAGCCGAGAAATCGGTGTATAACGCAGCTGTATTGGAAGAAATAGCCCGAATGGCCTATTTGACCCTGCAAATCAATCCCAACACGGCTCGCATTAAGGATACGCTTCGTCTGAAACATTACGAACGCAAACACGGAAAAGACGCCTATTACGGACAAGGTTGCTGACCCAGTGCATATATCTGCACAATAGTTGCCTTTTACAAAAACTAAACCTATCTAATTCATGAAACAAGCTGCTAAACTCCTTAGTCTGGCCTTACTGGCAGGTGAAATTATGACGTCCTGTAGTTCCAATAAATCTGCTGAAAATCAAAAAATGGGCATTGAAAAATCGGCTTACGGCCAACTCCCCGACGGTCGGTCGGCTGACCTCTATACACTACGCAACGAAGCGGGCATGACTGCCCAGATTACAACCTATGGCGGTATCCTGATCGGTCTAACGGCTCCTGACAAAGACGGCCATTTCGACGATGTTACGCTGGGATTCGACTCGTTGGCTTCCTACACGAAAAACAACCCGTTTTTTGGGGCATTGGTTGGTCGCTATGGCAATCGGATTGCCAAGGGAAAATTTACGCTCGATGGCAAGCCGTATACGCTCGTAACCAACAACATGGGCAACCACCTGCACGGCGGTACTGTTGGCTTTGATAAAGTACTCTGGACGGCAACAGCTGTAGAAGGCGATGAACCCGCGCTGAAACTAACCTACACGGCCAAAGATGGCGAAGAAGGATACCCCGGCAACCTGTCGGTAGAAGTGACGTACACGCTCCAAAAAGACAACGCGCTCAAGATCGACTACCAGGCAACAACCGATAAACCAACGGTGGTTAACCTGACCAATCACACCTACTTTAACCTGACGGGTGGTGCCAAACGCGATATTCTCGACCACGTGCTAACCATCAACGCCGACCGGTTTGTACCGGTAGACGCAACACTGATTCCGACCGGCGAACTGAAGTCGGTGAGTGGAACACCATTCGATTTCACGAAAGCAACCCGCATTGGCGACCGTATTGATGACTCGACCGACGTGCAGATCAAATACGGGATTGGTTACGATCATTGTTGGGTACTCACCGATAGCAGCAACACGCTTAAAGATATTGCCACGGTGTTTGAACCGACTAGTGGACGTGTGATGACGGTGAAGACAACGGAACCTGCCGTCCAGTTTTATACGGGCAACTTCCTCGATGGGTCGGTAACAGGCCGGGAAGGATTCCCCTACAAAAAACGCTATGCGCTGTGCCTCGAAACCGAGCATTACCCCGATTCACCGAACCAGCCCAGCTTTCCAACTGCGGTTTTGCGGCCCGGCCAGACCTACAAAACCACTACTGTTTACCAGTTTTCAGTGAAGAAATGATGTGTTTACCCAACGGTGAGACTTTTCAACGTTTGCTGTCTGCTGCGGGCAGTACATAGCTGGTTGGCCTCTTTCGCAAAAACGGTTATCATTATCTCTTTGGTTTCGTTTGATTTCTGTTGCCGAGGTCAAAAAAGCACGTATACTGTCAGGGTAGGCAGGTCGTTCAGAATCGCGTTTCTGTGAATACCCGCTACTCACTTCACGGGTACAAACAACACCGCATCCGCTACTAATGGAGCCGCACTGTCGTTGGTCAGCGTCAGTGATGGCGACTCACCCAAGGTGTGTTCGCCGAGGTTAATCCAGTCGTTGTTTTGTTGCTGCTGATTCACCTTCAGCGCTCGATTGCTCCGATCATCCCTTAGCAATGCTATCACCCTGGGCGATTTGTAGGTTTGAACGCCAATTTGGTCGGGATTACCTCCCCCACCCTGCCACAGCGGATTATACACGTAAATGGTGTATTTACCCGGCCGCATGTGGCTGGCCTTAAAGGTAATACGGGCTTTCTGACCCGCTTGAGCCAGCAGAAGCGAAGATCCATATTTACCACCTGTTGTCAGGCGCTCCCAAACACCCGTAGTGGTAACGCGTGTGGAATCGTCGTTGTCGATAAGTACTTCAGGGGCACGACCGTCTAACAGCGGGTCGCTGGCCAAACGCGCTTGTAGTTTTTTGATGTCGATGTCTTGTACTGATTTTTGCTCGTCGATGGCGTGGCAAGCTGCTAAAGCTGCCGATTGAGCCAGCACCATAAACACCGGCTCCATCCGAATAGAGCCATAAGCAATATGACTGGCCGACAAACAAACCGGTACGATTAGATTAGTGCATTCGTTCCGTTTGGGAACCAGCGCCCGGTAACTAACCGGATACGGCGGAAAACCACCCACCTGCACATCGCCCTCGTTTTTAACCATCATCCGGCCGTCTTTTTCAACAACCAGGCGCTGGCAATTGTGCGAGTCCATAGTATAAGCGGCCATGCCAACGCCATCGGTCACTACCGTTTTACCTTCGCAATTGGCTTGCGTCATCACGTATTCACCCACCATTCGCCTGGCTTCGCGGATGTACAGTTGGTGCGAAAAATGACCGTTATCGGTGTATTCATCTTTAGGATAACCCCATTGCACCATCTCGTCGCGGAGGTGTTTGGGCATTCTGGAGTCATGACCAATGAAATAAAACAGCCCTTTGGTATAGGTTTCGTGTTCCCGAATAATCTCGGCTCGCCGGGCCGGGCTGGCGTTCGGGTAATCGAAGTTGGCCCCGATCATATCCGTTGACAGGCCCCCACAGTTGTTGATGTCCGTTTTGCGGTTGGGCATCGGCACAAAGTGCATCAGGTTCCATGTCAGCACATCAGGTACTTTTTTGCTCGCGGCAATCTGGCGCAGCAACAACTCGTATTTAGTGGAGTCGTAACCGTTGGGGCGGGTAATGGGAATGCGATTGGCCGGGTCGTCGGTCAGGCACAGGCGGTAATTGTAGGCCTGAACAGACAGGTCGCCCGAACCGTTTGCAAGTAGTTTGGCGTCGCTCACCCCCCAAACCAGACCACTTTCGGGCTTACCGGGAATCTTATAGGGATCAACGCCATCGGGGAACTGGTGTTTGTCCATCAGTTGCACCCCGTTCCGGGTCTCGCTATATTGACTGTTGGGTTCGCGCCCAACGGTAAAATTAATAGGCAAAGAAGCCATTAAGTCGCCCTCATAGGAGCAGTCAATGAATTGTTTTGCCTGTATTGTTTTCGTTTGTATGGCTAAACCAACCGACTCAATGGTTATGGACAATACGCGCCGTTGGTCAATATCATACGCGTAGGGAAACTGCTTTAAGCGCCAGCCACGCAATACGGGTACACCCGCTTCTTTCACATACTGTTCAAAAATAACCTCAGCCACGTGTGGCTCAAACGTCCATTGCTCCAGCCGCCCGTAATGCTGCCCGATGCGTCGGTAAAAGTCCCGCGCCAGCCCCGTAATCGCGAATTTGTTACCAATATCCGTCGCGCCAAGGCCCCCTGCCGACAGGCCACCGAGATGCTTCGACGGTTCGATTAAGATCACCGTTTTGCCAGCCCGTTTGGCTGTAACAGCCGCCATCACCCCCGCCGACGTGCCGCCATACACGCAGACATCGTAGGATTGAGCGAAAACGGGCAGAGAAAGAAAAAGAAGGAGGATAGTTTTCATTTTCAAAGCAACGGTTAGCGCAAAGGACGCAACGGAATATAGCTTCGCGCTCTTTGCACTAACCTTTGCGTGGTCCGTCGACATGGTTTATAACAACTCTATTAGCTCCTGCCAGTGCAAAATATCGTGCGTAGCCGGTATTTCTACTACTTCGCCTTTGGGATTATAGAAAACGGTATCTAAGCCCACCGACTGCGCCCCCCGAATATCAGCTTCGTAATTATCGCCGATCATCAGGCTTTCCTTCACGTTGGCCCCGGCAATATTAAGCGCAAACTCAAAAATGCGCGGGTCCGGCTTTTTATAGCCACCCGACTTGTCGTTGGTGACTACATGAGTGAAGTAATGCGCAATATCGGAACTGACTAATTTCAGGGCCTGAATATCGTCGAACCCGTTCGTGATAATGTGCATTTCGTAGCGCCCATGCAAGTGGTCGAGCAGGTCACGGGCGGCATCTGTCAGGTGCGCTTTGCGGGGAAGCAGGCTCAGGTACCCTTCATTAAGGTCGGGAAAGCCAGTAATGTCGGTGATGCCTAAGGCCTCTAAAACCATCGGGAAACGGTTCTCCCGAATGTACGCGTGCGTAAGTTCGTTCAGGTCGAAAGCACGCCAGAGCCGCCGGTTTATCTCGATAAATTTCTCGCTAAAGTCTTCCGCAGAAGGCATACCCAACTCCACCAGCCGATGTTGTTCAAATAACTCGGCTATCGACTCCGCCGAGTTTCGGTCGAAATCCCACAGGGTGTGGTCGAGATCAAAGAAAAGGTGTTTATACATCCAGCTTCAACCGTTCCACTACCTCATCTCCTACCAAATGTTTTTCAACAATCTCGGCGACATCAGCAATCTGAACGTTGCCGTAGTATGTTCCTTCGGGATAAACAACCACCGTTGGGCCAAAAGCACAGGCATCGAGACAACCCGCCCGCTGGGCCCGGATGCCTTTTTGCAGACCTCGGGCCGTGAGTTCCTGTTTAAATGCTTCAACCAGAGCCAGACCGTGTTCGGTGCCACAGCTTTTCTTGGGGGCATCCTTCTGATTCGTACAGATAAAAACGTGTTTCTGAAATTTCATTGAGTTATTTCTTGCGATGTTACTGCGAAGGTAGCTGTCAGCGGCAAGATAAAGAAGAACGTTGTTCCTTCACCCTGCTTCGAATACACCTCCACACGACCCTGAATGGCTTCGGTGCGAGCCTGACTATTGCGCAACCCCATCCCCGGCATGGTTTTTGGTACTTTCATAAAAGTGAGTTACGACTCCGCAACCACATATCGACCAGAACAAGCGCGGCCATTGCTTCCACAATTGGCACGGCACGCGGCACAACACACGGATCGTGCCGACCCTTACCCGACACCATTACCGGCTGGCCCTGAATATCTACACTTTCCTGATCCTGCATGATGGTAGCAACCGGTTTGAACGCCACCCGGAAGTAAATATCCTCACCGTTGCTAATGCCGCCCTGAATACCACCCGACTTGTTGGTACGCGTCCGAACGCGGCCTTCAGCATCCGTATAGATAGCATCGTTGTGTTCCGAACCATATTCCTCAACTCCGGCAAAACCACTCCCATATTCAAAGCCTTTCACAGCATTGATTCCCAACATTGCCTTGCCTAGTTCGGCGTGGAGTTTGTCAAAAACAGGTTCCCCCCATCCGGCCGGAACACCCGTAACTACACAACTCACAATCCCCCCAATTGAATCGCCTTTCTTGCGGGTCTCGTCGATGTACGTAAACATTTGCTCAGCAAGGGCAGGGTCGGGGCAGCGAACAGCGTTCTCTTCGGCTAGAGCCAGGTCGAGTTCCTGATATGGTGTTTCGAGCCGCATTTTTCCCACTGCCGATACATAGGCCTGCACCGACACGCCCAATCGCTTGAGCAGCATTTTGGCTACGGCTCCTGCCGCCACCCGTGCCGCCGTTTCCCGAGCCGATGAACGACCACCACCCCGATAGTCGCGGGTGCCGTATTTGGCCATGTACGTATAGTCAGCATGGGAGGGTCGGAACTGCTCGGCAATGTGGCCATAATCTTTGCTTCGTTGATCGGTATTGCGAATCATCAGCGCAATGGGTGTTCCCTGGGTTACGCCTTCAAAAACGCCCGAAAGCACCTCAAATTCGTCGGCTTCGCGCCGTTGGGTTGTTATGCGCGACTGACCGGGTTTGCGCCGGTCGAGTTCGTGTTGAATAAATTCAGTGTCGAAAGAAAGGCCAGCGGGGCAACCGTCGATGGTAACACCCAGGGCTGGGCCATGCGATTCGCCGAAAGTGGCAATTTTAAAAAGGGTTCCGTACGTACTACTCATTATCAGTGAGCAGTGAGCAGGGAACAGGGAACAGCTAACAACAAACAACCAACAGCTAACAGTGTTCCGCTTTTTGCGAATACTGCTCACTGCTCACTGCTCACTGTTCACTGTTTACTGCTCACTGTTCACTGTTTAAGGTTTTCTTAAAAATACAAAGATCATTCCGAGAATCATCAACACCAAAAGCACGTTGGCTACAGCTCGGGCCAGGGCTGTCAGATTAAGCGGTTTTTCGGTACTATCCATCTGGTTCAGTCCTACGTATAACTCGTCAACGCCGTTGGTTTGTGGGGTGCCAACTGGGGCAGCGGCCCCAACAGGTTCTGTATCGCCAACACGCAACCGAATCCGTGATTTCAGCGTGTCATATCGAGCTGTTTGTAAGTTGAAATAAATAAATCCGAACACTGTCGATAGATCCACCTCGCCACCTCGCCGGGGAACCAGGAAATAGTTGAACGTCTTGGAGCCAATAATTTGCTCCCCCGTCCGGTCAATCTGCTGACTTGTTCCAGTGGGCAGCGTCTCCATGCCAGTCTCAGTGGCGGGGGTGGCCGCAAACACGTTTGTCATATTGTTCATACTACTCCACAACGGTGCCTGTATCGACGCCACATTACCTTCCCCTTCAATTCGGACGCTGTACCGGGTACTTTTGCCCGCCGGTACACGCACACGATCAATACTTTCGATCAACTGGTAAACGCCAACCGCTACTTGACCTCGGAGTGGATGTGGCGGTAAGGGCCGTACGGCTATTGCCAATGGGCGAGCCTGAAATGTCACCCGTTCTGTAGCTTCAGAGACGCTTGTTTGTGCCGATATTTTAGTAGTTGCCGGGCGTTTTGAAGCTATCGATCCGGCAGTGCTGGCAACAGGTGCCGAGGCCGCACCCGGCACGGTTGAGTTTGGATCGGTGGATCGCCCATCCTGTTTTACACGAATCAAACTCAAGGCTACCGATGGAATGGCGATAGGCGTATCGGATAGTGGAAAATAGACGCCCTGAAAAATCACGTACTCCGTAAATTTCCGGTCGTTTAAAACAATGGGCAGCCCTTTCAACTCCCGAATCCCCGCATCTTCTTCCCAGGCGTTAGTTGGCCGTAGTTGTTTCAGTACAGTTTGCAGCTGGGCGTCCACTCCATCGAACCGAAGTTCAAACGGGTACGCATCCGATACAAATAATGATAACCGTATGGTGAAACCTTCTCCAACAAAAACGCTTGCCTTACTGGTTCTAAGCGTCAAAAAAGCCGCACCACTTTCGGTAAGTGCGCTTACTACGTCACCGCCTGCTTCGCTGAATGTGGTTACACTGGGAGGCCTAACCATTATTACAGACCCCTCCGAACGGGCCGTCATTCCGTTGACTGTAATGCTAAACGGGAGAAGCCGAAATGTACCCGGTTGATTGGCGACGTAAGTTTGGGTTATAATCTGGGTAGTGATCGATTTGCCTTCGGATCCGGTGTTAGCAACACTTGTAGATGTACCTCGTTTGGTTAAGCCAGTAATATCGGGAAAGGTAATAACGGGGCGGTTCTCACTAGTTGGAACCAACACCGAAATAGTAAAGGGCCGCTCAATAGAAAACGTGGTAGCGCTCAGCTCGATAGTAACATCATTATCATTTTGTTGTCCATTAGCCATCAATGACATACAAAAAAATAATACAAGAAAATTTTGAAATATTATAATTTTCATTTTTACTTTGTGACAACAAATAGTAGCTAACTGCCGTTGTTTTTTAACGAGTATTTAGTGCCACCTATCGATCCATAGTCTTTTTTTAACCTCTTAACGAGTTTGCGTATGGCCTCAATGCTGGAGTACCTCAAAACGATCCTGCAAAAGGTTAGTTTTGACAAAGCTCTGTTTGAAAAAGAACTCCTGAAAGCCATTCAGTCCCTCTTATCTGAAGAAGTGAAACAGTTGAAATCGTGGTGTTACCAACAATTTGGCAAAATGTATCGCTCCGTTTTAAATCGCTGTTTCTCGCGCGTTCGGTTCTCCTAAACCAACTACTTACTGACACAACGTGACTAAGCCCTCCCAAAGAGGGCTTTTTACATTATCGGTTAAATTGTAGTCGTTTACCCGCTCGCTCTGTCAGAAACTGGCCCCGCTCATATACCAACTCACCCGACACAATGGTGTGGGTAACTGCATTCGAAAACCGCTGCCCAGCCAGGGGTGTCCAGCCACACTGGTAGAGTACATTTTCGTTACTCACATGAGTGCTAGCAGTTGGGTCAACCAGCACTAAATCGGCCCAGTAACCCTCGCGAACATAACCCCGACGGTCGATCTGAAAACAATCAGCCGGAGCGTGACACATTTTCCGAACTACTGTTTCGAGGGTCATTTTACCCTGACGCACAAAGTCAAGCATCATCAGCAGCGAGTGTTGAATCAATGGCAGCCCAGCTGGAGCCTGCCAGTACGGTTGTTGCTTTTCAGCCCAGGTATGTGGAGCATGATCGGTCGCGATAATATCCAGCCTATCATCGAGCAAGGCAGCCAATAATTCGGGGCGATGACGGGGACTTTTTATGGCCGGGTTACACTTGATCTGATTGCCCAATTGCTCGTAATCGTCTACATCGAACCAGAGGTGATGCACGCACACTTCCGCTGTAATTCGCTTCTCGGCAAGCGGAAGTGCGTTGCTAAACAAGCTCAACTCATTGGCGGTCGAGATATGCAGAATATGCAAACGGGTGTTGTGCCGCCTGGCCAGTTCCACCGCCAGTGACGACGATTTCAGGCAAGCTTCTTCGTTCCGAATCAGGGGATGTAGCGCGGCCGTGGCGGTATCGCCGAACTCGGCTTTGTAGCGTTCGTTGTTGACCCGAACCGTCGCTTCGTCCTCACAGTGAGTAGCAATGAGCAGGGGGCTTTCGCGGAATAGTTCGTTCAGTACGTGTTCATCGTCCACGAGCATACTACCCGTCGATGAGCCCATAAAAACCTTCAGGCCACAAACATTTTGGGGATCGGTTTGCAATGCCTCCGCCATGTTGTCGTTGGAGACCCCCATAAAAAACGAGTAGTTAGCCATCGCCGTGCGGGCAGCAATCTCGTATTTATCCTGTAACAATGCCTGGGTTAAGGCATTGGGAACGGTGTTGGGCATCTCCATGAAGGTGGTGGTGCCACCAGCCACACCCGCCCGCGACTCCGACCTAATGGTGGCTTTATGAGTAAGGCCCGGCTCTCTGAAATGCACCTGATCGTCGATCACGCCCGGCAGCAGGTATTGCCCATTTGCGTCAATAAGGCGATCTGCGTCTCGCCCCGACAAGTTCGGGCCAATTAGGGCAATAAAACCATTTTCTACCAGTACATCGGTTGGGGTAATCTGCCCTTCGTTGACAAGATTGGCGTTTAGGATCAGGAGTTTCATGGCTGTGATTGTACGAATGGGGTCAGAAAGTCTTTCAGAGGTTGAGCGTCTGCTGACGAGAAGTTCCAGAGGGTTTCATCATAAAAGTTAATGGCTCCTTGTCTGAAAAAGCTGTGGTATGCCTGAAACATATCTTTATGGTCGGGTGCTCTAAAATCTTCTGTCTGGTTAGGCATACCTTGTTTAAGGCAATTCATATATACCTTGTAGCAACTGAGAAAGAAGGCTTTATCCTGCCAATTGGCTAGTTTCATCAACAGGATTTCTAATTCACCTGCCCCCTTACTATCTGGAAATAAATAAACGAAGGCAGTGACATCATTGTCTTTTAGATGCTTCCTGATTTGTTTCAACCGCTGTGTGTAGTCTTCGTCAGCATCAAACAATATCAGATTTTGCCCCCATTAGCTTCGTTAAACCGTAGTTGTTGGATAACATCCTCCCGTTTGATTCCTGTCCACGAATCTGTCTTAATGTACGAATCATCGGGAAGTTTGATCGCAAACTCTCTTAACAGAAAAGCCTCAAGAAACGAACGATCTCGTTCCTGCTTATCTTCGAGAAAGATAAATAACGGTCCGTCTGTCATTACCGGCGAATTTCTGTCTCGTTCTCAATAGCTCCTGCCAATCCCTCATAAGTGTACTTATAGGCTTGGAATCCTTTCAGTTTAGTATTAGCCAAGTCAAAGCATCGAACTTCTGATTTAAACTCAGGGAAATCATCTAATGCCTTGTACAAATAGCGAAGCGTTTCTTCACTATGAGTAGTGGCGAAAAGCTGCGCCTTTGTTGTTTGAAGCATAGTAATCAGGGCACGCCATAACTCAACGTGGGCCGAATAGTGCAGTCCATTTTCAATTTCGTCAACCAAAATCAGGGTTGATGAATCTGTGTCAATCACCGAAGCCATGATCGACATAATTTTTTTGATTCCATCCCCCATTAATCCAAAAGGCATTAACTTAGGAACATTCTCAAGATCAAGCAGAATTCTGTCACCAATAACTTCTACCTTTTTTATCCGACCATCAAGTTTATTTAAAATTTCGACTAATGGCCCTTCCAACCTATTTTCTTTTAGGTAGCCTACACGCTTTAGCATTGGCTCCTGAGTAATAGTGGATGGCAGAAAAATGACTACGTGGGAAGCATCAACTGATTGGGATGTAGTTACCGTCGCTTCGTCTCCTCCTATCGAAAATTGGACACTGACAGTAATCGTCCGATTCGTTTCCAGATGCGTAATAATGCTGATTTGATTGACACGAGAGTCCAAAGTGCCTGTAGTCAATATATCGTGCTTACGCTCATTGGGATAGCTGCCTTTTAGCGTATAATTCAAGTTTTCTCCAGCAGCTATTTCTACCCGTCTCTGCGTTGCTTCTCCAGTTTCTGTAATCCACTCACTTACAATGGTTGGAGAATTAGCGAAAGATAGGTTGTAAAAAAAGCTCTGAAGTGACGCTAAATCCCTTTCATGATTTTCTCGAATGTTATTGAGGTTAAAAATCGCCTGAGGGTAGGTACTGGCCACAGATAGTACCAACGATTCCAAAAAAGCTGTTTTCCCCGCATTATTTTTACCAATAATCAGGTTTAACCGCCCAAAATCATTGACTTTCAACGCATCGAAGCCCCGAAAGTTCTTTATATCTATCCCTCTTATTTGCATATTACATTCTATTTACCGTATCAACCGTGCCGCTTCCTTGGCAAAGTACGTCAAAATTACGTCGGCACCAGCGCGTTTGATCGACAGTAAGGACTCCATCATGGCCCGTTCGCCATCGAGCCAGCCGTTGCGGGCGGCTGCTTTTATCATCGCATATTCACCACTGACGTTGTATGCCGTGATCGGCAGATTCACATTATCGCGCAGAAGCTTGATAATATCCAGATACGCCAAAGCGGGCTTCACCATGAGCATATCAGCGCCTTCAGCAATATCAAGCTCCGCTTCAATCAGCGCTTCGCGGCTGTTAGCGGGGTTCATCTGGTAGGTTTTCTTGTCGCCAAATTTGGGAGCTGAATCCAGTGCATCCCGAAAAGGCCCGTAGAAAGCACTGGCATACTTGGCGGCATACGACATAATGGCCACATTAGTGTAGCCGGCCGCATCGAGAGCGGTTCTGATATACCCCACGCGACCATCCATCATATCCGATGGTCCCAGAATATCGGCCCCGGCCTGCGCCTGAGCAACCGCCATCCGGCCCAGAATTTCGAGGGTAGGGTCATTTAGAATTTGGCCGTTTTCAACCAGTCCATCGTGCCCGTCCGAGCTGTAGGGGTCCATAGCTACGTCGGTCATCAAACACACATCCGGGAAACGATCTTTAATAGTCCGAATCGTCTGTAAATACAGTCCGTCAGGGTTGGTACTTTCAGTAGCGTATTTATCTTTTTGGGATTCGGGCAGGTTAGGAAATACATCGAAGGCCCGAATGCCGAGGTCAACACACTCGGCAATCTCGTCCATCAATAAATCAGGCGAGAAACGGTAAACACCGGGCATGGAAGCTACTTCTGTACGAAGTTTTTGCCCTTTCATAACAAACACTGGCAGAATAAAATCGTGAACCGTTAGGCGTGTTTCCTGCACTAAATCCCGAATCACGGCAGAAGAGCGGTTGCGCCGGGGACGTTTTATAATAGTCATTTGCTTCGCTGTCATTAAATAGTCATTTACTTTGTGTCATTGGCACTAAAAGTCCATAAATGACCACAAAGGACCACAAATGACGATTAATGACCTCGAACTAAACAATCAGCTTAAATCCTTCTCCATGTACATTTATCAACTGCACGCGCTCGTCTTCACGGAGGTATTTACGCAGTTTGGTAATGTAGACGTCCATGCTCCGGGCGTTGAAATACGAATCGTCGCCCCAAACCATTTTCAACGCAAAGCTACGGCTCAACGGCTGATTGAGGTTCTGAGCAAACAACTTTAGCAGTTCAGATTCTTTACTGGTGAGTTTCTGGCTGAATGGCTCCCCCCCACTAACCGAACGGCTCAGTAACTGGTGCGGATAATCGAACGCAAACGAGCCGATGGTATAAACACTTGGTTCGAGATCGGTTGCTCCCCGCTGGTATCGGCGTAAAATGGCCTGAATGCGCAACAGCAACTCCTCCCTACTGAAGGGTTTGGTCATGTAATCGTCGGCACCAACCCTAAAACCCTGAATCGTATCCTCTTTCATCGACTTAGCCGTCAGGAAAATGATGGGCACATCGCGGCCCGTCATACGCACATCGCGAGCCAGTGCGAATCCGTCTTTTTTAGGCATCATCACATCAAAAATGCAAAGGTCGTACTGGCCTTGCATAAACAGATCAAGAGCCTTGTTCCCATCGGTCGCCCGGTCGGTCGTGAATCCCTTTGAGGTCAGGTATTCCTGTACCAATTGCCCCAGATTAGGGTCATCTTCTGCCAATAGGATTGTTGCCATAGTGTAGTGATTGGTCATTAGTAGTGGGTCATTAGTCGTCTCAGCAAATGCTAATGACCAATCACCAATGGATGTTTATACGGAATTACCACTTCAAACGCGCTACCTTTTCCAAGCTCACTCTCCACGGTGATACGCCCATGGTGGACATCCACCATTTTCCGTACATAACTAAGGCCTAAACCAAAGCCTTTCACATCGTGCAGATTGCCGGTAGGGACACGATAAAAAGTTTCAAAAATACGCCCTTGCTGCTCTTTCGAGAGGCCCAGACCCCGATCGGCTACGGTTAGGCTTACCCCCTCGGGCAGGCTTTGCGTACGGATCGTAATGTGGGGTTTATCGGGTGAATACTTAATCGCATTGTCGACTAGGTTATACACGATGTTGGTCAGGTGAACTTCGTCAGCTTCTACAATTTCGTTGTCAGCTTCAAATTCAAGTACCAGTTCTCCCCCGCGCTGTTCTATCTGTAAACCAATGCTATTCAGCACCTTGTCAACAACATCGTGTATATTAACCGGAACAAGTGCCAGCCTTACTGTGCCCCGGTCGAGCAAAGCCATCTGGAGTACTTTCTCCACGTGCGATCCCAGCCTCCGGGTCTCATCACGAATAATGCCCAGATAGCGGGCCATTCGCCCGACCTCTTCGGGTTCCTCCTGTCCCGGACTCCACGCTCGCTGCCCTATCCCCGAACCCACGCCCTCGGCCATTTCTACCGCCAGCGAGATGGTCGAAATGGGGGTTTTGAACTCATGAGTCATGTTGTTGATAAAATCATTCTTGATATCAGCCATTTTCTTCTGCCGAATAATGGTAGTGATAGCGATATAAAAACAGGCCAGAATCGTCAGAATCAGCAGAGCTGAGGCTGCGAGTGTGAAGCCCATCTGGCTCCAGATAAACTCTTTCCGGGTTGGGAAGTAGACGTACAGATGATTACCCGTATCGATTAGATTATTCGGGAACAACACCGCCCGATACCCCAGCTGGAGCATCCGTGTAGCATCGGTATTGTAGGTAGCAAATAAAAACTGAGGCTTACCACTACTCGTGCGGTCGCTTCGAACCCCATAGGCAAACGGCAACGAAATGCTTCGTTCGGCCAGCGATTCCCGAAGTAATGTATCAAGCGTTAGTCGATCCAATCGTTCCGAAATTGGCCGTTCCGATAGTAACAATTCTTTCAATACGCCCTTCACCATCTGGGTTTGTTCCTCAGCCCGCTTCCCAATTGATTGACTGTCAACGCCAGCGGTACGTTTGGACTGAACAGATTTTTGAGCGGCTTTAAGTCGTTGCTGTTGATTACGCCGGGCAGTCAATTGCCGTCGCTGAAGCGAATCGGCTTTAAAATAAGCCCGACTCAACTCATTGTTGAATTGGTTCATTTGCCCTACGAGTTCCCGATTGGCCCATTCCTCAAACTGCCGCTGCTGTTCGGCCTGAGCCTGCCACTCACCTGCTGCTGCCAACATTTCCTGCTGTTCAAAAAAGGTGGCAACAACAACTGCCTGCTCAGGAGTAATGGGCTGAGTTTGCGAATGCAGCACATCCGACTGAATAACTACGGTCGATGGCATTTCAAAACCAGTAGCGCCCGTCTGTCGTTTGCGGATACGCTGGATACGGTCATTGACAGAGGGGGTGGGAAGCTGTGCTTTTCGGGTGAACTCTGGAGTTGAATCTGTTTTGCGTGAAATAGCCATCAGCCGCTGTTGCTGTTGTTGCGCACGGATTCGCTGACGGCTAAGATCCATAATCTCCCGCCGTTCCAAGGTTCGGACCACATCTTGTAGAGCGTCCGTCACTTTATAATCAAACTGTTCGCGCTGTAATCGCCACGCACTCGTGATGTAGTACCCCTGCAGACCCACCAAGCCCAACAGACCAACTGTCATCAGCGCAACAATCCAGCGTATGCGTTGTTTCGACATTTTCTCTCGTTCAATGCAACGTTCTGCCTTTACCCGGCATCATTAGAATGTTTTCCGACAGGATGACGGCCGTAATCTTGTCGGAAAATACCTTTACATATCCGTAAAACTAACGAAACGAAGCCCCTGGCTGGTTCGCGTTAACAAACTTTAACAGCACCCAAACAGCTTGTTAAGCCTCAAATTCATTTCTTTACACAACGACAAAAACAATGAAAACAAAACGACTCACTGCACAAGGATTCTGGCTTTCAGCCTTGTTTTTCAGCTTGGCCATCTCACCTGTTTTAGCTCAGCAAACCTCAAAAAACAAAGGTGAGGTTACCATCAAGATAATTGAGCGAAACGGGAGCGAGGTTCGCGAAACCAACCGCACCTACCGTTTGGACAGCAATGACGATCGCGATAAGATTGCGATGAGACTGGTTGACTCACTCAAAGCGGCCCATCCGAATGAAAGCAAACGGCAAGTGACCATCATCATTGACGAGGGCGAAGGAAACCGTATCCGTCAGCAGTTTGGCCCCGGCGACGTATATGCCCGTCGGCCATACTCCGTTCCGCAGTGGGAATATGATTTCCGTACCAACGTTGATTCCGTAGCTGGAAAGGTCGATCGGTTCTTTCGGTATAACTTTGAACCAGGTCTCAATCGCGTATTCGATGGCTGGTCGAATACCTACAATGGCAAAGTGAAGCCATCCACCATTCGCAGTTTGGATGTATTTCCTAACAACCCCGACAAAGACCAACTCAATATCCGGTTCACCGCTCCCGCTAAAGGCGATATTGATATTATCGTCACAACAGCGAAGGGTAAAGAAGTATCCCGGCGGGAAATCAAGGATTTTTCAGGCGAATACGTTGGTCAGATTGACCTCGGCAAAAAAGTTGCATCCGGCGTTTATTTCGTCACGGTTACTCAGAACGAAGACGGAGCCGTTAAACGAGTAGTTATCGAGTGAGCCTAGTTTCCTGTTTCACGTTTCATGGCTACGCCATTTCACGTTTCAAAATAGAGTTTTCCTGACTGAAACGTGAAACAGCAAAGCATTGAAACGTGAAACAAAAAATATTTTAGTACTTTGTATTGCAAGATACCAAAGTAAACCTATATCTTTGTGTCAACAATAACAACAGATAGAAACAGAGGTCATGAAAGCGAAACTGATAACGGTACTTTTAGTGGTAGGCATGAGTCTTCAGGCAGCTGCCATGGGCCATCCGCATAATATGTTTGCAGCCCGCAAGCACATCAAAGCAAAGCATACCGCCATGAGCCAGACACGTTGCACCGAAACCTTGTATTTAGCCACGGCTTATACCAAAAATGCCGTATTGACTACAACTACAGTCTGGAGTTGGTTTAATAAAAAAATTGCGAAATAGGTATTACAAGACTTTATTCTCGTAGTACTTACAAAAATCGTTCAGTGCGCATACATTGCACTTGGGCGAACGTGCCACACACACATAGCGTCCGTGAAGAATCAGCCAATGGTGCGCCTGTGGCACCAATGATTTCGGAATATGAGCCATTAGCGCCTTCTCCACGGCTAAAGGCGTAGTAGTAGTAAGGGGTGCCAACCCCAATCGATGCGATACCCGAAATACGTGCGTATCCACCGCCATCGTCGGTTTATTGTACACCACCGACAAAATTACATGGGCCGTTTTCCGCCCTACCCCCGGTAATTTTTGCAGATCAATCAGCGTTGCCGGAATTTCTCCCCCAAAATCAGCCATCAGCATACGCGCCATCCCGACCAGATGTTTCGCCTTGTTGTTGGGATACGACACCGATCGGATGTACGTAAATACTTCCTCTACCGACGCTGCCGCCATTGATTCAGCCTCTGGAAAACGAGCAAATAAAGCGGGCGAAATCTGATTGATCCGTTTGTCGGTACACTGAGCCGACAAAATTACGGCCACTAATAATTCGAATGGGTTGGTAAAGTTCAGCTCGGTTTGCACTTCGGGATAGTGCGTTGTGAAGTAGTCTAAGAAACGGCGGAATCGCTCTTTTTTCAGCATAAACAATAAAGGTTCTATCAACAGGTATTTAGAGATGACATTTGTTCAGAAACATGTCATCTCTAAATACCTGTTGGTAGAACCAAAGATACAGCAAAACCCGACGTGCGAAGCAAGTGGCTTAAGCCAGTAAGCGCGACGTCGGGTTCGGCGGGTACGAACGAGAATAAGTAAAAATGTTATCTAGGGTTGATTGTCGGGGTTGTCGCTCAATTTTATCCATTAACGATCGAAGTTCGAGCGTATCAAGGAATTGAGTCATCAACTCAGGGTCCGACATCATGGCGTCTTCAATGAAGAGGTTTTCCTCTACAGAGGTCTCCTCATAGACATACCGTATTACATCATCGTAGGTAAAAGTTTTTATCATAGCTCGGCGAACGTTTGCTCAGTTGTTTGCGCAGATTTATCAGCGCGTAACGCATACGTCCCAAAGCTGTGTTTATACTTACGCCGGTCGCATCAGCAATTTCTTGGAAACTCATTTCCTCGTAGTGCCGCATGATAAGAACCTGTCGCTGCTGATCTGGTAGCCGCTGGATCAGTTCGCGCAAATGCTCGTGTGTTTCCTGCCGAATCTGGAGCGACTCTACAGAGTCTTCCGCAAATTCAAGCGTGTTGAACACATTGCTTCCGTCCTCAAACACCACATTGGGGTAGCGTTTATCCTTTCGGAAATAGTCAATGGCCAAGTTGTGAGCAATTCGGATGATCCAGGGGAGAAATTTGCCTTCTTCATTATACCTACCCGACTTGATGGTGTCCACAGCTTTAATAAACGTGTCCTGCATCAGATCTTCTGCTACATACTGATCTTTAACAATCAGATAAATAGTTGTGTAGATTTTCGACTTATGTCGGTGTACTAACTTGGCAAAGGCACTTTCACTACCACGGATGTAAAGAGAAATCAGCTCACTATCAGTTACCTGGGCTTTTTCCATTTTCAGTAAGACAATTAGGTAACGTAGAGCGTTCTCTCGATAGTGTGTGCCGGTTTAGATTTTTTGTAGTGAATGTTAAAATACTGTATCAAAGTAACCAACAAATAACGTACCACGCAAGAAGGGCCTAAAAATATTTTTTAAACTATCCAGTTACTTGCGCAAAATTCTGTTTTTTTAAACTTAACGAAAATTATAGCAAAAAAATGTCAACTGCCTGATTTTTAGAAAACTTTGCATTTTTCAGCACTGCTTAACATAGACTCAACTATATACGTAAACGTTTAAGGAATGGATGAGAATTTCTAAATTATTTATTGATTTACCATCACTGGCATAGCTCTTTTTTGTTATCAACACGTTTCTATGTACATCCAGATTCGATTCTATTTCGCGTTCTTACTGATTTACAGTTCCTTACCAGTAGCATTTTGCAAGGCTCAAGCTCTCCAGCGTTTTCAGTTTAAACGGGGCTTAATGGGTACTCAATTTACCGTTACGCTTTACACGTCTGACAGTCTGTTGGCCCAGCGTACTTACAGCCAGGTATCAGCCCGGATGGATACGCTCAATCAACTTATGAGCGACTACCTGGATGGCTCTGAGATCAATCGGCTCTCCCGAACAAGCGGCTCAGGAAAGTGGGTGGCCGTTTCTCAACCACTCTTTGATGTTCTCCATAAAGCGCACAACGTTGCTCGCCTTTCTGATGGTCGGTTCGATCCCACTATCGGGCCACTGTCGCAGCTTTGGCGACGAGCTGTCCGGCAGCAAACGTTTCCATCAGCACGGGAACGTCGACAGGCAAGACGAGCTGTTGGGTATCGTTTTATAGAACTTGATTCGGCTGCTCAAGCGATCCGATTAACAAAGCCGAACATGCGCTTAGACGTGGGTGGAATTGGACAGGGATATGCCGTTGACGAAGCTGCTAGGGTCCTTCAAAAGTTGGGTATTCACTCGTTTTTACTTGATTTAGGGGGTGATGTTCTGGCAGGCTCTCCCCCACCCAACCACCCCGAAGGTTGGCGCATTGACGTTGGTTCTGGAACCAATAGCCGTGCAGATCCAGCCGATACACTGGTGGTTTTGTTGACGCATGCTGCCATTACTACATCAGGGGATACTTATCGCCATTTAGATATTGGCACCCGGCGGTATTCTCATATCATGAATCCGCGTTCAGGTTTGGGACTCCGGCATTTTGTGCGGACAACTGTGTTAGCTCCTGAAGGCTACCGGGCCGATGCCCTTACCAAGGTATTCAGCGTGGCGCTGGGGTGGCCTTGCAGATGGCGAAAATATAAGCAATTAGCCAGGCAATTTCCGGGAGTGCGAGTCTGGATTCTTGAAAACAAACGAGGTCGATTGCGCAGATGGAATAGCGATTAAGGTAATTGGGGTAAATAGTTAATGGATTTTACTCCCAGTTACCTATTTACCCCAATTACCTTGATCAACATGTATTCCCTTTATACCGTCACCGTTTTCCCCGGAACGGCTACAGGGTAGTAGCCATCTGGGCCAGGGAGCAATTTAGGTTTAGCATCCCAGGCCAGTGTGTCGGGGAACAAGTCGATTTGTGAATTCATAGCATCATCCCACTTGATCATTTTACCTGAATAGGTTGCCATACGGCCCATGATGGACGTCATAGTACTTTTTGCTCCATTTTCGGCATCAGCAAACTTGTATTGGCCATTGGCAATGGCAGCAAAAAGTTCATCGTGTTCGATCTGGTACGGGTCGCCATCCGGTTTTTTGGGATCCTTTGGATGGGTGTAAAGGGCAGTCCCTTTATATGGCTTAAGAATCGTGTTTTTGCTAAATGAATCGATTCGACCCTTAGTCCCCAAAAACTGTTCGTCAACTTTGCTGTAGGTGCCTTCGTAGTGGCGGCATTGGCTGTTTATCACGGTACCATCGGCATACGTAAAATCAACGATGTGGTGATCGAAGATTTCGCCGTGATCTTTACCATTCCGAACCTGACGACCGCCCGTTCCCTGAGCTGATACAGGGTACCCTTTCTTCACCCAGTTGGCTACGTCGATATTGTGAACGTGCTGTTCGGTGATGTGATCCCCACAGAGCCAGTTGAAATAATACCAATTACGCATCTGGTATTCGAGTTCTGTTTGGTTAGCCTGGCGAGGGTTCATCCATACGCCCCCACTAACCCAGTATACGCTACCACCGACAATATCGCCAATGGCTCCGTCATGGATACGTTTAATAGCTTCCCGGTAGTTGGGCTGGTAGTGCCGCTGCAAACCGACTACAACATTCAGCTTTTTCTTTTTAGCCTCTTCGGCAGCGGCCAACACGCGCCGGATACCGGGGGCGTCGGTAGCTACAGGCTTCTCCATGAAAATCTGCTTGCTTTGCCGCACAGCCTCTTCAAAATGGCCAGGACGAAAACCCGGAGGTGTTGCCAGAATCACCACATCGGCAAGCGCCATAGCCTGCTTGTAGGCATCTAAACCAACAAACTGCCTTTCTTTGGGCAGGTCGACTTTTTGGGCTGCATCGGGGCGCTGCATCAGAACGTTGTACGCCATATCGACCCGGTCCTGAAATGCATCGGCAATGGCAACAATCTTAACGTTTTGTTTGGTATTGAGCGCTTGCTGTGCCGCGCCCCTGCCACGGCCACCACAGCCGATAAGGGCAACTTTGATGGTGTCATCAACGGACGAATGATAGCCCGCTGCCCGTGTTGAGAAAGGAAGTTGACTCAAAAGAGCACCTCCCGTGAATAGGCCTGACGCTTTCAGAAAGTCGCGCCGGTTGGCGGCTGTATTAGTTAGATTGTTAGCCATGTGTTTAGTCGGATAGAGTTAGTAATCAGTTCCTCGGATCTGTATCGTAAAGGAGAATAAACCGATAAAATACCCAATCTTATCTCAAAAATCTCCTCCCACAGCACGGAGCAAGGCCACCACATATTGCACTTCCTGGGCGCGGAGCTGAACGAGCAGTTGTTCGGCGGTAAGAATAGTCCGCTGGGTATCGAGTACTTCCAGATACGTTGTCAGACCCCGCACGTAGCGTTCGCGGTTGTAGCGTTCGGTGGTGCGGGCCAGCGTTATTACTTGTTCCTGAGCGGTGAGTTGTTGCCGAAGAAGGTCCAAATTATCGATTGCCGTTTCGGCTTCGCGTTGTGCCACTTGTAGGGCTTGCTGATAGGTTTGCTGCCCCGTTTGTGTTTGCTGCCGCGACAAGTTAACCAACTCGCGGTTCCGTCGACCTTCATAAATCGGCACCGACGCATTGACGCCCAGCAAATAAGTAGAACTGGACAGAGCGGGCCAATAGTTGAACTGACCCGACAACAAACCGCCTGATCCTACGACCGTGACACGGGGTCGGGTGGTAGCCTGTTGCAGCACAATCTGAGCATCGGCAATCTGAATCTGCCGGTCAAATTGCTGCAAATCAGGACGGCGACGAAGCATGTCGGGCGTAACGCTGGCAAAAAGGAATAGCGGAACACTAACGGGTAAACTTCCACCGTCGAGCGTAAACAGAGCGGGTTCCTGAGCTACCAACTGTGCCAATCCATTGACCAATTCAGCGCGGGCACGTTGCAGGCTTACGAGTTGGACCCGTAACTGAGCTACGTCGGTTTCGGCCCGTTGCGTATCGAGAACATCGGCCAATCCAACCCGATAGCGTTCGCGGGCAATACCCACGGTAGAATCGCGGGCTACGATGTTACGTCGAAACACGGCCTCTTCGGCATCATTTCCCCGAATCAGGAAATAGGTACGGGCAATTTCGGTAGCCAGCGTTAATCGAAAAGCCCGGTAATCGGCATCGCTGGCCTGAGCCTGCAAATCAGCTACCACCACACCCGACCGAATTCGTTTGAACAGGTCCAGTTCATAACTCGCATCAATGGGTAATAACTGAAAGGTGTTCAACTGAAAGCGTGGCAAGCGGTCGGTAGCTAGCGGAATAGCTATGGGACGATGCTCCGACAAGCTTTGGGTAGTAATAAGCGCGCTGCTCCGAATAGATGGCAACAGAAATGATTGGGCAATTCGCACTCGAATACGGGCTTCTTCTAAACGACTGAGTGCAGCCCGAAGGTTGGGACTACTGGTTAATCCACTCTGAATGAGTCCTTCCAGAACCGGATCGTTGAACCGGGCAAAACCGGTGATCGTATAGTCAGGAACAGCAATAAACGCACTACCAGCCGTAACGGCTCCGCCCGTGGGGTTGGTCTGAGCCAGACAAAGGCCGGGAAGCAGCCAGAAAAGAAAGAGTTTTAACTTCATTAGACCTTCGTCGGTTTTGGGGGAATGCCGCTTGGCCGAAGCCGAACTTTCATACCTTCCTTAAGCCGGTCGTTTGGGTTGGTAATTACACGTTCGTTGCCGGTCAGTCCGCTGGTAACTTCGATGGTTGTCCCATAATCGCGACCGAGTGTCAACGGCTGAAAACGAACTTTCATATCAGGGTCAAGAACAACCGTAACGGGGCCCTTCGACGTAAATTTCAGCGCGTTGGCAGGTAATAGTATCGCGCCGGCCTGTCCTTTTTCAGGCGCAAATTTTACCTGAGCATATAAGCCCGACGGGATTGAACGCCCTGGATTTTGAATCACAACCTCCGTTAGTAACGTGCGGGTACTGTTGTTCAACGACCCGGCGGTGCGAATTACGGTGCCAGTGAGAACGCGCTTTTTCAGTTCTGGAATGATAACCGTAGCAGGCGACCCGATGTGGATTTGCTGGTAGAAGTTTTGCGGTACATCAACAAAAACCCGGAGCCGATCCAACTGCGAGAGCATGTACATAGGCTGAGGGCTGGTTGGCGAAATGAGGTCGCCGACCTCCACAGTACGACTTGTAATGACTCCCGAGAACGGAGCCCGAATCTCCTGCAAGCTGCGCAGCTCCTGGAGTCGTTTTAACCCAGCCTCACTCACCGATACAGCCGCCTGTCGACTATCGAGGTCCTGCCGAGCTACGGCACCGGGCAAGGTTACACTCGTTATCCGGGAAAGATTAGCCTGGGCCAGTTGCAAATCGGCGCGGGCACGGGCAATATCCTGTTCCAGTTCGGGAACGTCGAGCATGGCCAGCAATTGACCCTGCCGAACCGTGGCGCCAATATCCACCAGCCTCTTTCTGACAAAGCCTTGAGTACGAGCCCGGAGGGGCGATTCGAGAAATGGGCGAATTTGACCAGGCAGTGTCAAGCCGGAAGAATCCGACCCTTGCCGTAACGGAATGGCGTTGACAACCAATTCGCGGGTACGTTCTGCATCAGCAGCGGCTTTGAGTTCCTGTTGATTCCGGATTCGGGGCAACACACCCACAAACACGAATAGGGCCACTAAGCCAAGAGGTATAAGCCAAAGGAAGAGACGTTTCATAATTTTAGCTCTTCCACCTCCACAATAGCCACTTTGTCGATGGGACCGTAGAGATGGGGAAATAATTCATTGTTGGTAGCCAGCTCGTACTTGAGTTCTGCCGTTAGTTTCCGAGGGTCAACGTGAAGCAGTAACAGGTCAGGAACATTTTGGTAGTACCGATCCAGCACACCTTCCACCTGATGTTCTTCTGACAAATGAATGAAGTCTTCGGTATGGAGACTTTCCGCTATGTACGTTGCTGCGGTAGCCTGTCGTTGCCAATCAACGCGGGTTGTGATGTGATAGATCATGCTTTATTCTTTTTTGCCAGATAACTAAATACAGTTGGTACAAATAACAGCGTGGTAAATGTTGCCAGCAACAGACCCCCGATCACAGCACGGCCCAGCGGGGCATTCTGCTCACCACCTTCACCCAAACCAAGCGACATGGGCAACATACCGATGATCATGGCAATAGCGGTCATCAAAATGGGCCTTAGACGCGTACGGCCTGCCTCCAGGGCTGATTCATAGGCATTACCATTCACTTCGGGCAAGTAGTCCTTGGCGAAACTGACCATCAAAATACTGTTTGCCGTGGCCACACCCACCGACATAATAGCCCCCATCAGCGACGGAATACTAAACGTAGTATGGGTTAAAAAGAGCATCCAGACCATGCCGCACAACGCGCCGGGCAGGGCCGTAATGATAATAAACGGATACCGGAACGATTGGAAATTAACCACCATGAGCAGGTATACCAAAACGGCCGCAAACGCAATGCCGATACCCAACCGGCTGAAGGCACTTTCCATACTCTCAACCTGTCCGCGTACCAAAATCCGGTTGCCGGGCTTTAGCTGTGCCCCGTATTCGGTTGCCAGTTTATTCAGCTCGACGGCCACCGATCCCAGGTCGGTACGCTCCACGGCGGCATATACGTCGTAGGTTGGCTGGGTATTTACACGGTTGATAATGACCGGGGCCGTAGTCCGCTTCATGGTCGCCACATTGCTCAGGAGTTGCGGACTCAGCGCGTTGTCGGTTTGGTTACCGACTGGCGTTGCAGTTCCAGCCAACGAGCCAGAACCCAGCGGCAACCGCATGAGTTTTTCGTAGGTATCGAGCTGATACGGCGGTGTCTGTACGGCAATCAGGTATGGAAAACCAGTAACCGGATCTGGCCAGAAATTGGGCCTTACCTGCGCGGTACCGCTGAGCGAAATATTCAGGTTGGTAGCTACTCGCTGCTCTGTTAACCCAAACTGGCTGGCCCGTTCGCGGTCAACTTCCAGATACAGTTCGGGGGCATCGAGCAACTGATGCAGGTGAACATCGACTGCACCGGGAATTTCGCTGACGCGCTGCACCATCTCACGGGCAATGCGCAGGTTATTGACCCGGTCGAAACCACTTACCTGCACATCAATAGGCGACGTAAGGCCAAAGTTTAGAATCTGGCTCACAATATCAGCGGCCAGAAAGAAGTATGTCGCTTCGGGCATTTCTTCGCGGAGAATTTCCCGAAGCTGACGAACATAATCGTCGGTTGGGCGTGCCCGTTCGTCGGTCAGGGAAATCAGCAATTCAGCATCGGCAGAGCCGGTGGATGCGTTATCCGTAAAAATGAAATTATAGCGCTCCCCCGTTAGGCCAATGTTACTGATAACCGACCCTACCTCAGCTTCGGGAATGACGCGCCGGATAATCGCTTCCGTTTCGGCGGCAATTCGCTCAGTTTCTTCTAAGCGGGAACCAGCTGGGGCGCGAAGGTGAAGTTTAATTTGACCGGCATCTACCCGTGGAAAAAAGTCGCGCCCAACAAACGGAATCATGGCCACAGTAACGCCCAACATCAGCACAAATACCACAAAAACCGTTCTTCGGTGATTCAGTGACCAGTCTAACGTCCGAATGTAACGACTCTGAAAGCGGTTGAACCCCCGGTTGAAAGAAGCTAGAAATGAAGGAGCGGACGAGTTGGCAACCTGATGAGGCTCTCCATGTACGGCATAACCGTTGCTCGGTGCGCTATGCGACTCCCCGCGCAACATCAAATCAGCCATCATTGGCACCAATGTTCGCGAGAGAATATAAGACGCGATCATGGCAAATACGACCGCCATGGCGAGGGGACCAAACAGGAACCGGGCGGGACCTTCCAGAAACAACACCGATACAAATACGATACAGATTGTCATGGTGGCCACGAGTGTGGGCGTGGCAATTTGTTGAGCGCCCTCCAGGATAGCTTCCCGCAGTGGCAGGCCCAGTTCTTCGTTGCGGTGAATATTTTCGATCGTAACGGTTGCATCGTCCACCAAAATACCAATGGCCAGCGCCAAGCCGCCAAGGGTCATAATATTGAGCGTTTCGCCCAGCAGATACAGGGTCGTTAGAGAGACCAGAATCGAGAGTGGAATGGACACCGCAACGATAAGCGTGCTTCGCCAACTACCCAGAAACAACAGAATCATGGCTGCTGTGAGCAGGGCGGCAATCAGGCCCTCAACCACTACACCTTTGATTGAAGCCCGTACAAACACCGACTGATCAAATAGTTCGACCACTTGCAAACCCGGCGGAGCTGCGGCCCGAACCGTTGGGAAAACGCGGTTACGCAGTTCATCGACAATGCGCGTGGTGGACGCATTACCCGTTTTTACAATGCTCAGCAGGATACCCCGGCTTCCATCCTGTTTTACTACATTGGTTTGCACAGCGGCCCCATCATGAACGTTGGCCACGTCGCGCATGTGAACGGTAGTATTCCCAATGGTCTTGATCGGAATGTCGTTGAGGGTCGTGATTACTTCTGGTTTCGAGTTAAGCCGTACGGCGTATTCACGGTCTTCCAGGCGAAGGCTGCCGCTGGGAAGGGTCAGGTTTTGGGCCGAAACGGCGTTCACAACATCTTCGGGCGTGACGCCGTGAGCCAGTAATTGCTCTGGCTCCAGATCGACCAGAATCTGCCGCGCTTTTCCACCAAACGGTTGCAAGAGTCGGCTGCCCGGCACTGTCGAAATTTGGGGACGGATTCGGGTTGCGGCATAGTCGGTGATCTGCGATTCGCTTAGGCTGTCTGATGAGAGACCAAGCTGCAAAACCGGTACGTCGGTGGCGTTATAGCGAACAATGAGGGGTGGCTGGGTGCCGGGCGGCATTCTGACCAGAATAGTCTGCGAAATAGCCGATACCTGAGCCAGAGCTTCTTCAATTTTTACCGTCGGCTGAAAATAGATTTTGATTACCGCGGTCCCGTTGTACGTCTGCGATTCGACCCGCTGAATATCACCAACATTGTTGATAATGGATGTTTCGGAGAAGTTGGTGATCATAGTCTCCATCTCCTTCGAGGCCAGTCCATTGTAGCCCCACAACACCGATACAACAGGGATGTTGATGCGCGGAAAAATGTCCGTTGGCATCTGCATAACAGACACAGTCCCCATAATCAGGATCAGGAGAGCCATTACAGCAATTGTGTACTTTTTCTCTAACGCTAAACGAACAATCCACATACCCATTACAAGTTAGTCGGTTGATAGGACTACTGCCTCAACCTTGCAGGAATGAATAAAAAGAAAGGAGGGAGTCCTAAAACAATGCCTAATGAAAAGGCATGAGGTTTTAGCCGCTGAACAGTAAGCAACTAAAGACGGTTGCAAGTTAGCCGAACCGCCGATATAATAGGCTATCTGATTTTTGGTAAAAATTGACTTTTATCAAGAACTTTACAGTACTACTTCCATCTGAATATTGGCTCGTTCGTAGGGAGACGGTGACCCCACAATTTTCTGAAAACCCAGTTTATGATAGAGCGTAATAGCGGGTTTTAGCTTGGTATTGCTCTCCAAAAATACGGTACGTCCCCCTAATTCACGGGCTTTCTGCAAACAGTGCCGCCCTAGTAGGTACCCAATATTTTTGCCCTGAGCGCGCTCGGTAACGGCCATCTTCGCTAATTCGTAGCGGTCATCGCTCAGTTTAATCAGGGCGCAGGTGCCCACAACCTCCCCTCGATACGTAGCTAAACAAATGTATCCACCGGGTTTCAGAATTTTCTCATCGGGGTGATCGAGGGCGAGGTGGTCGCTTTCTTCGAGTCGAAAGTGCTTTGTAATCCACTCATGGTTGAGTTGCCGGAAAGCATTGTGGTAGTCAGGCGTATAATCAATAATTACTACGTCACGACTTTCGCGCAGTTTGCGTTGCTCCCGCACCCGGTCGAACAGGCTTTTCTGCTCCAGCAGGTATTCCATTTCGGAGATGGCTCTGAACAAATCGAATTGAGATTCGCGCTGCAACTGCTCCACTGTGGCCTCCACATCGGCCAATTGGTTTTCTAAGGCTGGCAAAAGGGAATGTGCTTTTTTGGACAAACTCAAATGACTACAGCGAGCATCCGTTTCGCTTTTTACCGTTTCCAGCATCTCGTTTTTTGTCATTTCTTTCACAATCTGACTCACCGAGGCATGGCTGTGACCAATCCACTCGGCAATTTCGGTGGTGGTAATACCGGGTCGAGTAGCATCGGTTTTTTTCCAGAGGGCATACAAAACCGGAAACCAGCGTGGCTCCATCGGAATACCGTTTTGGGCATAAACCGCCCGGTTCTCATCAGTAAACGATTCGGCCAATCGCCGAAGTCGGCTCCCCATCGCCATTTTGCCCATTTCATCGTAAATTATTGCCATATAGAAGCTATTATGTAAGAACTTACGTAAATATCATAAGAAGGTAGCAGACTATGCTAGCAGGCCATAATAAAAAAGGTCCGCTCTCCTTATAACAAGAGAGCGGACGTATAAGTACCCTACTGCCTCAGACTTACTGGCGAACTATTTTTACCGTTTTGGTGCGCGTTGGTGTGCTCACCTGCAAGAGGTAGACGCCCGCCGAATTGCCCAACAGCATTCGTTGCCGAACCGTGTTGGCAGTTCCTTCGGTCGTTTTCTGACTCACTGGTTGGCCCAGGGCGCTGCTAACCCGCAAATCGACTGACTCACCCGCCGTGTTCCCCACTACAATCTCAACACTCTCGCCCAGCGTCGGGTTGCCCAATACCGTTACTTCCAGTTCACCCACAGCCTCTGCTTTCGCCACCCGAGCTACACCTGTACAGAATTGCTTAAAGTTGAATAAGAATGTGGGGGTATTGCCATTATTGACCTGCATACCGCGTAACATAAACGGACCAATATCGGAGCCAGGACTGTTGATTGCCCGCACCAGGTCAGGTCCATCCACCATCCGTACACAGTTGTAAGGGCTTATGCTGCTCAGACCAACGATACCCGCATAGTTGATCGGCTGACCATTGCCACCCGTTGTCAGAATGCGGAACGAACCCGTAGCACAACTTACGTCGGTGACCCCGGTAATCACCAGCGGCTGACCCAATGTAGCCGTTGGGCTACCGCATCCGGCTGGCGTTGGGCTGCTGGTAGTGGTGCTGGGGGGCGTGCTAGTAGTACTGGGTGGATTGGTGCTGACGCAGTAGCCTTTGAAGTCGAATACATACGTGTTACTGGTACCGCCAGCAACCTGCATACCTCGCAAATCAAATGGGCCAACGTTCGAATTGGGGTTATTGATTGCATTTCCCAAGTCCGGCGTGTCCACCATCCGCATACAATTGTAAGGGTCTACATTACTCAACCCGACGATACCGGCATAGTTGATTGGCTGACCGTTGCCCCCTGTAGTCAAGATGCGGAATGCACCCGTCGCACAGTTCACATCCGTTACACCGACAACAACCAATGCTTGACCAATAGTACTCGTCGGGCTACCGCAACCCGTTGGCGTTGGGCTGCTGGTCGTGGTGCTGGGGGGCGTACTGGTAGTGCTGGGCGGATTGGTGCTGGTGCAGTAGCCTTTGAAATCAAAGCTAAAGCTGTTGCTGCTACCATTGTTAATCTGCATGCCCCGCACCATAAACGGACCGATGTCAGACGTTGGGCTGTTGATGGCCCGCACCAGATCCGGGCCGTCTACCATCCGTACGCAATTGTAAGGGTCCACATTGCTCAACCCAGTGATACCCGCGAAATTGACAGGCTGACTATTGCCACCCGTTGTCAGGATACGGAAGGTACCCGTTGCACAACTGATATCGGTTACGCCCGTCACCACTAGCGGACCACCTAGCGTGTTGGCCGGACTGCCGCAACCTGTTGGCGTGGGCGAAGCCGTTGTGCAGGATACCGCCGTTACCACCTGACTGGCCACCGCTGTACAGCCATTGGCCCCCGTCAGCGTCACGCTGTAGTTACCCGTAGCGGCCACCGTGATGGCAGGCGTTGTCTCGTTGGTACTCCAGCGGAACGTTCCAGCTCCCGTTGCCATAAGTTGACTCGTCTGACCCTGGCAGAACGTACTGTTTCCACTCAGCGTAAGTGCTGGCGCAGCCGTGTTGCCCGTTACCGTTGCACTGGCCGAAGCCGTGCAACCGTTGGACCCCGTTACAATCACCGAATACGTTCCCGGTGCATTGACCACGAAAATACCCGTGCTGTTGGTTTGTCCATTGAATGTATAAGTACTGCCGCCGGAAGCCGTCAGGGTGGCTGACCCGTTGGCGCAAGTGATGGTTCCCGAAGCAACCACCGAAGCGGTCGGCACATTGGCATCGCCTGTCACCGTCGCC
>Ga0105048_10002167_pt1 | contig 31729 bp, 26 predicted proteins | sample MAT05_FD_78382 | JGI IMG/M metagenome (GOLD analysis project Ga0105048, IMG submission 78382) | Freshwater microbial communities from Lake Fryxell liftoff mats and glacier meltwater in Antarctica - MAT-05 | ecosystem: Environmental > Aquatic > Freshwater > Ice > Liftoff microbial mat | place... | reverse complement strand
GCGGCACTTTCAAAAAATTTCCTAGGTTTTATAACAGCGCAAAGCTCTGTATAAAGCACGCTCCCTACTTTAGTTTTATAGTGATATCCCCACTTCGGGTGATTTCTGTAAACTTGAGCTAGCTTGTAAAATTAGGTTAGCTAATAAGTTAACCAGAGCATTAAAATGGCGTTTTTTGATTCTGAGATTGTTCAATATGAGGCTCGTAATTTATTCCAAGATTACCAAGCTCTAACTCAGCTAGGCGGTAGCTACGGCAAGTTTGATCGCGAAGGTAAAATTCTTTTTATCGAAAAGATGGAAGAGATGATGGATCGTTATAAAATTTTTATGAAGCGCTTTGAATTATCAGATGACTTTATGGCGCAGATGACTCTAAAGCAACTGGAAAATCAATTAGGAAATTTTGGCATCACTCCTCAACAAATGTTTGAGCAAATGAATATGACTTTAGAAAAGATGAAAGCTGAATTAGGAAACCATGTCTAGTTATCATGTCTAGTTTAGGCATTAGCCTCGCACAGATACTCTATCTCTAGAATTTGGCTCTAGAATTTGGGACGAGCAAGAACAATTACTCCGCGCACAGAAATATTATTGATGGCGAGTGTGGCGATCGCTTCGCGGATGGTTGTACCAGTTGTGTAAATATCATCGAATAGAATTACAGATTGCGTATTTGAGGCTCGGAAATTAGGGGACAGTGTTACTGTAAAAGCTTTAGACAGATTTTCTTCGCGCTCCTTTTTACTTTTTGTTTGCATTTGCGCTTTAGTATCCTTAACCCGTTGCAATAGATGAGGACGACATGGCAGTAATGTAATTTCACAAAAACGACGGGCGAGAATTTCAGCTTGGTTAAATCCCCTAGATTTAAGTTTGTTCTCATGAAGCGGAATTGGGATTACTGATATTTTTGGGCTTTGATCATATAATCGGATGTTTGCAGATAGCTTCCATGTATCAGCAATTTTTACAGCGATCGCTTCCATGATTTCAGGATGATTTTCGTATTTGCAAGCAGCGATCGCTCGTTTCAATGCCCCGTCGTAAATCCCCCAGCTATAAAGCGGAATGTCTGGCGAGATAGGATTGTCACTCTGCAAAAATTCTGGCGATCGATAAGCAGTAATTTGGCGATCGCAATCTTTACATAAAATTCCATTCGTAGGACGCTTGCACAATGGACAATTTGCCTGCCAGAACGAGTCACTCACTACATTTGCTAAACGATCAAGTTTCCAATTATTACTAATAAATTTGAGCCATTGCATGATTTTTAACTTTGGCTTCCCGATCTCGTTGCCAGTCTTTAGGAAAAGCTCTGCCAATTATAACTATTGCTAATTGAGTTAGGCGATTTCTTGGAAAGATTTTACCGTGGGTGTGCCGCGCTTCGCGCGGCACGCCCACATTTTGGTTTTAATAATCGGGTACTTTTATTGTTAGATATCACCTTAAATCCTAAAATCCAAAAAGTAGCAGTGGCGCTACACCTGACGATCGCTTTTTGAGTTTTAATTAGATTGTTATACTGACTCCATGAAAACAATGTTTAAGTTTGTTCAAAAACTTACTTGCTTAGCGATTTATACAGGCGTATGTCTGGGATTTGCTAGCAACATATATCCTGTATTTGCTGAAGATAGCAGTCTAGGGATAGTCATGAGGCGCGGTCACTTGCGAGTGGGGATCGATGCCGCGATTGGTGGGCCATATATGTTTTGGAATTCTAAAACCCAATTTTATGATGGCTTTGAGCTAGAGATCATCCAAGAAATCGCCGCAAGATTAAACATTGAACCACGTCCGATTAATATCCCTTGGACAACTCAACCTGAAAATTTAGCTTCGCGACAAGTCGATATATTGCTTAGTGCCCGAGAAGAGGGAGCGCTGGAATCAGGTGATACTAAGGGCAAATTTATTGAAACCACCCCCTACTATCGCAGCGCCCAGCGATTACTGATCAGAACTGATGGAACTCAAATTAAATCTTTGCGTGACATGATCGGCAAGCGGGTTGGAGTTGTGGCAAATAGTGGCGGTGCTGCGATCGCCGAAACCTATAATAAAAACAGGGGCAATGCAATTCGCCTATTTTCCTCAAGAGATCTAGATCGCATGGTGATTCAACTACGCGAGCGCCAACTTGATGCGATGATTCTTGATGAACCAGTGGCGGTATGGCAAGTACGAAACAATCCTAACTTTATAATTGTTGGTGAACCTTTAATTTCGATCCGCCTAGCCGCGATCGTCAATAAAGATGATGTTTCGCTCAAAAAAGCAGTAGATAAGGCTTTAACTGAGATGCTTCAAGACGGTAAACTCGAACAGATACTCAAGAGGTGGAACTTGTGGGAAAGTCAGAAAACTTTAAAATCGACAAAGGACTTGCCAGCTACGGTATTAGCGACCATTACGCGGTACTAGGTCTATCAATGACGGCCGAGGCAGCGCAAATTCGTAAAAAATTTCTTAAGCTTGCTAAAATTTTGCATCCTGATGTTTTTGGAAGAACTAGCGAAGAAAAAGAGACTGCAACCAAGTACTTTTCCAAGATGGTCAGTCCAGCCTATCAATTGCTAAATAGCGATCGCGAGAGGGGTGAATATTTAGCAACTTTGAGAATGTTTGCTCAAAGCAAAAAACAAAAAGAAGAAACTCCTACCCTCAGTTCCGAAATTGCTCAAAAGCTATATCGACTGCCTCATGAAATCACATATAAACAATTTGTCGAGCAAGTTGCACCAAAGCAATATGAAAGTCTAGACTCAATCTTGGAATATACCGCGACTCTTAGCGAATTAAACCTCGTATATATGCTTACTCAACCCAGCCTCAGCTTTACCTCAGGTAATAGTAATGTGGTATCACCTGCTTCAACGACTGTGAATCAGGAGACAAATCCTGTAATGCCGCCTACTCCTGCTGCATCACCAGCACTCCGCAACCTAAATATGGCGGAGCTATTTATTAGTAAGAAACAATGGACTGATGCTCTAAAAGAGCTAATTAGCGCTGAAAAGCTTGATCCTAATAATGCTAAGGTCTACGCGCTCAGAGGTCTAGTGCAGATGAATCAAAATGTGGCTGTGATCGCCAAAGCTAGCTTTCAAAAAGCGCTCAAACTTGATCCAAAGGAACCAATCGCTCTCAAATATCTCAATCAAGTGAGTGCCCCTAAGACACCCGAAAAACCACCAGACAAAAAAGGCGGACTATTTGGAGGATGGGGTAAAAAATAGCTTATTTTGATATAACGAGGCAAACAAATTTTGGATTTTCGCAGACTAAAGTACTACCGCCACAATTCTCTAATTTTATTTACTAGCGGCGATCTCTATCTGATCTCGATGATCGCTGAAATTTTAACAGCAGAAAAATATAATTTCATTACCGCGTCTAATGGGGAAACGGCTTGGGAAATCATTCTGCAAAAGCAACCTGCAATTGTCCTTGCTGATTGGACAGTGCCTGATATCTCAGGTTTATCACTGTGTCATCGGGTCAAGGCAAGTCTGGAATATCCTGAACTGATATCAACCTACTTTATTTTGATCGTCGAGGCGCTCAATGAACAACAGCGTCAAATTGGTTTAGACACAGGAGTAGATGAATTCCTGAGTAACCCTATCGATAAATCGGAGCTAAAGACAAGATTACGCACAGGTTTGCGAATAAATGCTTTGATGAAGTCTTTAACATGGACAAATCAAAGATTGTTAGCTCAAAATGACCTGCTAGATGTACTTACTCTATCTGACCCGTTAACTAAGGTTTTGAGCGCGCAAGCCTTTGCGGGGGTGATTCCGAAAATAATGCAGCAATTCCAAGGGCTTGGTACTTACAAAAGTTCCGGCTTCCTGAGTGTTTTGCTTATTGATATTGATCGGTTCAGCCAAATTACCCAGTCTTACGGAACTATAATTGGTGATGAAGCAATTAAGGCGATCGCTGGGCGGTTGACCCATAGTTGTAGTGCGAATAGTTTGTTCTATCGCTATGGTTTAGATGAGTTTGCCTGTGTCACTCCTCACTTTGACGCCGAAAATTGTGAACAACTTGCCAACGATCTCCTTGCCAGTATTCGTAGTCATCCGATCGCTGTTTCTTCAGGATTGCTATTTCCGCTTACAGTTAGCATTGGTGGTGTATTTACAGTTTTAAACTCTCAAAATGCTGATATTAGCTTTGGAGAACTCGTGTCTAAATCTACGCGATCGCTCCTGCAAGCTCAACAATCAGGAGGCGATCGGGTATATATCGAAGAAATCTCAACTTACTAAAAAGGACTCAACGATCTTTGAAGAAACCCGAAGCGGGGCTTCGCCCTGCGCTCCTCTAAAACAACTATGGGTTTCATCCTAAACGGGATATATAAAGCGTTTTAGTCTTTATGGCGAGAAGCTTTGATTTGATCGATGAAAAATTCTTCTAAAGTCTGACGGGCTAGCTCGATCGCGATCGCTTTACCGCCAATACTAGCGATATAGGTGAGAAACTCTGGCAAATCCTTAGCTAACTGACCATGCCAAGTATCACCCTGAAAAATTAGATGTTGTAACCAGGGCTGCAAATCTGCATCGCTACATCCGTGACCACTAACTTGATAAGATTGCTCAGTGCCAAGCAACTCATTTAATGTTCCTACCGCCACTAATTCGCCTTTATTGAGGATCCCAATGCGATCGCATATTAACTCTACATCCGACAAAATGTGACTGTTAAAAAATACAGTTTTGCCCTGTTTTTTGAGCATCAAAATAATTTCGCGTACTTGATAGCGTCCAACGGGATCAAGTCCCGACATCGGCTCATCGAGAAAAACCACTTCAGGATCATTAATCAAAGCTTGAGCAACGCCAATTCTTTGCACCATGCCCTTAGAATATTGGCGCAATTGCTTTTTGCGGGCGACTGACTGCGATAGTCCAACGAGATCAAGCAAATCAGCAATTCTCTGGCGACGCAAAGACGGCTCAACTCCAAATAAACTACCAATAAAATCGAGCAGTTCCCAGCCTGTTAAATAGTCGTAATAATAAGCATTTTCAGGTAAATAACCAATTGACTGCTTGGCTGTGCGATCGCCAAGGGGATACCCTAAGATTTCCCCTGTTCCCGATGTTGGCTGCACGATACCGAGCAAAATTTTTAATAATGTGGTTTTACCTGCTCCATTGGGTCCTAGTACACCAAAGGTTTCACCTTTACGGATAATTAATGAAAAATCTTGTAAAGAACTAATTTTTTGATTTAACCAGAAGCCAGTACGATAAATTTTGCTTAAGCGGTTCGCCACAATAGCGTTGCTTTGAATAATCTTGGGATGGGATTCGTTAGTCAATGCTTCTACCATAGCTGAGATCAGAGCGGCAAAGTTCACTCTTTAAATGATTATTTTATCGTAATAAAACCAAACAAGAGATGGTGTAAATAGATAGCGGGATCGGGCGCACTGTTTTTTAGATCTAGGGCTTATGGCTAATTGCTAATATGAATTAGTAAATCAACTATACAATGTAGCGAAATGCGGCTAGATATCCTGTAGATATGAGTAATATTTTCTTACTGCCCGCCAGTTTAGACAAGAAAGAGCGTTTTGCTGCTTCTTGGGAATATTTGTTAGACAATATCCACGATTTAGGTCAAGAGTTTGTTGATTTTTTAACTCAAGGAGCGGGTAAGCCAAGTTCGCTATTTGTTAAAGCGGTAAGCTACCCTTTTCTCTCGTCAGATGTACAACCTGACTTACTTTTAGAATGTGACGATTTTGATATTATTTGCGATCATCGCTTAGAAATCGGTTTAAACAAGCATTCTTTGGATAAATACTTGGTGTTGGCTAAAGTTCAGACAAAGCCAACTTATGTAGTTTTGATTAGCAATAGTTACTGTTTAATCAATCCTGAAATTTTAGCTAGTGAAGCCGCGAAACGCTATTATCTTCAGCCGCGTGATAGTGTTAATTCTTCAATGCCATATTTTTGTTGGCAAGATATATATGCGCTTGTAGCCGAAATGCCGCAACGGCTCGCTTATGAGTTTACAGAATATATGCATTTTATGGATATGCAACCTTGGCAACATAGTGCATGGGGAGAGCTATTTATCAATCCTGATCTTGCCTCAAGCTTTAGCGAGCAATGGTCACCGACGATGGAATATTTGCAAGGAATGGGTGTTTTGACTAAGCGCAGTGGTTACAGCGCTTTAAAAATTGGTTATCCTCTACCTTGGTTGCAATTACTTTACATTTATGTAGCGAGATCTGTACAGCATAATGATTTGCAATCCGTGAGTCCTTATCTTGTCGCGACGATTTGGGCTCAGGGTAATGTAACTAAGCAGATTCAATCTTTTCAAGCAACTTCTGATCGCTTTACGCTGCCAGAAAATAATCAGGTTATCGTCGAAATTAGACCAAGTTTAGCGGATGGTTTATGGATCACGAATACTGTTAGCCGCCCTAAACTAGCAGCCACATATTACACATCACTTGATCAAGTTGTATCACAAGACCATGAGCAAATGCAGCAAAATTTATTGGCTTTTACTAAAGCAGTGTTTGCTCATATCAAAAGCATTACTGCCTAAATTTTGGGGTTTTGAGTCACTTCGACATAGATGTTTTCGAGGCGGACTGGTTGACGCATGATTGAGTCAATTACAATTCCATCGAAATGTTCTAAAATTTCTTTTAACTCCATCGCTTTAGGAAGCCATAAAGCTAGTTCACGACCATATTCACGATATTCAAACCCAAGTTTGATTGCTCTAGCGATCGCTAAATCTTCAGTTGGCGTACAAATGATGGCAATTTCTTGAGCAGGAACGTATTTACGTAGTTCTTCGAGATTTCCCTCAGCAAGCAAGCTTCCTTGTTTGATAATGCCGATCCGCTGACATAGACGTTCTGCCTCATCGAGTATATGAGTCGTCAATAAAATCGCCGTATCTTGACTGCTCAAATTGCGAATTAATTCCCAAATTTCGTAACGAGCTTCGATATCAAGCCCTGTGGTTGGTTCGTCAAGTACGACTAACTGAGGCTGATGCACAAGGGCGATCGCCATACTTAGGCGCCGTTGCATTCCACCACTTAAGGTTTCCGCAACACTTTTGGCGCGATCGCCTAGTCCCACTAGTTCTAGACAATATTTTGCTTGCTTACGACAGACTTCACCACTTAATCCATAAAGCCTCCCAAAAAATCTCAGGTTTTCTTCACAGGTCAAGCTTTTATAAAAAATATTTTCTTGTGGCGCAACCCCGATCAGCGATCGCGTTGCCGCAGATAAATTTTGACCATTCATCGTGACAGTGCCTTGATCAGCTCTAATCAAACCACAGAGAATGCTAATTGTGGTGGTCTTACCAGCTCCATTCGGTCCCAACAAACCATAAACTTCACCTGATTGGATTGAAAAGCTCAAGTCTTTCAAAACTTGTTTCTTTTCATAAGATTTACAGATTTTGAGAACCTCTAGCACAAATATATTTAACTCATTAAAGTAGTTTCTAAAGTATAGCAACCGCTATTGTCTTTAAAAGACAGAACTCAAAAAGTAAAATTGGTGACTTCTTTCAATTTGATACTACTTAGTACTGCAAATTAGTAAGTAGCTAAGCAAAAGAAACCTTAAAACCTAAAAAGCTGTGGCGCACGCGCAGCGTGCGCCACAGCTTTTTGGGTTCTGTTTTTTATTATGCCTACTTACTTACTGCAAATTAGTATTGCAAAATATTGTTGTACTCACCTTGAGGTAGTAGCAAAGTAGACTCAATTTGACTTTTTACTAACGGAGTAACGTATTCAGCATTATTTAGACATTCAATTAAAAGCTTGTTAGCATCATGATAAGTCCGCAGTACTTTAAGTTGATTTTCACTAAATCTCCATTCTTGTGAACTTTTGCGATGCTGAACGATTAAGCCACGTAATTTTTTTGACCAATCTAAACCTTTAGCTTGCCACCATTTAGCAAACTTATCGCGATCTTTGTAAGGGTCAGGAAATTTTTGTCGTAAATACTGTAAACCCTTGTGCAGATCGGGTTCGATAATGCAAGCTAATTCTAAAACGTGATGGTTAGCAAAGTATAAAGCTAAGTCAAGGTTCAGAGCCAGATTAATTGTGTAATCAATATCTACTTCTGTCTCCATAGAATTATCAATACCCATTGATCGCATCCTAGCGCGTTCTAAAGAACGTGAATGAGCCATATCTAAAGCGCGGGCGCGGTCAAGTGTTCGGGTATTTTCCAGATCGATGTCAAGATATAAAGCTCGAATCGTCACAGCTTTATATGGAGTTTTGATTTGAATTGACTGTTGATTAACCCATGTCAAAAATGACACTAATTGGGGATCTTTGGTTAGAAGTTCGTCAATTTTCTTTTTCATCCTTTGCAGTATGCGATCAGCGTTTTGGGAAATACTAATTGTCATCACGATTACCCCATGCCAACGACGCAAATACATCCGCTCTAATAAATATTTTTCGGCTTCCAGAGGATTACTATTAGCAATTCGATAAGCAGCGAGATAGTCATGCAAAGTAGTATGGGCAAGGCAATATACACCTTTAGCGCATTCAATCAATAAACTATGTTGCCATTTGAGACTCTGTAAAAACTGATCGCGATCAAATGTTACATGCGCTAACCTGCGACTATTGCTAATGCATGATTGAAGGTCATTTCCCAGCTCATTGTTTTGCCATACATACCCATGGCGATCAAGCGATACGATCGCCAAATAGGATAGCAAATCTTGTTTTTGAGAAATTGATAATGATTGATTACCAGAACTTGGCAAACATTTAGTCTGCTCCCATGTGGTCAGCAGGAGATTTAAAATTTCCTGATAAAAGTTCGGTTTGAGATATTCGCAACTATTAAAGATCGTACAGAGGTAAGTAAGTAAGAGAGGATTGCTGGCAATTTCAGCTAAAGGCTGATTTGTAGCAATCAGTTGCTGGAAGTTTTCATGTTTTTTAGGTTTTTGTGAATAGGTGGTAGCAAACCATTTACTAGCAAAGGCTTTTATTTGTGCTTCTTGAAAAGGGGCAAGTTCTAAAGTTTGAAATGATTCAAGAATATGGGCATATTTAGGATTTCGGGTGGCAACCACTATGCAATTTTTGGGATAGCGATCGCTGAAGTGCAAGATTTTTTGGGCAACCTCCGCACGGTGAATTTCAGGTATTTCATCTAATCCATCCCAAAGCAATAAAAAACGTCCTTCATTTAATAGCTGCTCAAAAATTTTATTATCGAATAATTCATTGAATGATTGTTCGGATAATCTATAATTATTGGCTTGATAACTATTGACTTGATAATTATTGATTTGTGATTTTATCCATGTGTATGGATTATTTAAAGAAGCATTTTTACTTCCAAGATTATCAAATGAAACAAGCGATCGTAAGGGCAAAAATACAGGTAAATAATTAGGTTCAATCTTATCTGTGATACAAGACATAGCCCAGTATTTGAGCAATGTAGTCTTGCCTGAACCTAAATTGCCAACCAATAAAACTTGTTTGTATGTCTCTAGAGCTTGATTTGCAGGGATTTTTGGCGGCTGGAGTTTGGCTAAATAAAAGCGATCGTACTGTTCAGGAGATATATTAGCAAAAGCTTCATTAAGATCGATATATTGGCTACTTGGTAAATCAGTAAAAAGATTTGGCTCTGTATATAAGTCATGTAAACAAAGTGGAGTATTAATATCAATTACTTTTAAGCGATCGCATTGACGGATTAGAGCAACAGAAATATTTTGGCGTATTACTTGCAGCAGTTCGTCAATATTTGTCTGTGAATTTGTAGGGGTAGACAAACTATTAATAAGAGTTTGGTTATGATTTGTTGATACCAGATTATTATTTGAATGTGAGACGGTTATAGTGTTTACTAAATCTTTGTTTTCAGGCAATGTTTCTGAAAAAGAATTTAAAGAGATACTTGAAAATATATTTAATTTTTCACAAATTAAGTTGTAGGAACTGCGATCAATAATTTCGCCATTCAAAAAATTTTCAACTAACTGCACGGCAAGACCAAGCTCACTTGCCAACTGTAAAGGGGTATATCCTTTATTTAAGAGTTCATCGTTTACTTGACTAAGAATATCTGACGATGCTCTTAACATAAATGCGGCATCCATATTTCTAAATTCCTTATATTTTAAACAACCTTTAATCTATCCTAAAGCTTGGGCTAAGTAACAACGCTACGCTTTTTAACTTAAATCAATCATCAGAGAAGTCAGCCAAGTGAGTTTGTTAACATTAGCGATCGATGTGGGTGGAAGTAATATCAAAGCGATCTTATTAAAAGAGGACGGCACTGCTGTATCACAGCGATTAATAATGGCAACTCCTCATCCTGCAATACCCGATATTTTAGTTGCGGCGTTGATAAATTTAATCGCTCTACATAATAATTATGATCGCATTTCGATTGGGTTTCCCAGTGTGGTCGAAAATGGGATCACAAGAGGCGCAATCAATCTACATCCTAACTGGGATGGCTTTGCATTGGCTCAGATATTGCAAACCAAATTGGATAAACCGATCAAGATTGCTAATGATGCTGATGTGCAAGGCTGTGGAGCGATCGTAGGTGAAGGGGTAGAGTTGGTGATTACGCTGGGAACTGGTTTCGGCTCTTCACTATTTCTCAATGGTAAGCTATTGCCAAATCTGGAACTAGGTCAACATATTTTTTGCGATCGCCATACTTACGAAGATTGTTTAGGTCAAGCAGCTCTCACTCAGATTGGAATTAAAGTATGGAATATCAGATTGCTAGAAGCGATCGCAACGCTTTATAAACTATTTAACTATGATCATCTTTACATTGGTGGTGGGAATGCGAGATTAGTTTCTATTGATTTACCGTCAAATGTGAAGATTGTCTCTAACGATTTGGGCTTAATCGGTGGACTAGCACTATGGCGATACTCTAGCTGAACATAGCGCCAATTTCTAAAACAAAATTTGGCAGTACATTTTCTCCTGAAAGTGTTTTTGGAGCATTCAAAATTTCTACGGGTTGTCCTTGTCGATAGATTGCTACACGCTTAGATTTAGGATCAATCAACCATCCTAAAAGACAGCCATTGTCTATATATTCTTCCATTTTTGCTTGTCCTTGTTTCCAAGAATCACTAGGTGATAAAAGCTCAATCAGAAATTCAGGACAGAGTGGTAAAAAACCTTTTCTTTGTTCAAGGGTGAGCGATTCCCATTTAGCTAAAGAAATCCATGCCGCATCGGGAGAGCGATCGCTACCTTTTGGCAAACTAAACCCTGTCGATGAGTCAAAAGTTTTTCCAATAGTTTTATTTTGCAAAGATCGGTTCCATGACGATAGCTCATAATTTAGATCAGAATTAAAACTTCCAGTTTCACCGCCCGTTGGGGACATAACGATTAATTCTCCTTTGGATGTACGTTCAAGTTTCATGTCAGGGTTTGCCGCGCAAAGCTTTACAAACTCAGTGCGTGTAAGTATTACAATCGGGCTGAGATCAATGGTTAGACTAGTCATGATTTTGGTTCACTCTGTGTTCACTCTGTAAGTTCATTCTGTAACAAGACGACAGACAGAGAGCGTGTCACACATTTTATTGATTTGGTTACAAACTCGATCATATTGATTGCGATCGCTAATATCAATACTTAGATCAATAATTGCTGCCTTATCTTTTTTGGTCTGGACATTAGCGCGACGCACGTTAATCTTGTTATCTGACAAGCGCGTCAAAATATCCCTCAAAACGCCAACTCGGTCAATTGTTTCCACACGAATATCAATCGGATAGGTTTGTACATGATCGTTATCTTTACGCTGATTCCAGCCGATATGAAGAAGGCGATCGCTAGGAATATTTGCTAAGTTAGGACAATCATGACGATGGATTGTAATGCCACGACTGCTACCCAGAGCGACAATACCTGCGATCGATTCCCCTGGCAGTGGAGAGCAACAACCTGCGATCGAGTACACCATGCCTTCAAGCCCCAAAATAGGAGATTTAGAAATATTAATGGAACTATGGGGGTGAGCAGATTCATGACGCGATTCAAACTTTTGAGGATTCAAATCACGCTCATTGTGCTGATTTTCTCGCAGCTTATTGACAACAGAATTAACTGATGTTTCGCCATAGCCAATGCCTGCGATCAAATCCTCCACATTGTGGTAGTTACATCGCTCTGCTAGCTTTAGCATCTGGTCAGATTTCAGTAAAGCTTCTAAGCCACTTTTGCCCAGTTCACGCTCTAGAGCACTGCGCCCTAAGGCAAGATTTTCATCGCGTCGCGATCGCTTAAACCATTGCCTAATCCGACTTTTTGCTGAATTTGTGGCAACAAAGTTAATCCAATCTGTACTTGGGTGAGCATTGTTTTGGGTGAGAATATTCACAATATCGCCGTGCTTGAGCGCTCGCTGCAAAGGAACCATTACACTGTTCACCAATGCTCCTGAACAGTGATTGCCAACTTCTGTATGGACACGATAAGCAAAGTCTACAGGTGTTGCCCCGCGTGGCAAACAATACACATCTCCCTTTGGACTAAAGACATATACCTCACTATCAAATAAGTCTTCTTTGACACTATCAAGATATTCTTGAGGATCTTTTAGATCGCGTTGCCATTCTACTAACTGACGCAGCCAAGTAAACTTTTGATCATCTCCTTTAAGTGTTCTGCTATTAGAGTCACTCTCTTTATATTTCCAATGTGCGGCAATTCCATAGTCAGCGATATGATGCATTTCCCATGTCCGTATCTGCACCTCTATAGGTTGGCCCTTAGGCCCCATTACCGCCGTATGTAGCGATTGATAGCGGTTAGGCTTGGGTAAACCAATGTAATCTTTAAAACGTCCAGGGATCGGACAGAAATGATCATGGACAATGGCGAGAACCCGATAACATTCGTCCTTAGTATTGACGATTACTCGAACTGCTTGGATATCATAAATCTCGTTGTATTGTTTCTGTTGACGTTCCATCTTACGGAATATGCCATATAGATGCTTTGGTCTACCACTAATCTCAAAATCAGCTATTTCCATTGCCACTAGGCGATCGCGTAGTACACGAGTCACTTCCACCAATTGCTCTTGGCGACTCTCACGGGTCTCTATAACTAGAGACTCCATCATCGAATATTGCTCTGGCTGAATATATTTAAAAGCAATATCTTCAAGTTCCCACTTGATTTGTCCTAAACCAAGACGATTAGCCAAAGGAGCAAAAATTTCTCTAGTTTCTCTAGAAATTAGAACTTGCTTTTCAGGACGCAAATGTTGCAAAGTCCGCATATTATGCAAGCGATCGGCTAGCTTAACAATAATCACCCGAATATCTTGCGCCATCGCCAGAAACATCCGCCGAAAGTTTTCAGCTTGACTTTCGGTCTTGCTCTCAAAACTTAGTTTCGATAATTTGGTAACCCCTTCAACCAATTGCCGAATTTCCTTCCCAAACTTTTCTTCAATTTGATCGCAGGACATCTCTGTATCCTCAACCACATCATGCAAAAATCCTGCGGCAATCATGGCATTGCTGCCACCCAAGTCTTTTAAAATCGAGGCAACCGCGATCGGATGCAGTATATATGGCTCTCCTGAAGCTCGGCATTGACCTTCATGCAGTCGATAGGCAAGGTCTAAAGCTCGACCAACAACATCCTCATCATTTAAAGACTCTCCTCTTTGCGATTTCTCCCAACAACTTCTCAGCCAATCAGGAATATAGGTATCTACTACCACTCTACATTCCTGAACCTTGTCATCATCTAGATCATTCTCTAGACAATTTACTGGAGCTTCGGCTAATAATGTCATTGGAGTCATATGTTTAATTTCGCCTAAGCAGAGATACTTTTATTTGTTAAGGTTTTGATAACCTTATTTTAAACTTTATGTCAGTTACGCTGTTTTGTCTTTAGATTTGAGTCAAAAGATAAATATACCCCGTCCATGTTGAAAACCAAAGTTTTCGACATGGGCAAAAAGAAAAAACCGAAGTGGGGCTTCGCCCTGCGACCCTCTACAAGAACTATGGGTTTGATCTTAGATGCGTTATATCACAGTATTTTGAGTATTTTGAGATTAAATAAAACCTAGATTTTGCTAAAACTGTTACTTCTTAACATTCTTAACAAAATCTAGATTGAAGTAAAACGCTAAGCTTCACTAATTAAATTTAAAAAAATTAGATTTAAAAAATCATTGGCTTGCTATGTTGATCAATCCGTTTGCATAGAGTCAAACGATGTGTATTACTATCCCAATTAACATGATCGAAAATTTTTCGTAATATATAAAACCCTCTCCCACATTCTAAGTCTTGACATGGAGTGGGATCGTCTTTTCTTGAACAATTAGCGGACTGAAAATCATTCCCCTGATCAGTAATAATCCACCAATACATTTGTGAAACTAGCGAAAATTTAACGGTGATTTGTTTAGATGGATCGAGAGAATTGCCGTGTGTTACTGCATTTACCAATGCTTCTTGCAGACCTAGCCGCAACTCTGGCTGCCAGTCAAACGGAACTTTGTCTAGTAACAAGTCTAGCACTGGCGCAAGATATAAGGTTGAAGTAAAACTGAGATTACTCCACTTTCGTCCTACGGGACGGACAGGTGTCACAATCACGCCCTTTTAAACCCTCTGAATAACTGCTATTAAATTCACGATCGCAATACAATAGACTTACTTTCTATTCTAGCGAAAAATCTTTCCTAAAATCTCTCTTAAGAAATATGACCTTTACACAAAAACGAATTTCTCCCTTTAATCCTACCGAAAACACGCGCACGATGGGTAAAGGGTTACGAGCAGCAATCTTGTTTTTGTTGGGTGTATTGGTGCTGATAGGGGTTTTAGGGGGACGGCTTTTTTATTTGCAACTGATCGAAGGCGATCGCAATCAACAACTTGCCGAAAATAATCGAATTAGATTAATTGCTAAGCCACCTGAGAGGGGGCGACTTTTTGATCGTAAAGGCAATATTTTTGCATCAAGTCGATTGGCACATGTGGTTTATCTATGGCCGATCGCTCAGCCCAAAGAAAAATGGCAGATAACTATTAATCGGTTAGCCGAGTTAATGGACGTTTCTGCTCAAACTATTACCGATAAGCTAGAACAAGAGGGATATAACTCACCCAACCTAGTTCGCGTCTCAACGGCAATTAGTCCAAAGCTTGTAACTCTTCTCTCTGAACATAACAACGAATTACCAGGCGTGAAAGTTGAGCCTGAAGCAGTGCGTTACTACCCTAGTGGGGATGTGGCTGCTCATGTGTTGGGCTATACAGGTGAACTAACCGCTGAGGAATTACCGAAATTACGCGAAAAAGGTTATCGCCCTGGCGATATTATTGGTAAAGCGGGTGTGGAATACGCCTTTGAAAATATGCTGCGCGGTGAATGGGGTGGTCAACAGGTCGAAGTTGATGCTTTTGGAAAGGTGTTACGTGTTTTAGGGCAGAAACTGCCCAAGGCAGGCAATGCGGTTAAACTGACGATTGATCTAGATTTAGAAAAAGCGGTCGAAAAAATCTTGGGCGATCAACAAGGCGGGATTGTGGCGATGAATCCTAATAATGGCGAAATACTTGCCATGGTTAGTCATCCCGCTTTTGATCTCAACCTGTTTTCGGGCAAGATTTCTGACGCGGTATGGAAAAGGTTACAAGAAAAAGACCATCCTTTTGTCAATCGCACTCTACAGGTATATCCACCAGCCAGTACTTTTAAAGTCGTAACTATGACGGCAGCTTTGGAAAGTAAAACATTTACGACTAACGATGTACTTGGCACTTATCCATATTTAGATGTGGGTGGCTTTCAGTTCTGGGATCGTAACAAGGCTGGATTTGGCACAATTGGATTCTCTGAGGCAATGGCTTACAGCAGTAACACTTTTTTTGGGCAAGTTGGAATGCGCGTAGGTGAGAAAAATCTTGCCGAGTGGTCTCACAAGTATGGCTATGGAGAATATTCAGGAATTGAGATCAAAGAGGAAGAAACTAAAGGCACTGTTCCCGATCCTGAGTGGAAACAGAAAGTTGCTGGCGAACCTTGGTATGTTGGCAACACCCTCAATATGTCAATTGGTCAGGGTGATGTGCAAGCCAATCTCTTGCAGGTTTCAATGATGACTTCGGGTGTGGCTAATGGTGGATTTAAGATTAGACCGCATTTACTACTGGAAGATAATGATGCAAAGGAATGGCGGCAGTCTCTAAATATATCGCCAGTCAACATGGAAGCTTTGCAGAAGGCTTTAAGATCCGTCTTTGACTTTGGAACCGCCTCGTCGCTAAATTCAGCAGAGATTGTCATGGCAGGTAAGTCGGGTACTGCTCAAGATCCGCCGCGTCCTAATCATGCGTGGTTTACAGTGTATGCGCCCTTTGAAAAACCTGAAATAGTGGTAACAGTTTTTGGGGAAAATGCGGGTGGCGGCGGCGGCAGTGCGGTCGCGGCTCCTTTAGCGGTTCAGACCATTGAGGCTTATATGCAAATTAAAAAACAACCTAACTCGCCCAATAATCCGCCAATCTCTACGGCAGTTCAAAACTAAAAAAGTTTAAATAGTGACTACAGCGCTTTGCGCTTTTGTAAAACCCAGATAAATTTTTGAAAGTGCCGCTTCGCGGCACTTTCAAAAATTTATCTATACCTTTTAAAGCCTCAATAGGCTGTATGCCATCATCTAGATTTACAACCAAAAAAAGGGCGCTTAGCGCCCTTTTTTTAGATTTTTTTAAGCCAGCTAAACATAGCGCGTAAATCCTTGCCCACAGACTCGATCTGATGCTCTGCTTCTTGACGACGCATCGCGGTAAATCCAGGCTTGCCAGCTTGATTTTCGAGAACAAACTCACGAGCAAATTGACCAGATTGAATTTCGGCAAGAATTTTCTTCATTTCTGCCTTGGTCTGATCGTTGATCAAGCGAGGACCGCGTGTGTAGTCACCATACTCAGCCGTATTCGAGATGCTGTGACGCATGTTTGTCATACCACCTTCAACGATCAAATCAACGATCAGTTTCACTTCATGCAAGCACTCGAAATATGCTAGCTCAGGCTGATAGCCTGCATCGACAAGAGTTTCAAAACCAGCTTTGATCAGAGCGCACAAGCCTCCGCAAAGTACTGCTTGTTCGCCGAATAGATCGGTTTCAGTTTCCTCACGGAAGGTTGTTTCCAGAACACCGCCGCGCGTGCCGCCAATACCTTTGGCATATGCCATCGCGCGATCGCGTGCTTGTCCTGTTGCATCTTGATACACCGCAAACAAGGCGGGAACGCCTTGACCTTGAGTATAAGTACGACGCACTAAATGTCCAGGTCCCTTAGGAGCAACCATGATCACATCGATATCCGCAGGAGGTACGACTTGAGCAAAGTGGATATTAAATCCGTGAGCAAAGGCTAGGGTGTTGCCTGCTTTAAGGTTTGGAGCAATTTCAGTAGTATAAATTGCCTTTTGGGTTTCATCAGGCAATAAAATCATGATTAGGTCAGCAGCAGCCGATGCGTCGGCAACAGTCTTAACCGTGAGCCCTTCAGATTCGGCTTTTTGCCATGAGGGACTGCCTTGGTATAACCCCACGATGACATTCACGCCGCTTTCTTTGAGGTTGAGGGCATGCGCGTGACCCTGAGAACCGTAGCCGATAATTGCGACTGTTTTATCCGCTAGAAATTCAAGATTTGCGTCCGTGTCGTAGTACATCCGAGCCATAGTGTGGTTATCTCCGAGACAAGTATTAAGTAAGTTTAGGGTGAGTAATGGTTTGTAAGGTTTATTGTCAATTTGGCTTCAAACACTTTTTCTAGTCTACCGAAAATTGCCACTTCCCAAAAATAAATTTATTGTTATCTCTTTCTGATTTTGCTGAAAAATACAAACGCAAAGCAAAGCTTCACATTTCTAAGTTTATTTTTTACAGCAATTTGCTTTCAAACCTACTACAAACAATAATATAAAACCCTTTGCGGGGCTTCGCTCTGCGACCCTTGACGTGGTGATTTTGATCAACAACTGCTGTAAGTTAATTTACAAGTTTATTTTTTAAAGAAAGGTAACGCTCCCTTAAGTAATTCCAAAATACTCTTGTCTTCTAAACTATTTGCCTTGTCCCCATCTACAGGATATTTAAAATCTAGAAGTAGAACGATTCGGGTCTGAGTGCCGCGATTCCATGCCTCATGTTCGGTCGTATCGTCAAACACGAGAGTCTTTCCTTCTTGCCAGCCTCGTATTTGATCACCAACTCTTAAGGAACAGCCATCACAGCCGATTAATCCTAAATGACAACGCAATACTCCGTCAGGATAGCCAGTATGTGCGGCAATGTGTGTACCGATCTTGAGCGAAGAAAAACCAGCAGTAACGAGATTGGGAATTTGTTCAATTAGTTTGGTGGTTTCGGGACAAAGCTGACAATTTTTGTCGAGTTTCATCCCAAAAGCATAAAGACCAAATATGTCCCAACCATCTTTGTACAAATGCTTTTCAGGCCATTCAACAAAGCTGCGATCGCTTAGTTGTTCAAGTTCATGGCGGATGGTGAGCCAGTTGGTTTCTAAATTAACGGTAAATGGAAAATCTTGAGAGCTTTTATACATATTTAAGCAGCAACTCCAGAAGCTATCTCATGGCTGTCAATCATACCAGTAACATCAATTAACTCCGCCTCAAAACTGACTTGAGCGCGATTGGTTTTGCCACCGATATAAAGGCGATCGCCAACTTGCAAAGCCCATACCTGTGAGTGACTGATATAGCTCATCATTACCCCCAACATCAATAATCCAAATCCAGTGTAAACAATCGGAATCCCAGGGTCAGCTTTGATTTGTAACCCCGTACTACCGATCGCCTCTTTCAATGTGAAAGTTACGCCATTAACTTCCGCACTACCATTGGAGCGGACTGTGGTGAGTAAATCTCCTTTCTCGCCATAGATTAGGAATGTACCTTGTAAATCTGGTGTAATTAAAGTAATTCCTGCACTCAGATCTGGCTTAGTAGGAATCCATGTACCCCAGACTTGACGACCACCATTCTGGGATTCTAGCTTACTTACTGGCAATTGGAGAATGGGACTGTTGTTGAGGGTAAAACGCACAGCATGAATGTCCCAATTAGCTTGATAGAAGCTGACCCCTTTATATTTAAGCGGCTCATTGACATGAATGGTTTTACGATCTACTTCTTTCCCATCTCTATCGAGAACTGATAGATCAGAATAGAACTGATCGATACTTCCTTTAGCAGTGTAATCAATCCAAAAGCGATTGACTCTAACTGACCAATCTTTGGGAACTTGAGATGCCGACCAAGCTCCTGCTTCGGTAATGTTTTTAACTTGGAATGTATCCCCACTGGGAACCATTTCCTGAGCGACAAAACCTGTCAGCGAACCCCAGACCGAACCGCACAACACTAGCAGCATACTGGCATGGACAATGATTGGTCCAATCCTGCCGATTAGCCCCTTGCGAGCATAAAGGCGATCATCGGCTTGGTAAACTTTGTATCTTTTACTTTGCAGAGAATTCGCCAGATGATTGAGATTACCGCCGACAATTTCTGTTGCGAGGGGGAGTTTGGTAAAACTTTGGGGCTTGGTGTAGTAAAACCAACGTTTAGAGGCTTTGAGAATAGGCAATTGCCGATTGAATGTACAAGCGGTGAGGCTAGTGCCAAACAAAATTAAAAGTGTGAGAAACCACCAGCTACCATAGACGTGTTCTAATCCGATCGCTAAAATCACTTGATAAGATAGAAACCCAAATAAAGCAGGATGTTCTGGATAATTTTCACGATAAAAATTAATAGTCTGCCCCTGCTCGATCACTGTGCCAAGAATACTAAATAAGGCAATTAAGAGTAATAAGGCGATCGCAACTTTGAGATTAGCAAGGAGGGCCACCACCTGATGTCGCCAAATTTGATGTGCTTGGAAGCGAATTTTTTGAAACACGTCAGATTTATAATTATTACTTCTGACTTGATCTTATCGCAGGTTGTCAGAAAGTAGATGGTGACCAAATTCGCGCTAAAGTTAAGCCAGATATTTAGGAATAAGGGAATATGTCACAAGGCAAAGAAACTACAGTTTTAGTACTGTCATTGCTAGTCACAGCGAGTCTAGCTGGCGGCGGCTATTGGTTTTTTTCGCAACAGAATAAATCAGCAATAGTAACGCCATCTCCGACTTCCACTGCATCCCCCCAATCCTCAATTCAGCCAACCGCGCAACCATCAACAGGGACTGCAACCAGCACTGCCTCATCAACTAATTTAAACATCGATACATCTTTACCTAATCCAAACATCTTGGAGATGGACGGCAGTACAACAATGGTAGCCGTAGTCAAAGAACTGCGTAATGCTTATAGCCAAGTTAATCCTAATATTCCGACTACTTTTGGCGTGCCTGATGGAAAACCGAGCGGCTCTAGCCAAGGTTTACAAAATCTCATTAATGGCTCTGTGGCGATCGCGGCAAGTTCTCGCCCACTCAAAGCTGAAGAAGCACAATCAGGGTTGCAATTAGTACCAATCGCGAAAGATGCGATCGGAATAGTAGTTGGCATCAATAATCCGTTTAAAGGTAATCTAACTAAAAATCAATTACGCGATATCTACCAAGGCAAGATTACCAATTGGTCAGAAGTTGGCGGGACTAGTCAACCAATTAGAGTGATTAATCGCGCCGTGACAAGTGGCACAAGAGGAGCTTTTGAAGATATTGTTTTACTCGGTCAAAGCTTTGCACCTGATAGCCCTAATTTCATCACTTGGAAACAAGATGAAACAACGGCGATTTTGCGCGATTTAGGCAATAACAGTATTAGTTATGCCACTGTATCACAATTGGAAAAGCAAGAAATAGTGAGAATTATTTCAATTGACGGGGTAAGTCCTACTGATATCGCGGCTGTAAAAGCTGGTAATTATCCTATTAGCCGTAGTTTGTTTTTAGCTGTAAAAAAGACAACTAGTCCTGCTGCCAAGCAGTTTATCGAGTTTGCTCTTTCCCCTCAAGGACAACAAATTGTCCAAAAATTAGGATTTATTTCCATACAGTAAGTAGCAAAAACAAAAAATCAGTGGTTTAAGGGGACTTATCAAGTAACTGTAAAGAAGGGCGATCAGAATATTCAGAAAATGATTACTTTTAATGATCCAAATAGTAATCAAAGTAATCAAAAATTACCCTATATAATTCAGATTTCATAAACAAAAAAAGAGGTGGTGCAAAGCACCACCTCTTTTTTTGTTTAAAGTTAGTGACAGCTATAATTAGGAAATAGTTAAAGCAACTTGATTACAGTTTTCTATAATCTGGGAACAAGAGGTTTAAGCCCTCTGTCTGCATTGGTGTTAGTTGCAAGTAAAAAAAGACTGCTCTTAAGGATGGTTTTGTGAAAAAAGGAATAAAAAAAGGATTTGTTAACTTTATTGCCTCTAGCCTTGTATTTTGCGGCGGCATAAGCGCGATCGCTGCTATTCCTTTAATATCGTCTGATCCCGTCCAAGCTCAATCAGACGAAGCTACGAATATTCGTGTTTATAAATTAGCTAGTCCTGCTGTTGTATCAATCCAATCCCAACGCGGTAGCGGTAGCGGTTCGATCATCGATGCAAAAGGATTGATTTTGACTAATGCCCATGTTGTTCGCGGGGCTACAACAGTAAATGTAATCCTTAGTGATAAGCGCCAATTTCGGGGCGTGGTGATTGCTAGTACTCGCAATCCTGATTTGGCGGTGATTAGATTAGAAGGCGTAACTGAAAGTCTGCCTACAATTCAGATTGCAACTTCGAGCGATATTCAAGTAGGTCAAAGAGCTTTTGCGATCGGCAATCCTTTTGGACGTTTTGCAGGGACGCTTACCACAGGGATCATCAGTCGGATCGATCTTGAACGCAAATTATTACAAACTGATGCGGCGCTTAATCCTGGGAATTCAGGGGGGCCTTTGCTCAATGGTCGCGGTGAATTAGTGGGTGTAAATACAGCAATTTTTACAACAAACTCGGTTAATAGCGGCATCGGTCTAGCGATCGAGGTAGATACAGTTAAAAAATTCATTGCTGCCGTAAAACAAGGGACACTCACTAATAATCCTACGCCGACAATTTCTAATCCTAGCCTTCTTACTCTTGATGGAAAGGCGATCGTGGCAACACTCAGCCCTTCTGACAATACACTACCTGATGGTAGTTACTACAAAGCTTATCAATTTCAGGGTCAAGCAGGTCAGTCAGTGGTGATCGAGATGCGCGGTAATGGCATTGATCCCTACTTGGTGCTCTTTGACGCGAGTGGACGGAAAGTTGCTGAAGATGATGATGGGGCGGGCGGCAAAAATGCGCGCCTTAAGGTCACTTTACCAAGTACAGGTAAATATACTCTCTATGCTAATTCTTACGAAATTGGTAAAACTGGTTCATTTACAATCGCAGGAAGTTTGGGCAATAACTTTACCGCCGAATCAACAGGCGATCGCCGAATCCTTTTACAGAAGAATGGAGTTTTAGGAACCCAGAGTCGAATCTTGGCGAGAGATGGGAGCTTGTTTGATGCCTTTAGTTTTAATGGACAAGCAGGACAAGTTGTGCAGATTGAACTTATAAGTTCTGATTTTCATCCTTATTTAGTGTTGTTTTCTCCAAATAGCAAGGTATTGCAAGAAAATAATGGCTTACCTAGTCGTAAACAAGCGACGATGATGCTTGAACTGCCTTTTACGGGAACATATCGAACCATCGTGAATGCTTTTGATCGCACAGGTAAAGGGTCGTACAAACTCACTGTTCAAAGAGTGAGATAAATTCAATTCTGATTTGGGAAAAAGGGAGGATTAGTCATGCGCCAAAAATTTGTAGCTATGGGAATTAGCATTAGTTTACTATTTGCCGTAACAACTAGCGCTTTTGCGGTAGTGCCTGCATCTGTTAAACAAGATTCTGATGTGCCGTGGTCAAATGTTATCGATAATGCTTTTGACGGCAAACTTGTTTACGATAAGCATTTCACCGATGATTTTGCATTTGTGACCAGTTGGTCAAGGCAGGGAATTAAGGCAACATATACAGAATATTGGACAGAAACTGTCGGTTATCGCAGCATTCGTAAAACTCGCCGTATCTGGTATCACGATCGCTATATCGATGAGCGTTATACAGACAGAGATCCAATTCGCGAACAAAGATCGCGATCGCGCTCCCCTAAAGCTCTATTGTTTGCGCTTAACGGGGAGATTTATACTTATACAAGTGGAGAAGTTGATCGTCAACTAGCCGAAGTTCTGGCAAATGCACCTGCGGCGAATATGACAATTAGAGCAGTCTGGAGAGATGATTCTACTTCCGATTTGCCGATTGGCGCGGGCACTGTAGAAGCTTGGAAAAGTATTTTCAAAGCTACACCTAAACCTTGGAAATGAGAGGAAAATGGATTTAAAGAATCCACTTTCCTTTTTGGGTTTTATTTTTCTATTCTTGGTACTCCCTTCCCAGTGAAAGATTAGACATTAAAACCAAATAATTAGCGTTGCGGCGCTTCGCGCCGCAACGCTAATTATTTGGTGGGAAGGGAGTAAGCTTCTATCGGTAAGCAGGAACAGACGAAGTTGCGATCGCCGAAAGCATTATCGATGCGTCCCACACTTGTCCAGAACTTATGTTCTTTTAGCCAAGGTGCAGGATAGGCAGCTTGATGGCGCGTATAAGCATGATTCCAATCATCTGCTAATAAAGTTTCGGCGGTGTGTGGTGCATTTTTAAGAGGATTGTCGAGTTTATCCATTGCACCAGAAGCGATCGCATTAATCTCCTCCTTAATCGAGATCATCGCATCACAGTAGCGATCAAGTTCTGCTTTTGATTCGCTCTCAGTTGGCTCGATCATCATTGTTCCTGACACTGGCCAAGAAACAGTCGGCGCATGGAATCCATAGTCCATTAAACGCTTGGCAACATCATCGACTTCAATACCAGCAATAGTTTTACAATCATGTAAATCGATAATACATTCATGGGCAACTAAGCCATTTTTGCCTGTGTAGAGAATTGGATAATGTGGTGCAAGACGTTGAGCCATGTAGTTCGCATTCAAAATCGCGACTTCCGTAGCAAGCTTTAAGCCCTTTGCTCCCATTAAAGCAATATACACCCACGAAATTGTGAGAATGCTAGCACTGCCCCAAGGTGCAGCCGAAATCGTAGTAGTTTCAAGATCGCCACTAAATGGATGATTTGGTAAAAATGGAACTAGCTGTGGTGCGACACAAATTGGTCCCATTCCAGGACCGCCACCACCATGAGGAATACAGAAGGTTTTGTGTAAGTTCAAGTGACAGACATCAGCACCGATATCGCCTGGGCGGCAGAGACCGACTTGAGCATTCATGTTCGCGCCATCCATATACACTTGTCCACCGTAGTAATGAATGGTATTGCAAATATCGCGAATTGACTCTTCAAATACGCCATGAGTTGAGGGATAAGTGACCATTAGAGCTGCAAGTTGATGTTGATGTTTTTCGGCTTTCTCTTTGAGGTCATTTATATCAATATTGCCTTCATCGTCGCAATTTACGGTGATCACTTTCATGCCAGCCATCACGGCGCTAGCGGGGTTTGTCCCATGTGCAGAGGTGGGGATTAGACAAATATGGCGATTAGTTTGTCCACGATGTTGATGATATTCGCGAATCGTTAGTAAACCTGCGTATTCTCCCTGTGAGCCTGCATTGGGCTGTAGAGATACGCCTGCAAAACCAGTGATTTCTGCTAACCAAGTTTCCAATTGTTGAAATAGAGTTTGATAGCCTGTGGTTTGTTCTAGGGGTGCAAAGGGATGGATGTTACTAAATTCTGCCCATGTGACAGGAAGCATCTCTGAAGTAGCGTTTAACTTCATCGTGCAGGAACCAAGAGGAATCATTGACGTGGTGAGCGATAAATCTTTTGATTGCAAACGATGGATATAACGGAGTAGTTCTGATTCAGAATGGTAAGAATTGAAAACTGGGTGAGTGAGATAGGGCGTATTGCGGATAAGGGAATCGGGAATTGATTTTTTAGTAGAAATAGCGATCGCAGTTTCTTCACCAGAAAATATCTCAATTAAGTCAGCTAAATCTTGCTTAGAGACAATTTCATCCAGACTAATTGCGATCGCCTGATCTGCTAAATAACGCAAATTAATTTGTTTGGCAGCAGCTTTAGTTCTAACTTGATCACTAGAAATCCCCTTTAGTTCCACGCAAATCGTATCGAAGAAAGCTTGATGAGAGACTGTATGTCCTAATTTTTCTAGATTTTGTGCAAGCGTTTTAGTGAGTAGATTTACTCGTTGAGCAATCCGCTTCAAGCCTTCTGCACCGTGATACACCGCATACATACTTGCCATGATCGCTAATAGAACTTGAGCGGTACAAATGTTACTTGTGGCTTTGTCTCGGCGAATATGCTGCTCGCGAGTTTGCAAGGCTAATCGCAAAGCAGGACGACCATGCACATCTTTAGAAACTCCGACCATGCGCCCAGGCATTTGGCGTTTGTAAGCTTCTTTGGTTGCCATGTAGGCAGCGTGAGGTCCACCATAGCCAAACGGAACACCAAGTCTTTGGGCGCTACCGATCACAATATCTGCACCAAATTCCGCAGGAGCTTTAATCAACGTAAGTGCTAATAAATCTGCTGCAACAATGGCTAGACCACCATGAGCATGAATCTGAGCAATACAATCGGTGTAATCATAAATCGCGCCATCGCTAGCAGGATATTGCAACAGAGCGCCGAAGCAATGCTCGTCAAATATAAATTCGTCATGTTTGGCGATCGCTATTTCAATTCCTAACGGGATGGCCCGAGTTTTCACAACTGCGATCGTTTGCGGATGACAATCACTGGATACAAAGAATTTATTTCCTTTATTTTTAGCCAGTCCTGCCGCCATAGTCATCGCTTCGGCAGCGGCTGTTCCTTCATCTAATAGAGAAGCGTTAGCAATTTCTAAACCTGTTAAATCGATAATCATGGTTTGGAAGTTGAGCAATGCTTCCAACCGACCTTGCGCGATTTCCGCTTGGTAAGGCGTGTACTGGGTATACCAGCCTGGATTCTCAAGAATATTTCGCTGAATAATCGGCGGTGTAATGCAGTTGTAATAGCCTGTGCCGATATAGGAGCGCCAAACTTGGTTTTTTGAAGCGATCGCTTTTAGTTCTTGCAGCAGTTCATATTCTCCTCTTGCTTCCCCCAACTGCAAAGGCTGCTTGATCCGAATCGAAGCAGGTACAGTTTTTTCAATCATCTCATCAAGAGAATTACAGCCGATCGCAGTTAGCATCTGCTGAATCTCTGTGGAACTTGCGCCAATGTGACGGCTGACAAAACTATCGGTTGGCGAAAAAGCATCATCGCTTAAGGCTTCGGCTAGATAATCATCGGTTGGTGTATCAAGCGAAAAAGCTGGAACCCTCAATTTTTCTGTTTCTAGAATTGGAGAATATTGGGTTGTCATAGTAGAAGGTTCCAACATAGATTTAGAGTGAAGAGCTTAATTTAAGTAATTGATTTCTATGCTATTACAAATTTATTACAAAGTGTTAAGCATAGATACGTTTTTTGGCGATCGCGATAAGTAAAAGCAATTGCCCTCAGCTTTAGCTAATTCTTAGTTAAAATCATATCTATAACCAACTTGAGTCCAAAACTATGACCAGTCCCGTAACCATCGAAGATATTTACGAACTTTTTCGTATCTCTCGGCAAGAAGCCGATCGCCGTGCTGCCGAAGCTGATCACCGTGCTGCTGAAGCTGATCGTCGTACTGCTGAAGCTGATAAACTTGCTGATCACCGTGCTGCTGAAGCTGATAAACGTATGCAAAAGCTAGAACGTACTGTCGAAAATACAAACCGCGCTGTTAATGGTTTGACAACTCGTTGGGGAAGGTTTGTCGAAGAATTAGTCCGTCCTGCGGTTGTTCGTTTATTTCGAGCGAAAGGCATTAATGTTACGCGGACATTTCTGAGGATGCGGTCTGAGCCAGGAAATGTTCCTATGGAAATTGATGTATTTGGGGTAAATGGAATGAATGCAATCGCGGTTGAGTGTAAATCACGCTTATCTAGCGATGATGTGGATGAAATATGTGAACGATTAGGTAATCTCAAGCAAGCTTTTCCTGAATATGGTAGCTATCGCATTTTTGGCGCTGTTGCAGGTATAGAAGTTGATGATAATGTCGGTCGTTATGCTTATCAGAAAGGACTATATGTAATTAAGCCATCAGGTGAAACAGTTGAGATAGTTAACGATGAGAAATTTCAGGCGATCGCATGGTAATGCTGATTAACATTTAAAATTTTAGTTTTTGAAATATTTAATAAAGTCCAACTTAACAAGTCCAACTGAACGATGAAACGACAAAATTTGGCTAAGAAATTTTCTTGGACTCCATACTTATTTTTACTCCCAGCGATCGCCTTTCTTGGCTTGACATCATTTCTACCAGTATTGCAAGCAATTTATCTGAGTTTTACTAACTATGATTTTGTGGGTAGTCCAACATTTAATGGATGGCAAAACTATATAAATCTATGGCGCGATCGCACCTTTTGGAAAGTCTTAGGAAATACCTTAATTTATCTGGCTTTTGTAGTACCTAGTTTAGTGATTTTACCGCTTGCTTTAGCAATATTAGTTAATCAAAAATTACGCAGTATTAAGTTTTTCCGAGCCGTTTATTATTTCCCAGTAATTGTCTCGGTTGTGGTCGCAGGAATTGCTTGGAAATGGGTTTATGCTGAAAATGGAATCTTAAATTATTTCCTGTCGATTATCACTTTTCAACCGATCAAGATTCCTTGGTTAACTGATCCTAAAACTGCTATTTTTGCAATTATTGCGGTTGTGATTTGGCGGGGTGTTGGCTATTACATGGTGATTTATTTAGCAGGTTTGCAAGCAATTCCTGCTGATTTATATGAGGCAGCCGCGATCGATGGCTCTGATGGTTGGCAAAAACATTTTGATATCACGATTCCGCTGATGCAGCCTTACATTATTCTCGTAAGTATAATTTCTTCGATTTCTGCAATGAAAATCTTTGAAGAAGTTTATATCATGTCTCAAGGAGGCGGCCCTGCTAATAGCACCAAAACGGTTGTTTACTATTTATATGACAAAGGATTTACAAGTTTAGAAATGGGATATGCTTCAGCGATCGGCGTATTTCTATTTCTGATAATTTTTATAATATCAATTTTTACTTTCAAATTTATTAACCCTGTTAAAACTATTAGTTAATCAATTCTTCAATAAATACTTAGTTCTTTTATTTCACAAATCTAATTTTGCCTACTTATGAAGAAAAAAAATCTGCAAGCTTTCTCATCCAATATCTTAAATAATATTCCTCAATTTATTCTTTTAATTGCGATCGCGACTTTAACGGTCTTCCCGTTACTCTGGCTAATAAGTACTGCTTTTAAATCGCCGAGCGAAAATATTTTTCAATCTGTACCGCAGCTATTACCCGCCCAGCCAACCTTTGATAATTTCATCAAAGTCTGGAAAAATGCCCGCTTCGATCTTTATCTATGGAATAGCTTTTTTGTCTCTAGTATCACCGTTATTTTAAATCTTCTTTTTTGCTCGCTTGCAGCTTTTCCCCTTGCCAGACTAGATTTTAAAGGACGCGATCAGATTTTTTGGGCGATCGTTGGCACGACGATGATCCCGTTTCAAATTACGATGATTCCTCTTTATATTCTTGCCGTACAGTTAAATCTGAAAAATACCTATGCTGGCTTAATTTTCCCCTACGTGATTTCAGCCTTCGGTATATTTCTATTACGTCAAGCTTTTCAAAGCGTTCCTAAAGAAATGGAAGAAGCAGCGAGGATGGATGGTTGCTCTAGTCTAGGGATTTGGTGGCACGTTATGATGCCAGCGGCGCGTCCTGCTCTGACAACTCTCGCAGTTTTTACCTTTGTGGCGATGTGGGGAGATTTCCTTTGGCCGCTGGCGATCGTTGATAAAGCTGAGCTTTATACTTTGCCACGCGGTATTGCTAGTCTAGCCAGTGCCTTTTCGGAAGATTGGCGATTAATTGCCGCAGGATCGACAATTTCGATATTGCCAGTATTTATCGTTTTTGTATTTCTACAACGCTACATCATCCCTACCGACGCAAGTATTGGCGTGAAGGGATAATTCTCAAGCATTTTCACAACGGCTTACAGCGCCTTGCGCTGCTATAAAACCCAGATAATTTTTTGAAAGTGCCGCGCAGCGGCACTTTCAAAAAATTATTTGTATCACTCAAACTCTCAATAGGCTGTACCAGCAAATTAGTAGGCTTAAATCTTTGTCAAAGATATTTGAGGGAAAAGTCATAACCACCCAAAAAGCACATTGGAGTTTTCTGCCTCTGTGGATTACGGCAACTGCGATCGGGACTTCATGTGGCGGTATAACTAGTGCCTTTGTTACCGATTATGTGAGAGGCGATTTCGGTGTTTTGCTTAGTTTCGCTGTGATGAGCATGGCGATCGCGTTGATGCAGTGGCTAGTGATTAAAAGACAAATTCTCGGTATGGGATGGCTATTGACAACAATTCTGGGCGGGACATTGGGAGGATTTCTGAGTTCTTGGGCTAGTTTTCAGCTTGCCTTCACTTATGGCGATGCTGCTGACTTTCTAACGATATATGCTTGTCTGCGTGGATTTTCGACAGGATTAGCACAATGGATAATTCTAAGGCGATATTTTAGGGGGGCAGGCTGGTGGATTTTTGCTACTACAGCAAGTGCGTATATTAGCCTGATGGTTGGTAGTTTACTGATATTCCAACTGGGATATTTTTTGACGGTCTTGGTAGGTGCAATTTACGGAGTACTGACAGGAATCGTTTTACTTATATTTTTCTGTTCTAGATAGCAATCAGGCTAAACTAGAATGTAAGTTCATAGATGACACAAGGCATGGCACTTTTTACACTGCGATCGCTCAAAAAAGATTTTGGCATTAAAGAAATCCTCAAAGATGCGAGTTTTAGCCTTGATGAAGGCGATAAAGTTGGACTAATTGGGACAAATGGTTCGGGCAAATCCACATTACTGAAAATGATTGCCAAATTAGAGACATTTGATAGTGGCGACTTGTGGATAAACTCTAGTGCCAAGATCATCTATTTGCCACAGCAGCCTGACCTGAATGAAGAACTGACGGTTTTGGAGCAAGTTTTTGCTGACAGTGGCGAACAAATGTCGCTGGTCAAGGAATATGAAGAAATATCTGATCAGTTATCCCACGGACATGGTGATCAAGATCGTTTATTAGCAAGGCTATCGAGCGTATCTGAGCGGATGGATGTGATGGGTGCTTGGGATTTGGAAACCGATGCCAAAATCATCCTGACTAAGTTAGGAGTTGATGATTTAGAAGCGAAAATTGGCAGCCTATCAGGTGGGTATCGTAAACGGATTGCGATCGCCTCCGCACTGCTCTCTGCGCCCGATGTCTTGCTGATGGATGAGCCGACTAACCACCTTGATGCGCTCTCAGTGGAATGGTTACAGAGCTATCTCAACCGCTATCGTGGTGCATTACTGTTGATTACCCACGATCGCTACTTTCTTGATAAAGTCACCAATCGAATTATCGAAATTGATCGCGGCGATTTATTTAACTATTCGGGAAATTATTCCTATTATTTAGAAAAAAAAGCCGAAGCTGAGGACTCCGCCGCTAGTACACAACGCAAGCATTCGGGACTATTGCGACGAGAATTGGAATGGCTGAAAAAAGGGCCTAAAGCTCGAAGTACTAAGCAAAAAGCACGCATTGACCGCGCCCATGCTCTTCAAGCCCAAGAATTTAAGCAAGCCAACGCCAAAGTCGATATCACCACATCAGGACGGCGCATCGGCAAAAAAGTTGTTGAACTTGATCGCATCGGTAAATCATATGGCGATCGCACTCTGATCAAAGACTTCTCCTACAACTTCACGCCTGAAGATCGCATCGGTATTATTGGTGCTAATGGCGCAGGTAAATCCACGCTAATGAACATGATCATTGGCAAGTTGCAGCCTGACGAAGGAACGGTAGAAATCGGAACAACTATCCATTTTGGTTATTTCGATCAACATTCTGACGACCTTGCCGAAAACGGCAATCTGCGTGTGATCGACTATCTTAAAAATGTTTCGGAACTAGTTAAAACCTCTGATGGCAGTGTAATCACCGCTTCGCAAATGCTAGAGCGATTCCTCTTCCCTGGCAATCAACAGTATGCGCCAATCAACAAACTTTCTGGTGGTGAGAAGCGCCGCTTATTCCTTTTAAAAGTATTGATGGCAGCTCCAAATGTCTTGATCTTGGATGAACCGACTAACGATCTTGATGTTCAAACTCTAGCGGTTTTAGAAGAATATCTCGAAGACTTTAATGGCTGCGTAATTGTGGTTTCTCACGATCGCTATTTTCTAGATCGTACTGTAGATATGGTGTTCTCATTTGAGGCAGAAGGTGAGGTACGCTTATATCCTGGCAACTATTCTATTTACTTGGAACATAAAAAAGAAGAAGAAGAAAAAGAAGGCGGTAAGACTAAGGAACAGAAAGTT
>Ga0105048_10002165_pt1 | contig 31733 bp, 29 predicted proteins | sample MAT05_FD_78382 | JGI IMG/M metagenome (GOLD analysis project Ga0105048, IMG submission 78382) | Freshwater microbial communities from Lake Fryxell liftoff mats and glacier meltwater in Antarctica - MAT-05 | ecosystem: Environmental > Aquatic > Freshwater > Ice > Liftoff microbial mat | place... | reverse complement strand
GGGCTGTAATAATGACGCGAGTCGACTACCCTAAACAAAAAAATAGCGGGCTAAGGAACATTCCCGCCTGCCTTACCGTTTCAAAATCAAACAGTTATAGGTGTAAAATCACGGAGCCTGGGCGGAGCAATCTGACCAGGCTTTTGTGTTTACCGCCCTCCACCCTTTGTATCGTCGTTACTAATTTTTTTGGTACTGTAAATAATCCGTTGCGACCAAGATTTCTGCCGAAGCAAAAATCTGTTTCTGCTGTTTCAAAGCCTATTTCCGAATAGAGAATTGGCATTAGCAACGGATTATTTACAGTACCAGATTATTTAAGAATTCGTCAAACGGTCGCTTCTGCTCGACCAATGCTCTATTTTGCTGACCAAAAGATGCCTGTTCATACCGGAACGTTGCAAATATTACCAAATAAAAATACCCGTTAGCCTACTCTTCGGCCCCCAAAACCTGCCAGATCAGGTCCGATTCATAGCCTTTGCTAAGGGCATACCGAACCAATTTTTGTTTCACCACCATCGGGTTTTCGTCCCGGATCAGGAGTCGTTTTTTAGTCAATAATTCCGTGAGGGTTTCGCGGTAATCGTCGGGGGCGATTTCTTTCATGGCCTGTTCGAGGTTATAGCCCGCTATGCCCCGCTGTTGCAGGTGTTGCCGGATTTTGCGTTTTCCCCAGTGCTTCACCCGGAATTTCCCGCCCGCAAATGACTTTGCAAACCGTTCTTCGTTCAGGTAGTTCTTGGCAATCAGTTCGGCAATAACTTCCTCCGCATTATCGCCGTAAATGTCCCAATTGTTCAGTCGATCACGAACTTCCTGTTGGGTTCGTTCCTGGTAGGCGCAGAACGAAGCGGCTTTGCGGAGGGCATCCTTGAGGTATTCGGTCACAATTGATAGAGCGGCTTTGAGATCCGCGTGATTTAAGAAAGCAGGGCTATTTCAGAACAAAAATAGTGGACGAAAGGCTCCTGTTTCCTCAAAACTTGAACCCCAGCTCCAGCGAGACCATGCGGTTGCGTACGGTCAGGTCATTTGGGCGAGCTACGTCGAGAAGACCACGCTGGTAAATCACACCAATGTTGAGAGCGTTGGTGCCGTTCAGACGGTGTTGAATGCCTCCACCAAGAAGCCATGCCGCATCGGCAAAGCCAAACTGACGCTTGGTTCCGTCGCGCTGGGCCACCTGATAATAGGCATTGGTAGACTGATTCAGCGGCTTTTCAGCCAGTTTTACATCGAGTACGCCACCCGTTTGAATATACAGCCGCAAGGTCGGAAAGAGATTGTTAGCGAACATTTTTACTGTCAGGGGTACCTGAACGTACTGCAAATTATAGACACCTTCCTTTACGGGTGCGCCCGGATTCCAGCGCGTTTCGCCGTACGAACCAGGAATGCGGTACCCCATCCGTTTGATAGTATACCACAGGCCCGAACTGAAGGCATAGCGATCTTTAAAAAAGAAATAATCCAGCGAAACCCCCACACTTGGCCGCAGAGCCGTGCCGTTGGGGGCAAATCCCTGATAGTTGCCCGCTCCCTCGACCACGTTGACAGCAGCATTGGGCGCGAACCGTAAACTCATCTCGATCAGGTGGCTAGGGCGCTCATAATCAGGGTAAACTTCGCCACGGGACTCTTGATAGTCACGGTCGACAGTGGTCTTTTTGCGCCGTTTGCGGAGGGGTTTTTCGTCGTAAACGATTGTTTCCCTTTCGGAAAGAGCCGCGACTTTGGGGTTGTCATAATCGTTCCCGAGGATTTTGCGAAACCGTCGCTCCGTTATGCGGGAAGTAGCATACTCGTTGGTGGATGCCTGCCGGAACTGTGCCCGTGACTCAGTGGTTAATGCCGTCAGAACCAAAATCAAGGTTAGGGCTGCAACTTTTTTCATAATTTTGTACGTTTTCAAGGAAGGGAACAAGGTTCGCTCGGCGTTTTTAGTGTACTGAGGCTATGACAAAGCAACCGCCGAATGGATTAGTGCAGCCCCCTCTCAAAACCATTCTTTTTACGATACAATGCGCTTTTCAGCCGCCCTTTGGGGGCTTTTTGTTGTTCTTCTGTTCAACTCTTGTGCCAAAACGAACGAGATTGCTCTCGACCGGCTCGACCAGGCTTTGTTTAATGCTAAGTCCCCCGAACAAATCAGGGCGTTTTTGGCTGAAAACCCAACCATTACCAACTTGTATCTGCGGCCCGATGATCGGGTGACCGACGACAGTTTAGTCGCTGACTTACACCATCGGGTAAACGACCCCGAACTGAACGTATTGTACAAACAGGTTCAGAACGAGTTTCCGGCAACTGATAACGAACTGGCTAAACAACTCGGAGAAGCTTTTGCGAATATCAAAAAATCATACCCTGACTTTAAGGCCCCCCGCGTTGTGACAATGGCAACGGGTTTCATGGGGCCAGACATGATCGTGACGGATAGCTTGATTGTGATCGGTTTGGATTATTTCGTGGGACCAAAAGCTAAATATCGACCTCGTGGCCCGGAGTTTCCTCAGTATATTTTGCGTCGGTATACCAAAGAATACATTGCCCCGGCTGTAATCTTTGCCCTTAGTGACAAGTACAATGCCAGCAACCGGGCCGACCAGACCATGCTAGCCGATATGGTCTATTATGGCAAAGGTTTCGTGTTTGCCAAAGCGATGATGCCAACTGTTGCCGACAGTTTATTGATCGGGTATGCTGACCGGCAGTTAACCGAAACCTATAATGCCCAGGACCTGGTTTGGGCACATTTTATTGACAAACAACTGCTTTACGAAACCAAACCCGATGTGAAAGAACGCTACATGAGTGAGCGTCCCTTTACGGCGGAGATTGGTGCGCGCTGCCCCGGCGCTATTGGCCGCTGGGTTGGCTGGCGTATTGTAGGGCGGTATTTTGATAAACAAACAACTCCTGCTATTACTGACCTAATGGCTAACGCCGATGCGCGTAAGCTGTTTCAGGAATCAGGATACAAAGGGCAAAAAGAAGAAAACTGATTTGGGATTTCGGGTGTCGGATTGGGAATTTCGGATTTGTTGCTGACGCGAGAGCTGGCTGGCGAAATCCCACATCTCAAATCCAACATCCGACATCCGACATCCAACAACATGGCAAAACGAGGACGAAATTTTGGTGAAGACCCCAGCCCGGAAGACAAAAAGCCGCTAAACCGCGACAGTATCCGGCGGGCGGTGAGTATTTTTCGGTTCATTAAACCGTACCAATGGCTGTACGTATTGGGATTCGTGTTTTTAATACTGTCGACCGGCACCACCTTGAGTTTTGGTTTGCTTATTGGGCAGATTACCAGTGTAATTCAGGGGAAATCGGCGTTTACCCTGAATCAGGTAACGTTATTTTTTGTGGGCGTACTGATAGCTCAGGCTATTTTCTCATTTTTCAGAATTTACTTTTTCTCCCAAGTCAGCGAGCGCGCTATGGCCGATGTTCGCCGGGCTACGTACAGCAAAATTGTAACCCTGCCAATCCCGTTTTTTGAGCAACGGCGCGTGGGCGAACTCACTAGTCGGATCTCGGCCGACGTATCGCAACTACAGGATGTGTTGACGCTGACGTTAGCCGAACTGTTTCGCCAGATCGCAACACTCACCATCGGAACGGGTATTATTCTGTATGTGTCCTGGAAATTGACGCTGTTTATGCTGGCTACGTTTCCGGTTATTATCATTGCGGCTATAGTATTCGGCAAGTTTATCCGAACGCTGTCCAAGAAAGCCCAGGACCAGTTGGCCGACGCGAACGTAGTTGTCGAGGAAACCCTGCAATCTATCAACATCGTGAAGGCGTTCACCAACGAGCGCTACGAAATTGGCCGGTATAGCACTGCCTTAGCCAAGGTTGTTAACACCGCTTTGCGGGCCGCTAAATTCCGGGGAGCCTTTGTCTCGTTTGTGATTTTTGCGCTGTTCGGGGGCATTATTGGCGTGGTTTGGTACGGTGGTACGCTGGTTCAGGGTGGCGAAATGCCCTTTGCTGATCTGCTGACGTTTATTGTTTATACCACCTTTATTGGCGGTTCGGTGGCAGGCATGGGCGATTTGTATGCTCAGTTGCAGAAAACTATCGGTGCCTCAGAACGGATTCTGGAAATCATCGGCGAAGAGTCGGAGGTCGATGCGGAGTACCAGCCGTCGGCGCTGCCATTACCCGTTCAGGGCAATGTTGTGTTTGATGATGTTCGGTTCTCATACCCCGCCCGGTCCGATGTACAAGTGTTAAAAGGAGTGTCGCTGAAGGTAGATGCCGGCCGTAAGATTGCGTTGGTTGGGCAAAGTGGAGCTGGCAAATCAACTATTGTGCAATTGCTTATGCGCTATTACCAGACTAGCGAAGGGAGCATTTCGGTGGACGGCCGCAATTTGACGGACTTTAATATCACCCACCTTCGGCAGAACATTGCTGTGGTGCCGCAAGAGGTCATGCTTTTTGGAGGAACAATTTTTGAAAATATTCAGTATGGCCGCCCCAACGCGACAGAAAAGGAAATCCGGGAAGCTGCCCAGAAAGCCAACGCGCTGGAATTTATCGAGTCTTTTCCCGAAGGTCTGCAAACCATAGTGGGCGAGCGGGGCGTTAAACTGTCGGGTGGTCAGCGGCAACGGATTGCTATTGCCCGCGCTATTCTGAAAGATCCCGCCATCCTGATTCTCGACGAAGCAACCAGTTCACTCGATGCTGAGTCAGAAAAGCTGGTGCAGGATGCCCTGGATATTCTGATGCAAAACCGCACGACAATCATTATTGCCCACCGATTGGCTACGATTCGCAAAGTGGATACAATCTATGTATTGCGCGAAGGTCAAATTGCTGAACAGGGCACCCACGACGAACTGGCCCACCGAGAAGACGGCCTGTATGCGAATTTGGTTAAATTGCAGTTTGAAACCGGGGTAATGAATAATGTATAATGAACTATGACTGCTGCACAGACCCTGAAAAACTTTGACCTGCGGCATACCAATGGCCGCGAGGAGGTGCTGAACCTGTTTCTGGAAGCCGACCATGCCCTGTCGCATGGAGACATCGAAACAGGCCTTGGCCCCGATCACGATCGCGTCACTATTTACCGGACGTTGCGGACGTTTCTGGATAAGGGAATTCTGCATAAGGTACTCGACGATGGAAGCAATCCAAAATATGCGCTTTGCCGGGAGACTTGTGCCGAAGGACATCATCACCATGATCACGTACATTTCAAGTGTGACGATTGCGGCCAAACCACCTGCCTTGATCAGGTGACTATTCCTGCCGTAGCCTTACCCCAGGGCTACAGCCGCAAAGAAATGAATCTGCTCATTCAGGGCGTTTGCCAGGAGTGTAACAAATAGCGAATGTCCGAAAACTTTCTTTCCCGCCAACAGCAATGTCAACAAGCCGAGCAAGTGGCTCAGCGTCAACATAACGAACTGGCTCTGTGGCGGCTTATTTGGTTTTTGGGTGTCGTTTTTGCTGTGTGGATGCTGCACCGCGCCGATCAGGTAGCGGCCACGTTAGCCGTAGCCTTGGCAGGAATTATTGGCTTCCTGTGGATGCTCAAACGCCACACCTCCATTCGCCGAACCCGCGACCTGAATCATCACCTTGCTTTCATAAACGGAGATGAAGCCGCCCGTCTTGAGCGGAAGTTTCTGCGTCCCGAAACTGGCGAGCAGTTCATGAGTCCCCTCCATCCGTATTCCGGTGATCTCGATGTGTTTGGAAAACTGTCGCTATTTCGATTGTTGAACCGGACCCACACCTACGAAGGCAACCGCCGATTGGCCGACTGGCTCCTATCGCCCGCTAAACCTGAAACGATTCATTTCCGGCAGCAGGCAGTAGCCCAATTGGTTCCTCAACTCGATTGGAGGCAAACATTGGAAGGCTTAGCCTACCTGAACGAAGCAGTTTCGAATCCGACTGCTTCCCTTCACAACTGGGCTACCGCCAAAGTCGGCCCATTGCCTGGCTATCTGAATATTGCCAGATTTGTGTTGCCTATACTAACGATCACGCTCCTGGCTGCCTGGCTTGGGGGTTTGGTGTCGGGTTGGGCGGTGTTGGCTTCTATTGCAGTAACGGGCGCTTTGCTGGGACGGGTGAGTGAGCAAGCCAAGCTGGTGAGCGAACAAACTCAGGACATCGCAGCAGCACTCGACACGTTTCGTGATTTGCTGGCCCATACCGAGAGCGTGACCGGAAAAGCCGAACGGCTTCGGGTCATTCGGGATACATTGGGTAGCGGTTCCCAGTCGGCCTCCGTGTTGGTGGGTCAGTTGTCGAGCCTGGTTCAGAACTTCAATTTTCGGCGTAACCCCTATTTCTATTTGTTTGTGGGGCTGCCCGTTTTGTGGGATGTTCATTACCTGGTTCGGCTGGAGCGGTGGCGACAAGAGCACGGCCCTCAGCTGGACCGCTGGTTTGGAGCCCTTGCCGAAATGGAAAGCCTGAATAGCCTTGCCGGATTTGCCTACGCGCATCCTACGTATGTTCAGCCCGATATTTTTGAACCCGATCACCTCACGCTCGATGCCCGTCAGGCGGTACATCCGCTGCTGGTGCCGGGTAAGGGTGTAGCCAATTCGCTGGCGATGGAGGGAGCTAACGGCCCGTCGCACGGCGGCCCGTCGCACGGCGAGACCATATTGATTACGGGCTCAAACATGTCGGGAAAAAGTACATTTTTGCGGACGTTGGGTGCTAATGCCGTGTTGGCAATGGCAGGAGCTGTTGTTAGTGCCGAGCAATTTGTGATCTCGCCTGTTCGGTTGTTTACCAGTATGCGTACGCAAGATTCACTGGAAGAAAGTACGTCGTCGTTTTATGCTGAACTAAAGCGTTTACAAATCCTGATCCGGCTATCGGGCGAACCCAGCGACAGCAGCGGTCTCTCCGCACCCATCTTGTATTTTCTGGACGAGATCCTGAAAGGGACCAACTCCGCCGATCGGCACCGGGGAGCCGAAGCACTCATCCGTCAATTACACAAGACAACTGCGGCTGGCTTTGTCTCGACCCATGACCTCGAACTCGGCCAACTCACCAACACTACTGGTGAACCGCTCGAATTTGTACGGAACTACCATTTTCAGTCCGATATTCAGGACGGTAAGTTGCTGTTCGACTACCGTCTGCGCGACGGAATCTGCCAGAGTTTCAACGCTAGCCAGTTGATGCGCTCTATTGGTATCGATATGGACCTTGCCGACCACTAATTCCTGCTCATGTCTCGTATCAACGTCCGTTATATCCCGCTCTTATTAATTGCGCTCGGATGTTTTTTCTTCTTTCCCTTTTTGGGTCGGGTCCACCTGTTCGATTGGGATGAGATCAATTTTGCGGAATCGGCCCGGGAGATGATTGTGTCGGGGAACTATGCGCGGGTACAAATCAATTTTCAGCCGTTCTGGCAAAAGCCACCGCTGTTTTTCTGGCTTCAGGCATTGGCCATGCACGGGTTTGGCATTAATGAATACGCGGCCCGATTTCCCAATGCAGTTATTGGCGTTCTGACGCTGGTGGTATTATTTCTGATTGGCCGACGACTGCACGACGCTCGCTTCGGCTTGCTCTGGGCGCTGGGTTACCTGGGGTCCATTACCCCCCATTTTTATTTCAAAACAGCCATTATTGACCCTACTTTTAACTTTTTTATTTTCGTGGGCGTGTGGTTTTTGTATAAAGCTCACCTCATCGGATCGCCGGACCGCCCCAGCCCCCCTCCTTCGCAAGGAGAGGGGAGCCGTAAAGTCAGTGGGGTTTCCCCCCTCTCCTTCGCAAGGAGAAGGGTCGGGGGTGAGGTTTGGGCTGGTCTTTTCCTCGGCTTGGCTGTATTAACAAAAGGCCCGGTTGGTGCTCTATTGCCGGGCCTGATGTTAGGCATTATCTGGGCCTTGAACCGGTTTCGGCCACTTTTATCCGGGCGGGCATTGGGGGTAATAATCCTGGTCGGACTGTTGGTCACTACAGCCTGGTTTGGGTTAGAGGTAGCTCAAAATGGTCCCTGGTTTCTGGTTGAATTTATCAAGTACCAGATCGTTCTGTTTAGCACGCCCGACGCGGGCCATGCGCAACCGTTTTACTACCACTTTATTGTGGTGCTGCTGGGCGCCTTTCCCCTATCGGTGCTAGCAATTCGCTACGCGACCAGGATTCGTTCAAATAACTCCGACGCTCCGTTTCTGTCCTGGATGGTCGCCTTATTCTGGGTAGTGATGATTGTGTTCTCCATTGTCAAGACAAAAATTGTGCATTACTCGTCGCTGGCATGGTTTCCGGTGTCGTACATGGCTGCTTATCATTTGTATCAAGTGCTAACAGGGCGAGTTCAATGGCACCGATGGACAACGATTGGACTACTCGTTGTGGGCGGCTTACTTGGCATTGTCCTGACAGCTGCTCCCCTTGTGGGCATGAACAAAGATGTTTTGATTCCCTATATTAAAGACCCTTTTGCGGTGGCCAACCTCCAGGCAAACGTCAGTTGGGGGGGCTGGGAATGGCTAATCGGAGGACTCTGGTTGGTGGCTTTGGTCGTTTGCGTCATGCGGCTCCGTCGGCAAACCTTCTCAGCAGCTGTGGGTCTATTTCTGTCGACGGCTACTATGCTGTTTTTCTTTGCCTCAACGGTAGTTCCTAATATTGAGCAGATTGTGCAGGGAACAGTCATCAACTTTTATCAGTCGAAGCAGGGGCAGGATGTGTATGTAGAACCGATTGGCTACAAAAGCTACGCTCAGTTCTTTTATTTCCAGAAGAAACCGCCTGTCAATCCCCGAACTACTGACGAAAATTACTTGCTCAACGGCCCTGTTGACAAGCCTACTTTTCTCATTGCCAGAATCAACAACGCCGACGATTTTCGGAAAAACCCTAACCTTATGGTCGTCAAAGAGGAAAATGGGTTCGTGTTTTTTAAGCGGAAGTAGCGGAGGAATTACCGGATCATTCCTCCCCACACGTATCCTTCAAATATCCGTAACGGGTGCCGCCCTACTACATAGTTTTGGTTCAGGTTAAGATTCGCGGCTAATGATCGTAAACCTCTAATGTCTCCCTCGGCGGCCGTTTCTTTTATCTCAATGCCTAGTTTCTGGTCAACGACAAAGTCGATTTCCCGGCCTGTTTTCAGTTGATAATAAGCTAATTCACCCCGATGTACTAGTTGATTAAAAATAGCATTTTCAAATTTTGCTCCACTACCTGCATTGCCAACAATTGATGCGATACCGTTGTCCAGAAAATACAACTTACGGGCTTTCACAATCTCACGGTCTGGGCTATTCGCTAACACAGGCAGCGTCCGGATCAGGTAACTCTGCTCCAATAGTGTAAGATAATTTTCAACCGTTTGGCGTGATAAACCGACCAAACTGGTCAGTTTCGATATATCTAACTTTGTGCCTGTACGAACTGCCAGTAGTTTAATAAGCTTGTACAGATTAGCTGGGTTACGGATATCGGCCAGAACGCGAATGTCAAAATTGATATACGAACTGAGAATGTCCTGAAGCAAATCTTGTTTGTCGGTAACGGCATCCGCTAAAACGACCTCTGGGAAGCCGCCAAATTCAATGTACTCCTCGTAATAGCTTTTTAGTCGCTCGTATTCTGACCGAATAAACTGACTAGCTTCCTCCCAAGGTAACGAAACAGCGGGAATATTTTTAAAACCGAGTAGCTCGCCAAAACTGAGCGGATAAATGTCGAATACCTTCTTCCGACCTGCCAGCGATTCGGTGAACTGATTCTTCATGTAATATGCACTCGACCCTGTTACAATAAACTTTATAGTGTAGGTGTCGTAGAGATATTTGAGTACACTGGGCAGGTTAGGCACTAGTTGAATCTCATCCAGAACAAGCAATACAGGTTCGTCGAAATGCAACCCTTGCTGAACCAACGCCTGAATGATTGTTTCGTAGTTGTCCTCGCTCTAAAGTACCCTATTGTCAATCCGTTCCAGATCGATGTATAACTTCTGCCTAATAGATGAATCAGCCATCAGTTGTTTGCAAAGCGTAGTCTTACCAGTACGACGCATGCCCGTCAATACTGTAATCTGACGACGGTCGAGATGGCTCTTGAGGCTTGGATATATAGTACGGGGTAAGAATAGCATTACTATTTTATAAGTACAGTGTAAAAATAGTAAAACTATTTTTACACCAGCCCTTCCCGCAACAAATCGTGCAAGTGGACGAACCCCATCAAGCAGCCTTCTTCCAACACGAGTAGCTGAGTGATGTTGCGTTCCTGCATTACTGCCAGGGCCTGCACGGCATAATCATCAGGACAGACACTGACGGGATTTGCCGTCATAATATCACAAGCCATGAGTTGTCGGTAATCATCGTGGCTACTGACCATACGGCGAACATCGCCATCCGTGATGATACCAATAACCAGATCCATTTCATCGACCACGGCTGTTGCACCGAGCCGACCTGCCGACATAGCCAGCATTGCATCGTGAATAACGGTATCGGGTCGCACAGAGGGGCATTGGTTGTGCGGGTAGAGATCGCATACTTTAAGGTACAATTTCTTACCAAGCGAGCCGCCGGGATGATAGCGGGCAAAATCCTGACGTGTAAAATCGCGGGCTACAAGCAGTGCAATGGCCAGCGCATCGCCAACGGCCATGGCAACCGTCGTGCTGGTGGTAGGGGCAAGGTTGAGTGGGTCGGCCTCGCGCTCGACATAGGCTATCAGCACGCAATCGGCAGCGCCGGCTAAGTGCGATTTGGCATCGCTCACCAGCGCTATAAGCTTGGCTCCGGTCCGACGAATAAGTGGCACCAGCACTTTAATTTCGGGAGTATTGCCGCTTTTTGATATGGCAAGCACCACATCGTTCGCCTGAATCATACCCAGGTCGCCGTGAATGGCATCAGCAGCGTGCATAAACAATGCGGGTGTTCCTGTTGAGTTGAGCGTAGCTACAATTTTCTGACCGACAATGGCACTTTTGCCAATACCGGTCACCACTACGCGCCCAGTTGAGGCTAGAATGATCTCTACACAATGGTCGAAACGCTGGTCTAAAAAGGGTATGGTCTCCTGAATAGCGGTAGCTTCAGCTTGCAGTACCTCGCGGGCAATTGTTTGCGGTTTTTTTATTACTTTCAAGTTCAGATTGCATTGCGGCAACAGATTTGGGTATAAATTCGCTAACTTTAAAAAATGGATGAGTTGATATAGGATTTTAAACGCTCCGTATTAGACTTAACCGATATGCCAAGTCCATTAGCATTTCATCAACTATCCACCGAATCAGTTCTCCATGAACCGTTTCCGGTCTGGCAAAGATACAGTCAGGTAAAACAAACCAGTAACTTTTTGTACGTCGCGCAAGCATGATGCAGGTTGACCAGTTCATACAGGTAACCCTTAAGGAACGATTAAAAGAAATTTTTGGCTACAGCCAGTTCCGGGGCGACCAGGAAGCCATTATTAATAACATTTTGGCGGGTCGGAACACATTCGTGATTATGCCCACAGGGGCAGGTAAATCACTTTGCTACCAATTGCCGGCCATAGTCAGCGAGGGTACGGCCATAGTTATTTCGCCCCTGATCGCCCTGATGAAAAATCAGGTTGATCAACTCAATGCGTTTGGTATCAACGCCCAATTCCTGAACTCGACTCTCTCGAAAGCCGAGATGACCAGGGTCAAGAAAGAAACACTCAACGGAACCCTCAAACTCCTCTATATAGCGCCCGAGTCGCTCACGAAGGGAGAGAACCTTGACTTTCTTAGGAAGGCCAACCTCTCCTTTGTTGCTATTGACGAAGCGCACTGTATTTCGGAATGGGGACACGATTTTCGGCCTGAGTACCGAAAGATTAGGGGCATTGTTGATGATATTGGTAATCTGCCCGTGATTGCCCTTACGGCAACGGCAACGCCAAAGGTTCAGCTGGACATCCAGAAGAACCTACAAATGGAAGACGCACATATTTATAAAACGTCTTTCAACCGCAAAAATCTGTACTACGAAATCAAGCCGAAGGTCGATGCCAAAAAAGCGCTCATTAAGTATGTCAAAAATAACAAAGGCAAGTCGGGGATTGTGTATTGCCTAAGCCGTAAAACCGTTGAAGACATTGCGGAGTTGTTGAATGTCAATGATGTAAAAGCATTGCCTTACCATGCCGGGCTAGACCCCCAAACACGTATGAATAATCAGGATGCTTTCCTGAACGAAGATGTGGATGTGGTGTGCGCAACTATTGCTTTCGGAATGGGCATCGACAAGCCCGACGTACGGTTTGTGATTCATTACGACGCGCCAAAATCGTTGGAAGGCTACTACCAGGAAACAGGGCGGGCTGGGCGCGACGGGCTGGAAGGCAACTGTATTATGTTCTATAGCTACGACGATATTCTGAAGCTGGAGAAATTTAACAAAGATAAACCTGTAACGGAACGCGATAATGCCAAACACCTGCTTGGTGAAATGGTGTCGTATGCTAATTTGGGGTCATGTCGACGTCGGCAGTTGTTGGGTTATTTTGGCGAGTACGTTGAGAAAGATTGCGGCTTCTGCGATAACTGCCTCAAGCCAACGCCCAAATACCGTGCACAGGATGATGTCGTGCTGGCTTTGCAAACGGTTCTCCAAACCGACCAGCGATTCGATGTTACGCACCTCTCACATGTACTGACTGCTACTGATAATCAGTATATTACAAGTTATGAACACAATCGTTTGGCGGTGTATGGCAAGGGTCGCGATTTCAACGAAAGCCCAGAACATTGGTGTTCATTGATTCGTCAGATTACAATTTTGGGCTTCTTGGAAAAAGACGCTGATAATTATGGCGTGTTGCGAGTTTCCCAAAAGGGAATGAACTACATCGAAGATCCTTACCCGATTTCGTTAGCTAGTGACCATGACTATGATCGACAAATTGCCGAAGGTAAAGCCGACGATGATAAGGAAGTTTCTAATATGACGGGCGGAAATGCTTACGATGAGGAATTGCTCGGTTTGCTGAAGGCCCTTCGCAAGAAGGTTGCAAAAGAGAAAAACCTGCCTCCCTACGTAATATTTCAAGACCCTTCGCTCGAAGAAATGGCGACCACGTATCCCACTACCCGTGAGGAGATGGCCCAGATCAACGGGGTAGGAATGGGGAAAGTGCAGAAATTTGGGGGGCAGTTTGTTGAATTGATTACCCAATATGTGGATGATAATGAGATTGAAACGGCAAAGGATGTAGTCGTGAAAACGACTGTCAATAAGTCGAAGATCAAGATTTTTATTATCCAGCAGATTGATCGTAAAGTTGACCTCGACGAAATTGCCGAATCGAAAGGGATACTGATGGAAGACCTGGTTGAAGAAATAGAGCACATTTGTTACTCGGGTACACGGCTGAACCTCGACTATTACGTTGATCAGATTGTTGATGAGGAGCGGCAGGAAGAGATTTTTGATTATTTCATGGCGGCAGAAACCGACAATATAGCCGTGGCAATGAACCAGTTTACGGGTGACGATTTCACTGAGCAGGAATTGCGCCTGATGCGGATTAAGTTTTTGTCGGAAGTAGCTAATTAATGCATAATGTACAATGAATACTGAACAATGCAGGAGGCCAACTTGTAAGCCGCCTATCCATTGTTCAGTATTCATTATTCATTTCCTCAATGAATATACTAATACTTGGATCAGGTGGGCGTGAACATGCATTTGCGTGGAAAATGCGCCAAAGCCCACTTTGTGACGCCCTTTTTGTAGCCCCTGGTAATGCTGGAACCGCCGAAATAGCGATTAACTTATCGTTTGCTTTTACGGATTTTGATGCAATCGCAGCCGCAATCCGTACGTATAAAATTGACTTACTGCTGGTGGGGCCAGAGGAGCCATTGGTAAAAGGCGTAGTTGATTATCTACGTCAACAGCCCGATATGACTGCACTTCGAATTGTTGGCCCTGACGCTCAGGGAGCACAACTCGAAGGCAGCAAAGACTTCTCTAAGTCGTTTATGCAGCGGTACGGTATTCCCACAGCAGCGTCGAAAACCTTTACCCTTGAGACGTTACAGGAGGGATTAGCTTACCTAGAATCGCATGCTTTACCGATTGTGTTGAAAGCTGATGGATTGGCTGCTGGTAAAGGGGTTATAATTGCCGAAAGCGTTATCGAAGCGCAGAATACGCTCCGCGATATGCTGTCGGAGGGGCGGTTTGGCGAAGCGGGAAGTAAAGTGGTTGTCGAGCAGTTTTTGAAGGGGATCGAATTGTCAGTGTTCGTGTTGACGGATGGAGTAAATTACAAAATTCTGCCCGAAGCAAAAGATTACAAGCGCATTGGTGAGGGCGATACCGGACCCAACACGGGCGGCATGGGTGCCGTTTCGCCGGTGGTGTTTGCCACAGAAGCGTTTATGCGTAAGGTTGAAGACAAGGTGGTGAAACCAACGTTAGCGGGTTTGCAGCAGGAAGGTATCCGGTATGTTGGCTTCATTTTTGTCGGTTTGATGAATACGAAGAGTGAACCCGTCGTTATTGAATACAACGCCCGGATGGGCGACCCCGAAACCGAAGTGGTGTTGCCCCGAATCCAGACCGATTTTGTTGAACTGCTGATGGCTGCCGCCGATGGCGAATTAGATAAGATTAATTTGCAGGTGTCGCCCCAAACGGCGGTGACAACTGTTTTGGTGTCGGGGGGATACCCCGATGCTTACGAAAAAGGGAAAGTGATTTCGGCTTTAGACCTTGTTGGTGAAGTAACGCCGTTCCATGCCGGAACAGCCGCACCAAACGGACAGTTTATAACGAGTGGCGGGCGGGTACTGGCGATGACGGCCATTGCCAACTCGCTCGAAAATGCCATTCGCCGGTCGCAGGAAGCTTCCCGAACCGTACAATTTGAGGGAAAGCAGTACCGTAAAGACATCGGGCTCGACCTGATTCGGTACTCGGATTAAAATTTAGTCATTAGTGATTCGCTTCGCTGTTATTGGTCATTAGTTGCTTCGGATAAAACGAACTAATGACAGCGAAGCAAATGACTAATGACAGCGGAGTAAATGACCATAAAATTATGTCATGCAAATCATGTACGACCGGAGGATGCGGCTCACGCCCTTCAACCGATGCTACCGGAACAGCGGTGGTATCTGGGTGTGGCAGTAGCGGAGGATGCTCCACTGGCGGATGCAATAAATTGAACTCGTTCGATTGGCTGACCGATATGGCGCAGCCCGGTGCCAAGTCGGACGTGGTGGAGGTGAAGTTTAAAGGTGGCCGCAAGGAATACTACCGGAACGTTCACCAGATGGATTTGACCACGGGCGATTACGTGGTGGTCGAAATGCCATCGGGCTTCCACATGGGAGCCGTTTCGATGCAGGGCGAGTTGATCCGTCTGCAATTGAAAAAGAAGAATATCAAGATCAACGATGACATGAAGGTGATTCACCGGACAGCCAACGCTCGCGACCTTGAGAAGCATGAGCAGGCCATTGCTCGTGACCTGCCTACCATGTACCGCGCTCGCGAAGTAATCCGTGAACTGAAACTGAACATGAAACTGTCGGATGTAGAATACCAGTCCGACAACACAAAAGCCACGTTTTTCTATTCCTCAGAGGAACGCGTTGATTTCCGGGAGTTGATCAAAGCACTGGCTGGGGAGTTCAAGATTCGGATCGAGATGCGGCAAATCAGTTTGCGGCAGGAGGCAGGGCGGCTGGGGGGTATTGGCTCCTGTGGCCGCGAACTGTGCTGCTCTACATGGCTCACTGATTTTAAAAACATCACAACGTCGGCTGCCCGGTATCAGAACTTATCGTTGAATCCAGCGAAATTATCGGGGCAGTGTGGACGACTGAAATGCTGCCTCAACTATGAGCTTGATACCTACGTAGATGCGCTCCGCGACGTACCAACCATTGAGAAACCGCTTGAAACCCAAAAGGGCCGCGCTTATCTCCAAAAAACTGACATTTTTCGCAAGATTATGTGGTTTGGTTATGGAGCCGAAAGTACCTGGCATCCATTGCCTATTAAGCGGGTTCTGGAGATCGTAGAACTGAATCAAAACGGCATCGTCCCTGAATCGTTCGATGTGCTCACCCCAATCGGCGAAAAAGAGGTGGTACCGGTAGCCGAACTCAACAGCGACCTTGACCAGTTGGATAAAAAATATGCGATCCGCTTGGGTGCCAGAAAGAAAAAGAAGAAACCGACCAAGAAAGGATAGAAACGCGGACGGTTAGCCGCTGCCACAGCACGAATGGAGCGGATTGACACAGATTTTTTCTGGGTGAATCCGCTTTTTTTGTTATTCTGAACCTCCTCATCGGCCAATCTCCAAAAATATTTCCGGCTATTTATTTGGAGATGAGTCTGTGCTAGCTTTTACTTTGTAATTCAAAGTACTTTATAATAAAAATGGAAATGGAACCTAACACTCCCCGGCCCGCTTCGCTTTTTGAGCAGTTCAATAACTGGCTCCGCACCTCTACGATGCTGAAAATCTGCGCTATAGGTTTTCTGATTTTGTTGCTGCTGATTCCAACGGGAATGCTCCAGTCACTGATTAACGAACGCGAACAAACCCGCGATATGGCCGTTCGGGAGGTTAGCGGTAAATGGGGTGCCCAACAAACCATTGCCGGACCGGTGCTGTCGGTGCCCGTTCGGGTGGTAACAAAAGACGACAAAGGCAAGGAGTCGGTTTCGGTTTTCAATGCCAACTTTCTGCCCGACGATCTTACTATCGAAGGCAGCATTCAGCCCGAACAACGGAACCGGGGCATCTATACCGTAATGCTTTATAATACCCGCCTGAAACTGAAAGGGCGTTTTCCGAAACCTGATATAGAAAAGCTGAATGCCGGACCGGGGCAGCCGCAGTGGGACAAGGCTTTTCTGTCGCTGGGGATAACAGACATGAAAGGCATCAAAGAAGAAATCCGGTTTCGGGTCAACGGCACGGCCTTACCCGTTAGTCCAGGGCTACCAACGAGTGAATTGTTTCCGGTTGGGGTGAGCATTCCGCTGTCGTTGAGCGGGGGTGGGTTAGGTTTCGGTTTCGATTGCGACCTGAATGTGAACGGTAGCACCGAACTGGCTTTTGCGCCGTTAGGCAAAGAAACGAACGTTGGGCTAACCTCGCCCTGGGCCACACCGAGTTTTACGGGGGCGTTTCTGCCCGACCAGCGGACAGTGTCGGACAAGGGGTTCCGGGCTTCGTGGAAAATTTTGCAGTATAACCGTAATTTCCCGCAACAGGGAATTGGAGCGTTTTTCACCGAACCCGCCCGCCAAACAAACAACGCCCGTCCGCTGGACGAGACCGTTTTTGGGGTGAAATTGCTACTGCCCGTAGACGAGTATCAGAAAACGACGCGCTCGGCTAAATACGCCGTGATGTTCATCATCATCACGTTTTCGGTATTTTTCTTTGTCGAGATTCTCAATAAGAAGCGTATTCACCCGATCCAGTATTTGCTGGTGGGGTTTGCCGTTTGTTTATTCTATTTGCTGTTGCTGGCCCTTTCTGAGCATTTGTCGTTTGATTCGGCCTACCTGATCGGGATGTTGGTTGTGCTGGCTCTGGTGACGTTTTATGTCCGCTACGTGTTCCGGAACACCCGCCTGACGGTGCTGTTCAGTGGGGTGTTGGCCTTGCTCTATGGGTTCTTTTACTCGCTGTTGCAATTAGAAGATTATTCGCTGCTGCTTGGCACAATAGGTCTGGTGCTGATCCTGGGCATTGTGATGTATCTGACCCGCCATGTGAACTGGTATCGGGCCTACGAGCCAGCCGGAACATAAACAAGCTGCTGGAAAAGGCCCCGGTTTCAGGGGGCTTTTTCCAGTGATGCCGGTTTTTTGGGTTCCCGCAATCGCTGCACCACCAACGTTCCGATTACCAGCACCACCACGCCGAGGAAAATGTATTCTACATATTGCCCAATTTGCGGAAACCGCTGGCCTAACCAATAACCAGCCAACACCAAAATGGAAATATAAGCTACACAACTAGTTGCGGTCAGGAATAGAAAACGGGGCCAGGGCATACCGCTATTGGCTGCCAATAACGGATTAAACGTTCGGATGATGGGCAGGAAACGCCCAAGGAGTAAGGCTCTTCTGGGGTGTTTTCGATAAAAAGCGTCTGATTGCTCCAGATACCGCCGTTTGAACAGGAAACTGTCGGGCTGATGGCGCAGGCGGTCGCCGAGTTTACGGCCAATCAGGTACCCCGTCATATCGCCAGCTACGGCTGCTATGATCAATATACCAATGAGAGCCAGAACCGGCAAGTGGAGCGTACGAACTCCCGTGAGCAGGCCTGCGGTGAAAAGCAGCGTTTCGCCACCCGGGATAATGAGACCCAGCAAAAAACCGGTCTCAATAAATACCAGAGCGGCAATAAGCGTGGTGCCGCCCCACTCAATCCAGGCCGTATCCAGTAATAAAATCGTGGGGAAATTACCCATAAGTATCGTTGTCGGGTACAGACTTACCAGGCTGGTTTATCCGATGGGCCTTTTGGGCTAGTCCGTCTGTACTCCCTATACAACACCGAGCTGTTCAGTAGGTTTTATAAAATGGATGTGACTACAGCGTCTGCGAAAAGTTAGGAGATAGATTGGTGGGCTCAAAAATCGCCCGAATAAAACGGGCTGAACACGTAGTAGCTGCTATCGCGCTTGGCCCGCTTGAGGCTGGTTTCGATGTCGATGTGAAACCGTTTGATGCCTCCCTTTGCGCGAAACCATTGCTCGAACGGGCGTTCGTGAATAAATACTTTATCAACTTCCCGGACGTGAACAGTTTGCAAAGTCTTCGCATCAGTTCGGATGCCATTGATGAGTATGTCGGTATCAGGAATAAACTCATCATACAGTTTCAGGTGTTCGTTTTTGGTGCGTTCCATAAGCAGGCTTTTGCGGTGAAAGAATGTGGCTTCCAGTATGTCGTTCATCGAAAATTTCTGTTCGTTGCCCAACGGATGGTCGGTAAGAGCAGCCGCTTGGAGGTAGGTTAGGAAATGATTTCGGTAAGGATTGGGTGGGATAATCTTAGGGCTGGTTACTACGACCACGAGCCAGGGCTTTTTGGCAGGTGGTTCAGAATACGAAGCCTGCTCATACACGTTTAGTCCTTGAATAAATTCGCTTTCAATTTTATTTAATTGGGCAATGGTTGCCAACTGACAGTTGATATAGACGGCTGTGTTATAGTCGGCATGATCGCCCACAAGTTGGAGGTAGTTGTTTTTCAAACCGACAGTTGATACGTTGCCGAAATGATAAGCATCTCCATTTTGTTTAAAAACGACCTCCTCTATCCACTCCTGTTTATTCTCTGAATACGTGTCGTCTAACCAGGTCATATCGGGGCATACCTGAGGAGCTACGGTCAAAGAATCTGGAACAGACCCCACCGCTTTTATTTGCCGAACTGCCATCATCAGTACCACAACCGCTAAAACTCCTCCCAACAGCCAATACCGCAGCCAGCCCCACACCCCCGACCGGGGCCGGAGCATCATCTTGATCCGATCGGCAATGCCCGACTCGCCAAACTTGTTGGCGAACGTTGGCCCGGCCGCCCCCATGCTTACCCGCAATAAACTAAACTGATAATCGCGCGCGTCGACGCCTTCGGCCAGAACAGCCCGGTCGGCCAGGTATTCAAGATTCTGATTCACCAGGCGCCGAAATATATAGGCAACGGGATTGAACCAGAACACGATGGTCAGACATTCGGCCAGTACAATGTCGAATGTGTGGTGTTGACTAACGTGGACCCGTTCATGCCGCAGAATCTGGTCCAATTCATAACCACTGTACTGGTTTAGATTCAGCACCACAAAGCGCCCAAACGAAAATGGAGCTACTACGGGGGCCTGTACCTGCGTGAAATCCGTGTAATTAGTCCAGACTCCGCGTTCGATCAGGATGCGCAACTGGACAATCCGCCAGCCTAAGCATAGTAATAAGCCAAGGGCAACAAGGCCATACAAACCCAGCAATACCGTTTGCCAGTTGGGTAATCGGGAAGCTGTTGCTGTAAAGGTGGCGGGGTAGGTTTTGCCGTTGGGCATGGTAAAAAACACCTCCGGTTTGCTGGGGATGATCGCCCTGAATGGCTTACGGAACACCTCCGTTGTTTGGTTCACCACCGCCCGAATGGGTTCTGGCTGGATGTTGGGTAGCTTGGCAAAAGGCAGACAAACAGCCTCGAAAGCAATCACCCAAAGCACCACCCGGTTCAGACCGAAGCGGGTGGTGCGCCGGAGAAACAACGCATAAGTCAGCACCAGAACGGCCAGAATCAGGTTGGCCTGAACCAAATAGCGGAGGGGTTCCATGTCATTACTGCTTTTCGATCAGAGCCAGAATTTCGCGCAACTCATCCGCCGAAATCTTGTCGTTCTGGGCAAAATAGCTGACCAGGTTCTTGTATGAATTATCGAAATAATCGGCTAATACGCGCTTCATCACGAACTTGTTCTGGTAGTCCACTTTTTCGATAACCGGGTAATATTCATGCGTATTGCCATAGGCTCGATGCCCTACAAAACCTTTCTCTTCGAGGTTGCGGATAATGGTCGAAACGGTATTGTAGTGGAGCGGTGGATTGTCGAAAAACGGGACCATATCTTTCACATAAGCCTGCTCTAATTTCCAGAGCACCTGCATCACTTCTTCTTCTTTTGCCGTTAACTTTTCCATAGGGTTGTATGATTGCTTATAAAGACAAAGTTAAAACTATTTATATAGTTTACAAGAGTTTGCGCAAAACCAAAACTACGAAGCATTTTGTAAGCAACTGGACTTTGAGCATGTCGAACTAAAAGCGATTATTTTTTCTTGCAGTTTTGTACCACTTATTCTAAGAAACCATGACACAGGCAAATCTCATCAGAAGTAGCTTTAAGTACGTTACTGATTCAAAGGGAAAGATTGAAGCAGTTGTTTTGGACCTTAAGAATCAGGCCATACGGGAGTTGTGGGAAGATCTGACCGATACACTTACCGCCAGTGAACGAGCAGGAGAGCCAACCAGGACTCTCGACGAGGTTAAACGGGAGATTTTAGCCCAGCGTCAAAAAGACAACTAATGAGCTACAAGGTAGTTATCAATGCAAGTGCGGAAAAAGAATTAAAGAAGCTTCCTGATAAGGTACAGGACAAAGTTTTTGAGAAAATTGATAGTCTTGCCCAAGAACCAAGACCCCACTGAGTAAGAAAAATCAAGGAATTTGATCTGCCAAATCTTATGTTTGATAGCTATTACCGGATTCGGGCAGGCGATTATAGAATTACCTATTCAATAGAAGATGACATTATCACAATAACCATTGTAAAAATTGGTAACCGTAAGGATGTATATGAGTAATATGAAAAACCTACTGGGTCTGGTACTGATAATGAGCCTGGCAATGTTGGCCAGCTGCGACACAAACACCGTTTACAGTGAGTATGAAGATATTGAAGACGGCAAATGGTATGTCAATCATGCCCCCACCTTCACATTTAGGATCGAGGATGCCAGTCAGCCCTACAACATTTATTACAACCTCCGTAATGCATTGTCGTATCCGTACTATAACCTGTATCTGACCCGCTACCTGAACGACTCTACAGGTCGGACTATCGAATCGCGTTTAGATGAACTCCTGTTGATGGACCCTAAAACGGGTAAACCAAACGGTGACGGCCTGGGCGATATTTTCGATCATAAAGTGCTTATCAAACAGAATTACCGTTTTCCAAAGTCTGGGCAATATTCCATTCGTATCAAACAGTACATGCGCCAGAACCCCCTACCCGACGTGCTGAGCGTTGGGATATCAGTTGAAAAAGCCATCAAGTAAATCCAATGGAAAAGACCCTGCCACTCTTCCCGCTTAATTTAGTCGTTTTTCCGGGTGAGGATTTGAACCTGCACATTTTTGAACCGCGTTATCGCCAGTTGGTGGATGAGTGTCTGTCTAAAGAGACGACGTTCGGGATTCCGGTTTTTATGGATAATAGACTGCCGGGCTATGGTACCGAAGTACACATTACAACGCTACACAAGCGCTATGATGATGATCGGTTAGACATTAAAACGAAGGGCCTGGGTGTATTTCAACTGATCAACTTTGAGAATCCGATACCGGGTAAACTCTATGCGGGAGGTAGCGTGCAACTCATTGACTCAGGTGATCCGTTTAGCCCACATCTCGACGCGTTGCTAGTTTTGCTAGAACGACTTTACGACCTCCTTAAGATCGAATTAAACACGGTACACCCCGACGAAGAGAACCTCTCGTACCGTGTAGGTCATAAAGTGGGCTTGTCGGTAGATCAGGAATATGAATTGCTAACCCTCGAAACCGAGTCGGAGCGGCAAAAATACCTGATCAATCATCTTGACAAGGTAATTCCAGTGGTCTCAGAAATGGAGCGCACCAAAGAGCGAATCCGCATGAATGGCCATTTTAAGAATCTGGACGCCCTTGATTTTTAGTAGGCAGGAGCAGTGGGCAATGCTGATGCGTACCAACTGCCATTGCCTACTGCTCCTACTTTTTAACCTTTGCCTGTCCGATTCGGCGAACCCGTTCGGGAAGTTGCTCGGTCAATTCCTGAATGTTTCGGATAGGGGGGCGGGGTTTTTCTGCCTCACCTAATAAGAAACCATAAGGCTTAAGTTCGTCGATAGAATCGAAAATTACTTTGAGGATGGCCGTGAGAGGCAGTGCCAAAATGAGACCGGGCAATCCCCACAGCTGCCCCCACAAAATCAGAACGATAACGGCGGCTAAGGGATTGATACTTACTTTAGAGCCAACAATATAGGGCGTGATAAAATTGCCTTCAAGAATCTGCACGAACAGGAAAATACCAACCACCCCTAAAGCTACAAGCGGGTTAGGGTGCGTACCAAGTGCGAACAGAGCAGGTAAAACGGAGCCAATGGCAATACCGACATAAGGAATCAGGATCATAAAGGCGCCGAAAAAGCCGAAAAACACCGCATACTCTACGCCCAGAATCAGCAAACCAACGGTATTTAGTACCCCCACAACCCCTATCACCAGTACCAGGCCAACCAGATAATCTTTAACAACGTTGTATATCTGACTAAAAACAGTGTCCACTTTTGTCCGGCGTGTGTGACCGACTGTTTTGTAGAAAAACGATTTAAAAAAATCGCGGTAAAGCAGAAAGAAAAAGATAAAAAGAGGTAACAAGGCAATGGTACTCAATGTGTTGGTTGTGGCTAAAAGCGTAGATGTCAGAATTGTCCCGGCATTTGAAAGCAACGAAGTAAGGTATTTTCGACCCTCAGTAACGATGCGCTGAGGATCAATATGAAGGTGGTTATTGGTGTAGCGCTGTAGTTGATTCAGAATTTGGTTCCCCCGTTTGAGAAGTCGGGGAGCTTCTTCGGTAAAGTTACCAATCTGAATACTTACCAGGTAAATGAGGCCATACAGAGCACCAATGGCAAAGAGAATACAGATTGTTATAGCACCAATGCGTGGAATGCCCCAATGCTCCAGCCGACGGCAGAGCGGATACAGAATGGCGGCAAAAAGAACGGCAAAAATCAACGGAACCAGCGTGCTCTGAAGCACGTATAGGCCATACACAATAATAACCAGGGACAATAAAATGCAGGTAAGCCGAGCGTAGGGCGGTAATTGAATTTCGGGAGCGCGATTATTCATTGATCAGTGAAATAGTAGTTTTATAGGACATAATGCAGGCAACACAAACAACTGTAGGCATAACGAAACAGAGCCATTATCAGACACAAATAATAGGCTTTGGTGCATTGGCGTACGTGATTGATAACAGCGTAGGTTCCACTTTGCGTTGTTATCATTATGTTAAGACTGAGCATCCTTGGATAAACTACGCATATTGTCCGCTAATTTCGGGTCAATATCCGATTAATCGGCCTACTAATGACTCCCACTAAAGCATCTACTTCTGTTCACCGTGTGTTAGTCGTTGACGACGATGCAGACCTTGTCGAACTTCTCCAGTACAACCTTGAAAAAGAGGGCTATGAAGTTCGTAGCGCTACGGACGGTATAAAGGCTGTTGAGCTGGCAAAGACATATATTCCAGAGCTGGTGTTGTTAGATATAATGATGCCGCAGCAGGATGGTATCGAAACGGGGCGGCAATTGCGCGAAATGCCCGAACTTCGTCAGACGTACATCCTCTATTTAACAGCTCGTTCGGAGGAGTATTCCGAAGTAGCGGCCTTTGATATCGGAGCCGACGATTACATTACCAAGCCCATTAAGCCCCGCGCCCTAATGAGCCGAATCAATGCTTTTTTCCGGCGTGAAGCGCAAAAATCGGACCCCGGCGACCGCGTCGACATTGCAGGCCTGACCATTAATCGCCAGAATTATTCCGCTACTATCGGTGAGAAATCGGTAGTACTGCCCAAAAAAGAGTTCGAACTATTGTTTTTCCTGGCCCAACATCCCAACAAAGTATTTAGCCGCGAAGAACTGCTACAACGTATTTGGGGAGCCGACATTTATGTACTCGAACGCACGGTAGATGTGCATATTCGAAAACTTCGCGAAAAAATTGGTGAGACATACATCCGAACGCTAAAAGGCGTTGGTTATATGTTTACCGACGAACCCGAAGTTTAGTAAGTGGGTTACTTTGTGATTAACGTAATTGGGTAATTCGTATCAGACTATTTGACCAATTACCTTAATCACCCTAATTACTCAGTTAACCCGATGAACTACCCAATCTATATGGATTATAATGCCACAACACCCGTTGATCAGCGGGTGCTGGAGGCTATGTTGCCGTATTTTGGGGTTCATTTTGGCAATGCCGCTTCGCGAACGCACGTTTTTGGTCTCAAAGCCGAAGAAGCCGTCGATGAAGCGCGCAAACAAGTGGCCCGCTTGCTTGGTGCTGCTGCTAATGAGGTAGTCTTTACTAGTGGTGCCACCGAATCAATTAATCTGGCTCTGAAAGGGGCATTCGAAGCAAATAGCCATCGGGGTAACCACATCATTACGGTACAAACCGAACACAAGGCGGTACTGGATACGTGCCTGCACCTGGAAAAACTCGGAGCTGAAGTTACCTATCTTCAACCGGACACCGACGGCCTAATTACCGCCAAACAGGTCGAAGCAGCTATTCGGCCCACCACCTTGCTGGTGTCGGTGATGGTAGCTAACAACGAGATTGGGGTTATTCAGCCGATTCACGAAATCGCCACCATGACCCGCAAACGGGGTATTCTATTCCATACCGACGCAACCCAGGCCGTTGGGAAACTCCCCCTAAACCTCACCGAAACACCCATTGACCTGCTCAGCTTGTCGGGGCATAAATTGTATGGACCCAAAGGTATCGGGGCGCTCATTGTTCGTAACAAAACGGCACTGGTAGCCCAACAGGATGGTGGTAAACATGAGCGAGGCCGCCGTTCGGGCACACTAAATGTGCCGGGAATTGTAGGATTGGGTAAAGCCGCCGAACTCGCCCGGATGTTGATGGCTGTAGAGACTGTAGAGACGCAAGATTTTGCGTCTCTACTTGAAACGGGCATTCTCGAAAACGTCCCAGGAACCCAGGTAAACGGCTCCCGTGAACACCGACTCCCTAATACGACCAATATCAGCTTCGCCGACGTTGACGGTGAAGTACTACTGATGAGCCTGAACGAGATCGCCATCTCGAATGGCTCCGCCTGTAATGCAGCTTCAACCGATCCTTCCTATGTGCTGAAAGCATTAGGCGTATCTGACGAGTTGGCTTATAGTTCGGTCCGGTTTAGTTTGGGCCGATTCACTACTCAGGATGACGTAGTCTTGGCTATTCGGCACGTAACGGAAGTGGTTAGCAAGCTACGGGTTGGGGCGATGATTTAAGGACTCACAAACATTTTTTGTTGCACTCAGTACCCCCGGATCTACCCGCTGATAACGGCTATCGAATGAACTTGGCCCAGGCAAGAGGCCTTTCTAGAGCCGAAGATGTAGTTTATAAGTAGAAAAATAGTATTGTTTAATTTTTTATAGGATAGTTCATAATATTTTAGGATCTACAACTAAATTAGGGGCTTTAAATGTCGACTTCCCAATGCAACTAACCGGTTCACACATTCTGAATGCTCCCGTGTCCAAAATATGGACTATGTTAATGGATACCGATACGTTAGCCCGCGTGGTGCCAGGCATATCAAGACTCGAAAAAACGGCAGAAAACCAATACAACGCCATCGCTGAAATTAAACTTGGTCCCGTTAGCGGGTCGTTTTCCGGAACCCTCTCGCTGGGCGATATCCAGGAGAACGAAGGCTATACACTGCATGTCAAGCAGAATAGTAAAATCGGTAATGCCGATGCAACCGTCAAAATTGCTCTAAAGTCCATTACCGACGAGCAAACCGAAATTTCATTCGATGGTGATGCCCGGCTGTCAGGCTTACTGGCCCGCACTGGTAACCGGGTTATTTCGGGCGTGGCAACAACCTTAACCAAGCAGTTCTTCAACAATTTCGAGGAAGAGCTGAAGGCATAAGTTTCAAAGCCTTGGGCGTTTCAATGGAACCACAGAAACAGCACAGCCTGAAACAATAGGAACAGCGTAGCCTGAAACAATAGAAACAGCGAAGCATGAAATATTAAAACTTGAAACCCTATTAACGTATGCAAATTAATCTCACAGTAAACGGGAAAGTCCGAAAAGCGGAGGTAGAAGACCGCACCCTGCTGGTGTATTACCTTCGCGAAAAACTAGGACTGACGGGTGCTCACGTGGCGTGTGATACGTCGTCGTGCGGTGCTTGTATCGTACATGTCGACGGTAAGGCCGTAAAATCATGCACGCTTCTGGCAGCTCAGGCCGATGGTTGCCAGGTAACCACGATCGAAGGCATGGCCAACGCCGATGGTACGTTACACCCCCTTCAGGCCGGTTTTAAAGAATGCCACGGCCTGCAATGCGGTTTCTGCACCCCCGGTATGATTATGACCGCTGCTGACCTGCTTAAAAGCAATCCGCACCCTTCAGAAACAGAGATTCGTACGGCGCTCGAAGGTAACATCTGTCGTTGTACAGGCTATCACAACATTGTAGCCGCCATTCAATGGGCCGCTGAGCGGTCAAACGCGCCCCTGACGGCTGATAGTCATTTGTGGACAAATGATGTAGTGGCTAAAGAAGTAGTAGAAACCGCTTAACGAAGAAACTCATGAGCAATAAATTCATTGGACAATCCATAAAGCGCGTTGAAGACAAGCGTTTTATCACGGGCAAAGGCCGCTACACCGACGATATTGTATTGCCGGGTATGCTCCATGCCCATTTTGTGCGTAGCCCCTATGCTCACGCCCGTGTCGTTAGCGTCGATACGGCAGAAGCTCTTGCTATTCCCGGTGTTATTGCCGTGTATACCGGCAACGACGTAGCTGCCCTCAACGGTGTACCTTGTGGCTGGCAGGTGAACTTCCGCAATGGCGAAACCATGCGCGAACCCAAGCACCCGATGCTGATTGCCACCGGCGATACCGTCAAACATGCAGGTGATCCAGTAGCGGTTGTTATTGCCGAAACCAAAGAAATTGCAATAGATGCATCCGAAGCCGTGCAAATTGAGTGGGAAGAACTGCCCGCTATTGCCCATCCGGCTAATGCGCTCAAAACAGGCGCCCCCAAAGTACACGATCAGTATCCTGACAATACGGCTTTTGACTGGACATTTGGCAACCCAATTGAAGAAGTCGATGCGGCCATGGCAACAGCCGCTCACATTACTGAACTGGAGTTTGTAAATCAGCGGGTTGTGCCCAACGCGATGGAGCCACGGGCTTACATCGGGGCTTACGACGAGGTATCAGATAAATACACGCTGTATACCTCCACCCAAAATCCGCACCTGATCCGCTTGTTGATGTGTGCTTTTGTGCTGGGTATTCCCGAACACAAAGTGCGCGTAGTTGGGCCCGACGTAGGCGGTGGTTTCGGGTCGAAAATTTATCACTATACCGAAGAGGCCTTAGTGACCTGGGCGTCGAAACAACTCAACCTGCCCGTAAAATGGACATCAGACAGGTCAGAAGCGTTTTTGATGGACGCCCACGGACGTGACCACGCTACGAAAGCTGAAATGGGTTTCGATGCCGATGGTAATATTGTTGGTTTGCGGATCAAGACCGTTGCTAACATGGGAGCTTACCTCTCGACTTTTGCTCCGGCGGTACCAACGTATCTGCACGGAACGCTGTTGCAGGGTCTGTATACGACCCCCAAAATCAACATCGACATGACCTGTGTGTTTACGCACACAGTAGCTGTAGACGCGTACCGGGGCGCGGGCCGGCCCGAAGCGACGTATTTACTGGAACGATTGATGGATTTAGCCGCGCTCGAAATGGGTAAAGATCCGGCGCAACTTCGTTTCCAGAACTTCATTCCGGCATTCGATGGGGTTACTCAGCCGGGTTATCAAACCCAGGTAGCCCTGCAATACGATTCGGGTAACTATGCCCCCGTGCTGGAACGCGGCCTCGAAATGCTCGGCTATGATGACTTTAGGGCGGCTCAAAAAGAAGCCGCTCAAAGTGGCAAACTGCTTGGGGTTGGTTTCTCGACCTACGTAGAAGCCTGTGGTATTGCACCGTCGGCGGTAGTGGGTGCATTAGGTGCGCGGGCGGGCTTGTACGAATCGGCACAGGTTCGGGTGCAACCTACGGGCAAGGTGAGCGTATTTACGGGTTCACACTCGCACGGGCAGGGTCACGAGACCACGTTTGTGCAGGTAGTTGCCGATAAGCTTGGCATTCCGATGGAAGACGTTGACCTCGTTCACGGCGACTCCGATACGGTAGCTTTTGGTATGGGAACGTATGGCTCCCGCTCGCTGGCGGTGGGTGGTTCGGCCATTATGAAGAGCATTGAGAAGGTGCTGGAAAAGGGAGCTAAAATTGCCGCTCACAAACTGGAATGCGCCGAGGGTGACCTCGAATATGACGAAGGTAAGTGGACGGTGAAAGGCACTGATAAATCCATCGGTTTCGGCGATGTAGCCCTGACGGCTTACGTACCGCACGTGTATCCGGCCGGTCTCGAACCGGGTCTCGACTTCTCAAGTTTCTACGATCCAGCCAACTTTACGTATCCGTTCGGTTGCCACATTGCCGTGGTCGAAGTAGACAAAGAAACCGGCAAAACGACCCTGAAACGCATGATTGCCGTTGATGACGTAGGTAACGTAATCAACCCAATGATTGTAGAAGGTCAAATTCACGGTGGTTTGGCTCAGGGTATCGGGCAGGCTTTGTTCGAAGGTACGATCTATGACGAAAACGCTCAGTTGACCAATGGCTCGTACATGGACTACTGCATGCCCCGCGCCGATGATCTGCCGATGTTCGAAACTGACCGCAAGGTGACGCCATGCCCCCACAACCCACTGGGAGTAAAAGGAGCGGGTGAAGCCGGGGCCATTGGGTCGACCCCTGCCGTAGTGAACGCCGTAATCGACGCCCTTTGGAGCGGTGGCCATCAAGTAAAAGACATCCTCATGCCCCTAACTTCCGAGCGCGTTTGGCGGGCTATGAATAACTAACCATCATGATCACATACCCTTTTCAATATAAAAGAGCCACTAGTATCGCCGAAGCCATAGCGATGCTGGGTGATGGTGGCAAGGCCCTGTCGGGTGGCCACAGCCTGATTCCGGCTATGAAACTTCGCCTGAACGCCCCCGATACACTCGTGGACGTGGGCCGGATTCCTGAACTCAAAGGCATCTCGACCGATGGCAACGAACTCGTGATCGGGGGCGGAGCTACCCACGGCGACATTGCTACGTCGGGGCTGGTAAAACAGCACGTACCTATGTTTGCTGAGGGAGCTGCCCACATTGGCGATCCATCGGTGCGTAACAGGGGTACCATTGGCGGCTCACTCGCCCACGCTGATCCCTCCGCCGACTGGCCCGCTATGGTACTGGCAGCCGATGCAACCATCGTGGTAGAAGGCGCAAATGGAAGCCGGTCAATTAAGGCCAGCGATTTTTTTACGGGCATGTTTGATACGGCACTAGCTGATGGTGAATTGATTACCCAGGTCCGAGTGTCGATGCAGGAAGGTGCGAAGATGACCTATCAGAAGTTTGATCAACCGGCTTCGCGCTATGCCATTGTTGGCTGTGCGGTAGTAAAGTCGGCGGATGGTAACGTTCGGGTAGCTTTTTCGGGCGTTTCTGAAACGCCCTTCCGCGATGGCGCTGCCGAAGAGCAACTCAACCGTGGCCAGGAAGTTGGTCAGGCGGCAAGCGGTATGTCCATACTGTCGGACCACTTTGCCTCCGAAGAATACCGTAAGCATCTGGCCAATGTATATCTAAAAAAGGCGTTGGCAGCTGTTTCATAAATTGTCGTTAGTGGTCATTCGCTTTGCAGTCATTAAATTGCCATTCGTTGCCAAAGCAATAAATGACAAGTACTGACCGCAAAGCGAATGACTGTTTAAGGACCGTTCTATTTTATGCTTCCCTACTTCCCCTTCGGCAAACACTTCAATGACAAAATCGGTACGGTTTTACTCACCGAAAATGAGCCGTTGGTGGATGTTGATGCCCAGTATCGAACAGACGTTTTATTGAAGCGACAGCAACTGACCGAACTCCCTGACTACTACGCTCAGGCCCAACCCGGCCATGAGACAGCGCAGTGGGAAGTTGTGGAATTGGTGTTGCAACACCTGGCTAGCTTCTGGCCAGACTCGTTTTCGCTTGGGCAATCTGGTGATGTTTGGCAATGGAACAATCGGCTGCTCGGCGAAACCGCTACGTTTACGTTTGGGGATTCCAGTACGCTGCCGCTGATGCCGCTGGATTGGGTTGGTCGGCAAATTCAGGAAGATTTATTGCTCTTGTCGGGCAGCGACGCCACGCTGGTAGCGGGACAGCTTTGCTTTGGAAATGACTGGTCGCTGAACGAGAAAATAGGCCTGCCGTTCTGGGATATTCATGCGCCGATCACACCCATTGTGGAACCGATGATGCGGGCTGCTCAGAAACTAATGGAACGCCTGCCTGTTGGTCGGCCAGTGTGGCGACTTAACTGGAGTATTAAAGCCACTGATCAGTTAGACATGACTAGCCGTCACAGCACCGACCTTGCGCAACGTTTAGCCAGAAAACTACCTCAGCTTATCGCTGGAGCTATTGGCGATCAATTGTTTATCCGGATCGAACGCCAAACCCTTACCCGCTTGCCACAGTCTCAGGCCATTCTGTTCGGGGTTCATACGTACCAAAATCGGCTCGATTATGAACTGGAGCAACGCCCCGACGCGGCCCAATGTCTACTAAATGTATTGACCACCGCTCCGCCCGCCTTACTTGATTACAAAAGTATCACGCCGTTTTTACTCCCTTTAGTGGACTATCTTAACCGTCGGGTGCCGACCTCTGCTTCGTGAGCCAACTAACTCGTTCGCTGGGGTTACGATCCGCTACATTGCTGGTTGTCAGCACGATGGTTGGCACAGGTGTGTTTAAGAAAGTAGCTCCAATGGCGGCCGAGTTACACTCGCCCATGTTAGTGTTGGCGTGTTGGGCAGTGGCTGGCGTTATTAGCCTGGGGGGTGCGCTTACCAACGCCGAAATGGCGGGCCTGTTTCCGCAAGCTGGTGGCGAGTACACCTATTATCAGCATGTTTACGGGCGATTATTCGCGTT
>Ga0105048_10002163_pt1 | contig 31741 bp, 25 predicted proteins | sample MAT05_FD_78382 | JGI IMG/M metagenome (GOLD analysis project Ga0105048, IMG submission 78382) | Freshwater microbial communities from Lake Fryxell liftoff mats and glacier meltwater in Antarctica - MAT-05 | ecosystem: Environmental > Aquatic > Freshwater > Ice > Liftoff microbial mat | place... | reverse complement strand
TCAAGCCGAACGAGTTCAGGAAGCGTCCGACGATGCCGCCCATGAACGCGACCGGCAAGAACACGACGATCAGCGACAGGGTGGTGGCGAGCACCGCGAGGCCGATCTCTTTGGTGCCGTCGATCGCGGCGACGAAGGGGTGTTTCCCTTTCTCGTCGATGTGTTTGTAAATGATCTCGAGCACGACGATCGCGTCGTCGATCACGATGCCAACGGCCAACGTGAGGCCCAACATCGTGATCGAGTTCAGGGTGAAGCCCGCCTGATCCATCAGGGCGAAGGTGCTGATGATGCTGGCGGGGATGCTGACAGCGCTGATCAGCGTCGAGCGAAGGTTGCCGAGGAACAAGAGCACCACCAGCGCCGCGAGCAGCGATCCGAGGATCAGGTGCTCTTTCACGGCGCCGATGGCGTTGCCGACGAACTCTGATTGGTCGCGTGCGATCTTGATCTCGTAGCCAGCCGGCCACTGCGCTTTGAGATCGTCCATACGCGCCTTGACCGTGTTCACGACCTCGACCGTGTTCTTGCCGCTCTGCTTGCGGATGTTGAGCACGACGGCGGGTTTGCCGCGCATGTAGCCGACGCTGATCGGTTCGGCCTTGCCGTCTTCGACGGTGGCGACGTCGCTGAGCTTGATGATGTAGTTGTCGCGCGAAACGATGGTGAGCTCCCTCAGCTCTTCGACGTTCTTCACGCGACCGAGCGTGCGGACAGTGAGCACGAGTGGCCCTTGTTCGATGCGACCGCTGGGGAGCTCGACGTTCTGGGATCGCAGCGCCCGTTCGACGTCGAGCGGCGAGAGCGACAGCTTGCGGATCTTGTCGGGGTCGACCCACACGTTGATCTGTCGTTCGCGGCCGCCGACGAGCGTGACCTGACCAACACCGTCAATCGACTCGAGCTGCCGTTTCACGACTTTGCTGGCGAACTCTGTGACCTCGCGCTCGTCACCGGGGCCGGTGGCGACCAACGTCAGAACCGGCGTCGAATCGGGGTCGAGCTTGATGATCTGCGGCTCTTGGGTGCCTTCAGGGAGCGTGTTCTTGATCGAGTTGACGCGCTCGCTCACCTCTTGCGCGGCGACGTGGATGTCCTTCTCCAGGACGAATTGCACGAAGACCTGGCTGACCCCCTCCACCGACACGCTGCGCAGCTCGTCGACGCCGCTGAGCGTGTTGACCGCCGACTCGATGCGATCGCTGACCTCGTTCTCGACCTGCTCGGGGGCGGAGCCGGGGACGACCGTGGTCACCGTCACGATGGGGAAGTCGATGCGTGGGAAGCGGTCGACGCCCAACCCCCAGTAAGAGAAAAAGCCCACGACCGTCAGCATCAAGATGATGACGGTCGCGAAGACAGGTCGCTTGACGCAGATAGCTGCGAGCCATTGCATGTGAAGACTCCCGAGCGCTTCGAATCAGTGCGTGACAGTCGCGCCGTCAACCAGGTCGGCGACGTTCTCGATGGCGACCTCGTCGTCTTTCGTCAGCTGACCGGTGACCTCTTGCAGATCCCCCTGAATCGGCCCGGCCGCGACGACGCGCTCGATCACCTTGTCCCCGCTCTTCAGGTAGATGCGACTGCCACCAGTGACTGGCACGAGCGCGCTTCTCGGGACCAACAGCACCGGGTGGGTATCGCCCGCGAGCTGCACCGTGCCTTTGGCGAAGAAGCCAGGCTTGAGCGCGTGGTCGCCGTTCGGTACCTCGGCTTCGATGGGCAGGGTGCGCGTCTGCGATCTCACCATCGCCCCCAATCGCTTGACCTCCCCCTTGAACACACGCTCGGGAAAGGCTGCGACCCGGATGTCGATGGAGTTGCCGACGCTCACCAGCGCCGACTGCCCTTCCGGGACCTCGAAGCGAAAGCGCAGCGGATCTTCCCTCACGAGAACGGCGACGACTCGCCCGAGGCTGGCAAACTCACCTGGTGCGATGCGTTTCGCGTCGATGATGCCGTCGAACGGCGCGCGGACCTTCGTATCGTCGACCGACTTCGAGCTGAGGCCTGCCTGGGACTGCATTCCGAGTAGCGAAACCCAGGCTTGTTCGGCGCCGTTGCGGCTGGAGTCGTAGTTGGCGTCGGCGCGCTCTTTGTTCGACTTGGCTTGGTCGAACTGGGACTTCGAGATGGCGCCCGCTTCGAACAACATCTTCTGGCGCTCGTAGTCGGTGGTCGCCATGTCGCGCGCCTCTTTGGCGGCCTTGACGTCGGCGACCGAGTCGGAGTCGAACTTGGCGTTGTTCTTTAGGCCGAGCCGTGCCCGCTGAGAAGCGGTGGAAGCGTTTGCCGCGTCGAGGCGCAGGCCAGCCTCTTTGCCGTCGAGCTCGACCAACAGGTCGCCTTTCTTGACGCGCGTGCCCACGTCGACCTTGACGGTCAGCACGACGCCGCTGGTCTGGGCGGACACCTCGCTGCGCTCATCCGGGTCGAGCGAACCGTTCACCTCGAGGCGTGGCGCGACGTTGCGCAGCTCGACCTTGACGAACTTGGTTGCGATCGGCACCTTCTTGCCTTGATCTCCGGCGCTGTCCTTCTTGGTCTCGGAGTCGGGCTTGGCGCAGGCTGCCGCGCTACACGCGAGCGCGCCGCACAGCGCCATGGAAACGAAACGTGCTCGACCTCTCTGTCTCACTTCGTGCCAAAGGCACTGGAATTCCTGGCCGCGCATCAGTTCCTCGCCTCGTGTCGCAAGCTTTGGTGCCGTCCCTAGGGCCCAGCGAGCCAACTGGGAAGGCCCATCGTGAGCCACGGCTCAATTAAGCCTTCACGTAGGAGTTGCGCAAAGTGAAGCGTCCTCACTAACCGGCAGCGAGACTTCTTCACAGCCTTGGCTGATCGGGCGTCGAGTTCGGCGGCACCGTTTCCCCGAGCGCGCCTGCTAGAGTGCAGTGTCATGAAGCGCGCCAGCGACTTCGCGAATCGCGCACTCTTGGCCTGCACGCTGCGCCCGCGCGTGACACTGACGAGCCCCTGGTGGGAATCGCTTCCGACAGACTTCGCTCGGGAGCCCGATCCCTTCTCCTTCCGTCCTCGAGAGCGCTTGCAAGTCGGCTTCTCTGCTGCGGGAGACGTCGTCTTGCGCACGCTCGGCGCGTGCCTCGTCGGCTCGCTGGCATTGCCGTTTGGATACAATCCAGTCGGCCTCTATCGCGGCCTGCGTGATCGGGCGTTCTACGCGGATCTCGTGCGCACCGGCGATGCCTCGCGGTTCTTCGAGCAGCCCCCAGCCGCGGTGAGGATGTCCCGCAGGCGCGCCCGCATGCCGCTCTTTTCGCCGGACGACGGCGTTTGCGAAGACGTTCGCTTCGAGAGCCCATTCGTTCCGCTCAATCACCACGAACGAGCTCGCTATCTGTCCCACACCGCCAATCGCTTCGCTCATGCGCGCCATTGGCAACATCACAAGGGGCCGCGCTCGACGGTCGTCGCCATTCACGGATTTTCGGCAGACCTCTACCATTTCAACGAGTGGTTCTTCTCGATTCGTTGGCTCTACGCGGCAGGGTTCGATGTGCTCTTGGTCACGCTGCCGTTCCACGGCGCACGCCAATCGTTGTTGGCGCCGTTTTCGGGGCACGGCTTCTTCGCCGGCGGAACCAACGCAATCAACGAAGCGCTCGCGCAAGCGGTGTTCGACATTCGCATTTACATCGGCTCGCTGTTCGCGGCCGGCGTCTCTCGCGTGGGCATCACAGGGATGAGCTTGGGCGGGTTGACCGCCTCCCTGGTAGCATCTGCAGATGACCGCCTCGCGTTCGCCATTCCGAATGTACCAGTCGTGAGCCTCGCGGATCTGGTGCTCGAATGGGAGCCCATCGCCTCGCTGGTGAAGCTCGGGTTGGCGGCGTCATTCAAAGATATTCGCGTGTTGCGGGAGATGTTGGCGCCCTCTTGCCCGCTGTCGTTCAAGCCCAAGCTCCCGCGCGAGCGTCTGTTCATCATTGGTGGTGCGGGCGATCGCTTGGCACCACCCCGGCACGCTCGCCTGCTATGGGACCACTGGGACCGCCCGCGCATCCATTGGTTTCCGGGTAGCCACGTGCTCCACCTCGATCGCGGTCAATACTTCCGCGCGACGAAGGCCTTCTTCGGCGACATCGGGTTTACACCGTGACGCGCTGGCCGCGCGTGTTGGCATTGGCGTTGTCGGCTTGCTACATGCGCGATCCGGCGCCGCGCTACCCGCAGCTGGGTCCGAGCGGTGGCTACGCGCCCGCGGACTTCGACAGCGGGTCCGCCTGTGCTGATTGGCAATGGGCGAGCAGCGACCCCGAAGCGAACAAACACGCATCTTTCCCGGACAATGTCCCGTTCTCTTGTTTCGGCGAGGTCGGCTACGAACCGGGCCGCGAAACGATCGTGTCGGTACCGTCTGCCCGCGCTGGTTGCGCGTACCCAACTGCAGCCGACAAACAACGGCTCCTCGCACGCGCGTTCGCGTACGAGCGCGTTGCGAGTGGAAGTAGCGGCGGAGCGGTGCCGCTCGAGCTCGCGTGCCGCTTGTCGAAAGAGGTCCGGCAGCGAACGGCGGCCGCGAATGCCCGCACCCTGAGGAGCTTCGCCGCGAGCATCGACGACTCGTCACCACGCTACCTCTACGCGGTGAGCGGCACGTTCGGCTACGGCAACAGCGAACAGAACGAGAGTCGGCTACTCGGCTGGAGACCCGGCGATCCGTGTGTCGACCTCGATGAAGGCCAGCGAGCCAAGCTGAGCGTGAACAACATTCGCGCGCGCCGCGTAGCCGAAGCATGGAAGGCTGGCGTGGCTCCGCTGGTCACGGTGAGCGGCGGTGCGGTTCACGGGCGCTTGGTCGAAGCCTTCATGCTCGGACACTTGGCCGTCTGCGATGGGGGCGTGCCGGCGGATCGCGTCCTCTACGACCCGTGCGCTGACCATACGCACACGAACTTCAGAAACACGGGTGCGATGATGGTGGGCTTCGGTGCGCGCACTGCGTATCTCATCACCGACGACTTCATCCAGTCCGACTACATGCAAGATTTCGTGTGGTTCGAATCGATCGGAGGCAGCATCGATCAGCGCGCCTTACGAGACTGGGGGCACTTGATCGGATCGTGGCGGCAGGCCAGTCGCGGCATCGATGCTGGTTTTTGGTACACCCCATATCGATTCTGGGCCGAGCCGGCCTCCGGCCTGGGCTCTTTCACCTGCGTAGGCGACGCGCCGATCGATCCTTGATGTTGCCTGCCCGCGGGCCGAAGCGAATACTGGGCGCGCGCAAGCTCCACATGCAGCACGAAAGCGCAGCGCGGCGACGCCGCTTTTGGTACGCGATCTGGGCGATCATCTCGAGCGCAGCGTTTGCTTGCATGCCGCGCGATGCGCACGCGGAGGGCAACCGCCCCGACCTTGCCTTCGGTCATATCGGCGGTGAAATCGCGACAGGGACCTTCTCGGCTGCAACGACGGCGTTCTACTTCATTCCGCAACAGAAGGGATCGTGGGCGCCCTACGAGGCGCGCTTGTTCGAGCCCATCACCGGTGGCGTCAGCGATCTGACCGCTGCCGCGGCCGGCTCCGCCATTCAGATCGGCCTCGGCTTCTTGTTCGAGACTGGCTACCTCGCAGCCGCAGGCCTCGAGGAGCCCGCCACGAACTCTCTCTATGCCGTCATGATCGAGGGCGAGTCACTGCTGCTCGCCACGGGTTTGACCGCCTTGGTCAAGCGCCTGTCTGGGCGTTGCCGACCACGCGCGTACGACGAGGAGACGGGTAACTGTGACGAGTACGATGCCTTTCCTTCGGGGCACACGGCGTCGGCTGCAGCCTTCGGCGGCGCACGCCTGGTGCGCACCGCGCTCACCCCGTGGAGCACCGAGGCGCCGGTGCGCCTGACTGGGCTGCTCGCGGCAGAGACGAACATGGTGATCACGGGGATCTTGCGCGTCGCCTCCGGCTCCCACTCCTGGGAAGACGTGCTGGTGGGAGCGCTGATCGGTCACGCCGCTGGGATCGGCCTCGGCTTGCTGCATCAGCCGAAATCGTTCGGTGACCGAGTGAACGGCAAGCCGGCCACGATCATCGAGCCCACTGGGTTCACGCAGCAGGCCGCGATGCAGCCGACCGGCCCGTTCTTCTCGTTCGGCGGCAGCTTCTGACAGAGCCTCGCACTTGTACTAGGGTCTGCGGCCGGTGCGAAATCGTGGTTCGGTAGCCTTCATCGCGGCGCTGTTCGTCGTCTCTGGTGCAGCGGGGCTCGTCGACCAAGTCTGTTTCTCCAAGTATCTCTCCTACGTCGTGGGCTCGACGGCGCATGCTGTGAGTGCCGTGCTCGCCGCATTCATGGCTGGGATGGCGCTCGGCGCTCGCATCGGCGGCGCCTATGCGCGGCGGATCCAGCGACCGCTGGTTGCTTACGGCGTACTCGAGCTCGTCGTGGGTGTGACCGTGCTGGCCACGCCTTGGGCGTTCGAAGCGTTGCCGGGCTTGTACGTCGCCCTGGTGCGCCAGGCACCCGAGTCGAGCGTGGCGCTCACCTTCTTCCGTTGGCTCTTGGCGGTGCTGGTGGTGATCGTGCCGACAACGGCAATGGGCGCAACGCTTCCACTATTGTCTCGCTTGACAGAGCGCTTCGGCGCCGACCTCCGAGAACGCGCGTTGGGCGTTCTGTATGCGGCGAACACGCTGGGTGGCGCCGTGGGGTCCCTCTCCTGCGTGTACCTGGTCTTGCCCGCGCTGGGCCTGCGTAGCGCGACCATTGCCTCCGCAATGGCCAGTATCGCTGTCGGGGTGGTCGCCATTACGATGGGTAGATCGGGCCGCTCGGATGGGCCAATCGCCGCGATGGCGGCGCCGTCACCAGTCGGTGACGCGCAGACCGAGGCGCGTCCACCATTCGTGTTGGCGTTCGTCGCGTTCGCGTCGGGTGCGCTCGTATTCGCCAGCGAGGTGGTCTTCGTTCACCTCCTCGTGCTGCTCGTCGGCACCAGCGCGTATGCGTTTGGCGTGATCCTATCGATCTTCCTGGTTTGCTTGTTCGTGGGCGCGGCATTGGCGCCGCGTGTGCATGCTCGTTATGGCCCCGGTGCGCTGCCGCTCGGGTTGGCGGCGGCTGCCATTGCTCTCGCGCTGACGCTTCCGCTGTGGCCGTTGGTACCGGAGCTCTTTCGAGGCATGGGAGGACGCGTCACTTCTTTCGCCGGGCGCGAGCTCGTCCGAGGGTTGGCCGCGTGCCTTGCGCTGATGTTGCCGGCCACGCTGATGGGGCTGAGCTTCCCGCTCTTGCTGCAGAACGTGGCGTCGCGCAGCGATGTCTCGCGCACGGTCGGGCGGCTGACGGCGATCAATACTGTCGGCTCGGTCGTCGGCTCGCTTTCCGTCGGCTACCTGATCTTGCCGGCGCTCGGCTCGCAACGGTCGCTGATCGTGGTCGCCGGCGCATTTGCTGCAGCGGCCATCGTCACCGCATGGTCGTCCCATGTCACATCAAGATACAAGACCTTGAGCCTGGTTGCTGCCGCGGTGGCGCTGGGCGTCGGCGTGGTCGCGCCGAGCTGGAATCTTGCGCGCATGACTGGCGGGTACAACGTGTACTTCGACTGGGGCCGCGGCGAAGAGACGATTCTCTGGGTGAAGGAAGACACGCAAGGCGGCGTCACGACGGTCACCGAGAAAGAGGGTGTCCACACGCTGCTGACCAACGGCAAATTCCAAGGAAACGATGGCCCGGAGATGTCCGCGCAGCGCGGCTTTGCCCATTACCCCACGTTGTTCGTGAAGGACTTCAAGCGCGCGCTGGTGATCGGTCTGGGAACGGGCGTCACGCTGGGAACCATATTGCACTACCCATTCGAGAAGATCGAAGTCGCGGAGATCTCGCCCGCCATCGTCTCGGCCTCGCGGACCTACTTCAAGGATATCGGTGGGGCCGCTCTGGACGATGAAAGAGTCGAGCTCTCGATGGAGGACGGGCGCAACCATCTGCTGATCAGCGCTCGTTCGTACGACCTGATCGGCATCGAGCTCTCCAGCGTTTGGTTCGCCGGTGCAGGCAGCCTATACAGCCGCGAGTTCTATCGCCTGGTGAAGCAGCGCCTATCGACGGGAGGCATACTTCAGCAATGGATACAGTTGCATCACATCGAGGCAAAAGATTTCGCCGTCGTGGTGCACACGCTGCGCAGCGAGTTCGGCCACGTTGCGCTCTTTTATGGCGGGGGGCAGGGCATTCTGGTGGCGTCCGATGCGCCGCTCGTGGCTTCAGCGAGCCGATCGAGGGAGCTCGAACGCGGGCTCGGGGTGATGCGACCGGATCAGCCGCTGCTCTCCTTGCTCGACGACGTGCTGCTCGGCACCGATGAGCTGGACACATTCGTGAACGAGACGGCCGCTGGTCTAGGATTGCGGGCCGACGACTTGGTATCGACGGACGACAATCTCTACATCGAGTACGCCACGCCGCGCGGCAATGTCTTGCCGTGGAGCTCTCGCGAAACCCTGGTCGCGCGTTTGCGTCAGTTTCGATCGGCAGAAGCCGTGAGTGCGATGGCGGGTCCTTGACCCCCTACTTGACCGATGGGTCGGCGACGCGACGCCAGAGTCGGTATTGGCTGAACAGACTCCACCGGAGCTACCGGATACTGAGAGCCGTCGCTGATGCGCGCAACGACGTTCATCTTCGGTGGCTGGCTTGGTGCGGCTTCGTCCACCGCCGCACTATCCCGTCGTATGGCCGTGAGCGCATCCGATTCTGCGAGTTCGAGTCGCGCGCTGAGCGGTAAGCCGGCGGCGCGCGAGGCACGCGTGACGCAACGAGGTCGCCGCGGCGCATCGAGGCGTACCTGCCTGGCCCACTGTCTACCGGGCGGGAAAAAGCCAGCCTCCGACTATGGACGGTGACAGCTACTTGACCGACGGGTCGGCGACACGACCCATGAACAACACGAGGCCGGTCTTGTTGTCGCGAATGAAATAGATGAACGGGTGGTCGGCTTTGAACTCGAGGGTCGGGGGCGCTGCGGCGCCCTTGGTGCTCATCACCACCGCCGAGGCGGCCGCGGCCTCGGTGCCCTTTTCGTCGACTCTTACGAAGGCCTTGTGAAACACCCGTGAAATCACGAGCTGTTCGGTCTTGTCCACGGGGTTGGCCATCAGCGTGAAGTCGGCCTTCTTGCGATCGAAGGCCTGTTTCATGCCGAGCTTCTCGAGGGCGCCGCCGAGACTCGTCGCTTTGGCCGGGTTGACCTCGAACTTGGGCAGCGCCACCGAAAGCGACTGTTGCGAAAGGCTATTCGTCCAGTCGCTGAGCCTTTCCGGGGTCAGGCGGGTCTCCAGTGCAGCTAGCCCGTCGTTCGCGTTCGGCAACGCGACCAGCATCGACATCTCGCCGCCCTTGTAGGGAAGCTCGAGTAACTTCACGCCGTCCTTTTCGACGAAGTTGAAGGACCCTTGCTGATGCATGGTGGGGACCTTTTTCTTGTCGGTGCTCTGCACCAAGAAGTCGACTTCACGGGTGGCGCTCTTGTCGAACGGTTTTTGCCAATCGGCGAGGAAGTACACCGCGTTGACCAGCACCAGCCGCGTCATTGGGTCGAGCGCCCCGCCTGGCACCAGATCGACGATGCGCTTCTCGGTCTTTTGCTCGACCCAACCATTGATCGTGGTGCGAGCCTTCTCGGCGTTGGTCTTGAAGTCGACGGGCTCGAGCGCGGCGCCGAACGCCTTCTCGGTCGAATCGAGGTATGCCTTTTCGAAGCTGTACGTCTTCTCTCCGAACAGTCGATTCGCGATCGAGAGCTTCAATGGTCTGCCGGGGCTCTCGAGCAGAGTGATCATCTTGCCTGCGTCGGCCATTACTGCTGCGGGAGAACCCTCGAAGTGGAGCGCCTTCTTCATCTCGGCTGCTGTTTCGCCTTTCGCGCCACCCCAAGCCATGGCCAACGCAATGGAAAGACTCGTGGGCGACACCGCCAGGTTTCCAGGTGTCTCGCGAAGCTGCTTGTAGATGTCGATGCCGAACGCGTTGTTGGCCTTGGCGAAACGCTTTGCTTCCTCCGCATCCGCGAGGGGCGGTGCCGGCTTCGTCGGGGCTTCGTTCGGCTTGGCTGAAGGCTCGGTCGCCGTCAGTCCGACCGAGCTCGATACGGGGACAGGGGGAGCTATGGCGCCACTGCCGCTCGGCGAGCTGTCCGGGGCTGGGGCGGTCATGTCGCTGCACGCGACCATCAGCAGCGGGGCGAGTAGCGAGGCGAGACGTGCGCGCATGATCTTGTTTCTCCGAATGCTCGAGCGAGCTGGGGAATCCGAAAGCTACTTCACAGAAGGGTCGGCGACGCGACCCATGAAGAGAACCAGACCCGTCTGGTTGTCGCGAATCATGAACAGGAACGGGTGGTCGGCATCGAAGCGGGCCATCGGCTCGGCGGCTGCGCCCTCCGTGGTCATCACGACAGCAGACGCGGCAGCGGCCTCGGTGCCCTTCTCGTCGACTTTTACGAACGCTTTGTGAAACACCTTGGAGATGTGCAGCCGGTCGTCCGCGTTCTCCGGGTTTGCCATCGCGGTGAAGTCGGCGGCGCGCGAGAACGCGAGCGGCATGCCCATCGCCGTCAATGCACTACCGAGTGAGAGCGACTTCTGTGGATTGATCTCGAACTTCGGCAGCGCGACGGCGACCGTCTTCTTTTGCAGGCCTTTGGTCCAGTCGCCGAGCTTGTCGGCGGAGAGTTGGCTCTCGAGCCCCGCGAGACCGTCGACCTGGTTTGGCAGCGCCAGTAGCATCGACATCTGCCCGCCCTTGTAGGGCAGCTCGAGCAGCTTGGCGCCGTCGATCTCGGCGTAACCGAAGCCATGCTCGCTGTGCATCATCGGCACGACCTTGCTGTCTTTGCTGGAGATGCTGAACGACGCGTCCCGCGTGTACATCTTGTCGAACGGCGTCTGCCAGTCGGCGAGGAAGTAGACCGCGTTCACGAGCACGAGGCGCGTGGCGTCGTCGACGCCACCCTCCGGGATCAGATTCGTGAAGCGCTTCTCGGTGCGGCCATCGACCCAGCCGTTGATGCGGCCGCGCGCAGCTTCGAAGTTCTTCAAGAAATCGAGCGGCTCGAGCGAGGCGCCGTAAGCGTTCTTGGTGGCGGCGAGGTAGGGGGCCTCGAACTTGTAGCTCTGCTCACCGAACAGGCGGTTCGCGAAGGTGACCTTCAGCGCGTCGTTGCCTTCGAGCAAGCTCACCATCTTGCCGGACTGGTTCATCACGTCGGCGGGGGTCCCGCTGAAGTGCAGCACCTTCTTCATCTGGTCGGCGGTGGCACCCTTCGCGCCGCCCCAGGTCATCGCCAGCGCCACCAATAGGCTGGTCGGCGACATGGCCAGGTTGCCCTGCTCGCTGGAGACCTGCTTGTAGAGATCGAAGCCGAAGGCGTTGTTGCTCAGAGCGAACTTGCTGGCCTCGTCCAGGTTGGCTGGCGGCTCTTGTGACTTCACCTGCGGCTCCACGGGCTGATCGACGACGCTCGGGTCGAGGCTCTGGGTGTCGGGGCTGTCGACCGAGCTCGAGTCGTAACAGGCGGTCAAAAGCAGGGGAGCGACCATGGAAGCCAAACGAGCGCGCATGAGAGCGAACCTCCAGAAGGTGGGCGCCTCGCGGATAGCTCCGCGAGGTCATCGGTCATACCCGGCAGAAACCGCCAGAAGTGGCGCCGGCTCTGCTTGGGTAGCCCCTCAGACGGAGCACTTTGCGATTCGATCCACCGCGGGCGGTCAGCTCCCCGAGGCGGCCCCGTCGCTCGCTCGGATGACCCTGGATACCTCGCCCCTCACGAGCGGGTCACGGGCTCCCTTCCGGTAGCTCGCGCGCTGCTTCGCTCCTCGAGGGCCCCGGAAACGAATGGTCTTCGAGACAGTGACCCGTACCCGAATTCCTCCGTGCCGAGTCGAGCCATGACGATACAAACCTTGCTCTTGACCCCTTGGATGACAGTCGACCGCATCATCTCGTGGCAACGCGCGGTGGTGCTGTCGTTCTTGGGTAAGGTCGAGGTCGTCGAAGAGTACGACCTCGACATCGCCGCACCCTCCATCACCATCAAGGCCCCTGCCGTCGTGCGTCAGCGCAAGGCGCTCAAGGGCCGCCCCAAGCGGCCCTCCTTCTCGCGAACGCACGTCTTCGTGCGTGACGGCTTCACCTGCCAGTACTGCGGCGCGGTGAAGGCGCCTGGCGAGCTGAACCTCGACCACGTGTTGCCTCGTTCGCGAGGTGGCGCGACGTCGTGGGAGAATATCGTGACGTCTTGTTATGCGTGTAACCAGCGCAAAGCAGGCCGCACGCCTGAAGAGGCCTCGATGAAGATCGCGAAGCGACCCGTTCGACCAATGGTGCTGCCGAAGCTCCCGCTCGAGCGCAACGTCCGCGACATTCCGGTCGAGTGGCGATCGTACTGCTGAGCCGACTCGGCTCGGCAGGCAACAAAGGCACGAAGGCACATGTCGCCGCGAAGCCCCGGCCCCACGCCGGGATACGTGGTCGATGCGTCCAGGCGGGAGGGGAGTGGCCCACATCGCGCTCCCCTCCCGTCATTTTCATTTTGTGTGTTTTGATGGGCCGTGCTCGCCTCCAGCGCAAAGGTCGCAGCGTCAACGATCCCGCCGGCCCTCGCTGAGCTCGTGGCGGCGCTTTCGGAGAGCAGGGGCCTGTCGCGCTGCCCGGCGAGCGAAGCGGGCAAACGCGCGCTCGCGGCGATCGTCGAGAGCACGGGTGACGACGCGCCCGAGGTCGTGCTCGGTGTGATGCACCAGGCATCACTCGATACTGGCGCGCGCCGAGCCATGGGTGCTCACTACACGCCGCGTGATTGGGTCCGCCGCGTGGTCGAAGCAGCGCTCGAGCTTGCGACGCTGCCGAGCGACGTCGCGGAGCTCTTCGTGCTCGACCCGGCCATGGGGAGCGGTGCGTTCTTGTGCGAAACGCTGCGCTGTCTGCTGGCCCGTTATCGGCTCGCGGACAACATCGAGAACAGAAGGCGCATCGCGACGCGCTGCCTGTTCGGCATCGATCGCGACGAGGTTGCTGCGTACGCGGCGCGGCGCGCGCTCTGGCTGGTCGTGGGCGATGAGGGTCTACCCGAGTCGGCCTTCGATAGCGCGCTCGTCAGCGCCGATGCGCTCACACGCGGCGTGATCGAACAGCGATTCCATCTCGTGCTCGGTAACCCGCCCTATCTCGGCGGCAAACGCATCCGAACGGTGCACGGCGACGCGTACGCCAACGCGCTCGTGGCCAAGCACCCAGGCAGCAACAAGAATTGCGATCTGGCTGCGCATTTTTTGCGATTCGGCTTCGACTCGCTGCTGCCGGGTGGGGTGCTCGGCTTCGTCACCACCAACACCATCGCGCAGGGGGACACGCGCGGGGGCGGCCTCGGTCACGTGTTGCGGAGCGGCGGTGTCGTTCTGCGCGCGGAGCGTCGCGTGTCCTGGCCCGGCGCAGCTGGGGTGACGACCAGCCTGATCTGGATTCGAAGAGGCGCCGCCAGCACGCAAGCAATGCTCGATGGCGAGCCGGTTGCACACATCGATGCGTTTCTTTCGCCGCACCGGCAACGACGAGACCCGGCGCGCCAGCCCGTCATGAAGGGGCGAGCGTTCATCGGCTGCTTCTTGCGCGGCGAAGGCTTCGTGTTCGATGACGAGAAGCCCGGTGCCAGCAGCCTCGCCGAGCGCGACGAGATCTTGTCGAAGCGGCCGGCCAGCGGCTCATTCGTGCGGGCATTCCTGGGCGGGCGCGAAGTGATGAACAGCCCGAGCTTCAGCCCGCACCGCTCGGTGATCAATTTCGGCGCGGCCAGCCTGGACGCGGCGCGCCAGCACCCCGAGCTTCTAGCCGTGCTCGAGCGCAAAGTTCGCCCGTTTCGCGATGCGCGCAACGACACCAAGGCAGACGCCGCGCACCGCGCCCGCTGGTGGCAATTCGCGAACTCACGGCCGCGTTTGATGGCGCGCCTCATCCAGCTCGACCACGCCATCGTGATCCCGCGCGTGACGTCGCAGGCGGTCGCTGTTCGCGTCGCAACCGACGTCGTGTTCTCGGATCAGTTGGTGGTGGTGACCTCCAGCTCGCCAGCTGTGCTGGCGCTCCTCTCGAGCCGCGTACACGCGAGCTGGGCGCGGCTCACCTGCTCGACACTTGGCGACGGCATGCGCTACACGCCGTCCGACACGTTCGAGACGTTTCCGATCCCGTTCGCGTCGTTTGTCGAGCTGGAGCAAGAGCCGCGGCTATGCCGCGCAGGTGAGCAGTTCGAGCAGCAGCGTCTCTCGATCATGCGACAGCGCGGCATTGGTCTCTCGTCGCTCTTGCGTCTGTTGCGGGCACCATCGCTGGAGACCGACCTCGCTGACTTCCGCGAGGCTTGGCTGGCTGTCGATCGAGCGGTGCTCTTGGCCTACGGTCTTGGCGACGTCGACGCTGCGTGGCACGTCGATGCACGCGGGCACTTCGCGTTCCCGCCTGTATTCGAGCGTGAGGTGATCGGGATGCTGCTCGAACGGAGCGAGGCGAGCGGCCGTCACTCGTACTCGAGGTGCGCGGCACTTTCTGTCTTCCCGCTTGTCTCCTCCGAGACGACGCTCCCAAAATGAACGATCGAAGAGACCCGCGGACGCTCCTCGCTCACCTGGCATCGGAGGCCGACACGACCGGGCACGTGACCGGCCCGATCGTGATGAGCACTACGTTCTCGCGAGACGCCGACTACCAGCTGCGCGTCGGTATCGACTACGCGCGCGATCAATCGCCGGCGTATCTGCAAGCAGAGGCCGCGCTGGCTACCCTCGAGGGCGGCAGTGACGCGATGTTGTTCAGCTCGGGGATGGCCGCCGCGAATGCCGTGTTCTCCACGTTGCGCCCCGGCGACCACACGGTGATCTCCCGCGCGATGTACTGGGCGTTGCGAGCGCACGTGCAGCGCTTCGGTGCGGACTTCGGAATCGCTGTCGATCTCTGCGAAACCTGGCGAGAGGGTGAGCTTCTACGCGTCGTCCGACCAGGCAAGACCAAGCTGGTCTGGCTCGAAACGCCCGCGAACCCCACCTGGGAGGTGAGCGACATCGAGGCGTGTGCGGCCGTCGCGCACGGTGCAGGCGCCATGGTGTGTGTCGACTCCACAGCCGCGACGCCGATCTTCACGCGCCCGCTCGAGCTCGGCGCCGACGTCGTGATGCACTCCGCCACCAAGTATCTGAACGGTCACTCCGATGTGGTCGCAGGCGCGCTGGTGGCCAAGCGCGAGAGCGAGCTGTGGTCGCGCGCCCACCTCCATCGCAAGGCGGCCGGCGCGATCTTGGGCCCGATTGAGGCGTGGCTGCTGGTGCGCGGCATGCGCACGCTCGCCGTGCGAGTCGAGCGAGCGGCGGAAAGCGCGCTCGAGCTGGCGACCTGGCTCGAGCGCCAGCCCGGCGTGGCGTCGGTTCTGTATCCGGGTCTCGCTACACATCCGCAGCACGCGATCGCCGCGCGTCAGATGGTCGGTGGTTTCGGCGGCATGCTCAGCATTCGCACGGGTGGTGGCAGCGAGCGCGCGATCGACGTCGCGAAGCGACTGCAAGTCTTCGTGCGCGCGACGTCGCTTGGCGGCACCGAGAGCTTGGTCGAGCACCGCGCGTCCGTCGAGGGCCCCGCCAGCGAGTCACCGGCCGATTTGTTGCGGCTGTCGGTCGGTATCGAGCACGTTGAAGACTTGCGACGGGATCTCGCAGAAGCCCTGCGCTGACGCCTCATTCGATCGAGAACAGCCCCTCACTGGATCGAAAACAACAAATGGCTCCCGATTGCGCCGCTCGGGACGAGATCTTTGGGGCCCCCTTGTTTTTTGACCTCGACGTGGCCGTCCGCCTTCACGATGCGCGATAGCGTGACGGTTCGATCCGGATCCGGTCGGCCCTCTTTCAGCTCTGCGACAGCGTGCGGCACCTCGAGCGGGCACGCTGGTGCCTCTCTGCGGCCGCCGAGTAGGCACAGAAGCTCTGCAGTCGTACGCACAGTTTTGCCGCTCGCAGTGCTCGTGCGCTCGAAGAGCAGGCTGTTCAGCGACGCGTCACCCTTTATGGGCTCGAGTAGCTTCTTCGCCACCACTTCGCCTTCGATCGTGGCCGCAGGCTGCAGCCGTCCTTTCACGTCGAGGAGCACCCACAGCACGCTTTCGGCGCCGGCGCTGACGCGCACTACCTCGAGCAATCGCGCCGCGCTCGATTCGAGCTCCACCGCGACGCAGCTGGCGTCTGCTTCCTTGGGCAACCCGAAGGAAGCGCGCTCGCTCTTGAGGCAATCGCAGGCTGCCGAAAGGGTGGCGAACGTTCTCGCGCAGGTCGCCGGCCGCGCGATCGGCACTGGGGCTGGCGCCGTGCCGCCGAGGCTCTCGAGCCGCTTCTGCACGGCATCGTTGCGTCGCAACGCCAGCGAAGCTTCGTAGCTCTTGCGTGCAGCATCCTTGTCGGCCTTGGCTTCTTCGACGCGGCCGCGATTGTACAGCAGAGACGACTTCGTCTTGGGGTCGCGCACCAGCTCGAGCCCGCGATTGGTCGCGCGACTGGAGGCCTCCATGTCACCTGCTTGGAGCTCTGCCCAGCCGAGCTCCGAGAAGCCGATGGGGCTCTCGGGGTCGGCAGCTGTGGCATCGCGGAATGCCGCCGCTGCGTCCGCCCACTTGCCGTCTTTGGCCAGCTCTCGCCCACGTGCCAATGCTTTGGTGACGACTCGCGGGTCGGCGCGCTCGACTTTGGCCGGGGCGAGCGGGTCGTCGCTCTTCGGGGGCGACGCAGCGCTCGAGTCAGAAGACCTGGCGGCCGTGCTGTTCGTCGAGCTCGTTGTCGTCGCGTGCCCGCCGTCGCCACACGCGGAGACCAGCGCGAAGGTCAGCAGCGCGCGCGACTGTTTCATTTCTTGATGCGCTTCCGAATCACCTCGGTGCCGCCCATGTATGGCTTCAGCGCGTCGGGGATCACGACGCTGCCGTCGGCTTGCTGATACTGGTCGAAGATCGCGATCAGCGTGCGGCCCACGGCGAGGCCGGAGCCGTTGAGCGTGTGCAAGAGCTTCGGTTTTCCTTTCGGCTCCGGGCGATACCGGATCTGCGCGCGTCTGGCCTGGTAGTCGCCGAAATTCGAGCAGCTCGAAATCTCGCGATAGCCATGCTCGCTCGGCAGCCAAACTTCGAGATCGTAGGTCTTTTTCGAGGCACCGCTCATGTCGCCGGTGCACAGCAGCACGGTGCGAAAGTGGAGCCCCAAACGGACGAGCACCTGCTCGGCATCGCGGGTGAGCTTCTCGTGCTCGCTGTCGCTCGTCTCCGGCGAGGTGAACTTCACCAGCTCCACCTTGTCGAACTGATGTTGCCGGATGAGGCCGCGCACATCGCGCCCATGGCTGCCTGCCTCGGCGCGAAAGCACGGCGTGTATGCCGTGTAACAAACGGGCATCTCGGCGGCCTCCAAGATCTCGTCGGCGTGCAGGTTGGTGACTGGCACCTCGGCGGTTGGTATCAAATAGAGGTCGTACGAGCGCTCCGGGTCGCTCTTGTGTGTCTTGAACAAGTCGTCGCCGAACTTCGGCAGTTGGCCGGTGCCCAAGAGCGCTTTGTCTTTCACCAAGAAGGGCGGCAGCACCTCGAGATAGCCGTGCTCTTTGGTGTGCAAGTCGAGCATGAACGAGATCAGGGCTCGCTCGAGACGGGCAGCGTCACCGTAGAGCACGGTGAAGCGAGGCCCCGAGAGCTTGGCTGCTCGCTCGAAATCCAAAACGCCCAGCTCTTCACCGATCTCGTAGTGGGGCTTCGGGGTGAACGCGTACGCCTTCGGCTCGCCCCAGCTGCGGACCACTTGGTTGCCTTCTGCGCCCTTGCCGTCAGGGACGGACGGATCGGGCATGTTGGGGATGGGAAGCAGCCGCTCTTCCAGCTCGCTCTCGATCTCCGCGAGCGTCTTCTCCAGCGCCTTGACCTCGGTCGACAAAAGCTTCAGCTCTTCACGCTTCTGCGCGAACTCCGGAGAAGCCTTGTCGGCTTTGGCCATCTCGGTGCTGGCTTGATTGCGAGCACCGGCCTTCTTTTCGCTCTCGATGATGGCGAGCTTGCGCTTCTGAACCAGTACGGCCACGGGCGAGAGCTCGTCGGCCCAATGCGGGCTGCGGCGAACGAGGGCGGCACGCACCTCATCCAAGCGGTCGGCGACGTGGCGGGGGTCGAGCATCGCGGGAACGTCTCCCGGTCAGCGTGGAAAATCAAGCAGAGCGGGTCACTGCACGAAGTAGTCGGCCACCAGCAGCTGCTGTCTCCAGATCTCGAGCACGTGAACCCCCTCGGCTTCTAGCTCGTACTGGATGCCGACCGGCGTGGTGCCGCCCGCCTTCTTCTGTGACAGCTTGCCCAGCTTGCCGATGAAGGTCACCTGATCTTCGGGTTGTATTGGGACGTCCGGCGCCTCGGCCAGTCGTAGCCGAAGGGTGAGCTTGCGTGCTTCGTCGCGCTTCTTGCAGTTGGACGGATAGGAGATCTTTCCGTTTTCGCCGACTTTGCTCGGCTTATCGCTCTCTTTGCAGTCATAGATCACGTCTTTGAGGGTCGCCTTGCCGGCGAGCTCGACCAGCAAGCCGCCAGTCTTTGCGTCGCTCTCCACTTTCTTCACGAAGAGCGTCGTTTTCAGCACCTCTTTGTCGAACGCATACAGCTGTTCTGCGCCAGGAAGAGAGCCTTCGCTGACGCTGGCGATGGTGGGCTCGCGAAGCGGAACCTTGCTCTCCAGATCTTGCGCGGCCTTCACTTTGGCCAGCAACAGCGCGCCGCGGTCGGCAGCCACCGGGACCTTCACGAACTGAAACGGAATGCTGGCCGCGTCTTGCCAGGTGGGCAGGCTGTCGAGGCAGAACAGGTCGCGCTCTTCGTCGGCCGAGAACGCAGGCCGCAACGCGCCGATGTCTTCGGGCCGCTGCCGGCGCAAATCGTAGATCAGCTCGCGGCCGGCGCTCACGAAGGCATCGCGAAGCACGAGCTCGACCTCGTATCGTGGACCGACGGGGTCGGGGTGCTTCTTGCGTAGCTCCTGGCGAAGACGCACCAAGCCGCCCAGGCGCTTGTACACGTTCGCCTCTTTGTCTGCTGCGGCCTTCTCCGAGACGAGCAATGCGTGTGCTGCGGCGCGCTGGTCTTCGACCTCTTTGGCAGTGGCACGGCACGAAGCGAAGTACGCCCTCATACTTGCTGCATAGGTCAGCGCACCGAACGTGACGTGCCGCGCGCCCGCGTCACTGGGAATTTGCTCCCACCCGGGCAGCCACTCCGGGTCGGGATTGGTCATGAACGAGCGTGGGTTTCGGGCGCTGATGTCTTTCGGGTCTGCGCCAGCACGCCGGGTGAAGATGTCGGCGCAGGCAGTGAAGTACACGCTGCACTCTGGTGACAGCGCGTCGTTGACGCTCCACTTGGAGTAGGTATCGAAGACCCGCTGCGCCATCTCGACTTTGCCCGGCCGACGGCTCGGCTCGAGCGGCTGCGGATCGCCGGTGCAACCTAGGGCGAAGGCCAAGAAGACGGCAGCGGCGCGCTCAACCATCGCCGTCACCATGGGAAAAGCGGTCGATGTCGCGGCGATCGCGCTTTGTCGGTCGGCCGCGCAAGAATGGCCCGTTGACCGAAAACGAACGCATCTCTTCGAGCTGCTTGGCACGGCGCACTTTGCCTTCGTCCGTCTCTCGATAGAGCAGCGCGGCGTCGGCGCCTTTGCCGCGCTTGTCGGAGAGCGCGAGCACCTCGATCTCCCAGCGAACGGACTCTTTCACCAGCTCGAGCTTGAGACCGACCTGAACCGTGAGCCCGCTCTTGACGCGCTCGCCGGCGACCTTCACGTGCCCTGCGCCGATCGCCTCGTTCGACTGGCTGCGCGTTTTGTAGAAACGCGCGGCCCAGAGCCACTTGTCGAGGCGAATACGTCCCTTGGAGGGGCTCTCGGCTGCACTGTCGACGGGGCTCGGCTTCACGATCTGGTGCCCATCCTACCAACACTAGTACGCTCCGCGAGTGCGCTACTGTCGCGTTTGCGGGGCCGCGTTTCAATCCTCGCGAACCTGCCCGAAAGACCGTGTCGAGACCGACGCGGACATCTTCGACCCGATGGTGGGTCGCATCCTGGGTGACCGCTATCGCATCCTCGGCCGCATCGCTGCTGGTGGCATGGGCCAGGTGTACCGTGCTGCCCACACGCGTATCGCCTGTGTCTTTGCAGTGAAGGTCGTGTGGGGAGACTTTGCCTACGACGCCACCATGCAGTCGCGCTTCGTGCGCGAGGCGGAGATCGCCAGCTGCTTGCAGAGCCGTCACATCGTGCGTGTGGTCGACTTTTCCCAAGACGAGGGTGCGCTTCCGTACCTCGTGATGGAGCTGCTCGATGGGCCGAGCTTGTACGACGTCATCGTCCGCGAGGGCGCGCTTTTACCCGAACGCGCCGCACAGATCGCCATCCGAATCGCGCGAGGCCTCGGACACGCGCATGAACGCGGCATCGTTCACCGCGACTTGAAGCCCGAGAACGTCATCCTCGTCAGCGAAGAAGACGAGCGAGACGTCGTGAAGATCCTCGACTTCGGAGTGGCTCGTCTGCGCGACGGCAGCGAGCGGCTGACCAGCTACGGCACCACCGTGGGCACTCCGCTTTACATGTCGCCGGAGCAGCTACGGGCAGAGGACGTGGACGCGCGCAGCGATTTGTACTCCCTCGGCATCGTGCTCTACGAAATGTTGAGCGGCAAACCACCCTTCGATTCCAACAGTTTGCCGGAGCTCACTCGGCTTCACCTGGAAGCTACGCCACCGAGCTTGCGCTCCTCGCTCGAGCTCAAAGGCGCAGGCGCGCTCGACGACGTCGTCCGGCGGCTACTGGCCAAGAAGCCCGACGACCGCTTCGCGTCTGCGCGCGATGTGGTCACGGCGATCCGCGACGCGCTCGAAGGCCAGCCCAAATCTGCGCCGGTGCCCTCGATGCCAGCCTCACGCCAGAGCAGAGAGCCGGCTGTCGACGAGGTCACGATCGCCTCTTTGAGGCGCGCCATCACCGAAGGCGCGCCGCGCTACAACTCCGGCGACTTTCGCGGGTGCTACGAGCTCTACCGCTCGGTGGCGGACAACATCACCCGCGGTGGCACCCAATCGGTGGCTGTCGCCGCGCGGTTGTCGGCGGCGTGCGCTCGTGCGGCCACTCGGCGCGACCCGACAGAAGCGGCATGGGATATTCGCTACGCGTTCGACGACCTGCTGGCGGCCCAGGTCGTGGTCTGCTCGGGAGATCTCGCTGCCGACGAGGTCGCGCGGCTCTCCAGCATCGCGGCCGGCCGCGAGAAAGAAGGTCGCTTCGACATGCTTGGGGACTACCAGGCGGTCTTCGCCAAGGCTCTAGCCGATCGGCTGCGAAGCGACGCCTCTGCCTTCACGCTGGTGGCTGCGCTCGATGGCGCCGCGCAAGAAGCGTCGCGTGTGGGAGGCGGCGAGGCAGCCTTGCGCGTGGTCGAGCCGGTGCTTTCGAAGCTGCGCGCACGATCGCAAGCCGGCACCGTCGCGAGCACGCCGGAGAACGTCGGCGCCAGCATTCCGCCGCCCGTGCCGTCATCGGTGAGCGACGATGTTCGTCAGAAAATCGCGCGCGCCATCCGCATCGGCGCACCTGCGTACAACCAAGGACGGCACGACGTGTGCGCCCGCGTGTACCGCGAGGCTGCGAATGATATCCTGCAGGGGTTGCCTGCCGGGGTTCGAGACGCGAGCGCAGACCTCCTGCACAAGGCCATCCACGACGCATCTGGGCGCGTGCCGACTGATGCGGCGTGGATCTTCCGCCACGCGTTCGACACGCTGCTCGCCAGTGGCTAGCTAGCTGTCGCTTTCGCGATCTCGTCGACCAAGCGAGCCACGTCGCGCTCTGCAACCGAGCACACAGCGATGCGCAGCGCGCCTGCTTGCGGCACCACGAACACGCCGGCGGCTTTGAGTCGCTCGGCTGCGCCAAAGGCGTCGTCGGCGAACACGGTCACGAAGAAGCCGCCGTCGTAGCGGGGGTATTTGAGCCCGCGCTGCGGCGCGAGCTCGTTCCAGCGGGCGACGCGGCGCCCCAGCAAATCGACTGAGCCGCTGCGCTCTTCATCGACCTTGGCAGAGAGCGCGCTGTCCGAGAGCACGCGGGCGATGGCGTCCATGCCGCCAGCGTTGACGTTCGACCAAATGCCGCGGCACGAGTAGGTGAGCGCGCTCTGGATGCGCCGTCGCTCGTCGTCGTCCGGGTGCACCGCCAGGAGCGCGCCCACGCGGATGCCATACTGCAGGAAGCTCTTGGAGGCTGACCAGGCGAACAGCACCAGCGCTTTGGGGACGAGCGCCAACATCTCGTCGAGCATGACCGCCAGCGGAGCAATTCCTTGCGCAGCCGAACCAACCAGCGGTTGCGCGCCGAAGCGCGCGTAGGCGATGTCGAGACAAACAGTGATGGGCCCGATGGTGGAGAGCTCTTCGATGGTCGTGCGGATCTCTCGCCACTCCGAGGCATCGAACGAATAGCCGGTGGGGTTGTGACAGGGGCTGTTCAGAAACAAGAGCGCCCGGCGTTCGCTCCGCAGCTGCTTCTCGAGCGCTACGCGCAACACGCTGGTGTCGAGTCGACCTCGATGGTCGAACATGCGGAAGACCGCCAGCTCGCGATCATTCTCGTCCGCCAGAGTCTTGTAGGGGCCCCAGTAGAACGAGGTGGTGAGCAGCGTCTGCTTCGGCTCGAGGAAGTTCGCGACTGCGTGGCGCAGCGCGCCCGTGCCGCCCGGTGTGGCGACTGAGGCGACCCACTTCGACTCCGGGCGATCGCCGAGCAAGTCTGCCGTAACTGCCCGCAAGAACGCGGGTGACCCGGCGATCGGCGCGTAGCCGGCGCCGACAGCGGCAGGCGTGGCGCGAATCGCCTCCACCACGCCCGGCAGGGTCGCGAGCCTACCTTCGTCGTCGAGCAGCGAGCCGACTGTGGCGTTGATCACGCTCTCGCCGGCTTGCGCGCGCGCGCGCGCTTCGGTGTTGAGGGCGAAGATGGGGTCATCGGCGGGACGCGATCGATGCGACGGGATCAGAAACGCCATGTTCGCTCGGGTTATCACGGCTTCCGCCCCGAAGCACCGATGCGGTTCATGCCGCAGCGCAGCGTTCTCCCAACGCGCAGCGGTTCGCCCGCGAGCAAGGTGCTGGTGCGAGCCCAAAAGTCACGCTGCATAGCTCCACTGTGAAGAAAGGCGCCTCGTTGAGGACAGGCATTGTCAGTTGGCGGAGGGGCGCTACCTTTCTTCCCTATGGCCCTCGGTCGCACCAGGTTTTGGATTCCTGCATTTGCATTCGGCGCGGCGCTGATGAGCCCGCTGCTTGTTCACGCAGACGGGGTTCTCGCAGACGGGACTGCAGCGGGTCCCGTTGCGCCGCCCGCCTTCGACGCGACCTCGGCAACTGGCTGGGACGTGCCCGGCGTCGTCGTGATCGACGCCAAAGACAGCCTGTCGGACGGCGACATCCAAGCGCTCTTGGAAGACCTGCGCAGCGTCGCGCCCGGCGTGACGTTCGAGGAGAGCGACCTGGAAGACGACACGCGCATCGAGATCGCCAAAGGTGTCGACCTGGCCGTGGTGCTCGATCGCTTCCAAGGCGACGATCGCATCGAAGGTGTCGAGCCGCTCGCCTGGGTAAAGGCGAGCTTCGTCCCCGACGACCCGCTCTACAAAGAGCAGTGGCACATGGAGCGCATCGGCGCTGAGCGCGCGTGGGACTACGCCTCTGGCCGCGGCATCACCGTAGCGGTGATCGACACCGGCATCGCTTGCGAAGATTTCGACGGCTTCACCAAGGGCAGCGATCTGTCGAACACCAAGTGTGTCGACGGCTGGAACTTCATCCGAAACAACAGCCACGCAAACGACGACCACGGTCACGGCACCCACGTCGCCGGCACCGTCGCCCAATCGACCAACAACGGCATCGGCGCCACTGGGGTCGCGTTCGACGTGCGCCTGATGCCGATCAAGGTGCTCGACAAAGGCGGTTGGGGCACGACCCTCGATATCGCGAACGGCATTCGCTGGGCCTCCGACAACGGCGCCCACGTCATCAACATGAGCCTGGGCGGGCCGCGCAACTCGAAGGTGATGGAAGACGCCGTCGCCCACGCGCGTGCGCAGGGCACTGTCGTCGTCGCCGCAGCCGGCAACAGCGGTGGCTCGGTGGGCTTTCCCGGCGGGTCGACTGGCGTAATCGGTGTCTCGGCCTCGGACCCGAACGACAAGCTGGCCACCTTCTCGTCGCGCGGAAAGGGTGTCGACATCGCGGCGCCGGGTGTCGGCGTGGTTCAGCAGACCATCTGCCAGAGCGGCAAGAACAAGTGCGAGATCTTCCCCGGCTGGAACGGAACCAGCATGGCTTCGCCGCATGTCGCGGGTGTCGCTGCGCTGGTGATGGGTCTCGGCGTGACGGACCCGGATGCGGTCGAGCAGGCTCTCACTGAAAACGCCCGGGTCGTGGACCCGAGCGAGGGTGGCAAGCGCTTGTACGGGGCAGGTATTCTCGACGCGGCCAGCGCGGTCCGCGCCGTGACGCTGAAGAATGGGCTCGTGCGGCTTGGTTTCGTGGCCTTGTTCACGCTGCTGGTCGGCATCTGGGCGCGCAGCAAGACCAAGGGCGCCAAAGCGCTGAGCCCCGGGTTTTTGGTCGCGGCGCTGGCCACCGGCCCGGGCCTGCTCTTCTTTGCGCCCTTGTTCCTGTCGAGAACCAGCTTGCCTGTCGACCTGTTGGCTCGACCGCTGGCTGATCTCGACTTCTTCGTAGGCGCCTCGCTACATCGGCTGCTGCCGTTGGCGAACGCGCTGGTGCCCTTTCTGCTGCTGATCTTGACGTTCCAGCTGAAGAAGCTGCGGCCGTTGGTCGCGGGTGTTGGCGTCGGAACAGCAGCCTACCTGGCCTCGATACTGGTGCTCGGGCAGACGTTCAGTCCGTTCGGCGCCATGGCGCTCTTCGGCTGGTGTGCAGTCAACGCCGTCGCTTGTCTCGCCATTGCGCGCACCTGTCTCGCCGAGACGAAATAGTGTTACTGCTCAGGCCGCGATGAAGCAGATATCGAGCCTCATTCTTGCTGGTGTTCTGGGTGGTTGCCTCGGTTCGGCCAGCGAGACGCCCTGGCCAGCCGAGCCGGCCGACGTCGACCTCGGTCCCGCCGGGGAAGAAGAGCTGACCAAGGTGCCGCGCGGCAAAGCCACGGCCCAGAGCTCGGCGCCGGTGCAGAAGGCAGCTGCAACGAGCAGCGCCCCCAGCAGTCCATGACACGCTAAGATGCGCGAGACGCTGTGGCTGACTTCTTCTCGAAGGTAACTCGGCGGCCGCGATCGAAGCTCGAACGCGTCCTCGAGATCCTGGAGCCCAGTTGTCCCGTTGAAGCGCGGCCGCGTCAGGGGTTGCTCAACGCCGCCGTGCGCTTCTATTTGGTCGTCGACGGCCCAGCCATCGCCGTCGACGCTGAAAAAATCGAGGCGCTGGTTCGCACTGGGGAGCTCGAACAAGCCTCGTTCGAAGGGCTCGCAGAACAGGAGCGGGCAACGCGAGCCTTCGAGGGTTTGAAGGCTTTGTCGAAGCTCTGGCTCGACGGTCTCGAGAAGCTCTGCAAGAACGACGTCGAGGAGGCCAAGAAGAGACTCAGCATGTTGCCGCGCTTTTCGCCCGAGCTGGCGGACTGGGTGCTGCTCGCGACCCGTCACGCAAATTCCGTCGCGCCCAGCAAAGGCGCGCTGCGCATGGCCGCCCGTCTCGGGTACCCAGGCTCGAACTATGCCGCCATCGCGCGCGCGCTCGATGCAGAGATCCCGGAAGGCGACACGAGCGATGTGGCCTGGCGGGCCCACCAGGTTCTCCGCCAACACGCCGAGAAGACATGTCACCGCGTCGCGCCCGGGTGTGATCGCTGTGGCGTGAAATCATCCTGCAGCTATCGCGGCGCAAACGCCGACCCCGCCGGCCGGCTACCGAACGCTGGGGCTTGAGCGGTGGGGCTCGACAAGGCTTGGCTACGAGGGCTGGCAGTCGCGCTCGCGCTATTGCTCGTGCCACTCGTCGCGTGGTTCGCCATCCCGGGGCGCCCGCTTCCATCGGTCGGCGCGGGCTCAGCACCGACGCTAGCGCCTTCGGATCTGCCAGCCGAGCCTGGCCAGAAACCGGAATCGCGCCGCAGAGTGGCAGGTCATGTCGTGACGGAAGAAGGCTCGGCCATCCCCGGCGCAACCCTCACGTTGACTCGCGGTGCACTGTCCCTCGGGCAGAAGACGTCCGACCTCTCTGGAGCGTTCTTCTTTTCTGCACCCGATGGCGAGCTCGCCGTCGGTGCGTCGCACCCCGGCTTCGGTGCGGGCACCACAGCCGTTGCCGCGAGCGGTGACGTCTCCGACTTGGAGATTACGCTGTCGAAGAAGGGGTCGGTCTCGGGCAGCGTTGTGGACGGTGAAGGCAACGCCGTCGCCAGCGCCCACGTGGCTTGCGAAGGGGATACTGGTCAAGGTGCGACCTCCGATGGCGAAGGCAAATTCACGCTGCCGGCAGATGCGCTCGGCTGCAACGCGACCGCCTCACATCCGGACCACGGCACTTCATCTTCGGTCACGCTGAAGGCTGGCAATCGCAACGTGATCACCATGGCTTCGCCGGGCAAAATCGCAGGCACCGTGGTCGACGAGACAGGCTCGCCAATTGCGTTGGCGACCGTCGCCGTCGAGTCGTTCGTCCCGCTGACCGGAGACAGCGGCCTCTTCTTCAAGCAGAAGAAGGCCGACGCGACTGGCGTCTTCGAGCTGAACGACCTGGCGCCAGGGCGTTACGTGCTCGCAGCGAGCGCGCCTGGCAAGCCACCGGTGAAGACGCGCGCGATCGATCTCGCCTCGGGCGAGAGCTCGCGCGGACTGACCATCACGCTCACCAAAGGCGCGACATTGAGCGGCGTCGTCACGGACCGAGCCACGGGTGATCCGATCGCAGGCGTGAGCGTGCGGCTCGACGCCGCCACGTCGAGCGGCGCGAGCGCGACTGGGTCGGCCGTGACGGACGCAGAAGGTCGTTATTCGCTGCCTGGCGTGCCAGAGGCGCCGTCGAGCGTCCGCTTCCGGCACACCGACTACACGGATCGCATCATGTCGATCGACGCGTCGTCCTCGAAGACCCCCACGCAGAACGTCGACCTGGCCAAACGAGGCACCGGCGGCGACATGGAGATGACCGGCATCGGCGCGACGCTGTTGCAAGGAACCAAATTCGTCGAGATCGGCAGCGTGCTGGACGACGGCCCAGCCAAAGCGGCGGGGCTGCTCTCTGGTGATCGCATCGAGCGAATCGAGGGCCGCAGCGCAGAGGAGTTCAGCGTCTCCGACTGCGTTCAGCGTCTGCGCGGGCCAGAGGGCACCCGTGTCACCGTCACGCTGGGTCGCGGCACGAAGACGATCGAGGTCACGATGACGCGCGCGAAGATCGTGAGGTGACTCAGAATTGGCCGCGCACGCCAACCTGATTCACGCCGACGAACGGCGTGACGTAGGCCGCTTTCTCGTCGGTCCCCCCCCCTTCGCCCGAGTCCAGACCGACAGTGAACGTCAAAATGATTCCGGCGGCGACGCCGAGACCGCCGACCGCGAACAGCACTGTCGAGGCAGTGCCGTAGTCTTGCGCCAGCGCCACGTCGTCGGCGAACTCGGGGGCACAGGTGCTGCCGCCGCAGAGCGCTTCTGTCTTGGAGGTTTGGTCGAACGCAAGGCCCCCCATGACGCCGCCCGCGATCAGGGCGGCGCCGCCGATGGCGTACGTCACCGCGGCTGGAGCCATGTTTCCGCCGCCACCCGATGACTCGGGCTTCTCTACCTTCGCGATCTCGGCCTTGCCCAGATCGATCGAGACGGTGCGATGCTGACTCTCGGCCAGCTCGACTTGCTCGGTCACCTCTGGGTTCTGACCGACGCGACCCTTCACCGTGTACGGCCCTGGGTCGTACGGCAGGTCTTTGCCTGCCTGCACCGTTTCGCCGTTGATGGTGACCATCGCGCTCTGGGACTCTTTGCCGCTGACCTCGACTTTGATCGACGGAATGCGCGGCTCTATCTCTTTCTTCAGCGCCCTGGCCGCGAGCTTCGCGCGTTGGCTGTTCGGCTCTTTGCTGCCCTCGATCGTGTCACACAGATCGCGCGCTTCAACGAGCCCCTTGTTCTGTGCGAGCGCTCTCGCCAGGTCGAGCTGATACTGCGCCTTCGGATCGAGCTCGTTTGCTCGCCGAAACGACTCGATCGCTTCGTCCATCTTGCGCTGCGCGTGCAGCCGTTTTCCTGCCGTCCACGCGGTGCTGGCTTGCGACCTCTCCTTCGGTGATGGCGCTGCCTCTGCCGCGAGCGACGTGAGGATGACGCCCAGCCCCAGCAAGAGCGCAGCCGCGTTCCTTCCGAACATGTGAGGATGTTAATCCGATAACACCGCAAAAGTGCCTAATATATGGCGCAATTCGCGAGGTCACCCCCAGCACGGCCCCGACGTGTCGCAGCGGACATGCTGCTTCGCCCGACAAAAATAGGCGATCGCGCACGCTTCGCCTCTGGATCCAGATCACGAGCTGTGATTCACTCCGCCGAAATCGCGGTCAAACAAGCGAAATTAGAAGCGCTCGCGTTGGCACGCGGAAGAGACGTCGGAAGGAGACTCCATGGCTGGCAAGAAGACTGAGGCGAAGGGTGGCGGAAAGAAGACGGCGACGTTGAGCAAGAGTGGGCTCATCAACGCTGTGGTCGAGTCCGTTGGGGAAGTGTCGCGCAAGCAGGTGAAGGCGATCATCGAGGCGCTCGTCGACGTCGGCTACAAGGAGCTGAAGAAGAGCGGCGTGTTCACGTTGCCTGGTTACGCGAAGTTCCGCGTGGTTCAGAAGCCGGCAACCAAGGCGCGCGAAGGCACCAACCCCTTCACCAAGCAGCCGATGCAGATCGCTGCAAAGCCGAAGAGCAAGAGCGTTCGCGCGCGTCCGATCAAGGCGATCAAGGAAGCCGTCAGCTGAGCTGATCACAAACGGTTCGCGAAAGGAGGCGAAGCTGCGGGAAGCCGCCGCTTCGCCTCGTTTCTATTGGGCGATCGCAGCGGCGAGCGCTTCGCAAGATCGCGCGCGATCAGCCTTCAGCTCGCTAATCTTCTCGAGCAGCAGAGAGACCGTAGCTGTGCGGTTGAGACGATCGAAACGCGCGTCGGCGTGCGACTGGCCGGGGGCGATTCCGTCCTGCGAGGCTGCCAGCACGGTGCCACCTTGCTGCAGCCCATGCGGAATGAACTGGATGAATGGGTCCGGCGCCTGACGCAAGAGGCCGATCAGACGATGCGGGTTCTCGGTGCCGCCGACCAACTCGGGGTGAAACGTCGCGTGCACCAACGGCTCAGCGAAGCTCTGCTGCACGAGGTTTGCGAGCTTGGAGCCGAAGCGTTCGAATGCCGAGGACGACCCGCGGAAGATCGGAAACGCCAAGTGCAGCACGGGGGCATCGAGACGCTGCATGATCGCGAGCGTGGCGCAGGGGTCCGGCTCGACCTCGAGGATGACCCCCACCACGCCCATGCCCGCGTCGACGTTGTGCAAAAATGGGCAGAGCGCGTAGGCCGCGACGACCTCGTTTGCGTAGCGAAAGAGCAGCCGGCGTACCTGTTCAGCCAGTGCCGCGGCCTCGGGGTGACCCGATCGGGACCCGAAGATCCGAACAGAGGAACGCTCGGCAATCCCTTGCTGAGCCGGATCAAAACGCTCGGCAATCCCTTGCTGAGCCGGATCAAAACGCTCGGCAATCCCTTGCTGAGCCGGATCAAGAGGGTCTTCCGAGGCCACTTGTCGCCAGTACTAACAGAGAGCGTGTTTGCTGGGCGAGCGGCGGTTCTGTCGTGATAGCTTCTGCGCCGCTTGCACCATTCTTGGGTCGCACGCCTGTCTGTTTCTGAATCGCATGCCGAGTATTGAAGGAGGCCGTGTGCCGCAGCCCGCCAAAGTGACGCTGGACATCGGGGGGAAGGAAGAGACCATCGACTTGCCGGTGGTCGAAGGAACGGAAAACGAACGAGCCCTCGACGTCGCTTCGCTACGCGCGAAAACTGGCTACGTCACGCTCGACCCCGCGTTCATGAACACGGCGTCGACGACCAGCGCGATCACCTTCCTCGATGGTGAGCGCGGCATCTTGCGCTACCGCGGCTATCCGATCGAGCAGCTTGGCGACAACTCGTCGTTCGTCGAGGTCGCTTACCTCGTGATCTACGGCAAGCTGCCGAACAAGACGGAGCTCGAGAATTTCACCACGCTGCTCACACGCCACAGCCTCATCCACGAGGACATGAAGCGCTTCTTCGACGGTTACCCGTCGACGGCGCACCCGATGGCGATCTTGAGCTCGATGGTGTGCTCGCTGTCCAGCTATTACCCCGACTCGCTCGACGAGAAGAGCGGCGAGATCCTCGATATCACCATCGCGCGCTTGCTCGCGAAGGTGCCCACCATCGCGGCGTACTCGTACAAGAAATCGATCGGGCAGCCGTTCGTCTATCCGCAGAATCACCTCGATTACTGCTCGAATTTTTTGAACATGATGTTCAGCGTGCCGGCCGAGCCGTACCACCCCGACCCGGACATCCGCGATGCCATGAATTTGTTGTTCATCCTGCACGCAGACCACGAGCAGAACTGTTCGACATCGACGGTGCGTCTCGTGGGCAGCTCGCAGGCGAATTTGTTCGCTTCCATCGCCGCCGGCATCTTGGCGCTTTGGGGCCCGCTCCACGGCGGCGCCAACCAAGAGGTGGTCGAGATGCTGCAGCAGATCCACCAAGATGGCGGCGACGTGACCAAGTTCGTCAAACTGGCGAAGGACAAGACGTCCAACTTTCGCCTGATGGGCTTCGGCCACCGCGTTTACAAGAACTTCGACCCGCGCGCGAAGATCATCAAAGGCGCCGCCGACCGCGTGTTGAAGAAGCTCGGCATCAAAGACCCGCTGCTCGACATCGCGCAGCGGCTCGAAGAGGCGGCGCTCAGCGACTCCTACTTCATCGATCGCAAGCTCTACCCGAACGTCGACTTCTACAGCGGCATCATCTACCGGGCGCTCGGCTTCCCCACCAACATGTTCACTGTGTTGTTCGCGATCGGCCGTCTCCCCGGGTGGATCGCCCATTGGAAAGAGATGCACGAGAACACCTCGACCAAGATCGGCCGTCCGCGGCAGATCTACACGGGCGAGCTCGAGCGCAACTACATCGAAGTCGCCAAGCGCTGATCGGACGCTCTTCCGCGATGCGAAGCAAGTGGGGTGGGGCCCCGATCGCGGTTTACCCGCGTCGGGGGGGGGGCTGGCACAGCCGCCGAGCAAATCAGTTGACGCAGACAGATTCGGCGTCTTCGACTTTGTCGAGCGCCGTCATCAGGCCGCGGGTGACGTTCTTCAAGGCGTCACCGCCCAGCCGGACGGTGATGCCATTGGCGAAGAGCGTCAGGTGAACGCTGCCGCAGCCGCACTGCGTGATCTTCACCGAGTCGTTGGATGCGAGCTCGATATGCTTTCCGCACCCTTTGCGTTGCGCCATGGTGGCTCACCTTAGCAGAGCCCGGTCATTGCGAGCCGCCTCGGATCGAGGGAACAAGCCTGTGGCCCTCGACGTACAAGCGTCGAGCCCGGTTCTTGCTT
>Ga0105048_10002162_pt1 | contig 31748 bp, 29 predicted proteins | sample MAT05_FD_78382 | JGI IMG/M metagenome (GOLD analysis project Ga0105048, IMG submission 78382) | Freshwater microbial communities from Lake Fryxell liftoff mats and glacier meltwater in Antarctica - MAT-05 | ecosystem: Environmental > Aquatic > Freshwater > Ice > Liftoff microbial mat | place... | reverse complement strand
GCTGAGAGACGGCGACTTGCTTCTTTTGGGGCTGGAGGTGTTACAGTTTCAGACGGTGAGCGACGGTGAGCGAGGCCTGGGTCATGCCATGCAGCACGGGACGCTGCTGTTCGGCTCCCCGGCAACGCCCCGTCGAGCCCGACTTTGCCAGCGGACGGTGGAGGGCGTCGTTCGTGACGTCTTCCACCTCTTCCGCGACGAGACCGTGATCGGAAGGGAGACGGGCGATATCGTGTTCACGGCCGATCCATTTCTCTCACGCCGCCACGCGGCGATCCGGCGCAGCGCGACCTCCGGCGAGTTCTCGCTCCTCGACCTCGACTCTTCGAACGGCACGTTCATCGCAATTCAGGGTGAAGTCAGCCTGGCCAACGGAGACTTCTTGCGTATCGGTCAGCACCTCTTTCGAGTGGACCTCGGATAGGCCATGGCGAATTCCACGACCTCCGAGTCCCAATCCGACGCGCCCGAGGCCAAGCCTCCCGCGGACGCCGCAGAGCCTACGGCCGCCGCCGAGGAGGCGAAGGTCGAAGCCTCCGCCGCGATTGCCGGCGCCGCCGAGCCCGAGGGGAAGGCTCCCGAGCCGGAGCCCTCCACGGAACCGGCCGAACCGGCCGAGCCTCCCAAGCCCGTCAAGCGTGGCCGCCCGGAGGTGAAGGTCCGCCTCTTTGGCCGCACCGACGTCGGCCAGGTGCGCGAGCACAACGAGGACAACTTCATCGTCGCCGACCTGACGAAGGAGAGCCGCGGGCTGATGGAGTCGGACCGCGTCCAGACCGTCGGCGATCGCGGCACGCTCCTCGGCGTCTGCGACGGCATGGGCGGCGCCGCCGCCGGTGAGGTCGCGAGCCAGCTCGCGGTCGACATCATCTACCAGCGCATGGCGATCGGCAGCGCGCCGGCCGACCACGACGGCCTCGCCGCGCGCCTCGTCCACGCGATCGAGTCCGCGGGCCTCCGCATCTTCAGCGAGGCCAAGCTCGACCGCACGCGACGCGGCATGGGCACGACGTCGACGGTCGCCGCGCTGCTCGACGACCACCTGTTCCTCGGCCAGGTCGGCGACAGCCGCGGCTACATCCTCCGCGGCGAGCGCCTGGTGCAGGTCACGCGCGATCAGTCGCTCGTGAACCAGTTGATCGAGGCCGGTCAGCTCACCGAGGAAGAGGCCGAGACGTTCGAGCACAACAACATCATCCTCCAGGCCCTCGGCACCGCCGACTCGGTCCAGGTGGACTTGACATACGTCCTGCTCCGGCGCGGCGACACGCTGCTGCTCTGCTCGGACGGCCTCTCGGGCATGGTGCGGAACGACGAGATCCGCGAGGTGCTCCGCTCCCTCGACGATCCGCTCGAGGTCTGCAAGATGCTGACGGATCGGGCGAACCAGGCCGGCGGTCACGACAACATCACCGTGGTCATCGCCAAGTTCGAAGGCGACGATCTCGCCGAGCCCACGCGCGCCGACATCGAGGGCCTGAAGTACACGAAGTACTCGCTGCCCGAGCCCGCCCACATCTCGCAGCAAACGATCCCGGAGCCGAGCCGCAAGCTCAAGGGCCTCGAGCAATCGAAGGTCTCCTCGCGCCCGCCGGCGAAGACCCGCCCGGGCAGCCCCGAGATCGAGGTCGGCGAGACGGACGAGTACGACGACGGCGACGATCTCGCGCCGGGCCACCCGGAGGATTCGATCCAGATCCCGACCGAGGGCGCGCCGCAGTGGCTGGTGATCATGATGATCGCCAGCGCCGTCGCCTGCGTCACGATCGCCGGCTACTACCTGCTCCGATAGTCCCACCGAAGCAGCGAGCGGGGTTCAACCTGCTCGCTGCTGGAGCACCAGGCTCCTACGGAGCGAGCCAGGCGATCAGCTCGTCCCACTGCGCGGCGGAGAGGCGGACGCGCTTCTCGTGGCGCTTGGCGGCGCCTCGCAGCACCGTCGCGCTCCGCTCGCGGGGCTGGATCGGAGCGTGGCAGGCGCCGCAGCGCGCGCGCCATACCGCGACGATGGGGGGCTGCTCGACGCCGGGCCCGCTGGCAGGCCCTCCGCAGCCCCACAGCCCCACGCAGGCCGCGGCGATCGCTCCCCAGCGCGCTCGGGCCATCAGAGGCTGAGCCCGATGATCGTGCGCATCCAGAGGTGGCCGTAGGCGTCGCCCGGCTCCTGCACGCGGGCCGCGTCGCTCAACCGGAGGTACGCACCGAGGCTCCACCAGATCTGGCCGAAGTTGAAGAGCGCCGTCGGCCCGAGGTAGTGGTGCGGCCCGAACGCGAACGGCCGCGGGGTCGTGGGGTTGGAGACCGAGAACTCGGCGAGCATCCAGTACTCGATGCCGGTGTGGAGCCACGGGCGCACCTCGTACGCGGCGCCGCCGGAGGGGTTCGCGATCCACTCGCGCCGGCCGTCATAGTAGATCTCGTGCTCGCCCACGAGGTTCGCCATCAGCGACAGCGGGCCGAAGCGGCGCTCCAGGTTGACCTTGAACTCGATCTCGATCTCGGCGCGGGCCTCGGCGACCTCGCCGTAGAGCGAGACGTCGACGGGCCAGTCGCCGGCCTCCGCCAGCCGCAGCCGCAGCCGCTGCTTGACCGCGGTCCCGGCCGAGATCGTCGCGACCGAGGCGTAGTCCTCGCCGACGGGCGGGGCGATCTGGAGGTAGAGCCCGAGCTCGAGCCGGTCGGTGATGCCGTACTCGTACTCGGTCTGGAACAGGAAGAGGCCGATCGTCGCCGGCTTGCCGGTCGCAGCGGAGAGCGCCCGCGTCGGCGTGTAGTCGACGTACTGCTCGATCTCCGAGCCGCCTTTGGGCAGCGTCGCGTACGGGTACGTGAAGGGGAGCAGCTTCGGGTTCGCGGCGGCGGAGCCGGCGACGGAGAGGAGCGCTGCCGTGATGGCAGCGGCGGGCAGGAATCGCGTCATGAAAATTCGTTTGACCTCAAAACGATTTGAGCAGGAGCGCCTCGGTGAGGACAAAGTCGTTGTCCTTCGCGGCCCCATGGCATCCGTTGCAGCCTCCGTTGGGATCGCCGCCGTACTTCTCCCCCACAGGCGGGCCGACGCCGCGCCAGATGATCGTCACCTGCCCCGCGTCCACGTTCGCGAGCTCGAACCACTCCCAGCCCGCGGCGCCGTTGACGTTGTAGGCGCCGCCCCGCTTGACCCGCGCGAAGATCTGTCGATCAACGAGCGGCTCGCTGTCGGACTCCTTCACGATGATCGTGCCCACCGGGAACGACGCGCTCCCCGACGGCGGGGCCTTGTTCAGGTACTCGGTGCGAGCGCCCGCGGTGTGGATCGTGCCGTTCGGACCGGGCGCGATCGGGAACTTCTCCCAGGTGCGAAAATCCTTGAAGCTCGAGGCGAAAGCGATGGGTCCAGAGTCGGGCTCGGGGTCCGTCGAGCTCTCGACGGGCGCGCAGGCCGCTAGGATGCCGCTGAGCAGGAGGCCCGTACCCATGAGGACACGCTTCATCGCATTCGCCTTCCGTGAACTTTGAGGGTTCTACTCCGTGAAACCGGGCAGTCCTACCACGCCTGCTGCCTCGTTCATCTCGAAGACCACCGAGCCGTCCCGCATCGGGTCCACGGCCACGGTGACCGCCTGAAAGAGCTTGCCGAAGGGCGTCGCCAGATCCGCCTCCGAGGGCGTGGCGCTCCAGGTCGCGGGCGGGCTCGGGATGGTGTCGCCGGGGTTGGCGTCGTACGCGACATGGAGCTCCTTGAAGCCCGCGGTGATCCCTTTGTCGGACGCCGCGCCGCCGTCCTTCGACTGGATCCAGGGCTGGAAGAGCGCGTAGATCGTCTCCGTCCCCTGGAGGTTGGCGTGGAGGTCGCCGAGCGTGTGCCGGGAGTAGCGCGACTCTTCTTGCCCGGTGGAGGCCTTGTTCACCTTCTCGTGCTGCTCGTTCATCAGCGAGATCAGCCCCTGAAAGGCCGCGCCGATGTCGAGCTTCGCCGTCTTCCACTGGTCTCGCAGCGACGTGATGTCGACGACGAGCTGGCCGCAGAGCTTGCCCTTGAACGAGGCGGCCTCGGCCTCGGTCGCCGGGTACGCGGCGGCCACGTAGCCGAGGAGGGGCTTCTCGAAGTCCGTGACCTCGGTCGGGGTGGAGTCGGAGAAGAGGATCCGCTCGATCCCGTGCATGCCGGTCACGCCCTGATCATCGAAGAGGTTCGCGTCGCCCTTGTCGCCGAGCTCGCTGAGGAAATCGTCGTAGCGAGCGTCGGTCGCCGCGTCGAGCTCGGGGAACAGCGGGGCCACCGCGCCTTCGATGTGCTCGTAGCTCGTGCGCGCCTTGCCCCACGCGGCCTTCATCGCCGCGATCGCGTCCGCGTCGAGCTTGGCGTCCCAGCCGCGGCCCTGAGGCGTCGGCGCCGCCTCGCAGAGCGACTTCGAGGACGCGAGCCAGGCGTCGATCTCGACCGCGATCGCGGACTGCATGCCCGTCGCGATCTCCTTCTGGTAGTCGGCGTCCTTCTTCTCCGTGTCCGCGGGGCTGCTCGAGCAGCCGGCGGCGACGAAGAGCGGGAGCGCTGCGAGACAGTTCAGGATCGAGCGTGAGCTATTCATGAGAGTCGTGGTTCCTTTCAGGCGCGCCCCGGCGCCGTCCGCACGAGGTGGGGACAGCGCTGGAGCGGACGCGGGGTTCGGGGCGCGGCCCCAGGGAAACTAGAGGGCGCCGACGTAGGCGAGGAGCGCGGCCTTCTCGCCCGGGGAAAGCGCGCGAAACAATTTGACCGAGCCGTTGGCCTCCGAGCCCTCGCCCTCGTGATCGAGGATGGCGTCCTCGATCGTCCTGGCGCGCCCGTCGTGCATCAGCACCCGGTTGAAGCGGAGGCCTACCAGCGGCGAGGTTCGCCACTCGCGCGATGTCGCGTCGCCTTCGGCGAGGCCGTCGGCGAGCGCGGTACCGAGATCGTGAAGGAGGAAATCGGTGAAGACGGGCGCGTCGATCGAGGCAAGCTCGGCGATCGGGTAGTCGGCGCGCGTGCGAAGCGAGGGCGCGTGGCACGCGGCGCATTGCGTGGTCGCGAAGAGCGCCGCGCCGGCGGGATCCGCGGGGAGATCCCGCCGCGGGATCGCCAGCATGCGCATGTAGGAGGCGATGTCGTTGACGTCGTCCAGCGTCGTGTCCAGGCCGGGCTTGGCGTCGTCGGTGAGCCCGTCGGGGTTGGGCAGCTCCGTCGGCCGCAGCGGCGAGGTGATGCCCATGTCGCCCTGGAACGCGTCGGCGGTGAAGTCGTCGAGCGTCGTGATCCGCGCCTTGAGGCCGAAGCGCCCGATCAGCCCCGTGTCGCCCTTCGCGAACATCGGCGAGCCCTCGGGGTTCGCCTCCGAGGCGTAGGTCACGCGGTTGATGCGGCCGTGGATCCCGTCGGTCCGATCGGCCTGCTCGCGCTCGAGGCGCTCGATTTCGCTGTCGAGCACGGCCTCCATGTAGCCGCGCCCGATCACGGGAGGACCGATGCGGCGGCTGCTCTTCACCGACGGATCGTTCGGCATCGAGAGCACCGGCGTCGACGCGCCCGCCGTGACGTAGGGCCGGACGCTGTGGCCGAAGGGCAGCTTCGACTGATCGAGCGAGGCGGTGACGCCGTCCGCCTCGATGACCGAGATCTTCTCCACGAGGCCGGGGCCGCGCACGTCGTCGCGATGGCAGTCGACGCAGGCCGCGCGAACGTAGAGCGGACCGAGGCCGTCGGCGGTGCGCTGGGTGCGCTCGAAGAGGCCGTCGCCGCGATCGAACTGCTCCCTCGCCAGCTTCGAGAGGCCGCGCAGCGGGAGGCCGGTGCTGTCGTCGGCCTGGCTCGTGATCGGCGCCGCCGTTTCCTCGTCGGGAGAGCACCCTCCGAGGGCGGAGAGCACAAGAAAGAAAGGAATCGAGCGCGACAAATGCGAACCCATAGTGCCTCGACAAATTTGAATTTGACTTTCTATTTCATATTAAAACCGTTACGCGCTGTCAACCATTATCGATAATGACTTTCATTTACTCTTGTTCGATCCTTCGCAAAATGATGAGGCGGGCTGTGCGCTCCGCAGATCGATCGGGCTCGGGCACAATGCTCCGCGTTTCATGATTCGCATCACCCACCTTCGTGGCCGCGCGGCGCCGGCCGTCCTCGATTTCCGCGCGCCTCGTGTCCGCATCGGCTCGGCGCCGGGGAACGAGATCCCGCTCGTCGGAGAGCCGGGCATAGCGCCGCTGCACGCCGAGATTCGCCGCGAAGGCCAGGCGTTCTGGCTCGTCGATCTCGGCTCTTCCGGCGGCAGCTACGTCAACCGCGTCCGCGTCGTGCGGCACGCGATCCGCAGCGGTGACGTCGTCTCGTTCGGGGTCTCGGGCGGCCCTCAGATCCAGGTCGATCTGCCCGGCACGGTCGACGCGGAGGGGCGCGTCGATATCGAGACCGCGCAGCGCCTCGTCCACGCCGCGGTGATCCAGGCGGCCGCGCGGGAAGACCGCACGGCGGAGATCATCGCCGCCAAGGTCGGCGCGGCGCGGCGGCGCGGATCCAGGGCCAACGCGCTGCTCACGCTCGGCCTCCTCGTCGCCCTCGTCGCGACGCTCGTCGCCGCGGTGATGGTGTACCGATCGCAGCAAGCCGCCCAGCTGCTCGCCACGGAGACGGGCATCGGCAACGCGCCGGTCGCGCGCCCGCAGGGATCGATCCCCACGCGCGTCTACACCGGCCGCGAGATCCACGAGGCGAACCGCGGCGCGCTCTACGTGATCGGCTACCTGCTCCCCGGCGATCGCGTCGGCGGCTGCTGCACCGGCTTCGCGATCAAGCCGGACGTCATCGCCACCAACGCTCATTGCGTCATCGCGTACCGCAAAGCAGGGGGCTCGCCGATCGTGACGCAGAACGATTCGGGCGGGAAGGCGCGCTTCAAGATCGTCGCCTCGCAGATGCACCCGGGGTACAAGCCCGACGATCAGAGCGCCGACTCACCCGACGTGGGCCTGATCCGGGTCGCAGGAAAAATGCCCAACACGGTGACGATCGCCAGCGAGGCCGAGCTCCGCTCTCTCGGCGCAGGAGACGACGTCTTCGTCCTCGGCTTCCCCGGTCGCGTGATGGACCCGATCAGCCCTTCGCTGACGTTCCTCCAGGGCCACCTCGGGCGCACCACCGGCTTCGATGGGCAGCCGACGTCGTCGGAAAAATCGGTGCTCCTCCAGCACGACGCGGTCACCCGCGGCGGCAACAGCGGGAGCCCGGTGTTCAACCAGTACGGCCACGTCGTCGCCGTGCACGCCGCCCACCTCGACGACGAGGCCGACGCGCAGGTCGACGGGCAGAAGACCAAGATCGTGGGCAGCTCGGCCTTCCGGATCGCGATGCGGATCGATTTGCTCCAGGGAGTCCCGGTGCCTTGACGTTGAAGATCGTTCACACCTTCGGCCACAGCGCGGGCGTCGAGCAGGCGATCGCCAAGGCCGTGGTCCGCTTCGGGCGCGCGCCCGACAACGACGTGGTCTTCGACGCCAACTACGATCGCGACGCGAGCGGCAACCACGCCGAGGCCCGCTTTGAAGGCGGCCGCTGGGTGCTCGTCGATCTGCAGAGCCGCAACGGCACCTACCTGCACGGTCAGCGCATCACGTCGCTGACCCCGCTCGCCTCGGGCGACGAGGTGACGTTCGGCCTCAAGGGCCCGCGCGTGCGCCTCGAGTACACGTTGTCAGCCGCCGCGCCCGCGCCCGCGCCGCACGTCGCGCAGTACGCCCCGGTGATGGCCGCCGCGCCGCCGGTCGCCGCGCCTCCTCCCGCCGCACCACCCCCTCCGCGGCCTCTGGTCCACTCCGCGCCTGCGCACGCCGCGCCGCCTGCGCACGCCGCGCCGCCTGCGCACGCCGCGCCGCGCGCCCACGCCGCGCCGCCCGCGCACGCCGCGCCGCCCGCGCAGGCGCCGGTGCCCGCGCCGCCTGCGGGCAAGCGCGTTGGCCAGAGGACGATGGCCGTGATGATCTCCTCCGCCGTCGACGCCGTGCGCGGCCGCGGCCCGCATCACAGCACGCAGGAGCTCAACGCCCATGTCGACCGGCAGGTCGCCGTGGCCACGGCCGGGCAGAAGCGCACCACGATCCTGCTCGCGATCTTCTTGCTCGGCGCGCTCGGCGGCCTCGGCGCCCTCATCCTCTGGAGCAGCCAATCGAGCGAGGACATCGACAAGCTCCGCTCCGATCTCGCCAAGCTTCCCCCCGCAGATCCGCGCCGCAAGGACATCGAGGGCCGCCTCGGCTCGCTCCATCCGTCGAACGCGAGCTTCGGGCGCAACCTCTACGATCGCAGCAAGAAGGGCGTCTTCATGCTCGCGGCGCGCGGCGAGGGCTTCTGCACCGCGTTCGCCGTGCGCCCCAGCGTGCTCGCCACCAACGCGCATTGCATCTTCGCGGCGCGGCGCCACGTCGGCGGGATCGTGGCGCTCGAGAACGAGGGGCGCGCGCAGGTGAGCTACAGCGTCTCCGACATGAAGGTCCACCCGGGCTACCGCGGCAACGACGCCAACGCGCTCACGCCCGACGTCGGCATCGTGACGATCTCCGGTCGATCCGCCGTCGTGCTCGACCTCGCCGCGCGCGACGAGCTCGCGGGCTCGGGCGCCGGCGACGACGTCTACATGATCGGCTTCCCGGGCCGGCTCATGGACGCGAGCAACCCGGCTGCCACGTTCCTCGCGGCCCACATCGGCCGGATCACCACCGCGGCGGGCCGCCCCGGCGCCTTCGCCGAAAACTGGCTGATCCAGCACGACGCGCCGACCACGGCGGGGACGAGCGGGAGCCCGATCTTCAATGGCCGCGGCAAGGTCGTGGGCATCAACGCCGGCGGCTACCTCGAGGGCGATGACGAGACGATCGCCGGACGCAAGACGGAGGTGGTCAAGGCCTCTCCGTACAAGTTCGGAATGCGGATCGATCTCCTCGACGCGATCCTCAAATAGCGCGGACCAGGCGCCGGCTCTCGGCCCGTATCCCACCGTCTTCGCCCCGGGACTCCGGGGCGGCGCTCCGTCGGTGCTTGTCGTTCTTCACCGCGTAAAGGAGGGGTCTGTCGGCAGCTCCGCTCGCAGCAGCGTCCTCCGCGCGGCCGACGGCAGCGAGCACCACACTGAAGAGGGTCGTGATGTTCATGGTGGTCAAATCTCTCTCTGGTCATCGTTGAGGTCGCAGCTTTCGCTGCGGCGATGGCGGGCGCTCCTGGTCATGGAAACTCCATGAGCGTCCAGTACTTGTTGAGCGTCGCCATGATCTCGACGAAGTTCATGAACGTCACCGGCTTGAGCAGGTAGCCAGCCACGTTGAACTCATAGGCCTGCACCCGGTCGCGATCCTCGTTCGAGGTCGTGAGCACGACGACGGTGGTGGAGCGGAGCGTGGGATCGGCGCGCAGCTCGCGCAGGAACTCGATACCGTCCATGCGCGGCATGTTGATGTCGAGCAGGACGATCCGGTTACCGGATGGCATCACGCCGCTCCGGAGGATCTCCAGCGCGTCGATACCGTTGCTCGCGATCTGGAGCGAGTTCGAGATGTTGTTCTTGCGGAAGGCACGCTTGACGGTCATCACGTCGATGTCGTCGTCTTCAACGAGGAGAATATTGAGCTGCTTTTCGTTCATGGCGATGCTTTTGCTCGTTTGGGCCAGAGGAAGTGGAAGGAGGCACCAGCGCCGAGCACGGAGTCGATCCAGACCCTCCCGCCGCGGCTTTCGACGATTTTTTTCACGATTGACAGCCCGATCCCGGTCGCCTCGACCTTGTCGCGGGCCTCGAGCGTCTGGAAGATGACCCAGATACGCTTGTGGAACTCCGGCGCGATCCCCCCGCCGTTGTCCTTCACGGTGAACGTATAGCCCTCTCCCGTGTCCGCGCAGGAGATGAAGATCCGGGGATCGCGCCGATCCGCGTACTTCACAGCGTTGCTGATCAGGTTCATGAAGACCTGCTGCAAGGGCACGCGCTCGGCCTCGATCGTCGGCAAGCCAGGCTGGACGTTGATGACGACGTTGCTGGGAGGGGCGAGGAGCTCTATCACCTCGCGGAAGAGCTGCCCGAGGTCGACCGCCTCGGCTTTGTCCCGGAGGCGCCCCGCCCGCGAGTAGCTGAGGATGCCATTGATCAGCGCCTCGAGGCGGTGGACGCGCCCGCGGAGGAGGTGCATGTGCTCGCGCCCCTCCGCGCTGATCTTGTCGGCGAGATCCTCCTCGACCCACTGAGAGAGGTTGGCGATCCCGCGAAGAGGCGCCTTGAGATCGTGCGAGGTGACGTACGCGAACTGGTCGAGATCCTCGTTGCTGCGCTTGAGCGCGACGATGAGCTGCTCTCGATCGATCTCGATGCGCTTCTTCTCGGTGACGTCGGTGTGGACGCCGAACCACTCGCGGATGGAGCCGTCCGCCTCGAGGACCGGCGCGCTGCTGGCGTTGAAATAGCGCCACTCGCCGTCGCACCGCCGCACGCGGTGCTCGCAGAGGAAGACCCCGCCGGTGCGCACGGCGGCCTCGAAGAGCGCGACGGTTCGATCCCGATCTTGCGGGTGGATGGCCCGGGTCCAGCCGTGACCCTGATACTCTTCATAGCTCTGGCCGGTGAGCGCCGCCCACCCGGGCTGCTCGCCCCGCATCTCGCCCTCGGGGTTGTTGATCCAGATCGTCTGAGCCGTCGCATCGAGGAGGGAGCGATACCGCTGCTCGCTCCTCCGCAGCTCCTGGGTGAGCCCCTCGGCGCGCTGGCGCGCGTGGACCTCCGCCGTCTGCTCGCGACGCAGGAGCGTGAGGCGCTGCTCCTCGGCGTTCTTGCGCTCGAGGAGCAAGGACCGCTCTGCGCTCTTTCGAGGGGTGATGTCGCGCATCGTGCCGATGAAGCGCACGGCGCGCCCGGACTCGAAGAGCGTCCGACCCTTCGCGGCGGTCCAGCGCTCGACGCTGTCGAGGGCGCCCACGGTGCGATACTCTACTTCGTACTCGCCTGTGCCCGCTGGATCGAGGGCGCGCTGCGTTGCTGTGGTGACGCGGTCCCGATCCTCCGGGTGCAAGCTCGCGACGAAGACGTCGTTATCAATGTGCGCGTCCGGCGAGAGGCCGAGCTGAGCCTTGCAGCGTGAGTCCCAGTCGAGGTTGCCGCTGACCGGATCGAAATCCCAGATGCCAATCTCGGCGGACTCGACCGCGAGGCGAAGGCGATGCTCCGACTCGAGCGCTGCGCGACGGGCGTGGACCTGCTCTGTTACCTCGATTGCCACGGCCATGAGGCCAACGACGCTGCCCGACTCGAGGATCGGCTCGAGGTTGAAGCTGAAGACGCCGTCCGCGTGTCTTCCCGAGCCGTCCCGATCGAGCGCGACGACCATCTCGCTCGCGAAATAAGGCTCGCCGGTGCGATAGACGAGGTCGAAGACCTCGAGGAGGCTTTGCCCTTCGAGCTCGGGCAAGATCTCGCGCAGGGTGTGGCCGACGAGGTTCTTCCGGCCGACGAGGCGCTCGTACCGGGGGTTCGCGAGTTCAAAGACGTGATCCGGGCCGCACCAAATAGCGATCGCCGCCGGGGCCTTGGAGAAGAGATCGGCAATGCGGCCACTCTCCGAGTCGGTCTTCACGCGGCTGTGCGGCTCGATGTCGTGCGGGGACGAGATCTCCGTTTCCGGTGGGCTCGCGGCGCGCGCGACGGGCGCGTTGTCGCGATCGATGCTGTCCGATAGCGCGCCCTCGGAGCCGTGGGGAGAGTGGATCGAGGACATGCGTTGGTTCGCTTGCCAAGCAAGAGCCGCGCCGGGATCCACTCCGCCGCCCGCTCGCTCGTGGAATCCACGCGGAGCGAGGCGCGGATTCGATCTCCAGAGCCACCCGGGTCGCCTTCACGGCGTCAGGTCATCCGCCCCGGAGGACAATTGCGACACAGCCTCACGAAAACGCCACATCCTCGAGCAAGCAGAGGGAGAAACTCGGTCGAGAGATCGTCTGGCCCGCTCGGGTGGGCCACGGTCAGCTCTTCTCGAGCACTTCGAAGCGGATACCCGCCTTCTGGAGGCGCTCGATCAGCACGTCGCCCATCGCCTCGGCGGGGGTGAGCACGCCGCCTTGCGATGATCGGGGAGAGAGCTTTTCGCCGTCCAGGGCCAGGCACAGCGCCGATTCGGCCACCATTTTCGCGGTCTCCGTGTAGCCCGGGTCTCCCCCGCTCACCCGGGTCACCACGCGATGGTCGCCGGAGGAGCCGTGGAAGGTGACCTTGAAGGAGCCTTTGGCGCGCTCCTCGGCGCTCGGCCCTTCGCCCGAGCCGCGGACCTTGCGCAGCAGCGCGCGAGCGGGGGGGATCTGGGCGAGCGCGACCACGGCGCCGACGCCGGCGACGAGGCCGGCGAGCGAGAGCGCCGATCGAATCTGCACGTAGTGGCCATAGCGGAAGTCGGGCCCGTAGATGTCGAGGGCGAGGGCGCTGCGGAGGACGATCTGCGGATCGATGGTCGGCATCGGGCAGGCCCAGGCGCCGAGCCGGCCTTCGTGGTGGATGCGCGGCTTGATCCCGCGCACCTTGCGTCCGGAGGAGGCCTGTTCGCGAGGGCGCTTGGGGCGGCCCCGGAGGTTTCCCATCGCCCCGATCGCCGACTGCCAGGTGCCGCCGGAGAAGGTGCCTTTGGCGCGGACGAAGCCCTCCACGGTGATCGGTGCGTCGCGCGGGAGCTGCTCCACGGTGAACAGAGCCCCGAGGTCGTGAGGGATGCTGTCGAAGCCGCAGCAGCTCACGATGCGCACGCCGCGCGCGAGGGCCGCCGCGTGGTGCCGATCGAGCAAGCCGTCGACGAAATCCGGCTCGCCGGTGATGTCGACGTAGTCCGTTCCCTCCTTGATGCAGGCGGCGACGAGCGGCTCCCCGTGCTCCGCATAAGGGCCGACGGTGGTGAGGACGACGCGCGTCTGCGCGGCCAGGCGCTCGAGCGAGGCGGGATCGTTCGAGGTGGCCTCGAGGACACCGAGGCTGGCGCACGCGGGATCGATCGCGGTGAGCGCCGCCTTGACCTCGGCGAGCCTGGCGGCGCTGCGGCCGGCGATGGCCCAGCGAAACGGCTCTTCGCTGTGTTTGCGCGCGAGGTACTCCGCGGCGAGGCGGCCGGTGAACCCCGTGGCGCCGAAGACGACGACATCGTAGCTGCGTTCGCTGGTGGACATAGGAGACGTTGTTAGCACGATCGTCGCCGTCCCTCCGAGCTGCTTCTCAGAAATTGACCTGGATCGCGCCCTTCATCGTCGAGTCGAGCGGGATCACGCCGAGGGGAGGCTCGGAGTCGTAGGCCGAGGTGAAGGTCGCCTTGAGCGAGATGTGGTCCGTGGCTCGGGCGATCAGCGAGAGCTCGTTCAAGACGCGAATGTCGGTGAAGTGATCGAGCCGCGGCTGAACGTAGACCGTGTTGCCGAGCTTGAGCCGCGGGGCGATGTCGGTGGCGAGGAAGAGATACGTCGAGAGGCGGACATCCTCGTTGGTGTCGCCGGCGTCCGGCTCGTCGCCGCCGCCGAGGCGCTCGTGCTCCACCATCAGCGCGGCGCCGATCGCCGCCTCGAACCCGCCGAACGGGCGGAGGTGAAGGCGCGGCCCGGCGCCGCCGAGGACGCGGAGAGAGAGCCTCCGGAAGGCGTCACGATCGTGCTGAATGAAGGCCTCGAGCTCGAGCGGACCCGTGGTGAGGATCCGGTAGCGGAAGTGCTCGAGATCCTTGCTCACGAAGGGCTCCCCGGCCCTCGCGGCGAAATCCCCGCGCGCGAGGAGGAAGAACAGGTGACGACCCTTCCGCACCTCGACGAGGCCGTTGCCCGAGAGCGAGATGAGGCGGGTGTTGCCGCCGCGTACGTCGGCCGCCGCCTCGCCGATCAGGGTGACGCCGTCGACGCTCTGCTGATTGGCGATCAGCGGTTGAACGTTGACGATCTGCGCGGCGGCGGGCAGCGCGGCGAGCGTGATCGAGGCGGCGGCGAGGGCGCCGGCCAAGCGGTGTACGAGGTTCACGAGCCGGGTGTCATATTCGAGTCCTGGGCGCGCGGCGAGCCCGACCGCCGCCGGGCTTCGGCGCGGGCGCGGCCTTGCGGACGAGGAGGGCGCGGTCCCCGAAGGGGCAGGCGAAATCGAGCGGCTTGGTCAGGATCCAGAGCACCGGGAGCGCCGGCGCGCGGTCGGGGAAGGGGCCGTCGCCGTCGGTGAAATAGATCACCCCCTGAGGGCGATGCGCGGCGAGGAAATCCGGCTCGAACACCGGCCGCAGATCGGTCCCGCCGCGGCCGGCGACGTCGCCCAGCGCGCCCGCGAACGGGTACGTCCTCGTGATCTCGGCGTCGCACTCCACGACGGTGATCCGCGCGTAATCCGCGAGCGCGGCGAGCTGACGGCCAATCTCTTCCAGCTCGAGGGTGCTCATGCTCATCGAGGTGTCGACCGCGACGAGGAGCGCGGGTTTGACGATGACGCGGGGCGAGTACGTGCGCCCGGGGATCTCGCCGATGCGGTCCGGGAAGCGGCGGTTGGGGCGAGACCAGGTGTGCACCGGGGCCCGCGCGCGGGCGATGAAGAGGCGCAGCGCGGCCTTCCAGTCGAGGAAGATCGCGCTCGGACCGACAGCGCCGGTGAGCTCTTCGAGCAGGCGACCAGGCGTCCTCCCGGCCAGGAGTCGGCGCTTCGGATCCTCGTTGTCGCCTTCGGGCTCGCGCTGCTGGACTTGATCGATGGCCTCCTGGACCAGCTTGCGGGTGTGCTCGATGGCGCCGGGATCGCGCTCGCGGCGCTTCAAGTAGCGGTGATCGTCGGCGCGGCGCTGGTGATCGTGGCGCTGCCCTTGGCCAGGACGCGGATCGAGGGCGCCGGATCGGTGGGCTAAGGCGAGGCGATCGTAACGCTCGATCGAGCTTTGCCCCGCGCAGATCCCGATCGCCGCGTAGGCCTGCCAGAGGATCGGGTTCGGCAAAGGCTCCTCGATGTACTCGTTGGCCGACATCTCGAGGGCCAGATCCATCAGCTCGGCCTCGTCCGCCTCGGTGAACTTGGGGTGCCCGAGGTGGCCCAGGGCGATGTGATGGACCTCGTGGAGGAGCACGCCGCGGAGATACTGCGGCGCCGCCAGGAAGGCGTCGATGTTGATGTGGAGATAGAACTGCCGATCGTGGAGCGACACGGCCATGCGCTGGACCGAAGGATCGGCGACGGGATGGAGCCTGGCGAGGATGGCAGCGTAGTAGGGATAGCGCTCGAGGAAGCCTGGATCGCGGAGGAAGGCGTCGAGCCAGGCGCCGAGATCCGAGGCGGCGCTCACTGCGGCCGTACCGGGGTGATCCCGAGCTTCTTCAGCGTGGCGACGAGCAAGAGCGCCTGCGGCTCGGGGAGCTGGGGGAGGAGCTGGCCAAGGCAGATCCGCACCACGTTGCTGCGCTTGACCTCGACGGCGTTGGCCTGCTGCTCCAGGTGCGCGCGCAGCGCGGTGACGGCGAGCCCGGTGCGGTGCTGCCGCTGCGGATCGGCCCGCCAGGCGAGGATCTTCTTCTCTGCGGCGCTGCCAGCGTAGCTCTGCAAAAGCTCCTTCGGCGTCACGTCGATGAGGCCTGTCACGGTCGGGTTCCCAGAGAGCGCGTCTTGCAGCCGCTCGCGGTGATCGCCGGGGAGGTCGGCGATCAGCGCCTCGAACGCGGCGAGCGAGAGCTGGCGCTTCTGCACGAGGACGCCGGCCTCCGGGCCTTCGAGGAGCGGGACGAGGCGCGTCGTGAGCTCGTCGAGGCGGTCTGTCTGCCCGCGCTCGCGATAGCCCTGGATCTCCTTTGCGAGCGCCGATCCTGCGGTGTAATCGCCGAGGAGCGCGCGCACGTCGAACGGCAAGCGTTGAGCCCAGCCGGCGCGCGTCGCGAGGAGGGCCTCGACCCACGGCGCCGGGAGGTAGCCGCCGAGCGCGTCGCGGAGGAGCGCGCCATTCTCGAGGTCCTCCGGGCGGAGCGCGGCGAGGATGTGGGCGGCGTAGGTCCAGGTCCGGGGAGGGATCTCGTCGAAGATGCGCTCGTGGGCCTGCGCGAGCGAGATCACGCCCGGGTGGACGCCGTGGAGCTGCGCCCAGGCGAGCCAGGAGGCGCGGTCGGCGCGGACGCTGATCTCGAGAAAGCGGGCGCGGAGAGCGCGATCGAGCGCGGTGACCTGGTACTCCGCCGTCTCGGGGTTCACCGCGGCGAAGCACACCCAGCCCGGCGGGAGCTCGTACTCGTGAAGGCGTCGCGCCGTGAGGAGCTGGAGCGCCGGCTGCTGAATGTAGCGCTCGGCGCGGTTGAGCTCTTCGAGCATCAAGATCCCGACGCCGTCCTTCGGGAGCGCCTGGGGGACGGCGTAGGCCGTGCGGCCATCCTGGATCACCGGGAGGCCGACGAGATCCGGCGGCTCCAGCAGGCTGAGATCGAGCACCACAGTGCTGAGGCCGAGCCTGGCCGCGACGGTGCGGACGACGTCGCTCTTACCAATGCCCGTCGGGCCTTCGAGGAGGACCGGGCGGCGTGCGCGGTAGGCGAGCTCGAGCACGGCCTCGAGGCGGGGGCCTACCGGGATTGCGGGGTAGCGGCTCTCGGCTTGGGACGGCTTGGTCACGGGGGGAAGCGGGCTAGCACGTGGAGCGCGTCGCGTCCCGCGCGACGTCGCGTCCCCGCCTCCAGCCTCAAGCCGGTTTGAACGCCTTCCACGCCACGCGCGCCTTCGCGGAGCTGTTCTCGGTCGCCGCCCGCCGGAACCTCCCGCGCACGTAGAAGCCGGCGATCTCGATTGTCCCCATCTCGTCTCCCGGCTCCAACGCGAAGAACCTCGTCGTCGGTCCGCTGGTGGTGAGAACACCCACCCTCCGCCACCCCGCCGGGACGTTGCCTGTGTGGATGTGGCCCGCCTCTTTCTCGACCACGCCGGCTGGATACTTGATCTTCAACGCGTCCCCCTGGCCCTCCACGCCCATCCGTATCTCCAGCCGCTCACCGGTCTTCGGCGTGGTCACAGGCCCGTAGTTGGAAGCTTTGTACGCCTCGACGCTGGCGGGGTGGATGAACCAGTTTCCGCCCTTCTTCCAGCCAGCGAGACGATACGAGTCGATCGCCTGCCGCACCGCGGTCGGGCTGAGGCCGAGCGCCTCCGCCGCCTCGGCCAGCGTTACCGTGTAAGGCGCGCCGATCGTGGTGGGATCGACGTGGCCGAGCTGGATCTGCTTGCGACCGAGCAGATCGGTCATCGCCTGATAGAGCGGGTTATCGACCACAGCGCGCGTGAGGCTGGCGACGCCGGGAAGCAGGGTCCGGTCCAGCAGCCGATTGTCGACGTGGTAGAGGAGCAAGAGCAGCTCGTCGGCGCTCAGCGCTGGATCGGCGGCGGCGCGCTGGAGCCGCTCCCAGTAGGTACCGAGCTCTCCCACAGGCTCGGCGAAGGAAAGCTCTCGGCCGCTCAGCGTCGTCCATCGCATCGCTTTGCCGTACTACACTCGGCCGATGGACGTCGCAGAGGAAGCCAGCGCGCCGGTACCGGTCATGGAAACCAGCGCGCCGGTACCGGTCATGGAAGCCAGCGCGCCGGTACCGGTCATGGAAGCCAGCGCGCCGGTACCGATCACGGTGGAGGACGAGCCGCTGCCGTTTCAGCCGACGCTGTTTCGCCACGTGATCGCCGAGCCTTTCTGGGCGGGCCTGCTCGGCAGCGGCGCGTCGCTCTGGCTCGGCGGCACGATCGGGGGGCTCGCGAGCGCGCAGCTCTTGGAGCGGCCGCGCCCGGAGACGACCGTCCTCCTGTCGCTGCTGATGGGCGTCGGCGCGGCGCTGGCGCGGGGCTTTCGCGCGCCGCTGCGGAGCTACTCGGGGCTCGTCGGCCGCGTCTTCGGGGCGCTCTTCTTCGGCGCAGGCTGCGCGGGGATCACCATGCTGATCCTCGCGGTGATCTTCGACGCGGTGCACGTCCGCAACGAGCCGGCGTTCCTCGCCGTGGCCCTCGTCGGGGCGCTGCTCGCGGGCCTCGCGCTCTGGCGCGTCCACGGGATCGGCGCCGAGAGGCCGCGCCGGATCAAGATCGCCGTGGGCGTCGCGGCGGTGCTCGTCGTGAGCAGCTGGCCGGCGAGCCCGTCGCTGCGGTGCCGGCTCGGGTTCGGCGAAGGGTGCCGCGCCGCCGCCGACGCCGAGGGGAGCAACGGCGACTACCGCGCCGCGGGCGCGCTGGGCGCGCGCGGCTGCGATCGCGAGGACGGCCTCTCGTGTCGTCTCGCCGGGCAGGCGTACCAGAGCGACGGGCCGGCGCGGAATCTTGGTCGGGCCGAGGGCTTCTTCCGCGAAGGCTGCGCGCTCGGCGACGCCGAGTCGTGCGAGCGCGTGCACACGATCGAGCTCGAGCGGCGCTGCGATCGCTACGGCGCGTTCGCCTGCGTCGAGCTCGCCCAAGCCTACGCCCGCGGCAACGGCGCCCCGCGCGACGCGGCGCTCGCGCAGCGCTACTACCGCAAGGCCTGCCTGCTCGGGGCCGACGCGGCCTGCCAGGAGAACGGCGGGCGTTGAAAGGCCCGTGGAAACGCGGGTAGCCCAGGAAAGCTCCTACCTCCGCGGGTCTTCACGTCATTTCGATTTCGTTCCGCGCGACCTGTGTGCATTGTGGTGCTCACAATGGGGACGCGGGACCTGCTTCTCCTGATCGGCTTTCTTCGCAACGGGAAGATGTTCCCGACCGCGCTCTCGTACAAAAAGGTGGGCGTGGAGCGCTCCCTCAAGGTCGTGCACGAGGGGATGGAGGCACAGGAGCAGGCCCTCTTCGGCAAGCCCGCGCACCCCACGGATCGCGACGATCTCCGGCGCCGCGCTGCCCTGACGACGTGGTCGGGCGAGCCGCTCCCGGTGGGCACGCGCATCGGCGAGATCCCCGATCCCGGCGTGGTGCTCTGCCTGCTCTACGACGTCCCCGCGACCGAGGCGCCGCTGCCGATCGACGTCTTCGCGCAGACGCTGCGGCGCTACGCGCTGCGCGACGCGCAGCTGCGCGCGCGCTTCGAGCACCACGTGGACGAGTCGGGGACCTACGTGCCGTCCTGGCTCTCGCCCGAGGTGCGGCGGCAGAAGTCGCAGGAGGCCTTCGAGGCGGCGATGAAGACCGCGCGCGAGCACGGCTTCGCCCACGCGGCCCCGCTCTTCGAGGGCGTGCGCGGCGACTCGTTCGCATCAGCGCAGATGGCGATCGCCGTCTACGAGCTGCGCGAGCTTGGGGACCGCGCGAGCGCCCGGCGGCGCCTCGACGAGGTGATCCGCGTCGCGCCGCGCAACGTGGCGGCGCGAATGCAGCGGGCCCGCGTCCTCGTCGCCGATTCGGGCCGCCAGGTCGAGGCCGCGTCGGACTACCTCGCCGTGCTCCGCGAGCTCGCGCGCCCCGACACGAAGGACGCCTCACGCGAGGTGCGCCAGGCCGCGTGTGACGGCCTCTGGGCGCTGCACGGCGAGTTCGCCGACGCCGCCGAGCTCGACGCCGCGGTGCAGCTCTCGCGGCAGGATCCAGAGCGCGGCTTCGAGGCCCTCTCGCGCTACGTGCACACCCACCCGTGCTCGTGGGACGCGCAGGCGCGCCTCGCCTCGCTCGCCCTCGCGCGGCAGCGCTTCGACCTCACCGTCAAGCTGCTGAACCAGGTGCGCTGGCTCTTCGCCGACGATCCCAACCCGCACTTCGTCCACGGCCAGGCCCTGGCTTCGCTCGGCAAGCACGAGGCAGCGCAGGTCGCGCTGGCCTACGCCGCGGCCCTTGGGCCGGACGACCACGAGATCGGCCGCTGGCTCGCGTTCGTGCAGCGCAAGCTCGCCAACGAGCAGGTGGCGAGCTCGCGTGCCCCGAGCGTGAGCGTGGCCGATCACGTGGCCCGCTCGCTGCTGCTCTTGCTCGGCATCGTGCGCGACGGGCGGCTCCACCCTTCGGCGACGGTGCTCCACAAGCTGCCGGGCGACGTGGCCCTGGCCTTCGTGCTCCAGCCCATCGCCGCGCAGGAGCAGCGCCGCTTCGGCGCGGACGATCCGCCGCGATCCGAAGGCGATCTGCGCGGAGTGAGTGAGCGCTGCGTTCTCCGCGATCTCGCGGGCGAGGTGCTCAGCGTCGATCAGACCGTGGGCGACGTGCCCGATCCCGGGATCCTCGTCGTGTTGCTCTACACCACGGTGGGCCGCGACGAGGCTGGCCGCCCGACGTTCGAGCCGCGCCCCGCCCTCTGCCGCGAGTCGCTGCTCGGGATGGTGCGCCATGATCTCGACATGGCAAACAAGCTCGACCGGCACTTGAAGTCGGCGGATGCGTCGATCAAGGCGCGCCTCGACGAAGCGTGAGCTGAGCGCCTCGCTGCGTGGCGCAGAGGGTGACGGATAGCGGTAGAGGAGATGGCGGCCGCCAGGTCAATTTCGTGCGATTGACTTGAAAGAAGCCGGATGATCCGGTGGCACGCGCCCTGCCAAGCAGCGCGCATGTCTGCTGCTGCACCCCCGCCTCGACCTGCTGATCCGACGGCCTCATACGTCCCTCGCCGGCTGCACGAGACCGTCAAGTCTCGCATCGTCCCTTTCCACCTCGAAAGCTTCCTCGCGGAAACCAAGCGCACCGGCCCGGCGCTGCTCGTGAACTATGGGGTCTCCACGTTCGTGGGATACTTCGCCTGCGGCGACATCGCGCGAGGTCCCTTCTGCTTTCATTGCGATGGACGTGACCACGACATCCTCGTCGCGCTGCCGTGCGCGGAGGGTGGTAGCGACGCGCTCGTCGTGGCGCGCCTTTGTGACCCCGAGGTCATCCAGCGGGCGAAGTCGAAGCCCTGCTCCACGGTGCTTTTTGCGGTCGCAAATGCAGGCTTGGCGGCGAGGTCCTCCGCGTTCCTATGCGGGCCCTCAAAAGGTGTCGGTTCGCCCCCCATGGTCCCCGTTCGCTCTGTTGGCTATGCTCCGCGGATGCAGCACGCTCCCACCTCCTGGGTGATCGATCCCGACGATCCTCGTGCCCCTCCGCAAGAGCTGTGGGATCGGATGACGTCGATCGAGCGGCAGCGCGTTGTCGCCTTGCTCCCGTCCGAGTTCGAGGTCTCGCAGGCGAGCCCGCCCGAAGGAGATTTCCACTTCCAGGCCAAGACCGTCGCCAAGGATACCCTGAGCGGCTACTTCCAGCGCCTCGGTCGCCGCGTTTACCTGGCGTGCGAGCTGCCCGTCTACTACCCGAACGAGCCGCTGTTCGCGCCCGATCTGATCGCGGTGCTCGACGTCGAGCAGAACCCGCGCATGGCGTGGACCGTCAGCAACGAAGGCAAGGGCATCGACCTCGCGCTCGAAGTCCTCTGGGCGGGGAGCGCCAAGAAAGATCTCGTGGAGAACGTGGAGCGCTATGCGGCGCTCGGCATCCCCGAGTATTTTGTCTTCGACCGGCAGCGCCTGCGCCTCCGCGGCTACCGGCTGCCGAGCCCGACGGCGACGCGGTATCAGCCGCTGATCCCGCAAGAAGGCCGGCTCGCTTGTGCGGTGCTGGGCCTCGAGCTCGGCATCGAGGGCGAGAAGCTGCGCTTTTTTCATGGCCTCGCGCCTCTCCCGGAGACGGGCGAGCTCATCGCGCGACTGGGCTCGATGGTGGGCGACCTGGAGAAGCGGATGGACGACACCGAGCGCCGAGCCGAGGAAGCCGAGCGCGCGCTCGCTGAGGAGCGCAGCAAGCTCACCGAAGCGCTGGCCGAGATCGATCGTCTCAAGCGCGAGCGCCACTGACTGCAGCCACAAAGGAGCCACATCCAGGCGAATCGCAGCGCGGGGCGGATCGAGCGCGGCGTCATCCCCTCGGTTTTGTACTACCCTCCCGCCCGTGCCGCGCGCTCCGGTCGCCCTTGCTCTCTTCGCCTCCGCGATCCTCGCTTTCGGGTGCGGCTCTTCGTCGATCCCGAGCCCGAAGGAGGCGGTCGCGGCCTACGCTGACGCGGCGGCGCGAGGGGACGCCGACGCCATCTACGGGCTGATGAGCGAGAAAGGCCGCCGGGCCCTCTCGCCCGACGAGGTGCGGAAGATCGTGGCGGACGAGCGAGCCGAGCTCGCCGATCAGAGCCGGGCGGTCACGGCCCCCGGCGTGGTGGTGAAGTCACGCGCCCGCGTGCGCTACCCCGACGGAGAGGACGCCTCGCTGGTGCTCGACGATCGGGGCATCTTTCGCGTCTCCGGCGTCGACGCGCTCCCGGCGGGCGCGCGCACGCCGGAGCAAGCGCTGGAGCAGCTCCGCCGCGTGCTCGCCCGCCGCAGCTACGCGGGGCTGATGCGGGTCCTCTCGCCCGCGACCCGGAGCGCAATCGAGAGCGATCTCCGCTCGCTCGTCGTCGGGCTCGAGCACCCCGAGGGCCTCGAAGTCCTCGTTGCGGGGGACGCGGCCACCGTACAGATCCCGGGCGGGCACGAGGTCAAGCTCAAGCGCGAGGGGACGGTCTGGCACGTGGAGGATTTCGATTGACGAGGCCAGCCAACGCAGCCGCCTCGCCCCCGCCGAGGATGGGCCGGCGCGCCGCGGTCGCGCTGATCACCGCGGCCACCGCGGGGCTCGCGCTCGGGTCTTCCCGGCCGGCGCGCGCCTTTGGCGAAGAGGGCGCGTTCGATCCCCGCGTACTGCTTACTGGCAACGCGCGCTGGGAGGGCGTGCGCACCACCGCGCCCGGCCGCTGGTCGAAAGAGCTCGCGGATCGCACCAGCGCGCCCGCCCGCCTCGGCCCTGGCACCGTCCGCGCTGACGAGCCGACGCTACTCGCCGAGCCCTTCGCGCTCTGGGGCGGGGACGACGCCGTGCTGGTGCTCACCGACCGCGAAGTCAGCGGCCTCAAGCGCTTCATCGCCCTCGGCGGCGTGCTCCTTGTCGACGAGTTCGCCCCGGAAAAAGGAGCGTTCCTGCGATCGGTCAAGCGCGAGCTCGCCCGCGTTCTCCCCGAGGGCTCGCCGATCCCGATCGGGGACGAGAACGTGATCTTCCGATCCTTCTACCTGCTCCGCCGCGCCGCGGGCCGCGTCGAAGGGCCGGCGAAGCTCGAGGCGATCATCCGCGGCGGTCTCCCGCAGGTGATCTTCTCCGCCCATGATCTGATGGGCGCGCTCGCGCGCTCACCCTCGGGGCTCTCGCCGATCGCGGTGACGCCGGGCGGCGAGCGGCAGCGGGAGAAGGCGGTGCGCCTCGCGGTCAACATCGCCATGTACGTGCTCTGCTCGAGCTACAAAGACGATCAGGTCCACGCCCCGTTCCTGATGCGCCGCCGAAAGTCGACGCCTTGAACCGAAGCTTCGCGCTCTCGGGCGACCTCGCGCCCCCGTTCGTGATCCTGGCCTGCGCCCTCGCCGCGCTGAGCGCGGTGCTCCTCCTGATCGAGCTCTGGCGCTCTCGCCGCGCGCGCGCCTCCGCCTTCAGGATCGGGGCGAGCGGCCTCCTCGCAGTGCTGGGGCTGCTCGCTGCGGTGCTGCGTCCGGTGGGGATCGTATCGAAGGGGAGCCTCGTCGGCCCCAAGGTGATCGTACTTGCCGACGCCTCGCGCTCGATCGATCTACCGGGCCTCGATGGCACACGGCGGCAGGCGATCGACCGCGCCCTCGCCGAGCTGGACCAGCGATCCGGCGAGGTCCGCTACAGCGTGCTCGCCTTCGGCGACGGGGCCCCGACCCCGGTCGACAACGTCGCTTCTCCCGGGGAATCTCCACCGATCGCCGCGCCGGGCAAGACCGCGCGCGCGCCGTTCCACCCGCGCGCGCGGCTGCAATCCGATCTCGGCGCGGCGCTCGAGGCCATCGCGCGCGCTGCGGACGAGCGCCCCGCTGCGGTGGTCGTCCTCTCCGACGGCCGCCTCGACCGCCCCGCCGAGCTCAGCGCAGGGGACGCCGTCAAGGCCGCGCTCGGCGCCCTCCAGATCCCGATCCACACCGTCTCCCTCGCCGACACCGCGCCGCGCGACGCCAGCATCCGCCGCGTCCTCGCCGCGGGCGCCGCCGTCGCGCACCAACCCTTCTCGCTGCGGATCGAGATCGGCTGCGACGGCGGCCTCTCCTGCGGCGACGTCCCCGTCGTCGCCCGCGAGCTGCGCGAGAAAGGCGAGCCCACCCAGCTCGCGTCCGGCGTCGCCCACATCGTCGCCGGCCGCGCCACCGTCGAGCTCCCGATGACGATTGAGCGCGCCGGCGCGCGGATCCTCGAGATCTCCATCCAGGCCCCCGCGGGCGACGCCATCCCCGAGAACGATCGCCGCTTCATCACCCTCGACGTCACCCGCGACCGCGTCCGCGTCCTCCACGTCGCGGGGCGCCCGACGTACGACGTGCGCGCCCTCCGCATGTGGCTCAAGAGCGACGCCTCCGTCGACGTCGTCGCCTTCTTCATTCTCCGCACGCCGACCGACAACGTGGAGGCCTCCCCGGACGAGCTAGCGCTGATCCCGTTCCCTGTCGACGAGCTCTTCAGCGAGCACCTGCCGAGCTTCGACGCCGTCGTGCTCCAGGACTTCAACGCCGAGCCTTACGGCCTCACCAAGCACCTCCCGTCACTCGCACGCTACGTCGACAAGGGCGGCGGCCTGATCATGGTCGGCGGCCCCGACGCCTTCGGCCCCGGCCACTACGGCGGCACCAAGCTCGCCGAGGTCCTCCCGGTCGACCTCAGCCCTGATCGCAAAGAGCAAGGCACCGACCTCGCCGGCTTCACCCCCCGCTTCACCGAGGCCGGCCGCGTCGCCCCCGTGCTCGCCCCGCTCCGCGCGCTCATCGGCGAAGACCTCCCCGAGATACCCGGCGTCGATCTCGTCGGCGACGCGCGGCGCGACACCACGGTCCTCCTCGAACACCCGACGCGCAAGACCGCGAGCGGCGCCCCGATGCCGGTGCTCGCGCTCGGCGAACACGGGAGCGGCCGCACCATGGCCCTCACCATCGACGGCTCGCACCGCCTGCTCTTCAGCGCCTTCGCCGCCAACGCCGCTGGCCGCGCCCACGGCGCCTTCTGGGACGCGATGCTCGGCTGGCTGATGCGCGACCCTCGCTTCGAGCCCGCGGTGATCGACGTGCGCGGCGGCTGCGTCGCCGGCGAGGACACAACGTTGACGCTGCACCCGCTGCCCGGCCCCCAGGGCGAAGCGGTCGTGAAGATCCTCCGCCTCGGCACCGGCGAGGTCGTGGCCACGCTGAAGACGCCCGTCGACGGCAGCGGCGCCGCCCGCGAAATCGCCGCGGGCAAGCTCCCCGCCGGCGGCTACTCCGCCGTCGTCGAAATCGGCTCTGGAATGAAGAATGGCACCACCAAGAGCCCGACCACCCGCCGCGACTTCGCCTGCGAAAGCGGCGGCGAAGAGTGGGCCGACTCGCGCCCCGACGAGGATCGTCTGCGGGCGATCGCCGCGGCCACCGGCGGCGTCTTCGTACGCGCAGCCGACGCGGGCCAGCTCCCCTTACCCGCAGCGACGCAGGTCGCGACGGAGCGCAAGGTCGCGCCCATCCTCCCGGCCTGGGCGTGGACGCTGAGCGCAGCGGTCCTCCTCGGCGCCCACTGGGTCGTGCGCCGTCGTGGCGGGTTGACGTAGCCCTGCGGAGGGTGGCTCCGGAGGCTGCTCGCGCCGGCTCCGGTGGCTCCCCGGGGTATCCCTGGTGGCACTTTTTGAGGGTCCCTGGTGGCTCGACCCCCCGGCCTCGATGGCTCCCGGGGGTGTCCCTGGTGGCTCCCGTGGGTGTCCCTGGTGGCTCCCGGGGGTGTCCCTGGTGGCAAAATTTGAGGGTCCCTGGTGGCTCAACCCCCTGGCCCTGATCGCTCCCGGGGGTGCCCCTGGTCGCAACCCTGGGTGCCCCTGGTCGCAACCCTGGGTGCCCCTGGTGGCAAAGTTGGGTGCCCCTGATAGCTCGACGCCCCGGCCCGGATGGCTCCTTGGGGTGCCCCTGGCAGCTCCTTGCCCTGCACAGAGCCTGATCAGGGCGTACAGAACTTGTCGCTGCTCCCGCTGAAGGCGATCGTGATGCACTTTGGCAGCGAGGCCGGGCACTCCACGGCCGACTTGCAGCGGTCGGTACACTGGTACTTCGGCGCATCCCCGAGGCAAAGCGCGCTCACGCAGTCATTCTCGCCCGTGCAGCTCTCCCCGAGCTTGCCTGTCCCGCGCGCGCCCTTCACGCAGCAAGGAACCGTGAGCTCCGCGGTGCCGCGGTTCTCGCAACGATCAGCGGCGTCCGGACAATCAAAGCTGGAGAAGCACTCGGTCGCCGGAATCTCACTGCAGCTCATCACCGGCATGGGCGCGCTCCCGCCCGCGCCGCCTTGCCCCGTCGCTGTCGTCGAGCTCGCCGAGGCCGTCGAAGTCGCTGCTGTCGTCGAGCTGCTGGTCCCTGTTGCCTCGGAGCCGCCCGCGCCGGTCGTCCCACCGCTGCTCGTTCCGCTCATTGACGTGCCGCCGCAGGCCCCGACGGTGAGTATGCCGAGAAAGGTGAAGTAGGCGATGCGGATGGAGCTCATTGGGCCCTCTTATCGCAGGGCAAAGCTGTCCATTCCTTGTTTATTTGCGCAGGTTGGGGCGGGAGAGCTCACCCCTCTTTCATGATCTCCATGTGGATCGCACCGGAGTTCAACGCAGAGGTGCAGAGGCGCAGAGGCGCAGGGCGGCACGCTCGCTCGGGATTCTCCGAAGCGGGGTTTATACGTGCTGTTTGGGCGCCTGGTTCCTGAATATGCTCTCGAACAGCTTGTAGAGCCGTGTTCCTGGGAGGCGCGGTATCGGGTTCGCAGTCTCGGCGTCGCCCGGGCGAGCCCTGTCCATCGCCTGTGACAATGCCTCGGCATTCAAGCACGGAGTAGGAGTAAGGCGCTTATCGTAGCTGCCCAGCTCGGAGCGCAGCGCGGCCTCGGCGCTGTCGCCGTACTCGGTCACGCTCGCAAGGTCGTTGCTGGTATGAAGAAGCAGCCAGACCTCGAAGCAAGGATTGCTGATGGCCACGTTCCACCCGCGCCCGGAAGCCTCCTGCGAGGATTGTATGATCTGAGTAAGACGATTGCTCCCCGAGTGGCGATCCACATCGAACACGAGCCAGAGCTCGTCATCGACTCCCGTGAGCCTTTCTCTGGCTACCGCTGCGGCCTTTCCGATCGGGTAAGTCGGAGCGCTGGCGTTCCCGTCGGGCGAGAACACATGGAGCTTGACGCGATGCCTCGGAACGAGATTGTTCGCTTCGAGAGCATAGAAGTACGAGGGTTCAGTCTTCGCCCCCTCCACGATCAGGAAATACAGGCGCGCGTCCCGCTCCTGCACCGCACGATCGATCAGCTTCCGTCGAGGAATCACGCCGCGGGCTCCCCGGCTTGCCAGCCCAGATTGTCGCGATGAGCGAGGAAGGGTATGGCCCCGAAGCGCCCTTGCAGGTAACCCTCTTCGAGGTGCTCGAGCTGGGCAGCGGGATACTCCGCGAGGGAATGCAGGTGCGACGCGCCGTCGTCGTCTTTCTCCACGAACCAGATCGAGCCGGGCGGTACGAGGCGACCGTTGAGAAGGTTCGTGTCGTGAGTCGTGAAGATGAGCTGGCTCAGCGCGCCGGACGCCATGGTCATGAACTCCTCCACGAAGCGACGAGTGAGGGATGTATGAAGGCTGCGATCCAGCTCGTCGATGACGGTACACTGGCCTTTGGTGCCGTGGAAGAGCACGGGGAGGAGGTGAAGCAGGCGCTGCGTGCCATCCGACTCTTCAGCCGGGGGAAATGCCACCGTCGATCCACTTCTCGTGCTGTGCTCCAGAACTATTTTCAAGCGGCTCACGCTCTTCCCGTTCTCTTCTAGAATAATTTGTTGGGCAGGCATGGCAGAGATGGAGACAGCGCTCACGAATTGGTCGAGGTCAAGGTTTTTGTCTTTGAGTACGTTGACGTTGCTGACTCCTGTTCCCATGGCCGAAAGCATGTCGCCATAAAACTTGCGAAGTGAGCTGTTCTCGAGCAGCTCGCTGGCGAGCCCCGCATAAGGGTCTGAAGGTCCCACGATAGTCAAACCGTGCTGAAACCAATCGCGAAGCGAGGTAAATCCAGGGACGTTCCTCGTCGCCAACTCGGTAAGAAGAGGCTGCTGCACAGGCGCCCCTTTGGCGACGAAGCGCGCGAATTGCTGTTGCTCGACGCTGCCGGATAGGATCATCGGGCCGAGCTTGATCGCGTGCTCGCCACCCTCCGGAGGCGCCTCTCGCTCGTACATGAGCTCTTCATCGGGGGTATTCGGGAGCGTTCGGTAACGAGAGGAAGTTCTCCACCAGGAACTGAACCAGCATCCCGCGGCGCTACCGCGAGGGCCCGGGTCGGTCAAGAAATTTGCTCTGCGCCGCCCGTCTTCGTCGCTCGACCGCAGAGCTTTCCCGAGCGCCGCACGGAGGCGCCCGACGGCGCTCAGGAACATTGCCTGGCTGATGCACCATGCCCCTTGCACGCTCGCCGCGCACGAGGAGCGGGTTGACACGGGCGAATGTTCTAGCGTTTACTCTCTGCCCACCAATGCACCCCCGATCACGCCGCCCGAGCCTCCCACGGACCCCCGCGATGGAGGCCGAAGATCGTCAGGATGCCGCCGAGTTCGAGCGGTGCATGCAGTATGTCCGCGCGCACGCCGCGGGCGAGATCGAAGGCCTCTACGGGCCGAACAGCGTCACTTGGACGACCATGCGGGAGCCCTTGGTGCTCGCCGGAGGGTTCGCCGCGGTGCTGCTCCAGCTCGCCCACCCCGCGGTCGCTACGGGTGTCGGGCAGTACTCGAACTTCGCAAAAGACCTGATCGGGCGCGCGCGACGGACGTTCACGTCGATGTACGAGCTCTTGTTCGGCACGCTCACCGAGAGCATGGGCGCGTCGCGGCGCCTCTTCCTCATTCACCGTCGCGTTCGCGGGGTCGTCGAAGAGCCTGGCGCGCCCAGCCCTGGGCCGTTCCGCGCCAACGAGCAACGGCTGCTCCGCTGGGTCGGGGCGACGACATCGTTCGCCATCAACGACGCCTTCGAGAGGTTCGTCCGGCCGCTCACCCCCGAGGAGTGGGCCCGTTTCCACCCCGAATATGTCCTCAGAAACGCGGCGGTGGGCGTGCTGCCGGAGACGCAGCCGAAGACACTCGAAGCGCTCCTGACCTGGTATGCACGCGAGCTCGAGAGCCCTGAGCTCAAGGTCGGCCCGATCGCGCTGGGGATCGCGGACGCCCTCTTCAACTCGAAGTATACGCGCGGCCCCTTCGACGAGATCCTCACGGCGGGGCTCTTGCCTCCTCGCTTCCGCGAGGCGTATGGGCTCCGCTGGGGGAAGGTCGAGCAACGCTCCTTTGCGGCGATGGTCGGGGGCCTGCGCGCGACTCGGTCCTTCCTGCCCGCGCCCTACACCTATGTCGTGGCCTGGCACCAGGCGAACCTGCGTATCGCGCGCGCGCAGTCCCAGCCCGAGAGCCGTTGGGCGCGCGTGCTCAACGCGATCGACCGCCGCGTCGATCTACCGACGAGCCTGAAGCCGCTCGCGCCCGACGTGGTCGTGCCGCCTTCCTGATCTCCAGCCGCACCTGGACAGGTGTAGGATCCCCGCGCATGCCCGAGCTCACCCGCGCCGAAGCCAAGGCCCTCTCCGTCTGCGTCGAGCGCTTCACCGCCTCCTTTCAGCGCGACGTCGCCGAGGTCATCGCTCGCCAGTTCCGCGGGATCCAGCCCGCGGACATCGCCGAGCTCATCGGGCAGCTCAGCCTCCTCGGCCGCCAGCTCGACAGCCCGCAGAAGCCCGTCGTCGTCCACGATGGCCACTGCGGCCTGCTCAAGCGCGTCCTCGTTGATCAGCGCCGCGAGCAGGCCGAAGCGATCGACGTGCCGCTCCAGAAGGCCGTCGACGCCCAGCTGATCAAGCTCCTCCGACGCGACCTCGTCTCACTCGAGTTCCTCATGGCCGCACCATGGTTCCACGAGACCACGGCGCTCCGCGTCCCCGCGCTCACCGACTACCTCTCGATCCGCCACGCCGAGGCCGCGCTCGCTCAGCCACTCGCCCTGCGGTCGCGCGAGTACGACGAGAAATTCCACATCCTCGAGGCGCCCGCGCTCTTCCTGCCCGACCTCGCGCTCTACCGCAAACGAGCGAGCTTTCGCGGCGCGTGCATCGCCGTCGCCTACCTCGATATCGATGACTTCAAGGCCTTCAATACCCGCTACACCGAGACCAAGGTCGACCTCGAGCTGCTCGCCCCGTTCATGGAAGCGATCGAGGCCCACGTCTTCTCCCACGGCCACGCCTACCGCTTCGGCGGGGACGAGTACGTGCTCACGCTCCCCAACATGGAGCGGGGCTGGGCGGTGATGTTCCTCCGCGCCCTCCAGGCCCGGATCGCGGCGATCTCGTACCGCGGTATCGAGCACGGGCCGACGATCTCCATCGGCCTCGCGGTGCTCGACGTCGACTGCTTCCTCACCGATCGCGAGGTGCAGGCCCGCGCCAATACGGCGAAGAACCACGCCAAGGCCACGGAGAAGGGGCGGATTGCCACCTTTGAAGGGGTGCTGTTCCGCGACGCCGATCTCGCCCTCGCGTGATCATGTCCAGATCTTCAAGGGATAATCCCCGTTCGATCCAGTGAAATATTCATACGATCTCGTGCCTGCCCCCTTCCTCGCGTCGGGTATTCCCCTCTATTTCCGCCGCCCTCGCCGCCACCGCACCTCCCGCGGATGCGAAAACGTCGCCGCTGAGGCCGAATGGATCCCGCGGCGATCCCTCGGGCCCGAAGATCGACCATTCCGGCGCGCCGCCGCTGCCAGCCGCGCTGCCCCGACCGCGCCTCCACGGCGACCAGCCGGGCGCGCCAGAGTCACCAGCAGGTAGTCATCGCTGTGGGATCCGTGTTGCTCCTGGCAAACGGCCGGCTCAAGCTGCTCGTGTTCAACACCGACAACGAGGTCATTCAACGATGGACACCCGAACCGCCGACCGTGAAGTGATCGAGAAGGCCTTGGCCGACTACGCCGCCATTCCCTGCGCCCACGGCGACGTGGTGACGCAAACGGTGTTCGATCGCGCGTCGGACCACTATCTCCTCATGATCGTCGGGAGCGAGAACCGGCGCCGCGTCCACGGCTGCCTGGTTCATATCGACATCGTTGACGACAAGATCTGGATCCAGGCCGACGGGACCGAGCGCGGTATGGCTCCTACGCTGGTCCGCGGCGGCATCGCGCCGGAGCGCATCCTCCTCGCGTTTTCTTCGGGGGGCGCTTCCCCCTACTCCGACGTCCTCGCCGCCTGAACGGAGGGCGCCTGCGGCGATCGAGGGCGGGGAAATCCCGAGGGTTTTCGAGGCTAAATCACCGACCGCGATCCTGAAACAACACAAGGCTTGGGACCGCGCGCGCAAGCAAGCGGACCTGCGCGATCCCCGGTCCGTCGCCCCGTAGTATCCGATGGGCGCCCAGATGTCCGCGTTGGCCGGCCAGGCGCCGTAGCCAGCCGCGCGCGCGCCGGTCGCGCCGGAGCGGAGCGCCGTGGGTCAAGCCAGCGTCCTCTTCCGCGGCCGAAGGCCCGAGGCCGTCGATCGGTCCGAGCCCCTCCGCCGCGCCGCGGCAACGGTTGCCTCCCGCCGCCGCCGGGCGTAAATCCTCCGGGCCATGCTCCCCGTCTTCGCCGACCCCAAGACCGACGTCGTCTTCAAGCGGATCTTCGGCGACGAAGCGCGCAAGCCGCTGCTCATCGCTCTCCTCAACGATCTGCTCGAGCTCAAGGGCGCGCG
>Ga0105048_10002157_pt1 | contig 31775 bp, 29 predicted proteins | sample MAT05_FD_78382 | JGI IMG/M metagenome (GOLD analysis project Ga0105048, IMG submission 78382) | Freshwater microbial communities from Lake Fryxell liftoff mats and glacier meltwater in Antarctica - MAT-05 | ecosystem: Environmental > Aquatic > Freshwater > Ice > Liftoff microbial mat | place... | reverse complement strand
TGGATGTGGCCGGCTTTCTGATGATGAGCCACATGACCGACGCAGCGTCGCTTGCCCAGCAGGCCAAGCTGATGGAGAGCTACGGCGCGCACTGCGTGTACGTCGTCGATTCCGGGGGTCGCCTCACGATGGACGGCGTCCGGGATCGGTTCATGGCATATCGGGATGTGCTCGACGAGTCGACCGAACTGGGCATTCATGCACACCAAAACCTGTCGTTGGGCGTCGCGAACTCGATCATCGCTGTCGAGTGCGGTGCAGTTCGTGTCGACGCGTCACTCGCCGGAATGGGCGCTGGCGCGGGTAACGCGCAGCTCGAGGTGTTCGTGGCCACCGCCGACCTGCTCGGATGGGACCACGGCTGCGACCTGTTCGCACTTGAGGATGCTGCCGAGGAGTTGGTGCGGCCCGTCCAAGACCGGCCCGTGCAAGTCGACCGCGAGACACTGACGCTTGGCCACGCTGGCGTTTACTCCAGCTTTCTTCGACACGCCGAGGCGGTATCGAAGACATACGGCGTCGACGTGCGCGAAATTCTCGTCGAGGTCGGACGCCGAGGGTTGGTCGGCGGCCAGGAGGACATGATCATCGACGTTGCCCTCGACATCGTCAACTCGCGCTGAGCTGTCTGATCCGCTGGCGCGGCCCAGGGCCGCCGCGTTGTGTGACAACCTGACGCGGTGGATGACAAGCCAGCGCTGCGGCACCGAATGCGCATGGCTCGTGATGCTGTTGTCGACCGTGTCGTGCGTAGCGTCGAGCTGTGGGCCAAGGTCGCCGAGCTACGCGAGTATCGCAACGCCAACACAGTGATGGCGTTCGTCGGCATGCGCAGCGAACCCGACACGGACACGCTGTTTGCCTTGATCGCCGCTGACGGCAAGCGCTTGCTGCTGCCGCGCGTCGATGGTCGCGACCTTGTCGTGTGCGACGGGGATGCGCCAATGGCCACCAGCGCGTTTGGAGTGCTAGAGCCGACTGGCCCAGCGTTGCGACTGGACGTTGTCGACTTCGTGATCGTGCCCGGCCTTGCGTTCACGACGGCAGGCGATCGCTTGGGATATGGCGGCGGCTTTTACGACGGCTTTTTACCGCGCCTCAATGCTCCGAACGCGGGTGTGTGCTTTCGCGAACAGATTGTCGACGAGCTACCGATGCACGACGGCGACGTCCGCGTACAACGAGTAGTCGTTGCTTGACGGCGTCTCCGCCTGATCAGCTTTCGTCGTAGTACTCGCGGCCGAGGTGGGTGATCTGGTCTTCGCCCATCATCCAGCGCAGCGTGTTCTCGAGCTTGCTCTGCTGCACGAAGAGGTCGTGCTCGGCGTGGAGGCCGGGTGCAACCATCGGTGCCTTGTAGTAGAAGCTGAGCCATTCCTGAATTCCGCTGAGGCCAGCGCGCTGCGCGAGATCGCTGAACAGCACGAGGTCGAGCGCGAGTGGTGCAGCCAGGATGCTGTCGCGGCAGAGGAAGTCGATCTTGAGCTGCATCGGGTAGCCAAGCCAACCGAACAGGTCGATGTTGTCCCAACCCTCTTTGTTGTCGCCGCGCGGCGGGTAGTAGTTGATGCGCACCTTGTGGTACACGTCGCCATAGAGGTCGGGAAACGTCACTGGATCGAGGATGTGCTCGAGCACGCCGAGCTTGCTCTCTTCCTTGGTCTTGAAGTTGTCGGGGTCGTCGAGCACTTCGCCGTCGCGGTTGCCCAGAATGTTGGTGCTGTACCAGCCCGATAGGCCCAACATGCGCGAGCGCAGCATCGGCCCGATCACGGTCTTGATCAGCGTCTGGCCGGTCTTGAAGTCCTTGCCGCTGATCGGCACCTTCTTCTCGCTTGCCAGTTCGCGTAGCGCCGGAATATCGACGGTCAGGTTGGGGGCGCCGTTCGCAAACGGGACGCCTTCGAGGATCGCCGCGTACGCGTAGAGCATCGAGGGGGCGATGGTCGGGTCGTTGGCGTCGATGGCCTTGTTGAAGGCTTCGAGGGTGAGGTGGGCGGGACCGACCTCGATAAAGATCTCGGTGCTCGCGGCCCACAGCATGACAACGCGGTCGACCTGCTTCTCTTCGCGGAAGCGGTTGATGTCTTCGCGAATCCGATTGAGCATGTCGCGCTTGTTGACGGTGTGCATCGTGTTGTCGGCATCGATGCGCTTCACGTATTCGCGGTCAAAGGCGGCGGGCATTGGGCGCACATCGCGCAGGGCTTCGCTGATTGCTTCGATGTGTTTGCCGGCCTCGAGCACGCCCGCCCGCGTGGCTGCGACGTAGGCATCGTCCGGGAACGGATCCCAGGCGCCGAAAACGATGTCGTCGAGCGTTGCGATTGGCACGAAGTCCTTGATCAGCGGGCTGCGGTTATCGGTGCGCTTGCCGAGACGAATGTTGCCCATCTGGGTCAGGCTGCCGACGGGCAACGAAACGCCCCGCTTGACCAGTTCGACACCGGCAATCAGCGTGGATGCCACGGCACCTAACCCGACAGTGAGCACTCCAAGGCGGCCATTGGCGGGAGCGACGGTGGGTGAGGGCGGTGCAGTCATGGATGCGAGGCTAGCGGCGGCAGTGGTTGCAACAAGAAGGCCCGGGGTTTCAACGAGAGGGCTAGAGGTTGCAACAAGGCATCGCGAGTGCCAGACTGACAGCGATGCGTGCCCGGATCACCACCCCCAGAATTCTCGTAGTACTTATCGTGTAGACGCACGCCACATAGCCAGCGTGCGTCCCAGCCTCCCAAACGGGAGGCTGTTTCGTTTTTCCGACCAAGTCGTTAACAAACAAGGTTTTGAGCGAAGGGAACTCTTATGAAGATCACCGGGGCGCAAGCCCTCATCAGAGCGCTGGAGATGGAACGCGTCGAGACCATCTTCGGTCTCCCCGGCGGCTGCATCTTGCCCGCCTACGACCCGCTGCTCGATTCGCCGATTCGCCACATCCTGGTGCGCCACGAGCAAGGTGCCGGCCACATGGCCGAGGGCTACGCGCATGTCACCGGGCGTCCTGGCGTCTGCCTGGTGACGAGCGGACCGGCGGCCACCAACATGGTCACGCCGTTGATGGACGCCTACATGGATTCGATCCCGATGGTGTGCATCACGGGTCAGGTTCCGACGACCGCGATTGGAACCGACGCGTTCCAGGAGTGCGACACGGTTGGCATCACGCGCAGCACGACCAAGCACAACGAACTGGTCATGACGGCGCAGGACTTGCCGATGGCTGTGCGTCAGGCGTTTCACATCGCGACTACTGGTCGGCCGGGCCCGACTCTGATCGACGTGCCCAAAGATGTGCTGACCAACTCGATGGATTGGTACTGGCCAACCGACGAGGAGGTCATCGACAGCCTTCCTGGCTATCGCCCGACTACTAAGGGTGATCCGGCGATGATCAAGGAAGCTGCGCGATTGATCCTCGCCAGCGAGCGGCCGGTGTTGTACGCGGGTGGCGGAATTCTCAAGGCGCGCGCGGCGCAAGCGTTGCGCGAGTTGGCCGACCTGACCGGCATCCACGTCGTGACCACGCTGATGGCGCGCGGCGCATTTCCCGACGATCATCCGCTGTGTCTGGGCATGCCCGGCATGCACGGCAATGCAACCGCAGTGACTGCCATGCAGCGCAGCGATCTGTTGGTCGCGCTCGGGGCTCGCTTCGACGACCGCATCACCGGCAAGATCCCCGCGTTCGCGCCGGAAGCGAAGGTGATCCACGTCGACATCGACCCCGCCGAGCAGGGCAAGGTGCGCAAGCCCGATGTGCCGATCGTGGGTGACTGCAAGCTCGTCATCGAAGAGCTGATCAACGCGATCAAGGACTTGCTGCAGGGCGGCAGCGTGCAGGCCGACAGCGGTGCGTGGAAGAGTCGAATCAGCGGATGGCAAGAGCAGTTCCCGTTGCACTACGAACCGAGCGAGCCAGGCGACGCGTTGAAGCCGCAGTTCTGCCTCGAGCAGTTACGCGACAGCGCGCCGGAGGGCACGATTCTTGTGAGCGGCGTCGGCCAGCACCAGATGTGGAGCAGCCAGTACTGGAAGTTCAACGAGCCATACACCTGGGTGAACTCGGGCGGTCTCGGCACGATGGGCTTCAGCGTGCCGGCCGCCATTGGTGCCAAGGTCGGCTGCCCGGATCGCACGGTGTGGGCTGTCGACGGCGACGGTTGCTTTCAGATGACTGCGCAAGAGTTGGTCACCGCCAGCGTCGAGCGCATTCCGATCAAGGTGGCGATCCTCAACAACAGCTACCTCGGCATGGTGCGTCAGTGGCAGGAGATGTTCTACGACGAGCGCTATAGCGAGGTCTACCTGTCACCAGAAGTGCCCGACTTCGTCAAGTGGGCGGAGGCGATGGGCTGCGTTGGCATTCGCGTGGATAGTCCTGAGGAAGTGCAACCAGCCATCGATAAGGCGAACAGTGTCGATGACCGGCCGGTGGTCGTCGACTTCCGTGTCGACGCACGCGAGAAGGTGTTCCCGATGGTTCCTGCCGGGTTCAGCAACGACGACTTGCTGTTGCCCGGTGCGCAACAAGCGAACCGCGGAGCGCTGAAGTGAGCGAACTCAACCACCACATCCTTTCCGTGCTGGTGCAGAACCGGCCGGGCGTGCTCGCCCGTCTGTCGGGTTTGTTCGCTCGCCGCGGGTACAACATTTTCAGCCTCGCTGTCGCGCCTGCCGAACAGGAAGGGTTCAGCCGAATCACGATCGTCGTCGATCTGGAATCCACATCGCTGGAACAGATCGTCAAGCAGCTTTTCAAGTTGATCGAGGTCGTGAAGATCAGCGAGCTCAATCCGCGCAGCAGCGTCGAGCGCGAACTGTTGCTCGCCACAATTAGCGCCGCTGGCGACGAACGCGGCCAAGTCGTCGAGCTGGTAAACATCTTCGAGGGCAAGATTTTGGCTGTCGGCGTGGACGCGATCACCGTTTCGCTGGATGGCCACCCCGACAAGTTGGACGACTTCGTGGAATTGCTGACCGAATATGGCATCGTGGAGATGCAGCGCACCGGACGCGTGGCTCTCCCTAAGCTCGAAAGACTTGCCAAACTGGAACGTCAACCGAAAGACAGAAAGGCTGGCTGACATGGCCGCAAAGATGTATTACGAGGCAGACGCCGATCCGTCGATCATTCGCGGACGCAAGGTTGCCATCATTGGCTACGGCTCGCAGGGGCATGCGCACGCGCTGAACCTGAAGGAATCGGGCGTCGACGTGGTGGTCGGGTTACGCGAAGGCAGCAAGTCGGCCGAAAAGGCGACTGCCGCTGGGCTGAAGGTGATGGATCTCGCAGCCGCCGCCAAGTGGGCAAACGTGATCATGCTCACGATGCCCGACACCGAGCAGAAGGCGACCTACGAAGAGTTCATCAAGCCACATATGCGCAAGGGCAAGGCGCTGGCTTTCGCGCACGGCTTCAACATTCGCTTCAAGCGCATTCGGCCGCCGAAGTCGGTCGACGTGATCATGATCGCGCCGAAAGGTCCCGGCCATCTCGTACGGCGTACATACACCGAGGGCGGCGGCGTGCCGTGCCTGATCGCTGTGCACCAAGACGCAACGGGCGGCGCGCACGCGCTGGCGCTGTCGTACGCCGAAGCAATCGGCGGTGCGCGCGCGGGAGTCATCGAGACCACGTTCAGCGAAGAGACCGAGACCGATCTGTTCGGCGAGCAAGTCGTGCTGTGTGGGGGGCTGACCTCGCTCGTGCGTGCTGGGTTCGAAACGCTGGTCGATGCTGGCTATCAGCCCGAGATGGCTTACTTCGAATGCTTGCATGAGGTGAAGCTGATCGTCGACCTGATGTACGAGGAAGGCATCGCCGGCATGCGCTACAGCATCAGCGACACCGCCGAGTACGGCGACGTCACCCGCGGGTCGCGCATCGTCAACGCCAAGACCAAGGCCGAGATGAAGAAGATCCTCAAAGAGATCCAGTCGGGCAAGTTCGCCAAGGAATGGGTCGCCGAGAGCGAGAGTGGTCGCCACAAGTTCAACGCACTGCGTGAAGCCGATCGCACGCACCAGATCGAAGAAGTCGGTGCACGGCTGCGCGCCATGATGCCCTTCCTCGGCGCTGGCAAGCAGAAGGTCGCCGACGTTTCCGGCGGCTGATGATTGTTCGCGACGACCTCGTAGAAGCGCATCGCGTTTCGTTGGCGCATGTGGCGTCTCCCGGCGCTCGGCTCACGGCCGCGCGTCGGGTGCAGATTGCTGAGGTCGCGCGCGATGCGTATTTGGCCGTAGAGCCATCACCGCCGTGGGTGCGACCGTTCGGCGATCCCGCTCTCGACGTCGCTTACCGGATCGCGCGTCACGCGGGCACGATCACCGAGCAGTGGTACGAGCAGATAATCACCGAAGGGATGCACCCGCTGGATTGGGTCGAGATTGTCGGGGTAGTAATCGCGACGATTCCACCCGTCGCGTTCGCTCGCGCTGCCGGAGTGGCTTTGCCCGGGTTACCGGCGCCGATCGACGGCGAACCGACGGGTCGCGAAGCCGCCGAGCTGGCGCCAGCGAAGCTGAACTGGGTGCCGGTGGCCGCGCCAGCCGACAAGGTCGCCTCAGTGGTGCAGGCGCTCAGCGCCCTGCCCGATGAGTGGGACAACCTGTGGCGACTCGCTGGGGCGCAATACATGAGCGACCGGCAAATGGATGATCCGTTGTGGAACCGCGGCACGCTCAGCCGCCCGCAGATGGAATTGGTAGCTGGCCGTTTGTCGCTCATTCGCGAATGCTTCTTTTGAACGACTTCGCACGCCAGCATGCTCAGTTGGAGCAGCACAGAATCCGGAACACCCGCCGACATCATGGCGATCACAGAGGAAGCGGGTGATGCGGGCTTGCCGCTCGGCGCGGAGCTGATCGCGTTCACGGATGCGATTGCTGGCGCCGATGACGCTGCCCTGGTCGCGGCCCGCGACGCGTTGGTTACCGTCGCGGGCGAGGCATTCATGATCGATGCCGCAGCGGTCGTTGCTAACTTCGAGATGATGACAAGAGTCGCCGACGGCACTGGGGCACGATTCTCTGAAGAGGGGGCGGATCACCGTGCCGCGTTGGGTGACAAGCTGCACATCAGTGGCTTCACATCTGCGCACTAATGCGAGTCGGACTGCGCGTTGCGCTGACTGCCTTGCTGGCCGCCTCTACCATCGGAGCTTGTGCATCGGAGCGCGACGTGACTGAACCAGCGAGCGACAATCCGCAGCGGATTACCTACGGCGACGATCCTTCGCAGTTCGTCGACCTGTGGCTGCCTACCAACACCAGCACAGCGCTGCCGGTGGTTGTTTTGATCCACGGCGGTTTCTGGCGCGCGCAGTACGGCCTCGACCTGATGAACCCGCTCGCCGAGGACCTGATAGCACGCGGATTTGCGGTGCTCAACATCGAGTACCGCCGCGTTGGGTCCGGTGGCGGTTACCCGGAAACTCTGCAAGATGTCGCTGCCGGAATCGATCTGCTCGCGGCGCAGTCGGTAGCGGTGGATCTCGAAGACGTCGTGTTGATCGGCCACTCCGCTGGCGGTCACCTTGCGCTGTGGGCTGGCAGTCGCTCGGCGTTGCAGCCCGGCGCGCCGGGTGCAGATCCGCTCGTTGTGCCGCGACTCGCAATCGGGCTCGGCCCCGTATTCGACTTGGCTGCGGGTGATGAAGCGCAGGTCGGGTCGGGCGCAGTCACCGACTTCATGGGTGGCGCTGCCAGCGACCTGCCAGATGAATATGCGATTGCGACGCCGACCGCGGCGGCGGGTGTGCCACTTGTAGTTGTGCGCGGGGCGCTTGACGACGTCGTGCCGGCTCGATTCGCGGTGCCCACCCCCATCGGCGACGTCACAGTTGTCGACATCGCCGACGAGGACCACTTCGATCTGATCGATCCTGCGTCTGACTCGTGGGTACAGGTGGTTCGCTTGTTGAACGGCGCGCGCTAGGCGAGTCGCAGTCAGAGCTGGTTCAGTCTTCGCGTTGCTCGCGGAGGAACTTTTCGAACTCGGCGGCGAGGTCGTCGGCAGTCGGGATCGCGGCTTCCATTCGTTTGTCGTACTCGCTCTCAAGCATGGTTACGTATTGGGCGGCCTGTTCGTCCTCGGCGACTGCCTCGTCGTGCAGGCCACGCCAACGCATTGCGTCCTCGGCGAGTGAACCCTTCGGAGTCGAAATCCCGAGCACGTGTTCCAGGTGACTCAACAGAGCGTGCGATGACTGCGGGTGCTTCGCGTTGCCCAGGTAGTGGGGGACGCCGACCCGCAGCGAGACGGCTGGAATGCCAGCACGCTCGAGTCGTTCCTGCAGCACTCCAACAAGACCGGTTACGCCCTGGTACCTAGGGCGGCTGAGCCCGAGCGCGCGTGCCAACCCGACGGTCGTGCTGCTGCCAGTCACCTGCGGTGGGCGGGAGTGTGGCACTGCCTCGGGTGCGGCGCCCACCGTCACCACCACTTCGCAGCCGAGTTCGATCGCGACTTCGATGATCGCGTCGGCGAAGGTCGCGTAGCGCAGATGTGGTTCGACGCCGGCGAGCAGCACCAGGTCGTGTGCGCTGGCGGGGAAGCGGGCGATTCGGAACTCGTTTTCCGGCCAGTGAACTTGGCGCAACTCGTCGTCGTCAAAAGCGACGTGGGGCCGCTCCTGCGTGAAGTCGAAGAACGGGTCTGGGTCGATCGCCGCGACCACGGGCGTCACGCGATCAGCCGCCAATGCCTCGACGGCGTCGGTCGCCACTTCGGCGATGTCGAACCAGCCGCGCAGTGCAAGCACCATGATCGGTCGGTTGAGCTTGCCAAGGTCTTCGAAGGCCGTGGTCAGAACGCTCACGATTCCAGTTTGCCAATTCATGGGGCCGATCGACAGCCCCTACGTAGAATCGCCTGCGTGACCAGCGCCGCCAACCGAACCGCTAACCGAACGTCAGCCCGTCTTGCATGCATCAACGAGTCAGCCACGCTGGCTGTCGACGCCAAGGCGAAGGCGCTGCAAGCACAAGCTTTGAAGGATGGCGGCGAGAAGGTCATTGGTTTCGGTGCCGGCGAGCCCGACTTCCCGACACCGCAGAACATTGTCGAAGCTGCAGCGCGCGCATGTCGCGAGCCGAAGTGGCACAAGTACACGCCCGCTGCCGGCCTTCCCGAACTCCGTGAAGCGATTGCTGCCAAGACCCTGCGCGATAGCGGCTTCGAGTGCAAAGGCAGCCAGGTGTTGGTGACCAATGGCGGCAAGCACGCGGTGTTCACCGCCTTTGCTGCGCTGTGCGACCCGGGCGACGAAGTGATTTGCCCGGCGCCGTACTGGACGACGTACCCCGAATCGATCACGCTCGCCGGCGGCGTGCCGGTGATTCTGCAGACCGACGAACACAGCGGCTTCAAGGTGACCGTCGAGCAACTCGATGCTGCGCTGACTGCGCGCACGAAGGCGCTGCTGTTCGTCAGCCCCGACAACCCGAGCGGCGCGGTCTACACGCCCGACGAAGTCGTCGCGATTGGTCGCTGGGCGGTCGACAACGGCGTGTGGGTGTTGACCGACGAGATCTATGAACACCTTGTGTTTGGTGACAACAAGTTTGTGTCGATGCCGACAGTCGTTCCGGAACTCGCTGACCAGTGCCTGATCGTCAACGGCGTCGCCAAGACCTACGCGATGACCGGCTGGCGCGTCGGCTGGTTGATTGGACCTCCCGATGTGATGAAGGCGGCGATCAACTTTCAGTCGCACAGCACATCTAACGTCAACAACGTCGCGCAGGCCGCCGCGCTGGAAGCCGTGAGCGGGGACCTATCGGCAGTTGCGATGATGCGCGAAGCGTTTGCCCGGCGCGCCGTCACGATGCATCGGATGCTGAACGAGATCCCCGGCGTGAGTGCGATCGTGCCGCAAGGCGCGTTCTACTGCTACCCAAATTTTTCGGCGCTGCTCGGCAAACCGCTCGGCCCCGACGGCACGGTGTCGAGCAACACGCTCGAACTTGCCGATGCAATCCTTGGCCAGGCCAAGGTCGCGTTCGTGCCCGGTGAAGCGTTTGGCACGCCCGGCTATGCGCGGTTCAGTTTTGCGATGGCTGACGACGACATGCAAGAAGGCATTCGCCGCATCCATAACTGGGTCGTTGCGTGACCGACTCGCCCGCGTACGACTTCGAGTCGGTGTCTCTGGAGTGGCTGCACACGAAGCCGGGCGCAAAATGGAACCGAACACCCGACGCGATTGCGGCGTGGGTTGCCGACATGGACTTCGTGCCCGCGCCGGCGATCACGTCGGCCTTGACGCGAGCAATCGCAACAGGTGACCTCGGGTACCCCGACTGGCGCAGCATCATTGGCGGTTCCGGTGCGACCGACGCGTTCATCGATCGTTGCGCCAGTCGGTACAGCTGGCATATCGACGCAGGCGATACGCGCGAGTTCAACGATGTCGTGCAGGCGATCCAACTCGTGTTGCATACATGTACGTCTCCCGGCGACGGCGTGGTAGTGCACGCGCCGACGTATCCGCCGTTCCTGAACAGCGTTGCGGCGAGCAGATGCCGATTGGTGCCGATCCCAGCTCAGCTCACCGAATCATCGCCAACGGGATGGTCGTTCGACTACGACGCGCTCGAAGCAACGTTGCGCGCACAGCCGGCGAGAGTGTTGCTGCTGTGTCACCCTCAGAATCCGACCGGTCACGTCTTCGCAGAAGCGGAGTTGCGGGCGCTTGCCGGGATTGCTGAGCGCCACAACCTGTTGATCATCTCCGACGAAATCCACGCCGACCTGACGTACGCGCCGCTCGTTCATCGACCGATGGCATTGTTCGCGCCCGAACGCACCGTCACCGTCCACGCCGCGTCGAAAGCGTTCAATCTCGCCGGGATGCGTTACGCGATAGCGCACTTCGGTTCGCAGGTTGCGCGTAAAGCTGCCGATGCCCTGCCCGAGCACCTATTGGGCGCGACCAACCTGATGGGCGCGGTCGCAGTCGAATCTGCCTGGCGCGAGGGCGACGAGTGGTTGGCCGCCGTCTTGGCGCACCTCGATCGTCAACGACTGTTGCTCGCGGAACTCATCGCTGAGCATCTTCCCGCCATTCGCTACGTGCCTCCGGCCGCGACGTATTTGGCGTGGCTCGACTGCCGCTCGCTGTCGTTCGATGGTGAAGGGCTCGGCGACGATCCGTCGGCGAGGTTTCTCGAACGCCGAGTACGACTTAGCGAAGGCCCCAACTTCGGCCCCGAGGGATTCGGGTTTGCCCGCCTCAACTTCGCTACCAGTTCGGAGATGCTGCGCGAGATCGTCTCGCGCATGGCCACTGCATCGCGGTAGCAGTTCGCTACCAGCCACTGTTGTGGTGGTCATCTTGCTCGCACGTTGGACTGCGCGCTCGCAACGCGCGACGACCGTTTGGCCTCGGCCTGCCGACAGGGCGCGCTGTGCGCACTGCTCACCTGGAACGGAACGTGGAGCTAGTAGTCGATGCCGCGCTTGGCGGTGATGCCGCTGGCGTATGCGTGCTTGACCTCGCGCATTTCAGTAACGGTGTCGGCAACGTCGATGATTTCCTGAGGCGCATCGCGGCCGGTGATGACCAGCGAGACGTGTTTCGGGCGATTGACGATCGCGGCCACGACGTCGGCCGTGTCGACCCATTCCCATGTGCACAGGTAGGTGAGTTCGTCGAGGATGACTAGGTCGTGCTTGCCGGCAGCGATGACGCTCGCCGCTTGTGCCCACGACTCGCGGGCGAGGGCAATGTCGGCATCGAGATTTGCTGAGTCCCATGTGAAGCCGGTGCCAAGCGTGCGCCAATCGACGCCCAACTGCACCCCGATTGTTTCCTCGCCGACTTTCCATTGACCACTCTTCACGAACTGCAGCACCGCAACGTTCCATTGCCGCGCGACCGCGCGCAACATCACTCCGAACGCCGCTGAGCTCTTTCCCTTGCCGTTGCCGGTGTTGACAAGCACAAGTGATTCCGCGCGGCGCATCCCGTCCGGTCGCGGGTCATCGGCGAGAGGTTGCGTCGTGTCACTCATGAAGATTGCGAGCATATGCACTTGCGGGAGCTAAGGTTGCCCCTGCAAGTCAATAAGCATGGTGTTCAGCGAAGCCGGTGAGAACCCGGCACTGTCCCGCAACGGTGGTTCGTGACTTCCTCCTCGGAAGAAGTACACGACAAGTCCGGTCGCCTGACTCCGTGTCCGTAACCCACACCCTCGAGGCAAGGGCGGTTCGCGGCGGTTAGGTCCGCCGGAATCCATCTTGTCCTCCTAAACCGGAGGACGATCTCCTCCGGAGCAACGGAGGATTGATCCATGAAACGACTCAGTTCAGTGGCCGCGCTGGCGGCCCTGTTACTCATATCGGCTGCTTGCGGCGATGACTCCAAGTCGTACGACACGACGGACGACACGACGGCCGGCACAACAGCCAGCACAACCGCCGACACGACTGCTGCGACAACCGGTGACACGACTGCCGATGCGCCGCAGGCAATCATCAGCCTTTCGCCGTCATCGACGGAAATGCTGTTTGCGATCGGTGCCGGCGCTCAGGTCATCGCGGTCGATCAGTATTCGGACTTCCCGGCGGCAGCGTTGGAACTGCCGCACGACCTCTCGGGCTTCGAGCCGAACGTCGAGGCAATCGCCGCGCTGAGTCCCGACCTAGTGGTGATGGAGAGCGATGCGGTCCAGGAACAGCTGGAAGCACTTGGCATCACGGTGTTCGTTGCACTCGCACCGCCTACTTTCGATGATCTGTATACGCAGATCGAGCAGCTCGGCGCGGCCACCGGCCACATCGGCGAAGCGGCCGAATTGGTTGGGCAGATGCAGACGGACATCGCGGCAGCTCTTGCGGCCGTTCCCGCACCGACCGAGCCGCTATCGATGTATCACGAGCTCGACCCGACGCTGTACACCATCACCAGTGGTTCCTTCATCGGCCAGGTGTACACATTGTTCGGATTGACGAACATCGCCGATGGCGTTGAGCCCGGTAACGACTACCCACAGCTGAACGTCGAGTACATCATCTCGTCGGCTCCTGACCTGATTTTTCTCGCCGATACGAAGTACGCACTGGAATCACCCGCAACCGTTGCTGCTCGTCCGGGCTGGGATGCAATTCCAGCGGTCGCCAACGGCAATGTCATTCCGATGGACGACGACATCGCGTCGCGCTGGGGTCCGCGCATCGTTGACTACATCAAGGCAGTGTCGGCCGCGTTGGCTCTCGTTTCGGTTTAGGTAGCAACCAATGACGACGTACCGGCGCGGGTGGGTATGGCTTGGCGCAGCCATAGTCCTGCTTGCGGCGGCCGTCGTCCTTGGTGTGATGATCGGGCCAGCGGGAACGCTGTCGTCGGCGAACTGGAACATCATCTGGAACGTCCGAATGCCGCGCGTAGCCCTAGCTGCGCTAGTCGGGGCGATGCTGTCGCTGGCAGGTGCCTCGTACCAAGGGGTGTTTCGGAACCCTCTCGTCGATCCCTATCTGTTGGGCGCCGCGGGGGGCGCTGGCCTCGGCGCGACGATCGTGATCGCCTTCGGTCGCGCGACCACCAGTGATTGGTTTGTAGATCCGCTTCCACTAGCGGCATTTGTTGGCGCGATCGCGGCTGTCACGATTACCTACCTCGCGGGAGCGGCGTTCGGTTCGATGAGTACCTCAACATCGCTCGTTCTCGCGGGCGTGGCCGTTGCTTCGCTCACTTCTGCAATTCAAGCCTTCGTGCTGCAGCGATCGAGCGACGGCGTGATTCGTACCGTGTACAACTGGCTGCTCGGTTCGTTGGTGAAGGCCAGCTGGCACGACGTGCGGTTGGTATTGCCCTATGTGGTGGTCAGCGGAGCAGTTTTGCTCGCGCACCGCCGCCACCTTGATGTGTTGCGCGTGGGCGACGACGAAGCGTTGACGCTCGGCCTTAACGTGCGCCGAATACGGATTGTTGTCGTCGCGGCGGCGACGATTGGCACCGCTGCTGTCGTTAGTGTCAGCGGGCTGATCGCGTTCGTCGGCATCGTCGTGCCGCATGCGGTGCGCATGGTGTGTGGTGGCTCATATCGGCGAGTGCTGCCGATCAGCATCGCCGTCGGCGCGGCCTTCTTGATTCTCGCTGACATTCCGGGCCGCATGCTGCAGAACCCAGCAGAGACACCGCTCGGCGTCGTCACCGCGTTCTGCGGCGCGCCGTTCTTCATGGTGTTGCTGCGCACGCGGCGGGCCACCGTATGAGCGAGCTCGCGTTCGCCAATCTGAGCGTGAGCTACGACGGCCGCGTCGCGGTGCATCCACTGACGCTCAACGTTGCGTCGGGCGGCTGGTTGTGCTTGATCGGCCCGAACGGTGCCGGCAAGTCGAGCGTGTTGCGCTCGATGTGTGGGCTCGTTGCGCACGGAGGGTCGGTGACAGTCGCCGGCATCGACACCGCAGCAATGTCGACGCGTCGCCGCTCACGTGCCCTCGCCTTCGTGCCGCAGGTGCCGGTTCTACCCGCGGACATGACGGTCTACGAATACGTCTTGCTTGGCCGCAGCCCATTCATCAGCTACTTCGGTGTCGCATCGGCCAAAGATCGAGCCACGGCGACGGAGGTTCTCGGCGAACTCGACCTTGCCGATTTCTCGCAACGCCGACTGGAGACGCTCAGTGGTGGCGAACGTCAACGGATCGTTCTCGCTCGTGCGATCGCGCAGGGGTCGCCGGTCTTGTTGCTGGATGAGCCCACAAGCGCACTCGATATCGGTCACCAGCAACAAGCGCTGGAGCTTGTCGATCGCATGCGTCGTGAGCGTGGGTTGACGGTCGTATCTGCAATGCACGACCTGACGCTCGCTGGGCTGTACGCCGATCGACTCGCGTTGTTGCACGAGGGTGGTTTGGTTGCGCAGGGTTCACCAGCGGAGGTTTTGCGCGCCGAAATCCTGAGCGAGTTCTACGGCGTCAACGTGCGTGTGCACTACGAAGACGACGGCACAGCAATCGTGATTCCAAACCGTCGCGCCCGCGCGTGAGGGTGAAGAGACCGTAGTGAAGAGACCGGTCAGGCGAGGGCTGTAGTGCCGCCAGAGCGGGCCTGGTCGATGGCTGATTGCAGCGACTTCTTGTAGGCATTGGTATCGCCAGCCGACATTCACAGCTGGCTCTCAGCTCCAGCCGCCGAACTAGTGGCCAAGGAATTTTAAGTAGGTTGATGAGCATGCGATCTGCCCGATTCGTGCGCACGGCTTCGGCGATCCTCATTGCGGCGTCGGTGACGACTTCAGGGTCGCTGCACATCGCCCAAGCGGTCTCGCCGCCGTGGCCTCCGGGCACGGTGTTCGAGATTCTTGACGGCGGTCCGTGGAACCAAGGCCAGGGGTCGCATGTTGTTGATGGTGGGGCTGGGGTGCTGCTGAGTGAGGTCGATCCGGTGGTCAGGTACAACCGCGCCACCGGCACACGAAGTGTTCTCGTGTCGGGCGCCCTCAACAGCAAAATCCTGCGCACGAGCGCCGACGGCCATCGGGGTGTTGCGTCGAACTATGACGAAACGATTCTGACGATGTGGCGCGACGAAGGTGCCCCATTCTCGTTGGTTTTTGATCCCGGCTATGTGGAATGGTCGACTTCGCTCACCTATGACGGCGCGACTGCGCTCATAACGGCCGTCGCGTTCAGCTCGACTCCCGCGCTCGCACAGGTCTGGATCATCGACCTCGCAGGCGGGACTTTCACTCTGCTCGCGGCAGGCGATCGCGCGAAGGTTGAAGCACTCGGTTTCGTCGACGACGGTGCAGTTGGACTCTTTTTTGATTCAGACCGTACGTTGCGAGAGATCAACACCGTCTCGAAAGTCGTGTCGGCGTCGAACCGGCTCGCAGGCGTACTGATTCCGTCCTTCGATCTGCCTCTGTCATCCGATGGGCGCTATCGCCGGACTTTTGGCTATGTGACGGACCTTCAGACGGGTGTTCCGCTGGAGGTCAGTCTTGGCGAGGAACTGTTTCGCGATCCGGCCAATGGTCAGCTCCTCATTGTGAGATCGGTGGAAAGTGGCATCGTGATTGTCACGACTAATTTCTACGAGCGGGCCTATGCCATCGACATTTACACGGGTGTCCGTGTCGAGGTTGATTCCTCGCCAAAGGCAGTGGGCGCACAGGTGTCTGGGTACACGCAGAGTAGAGACGGCGTGTTCCTTGGTGTAATACCGACCTCTCCAATATTCTCAAATTGGGTCATGTATCGGTTACCGATTGTTCCGCGACGACCGGGCTCATTGACGCCTGTTCAGAGTGCTGTTCCTGCGCCCGCGACTGCGGCATTGGTGAACCTGACGATGGCCGCGGGCGTCGCGAATGGATACGTGACAGCGGACAAGTGCACGGCGCTCGTCGCTGGCCCGCAGACCAAGTCGAACGGCAATCACGGAGTCGGTACCGCGATCGCGAACCTGTCGGTCGTTGCTGTCGACCCCGACGGCCGCTTCTGCATCTACAACGAACAACCTGTCCATCTCATCGCCGATGTGCAGGGCTACTTTGCTCCGTCTGCCGGCGGCGGGCAGGTGCTGGTCGCGTCAGCGCCGATACGCAAACTGGACACGCGCCAGCCCGGCTTTGTGCGACCGCCATCGGGGTCGATCACTCGCGTCGAGACTGGAGCTGCCGTTGGCGTCACAGCAGTGTTGGCCAACCTGACGATGGGTGGTGCGACTTCCGCGGGTTACATCACTGCTGACAAGTGTTCGGCGCTTGTCGCTGGCCCGCAGACCAAGTCGAACGGCAATCACGGAGTCGGCACCGCGATCGCGAACCTCTCTGTGGTCCCAGTCGATGCGGACGGGGCGTTCTGCATCTATAACGAGCAGCCCGTACACCTCATCGTTGACATTCAAGGGTTCTTTAGCCCGTCGGCTGTCGACGGACGGCTCTTCATCTCGTCAGCACCGTTACGCAAACTCGATACGCGCCAGCCCGGCTTTGTGCGACCGCCATCGGGGTCGATCACTAGCGTCAACACCGGTGCAGCGGCCGGTGTGACAGCAGTGTTGATCAACTTGACGATGACCGGTGGCGCTGCCGCGGGCTACGTCACGGCCGACAAGTGTTCGGCACTTGTTGCCGGTCCGCAAACGAAGTCGAACGGCAATCATCCCGCTGGCGATGCGATTGCCAATCTGTCCGTGGTCCCAGTCGATGCGGACGGGGCGTTCTGCATTTATAACGAGCAACCGGTGCACCTCATCGTCGACATCCAAGGCTTCTTCAGCCCGACCGGGTCGCAGCAGTTCTTCCCGGGAACTCCGACGCGCATGCTCGACACTCGAGTTGACTGAAGTCTCACTGGCGCTCGAGATTGCGTAACGGTCAGAAATAGCAAAGCCGCGCGCGAATCGACACAGCGGTCATCGGCGACGCCTCAATCGCTGGCGGGCGGGTACCACTTGTCGCCGTGGAGGATTCGTTCGGCCTCTGCTGGGCCCCACGATCCGCGGAAGTATGGGTGCACTGCGGTAGCAATGCCACCGGTTGTTGCGCCCGCGGCACTGTCGAGAGCTGACTGAACGACGCGCCACGTTTGCTCGACGATGTCTTCGCGTGCGAAGCGGCGCGGGACGCCTGCCAACGCGTCGTCGAGTAGTCGCTCGTAGGCCTCGCGGCGTTCGCCCAACGCAGCTGCGAAGTCGACTGCGACATCGACTTTCTGACTGTCGAGGTGTTGTCCGGGCGTCTTGGCTTGCAGTGTGAACGTGACGCCGTCTTGTTTGCCGAGGCGGAAGCGCACGAGGTTGCGTTCCGGGAGTGGGCCGCCAGCCTCGTCGAACAACAGGCTCGGGGGCTCGCGAAACTCGACGACGACCTCGGTGGCGTTGGCCGTCAGTCCCTTACCGCAGCGCACGTACCACGGCACGCCCGCCCAACGCCACGAATCGATCTCGAGCTTGGCGGCGACAAATGTCTCAACCGTCGAATCCGGAGCAACGCCTTCTTCTTCGCGATAGCCGACGTATTGACCTCGTACCACCATTGCCGGATCGATCGGGCGCATCGCTGCGAACACCTTCGCCTTCTCGTCCTGCAAGAAGCTGCTGTCGGGGCCGACCGGTGGCTCCATCGCGACCAACGCGAGAACTTGCAGCAGATGGTTTTGCAGCACATCGCGAATCGTGCCGACGCTGTCGTAGAACGCGCCCCTGCCTTCGACGCCGATTGTTTCGCTCATCGTGATCTGCACGCTGCGCACGTAGTTGCGATTCCAGACGGGCTCGAGCAGTGTGTTGCTGAAGCGAAAGACGAGCAAGTCCTCGACGCTCTCCTTGCCGAGATAATGGTCGATGCGGAAGATGCGCTCTTCGGGGAAGATCGCGTGCAGAGTTGTGTTCAGCTCTCTCGCGCTTGCGAGGTCGCGGCCGAACGGCTTCTCAACGACGATGCGACCGCGTTCGTTCAACCCCACCGACGCGAGCGATTGTGCGACTGTCGGGAACATCGTTGGCGGAATGGCCATGTAGAACACCGCGTGTTCGCTTTTGTGTTTCTTCAGCGTCCGCGCCAGGGCGGCCCATGTCTTAGGGTCGGCGTAGTCGCCCTGAATGAGGTCGAGGCGTTGCAAAAGGCTGTCGATTACGGCCGCCTTCGCATCGGGGATCGCGGCGAGTACGGAGTCGTGGGCGTGCTGGCAGAACGCAGCGTCGCTCCAGTCGCTGCGCGCGACACCGACCACTGGCACACTCAGAGTGCCGTGATCCTCCATGCGATAGAGCGCGGGAAACAACTTGCGCTTACTGAGGTCGCCGGTAGCGCCGAAGAACACCAACGCGTCGGCAACAGGTTGCTGGCCGGCGCTCACTTCTCTGCCTTCGCTTTGTCGTTCGCTTTGTCGTTCACTTTGTCGTTCACTTTGTCGTTCGCTTTGTCGTTCGCTTTGTCGTTCACTTCATGGTGTCCACCGAAGCCGGCGCGCATCGCAGACAGCACCTTGTGGGCGACGTCGCCGCGATCGCGCGAGTAGAAGCGATCCCATAACGAGGCGGCAAGCGTCGGCACCGGAACGCCTTCATCAACCGCGGCGTGAATCGTCCAGCGACCCTCGCCGCTATCGCTGACGCGCCCCTGGAACGCGCTGAGCTGCGGATCGGCGTGCAGTGCTTGCGCGGTGAGGTCGAGCAGCCAACTGCTGACGACACTGCCACGGCGCCACAACTCGCTGACTGCCGCAAGGTCGATGTCGTACTGGTAGTACTCGGGATGCGTGAGCGGAGCGGTCTCCGCGTCCTTCGCATGGGACTCGCTGCCGATGTTGGCCTTCGCCAAGACGTTGAGACCTTCGGCATACGCGGCCATCAGCCCGTACTCGATGCCGTTGTGCACCATCTTCACGAAATGCCCGGCGCCATTCGGACCGCAATGCAACCAACCGCGCTCCTCGCTGGTCGGCTTACCTTTGCGACCGGGCGTGCGCGCCGCGGCATCGACGCCTGGTGCGAGTGCGTCGAAGATCGGTTCTAACTGCTTGACCGACTTGTCGGGGCCGCCGACCATCAGGCAATAGCCGCGTTCAAACCCGAACACTCCGCCGCTGGTACCCACATCGACGTAGTTGATCCCCTTCGCGGCGAGCGGCGCCGCGCGATCGACGTCGTCGCGGTACCACGAGTTGCCGCCGTCGATCAGCGTGTCGCCCGGTGACAGCAATGGCTCGAAGGCGGCGATCGTGTCGGCGACGAACGCGGCAGGAACCATCAACCAGATGTGGCGCGGCGCCTTCAGCGCGGCGACGACTTCCTTGGGTGTACGAGCGCCGCGCGCGCCCTCCTTTTCCGTCCTGGCCACGGCCGCCATGTCGACGTCGTAAGCGACACATTCGTGCCCGGCGAGCTGAAGCCGTCGAACCATGTTGGCGCCCATTCGGCCCAACCCGACCATTGCGATCTGCATGGCTACAAGGTAGCCAGCCGGATACCGTGAGCGACGATGAACCCAATCGAACGCGATATCCGTGGGGCCACCGCGGCACACGCCAAATTGCTCGCCGCCCTGCAGACGCTGACGGACGCCGATGGGCGGGCGGCCTCGCTGTTGCCGAATTGGAGTGTTGGTCACGTTCTGACCCACATCGCGCGCAACGCCGACAGCAATGTATTGATGCTCAACGCAGCCAATCATGGCGAAGTCGGGGCGCAATACCCAGGCGGTGTCGAACAACGAAATGTCGCCATCGAGAGTGGCGCTGGTCGTTCGGCCGCCGACCTCGTGGCCGATGTCGCTGACGCGTGCGGACGACTTGAAGCAGCGTGGGCCGCGACAACCGCTGACGGGTGGGAAGGGACCGGCCAGACAACGGTTGGCCCGGTCCCGATCAGCGTGCTGCCATTTCGTCGCTGGCGCGAGACGGTCGTGCATCACGCCGACTGCGGGTTCGTTGCTGGCGAGAGGACTTTTAGCTGGCGTGATTGGCCGGCCGACTATGTGCGGCTGGAACTCGAGCAGATGACGATGTTGTGGGCGAGCCGTAAGCCGATGGGAATGACGACGCTGCCGGCGGCGGCGTTTGCCGTCGACGATGGTCATCGTCTTGCGTGGCTGATGGGCCGAGCTGCAATCGATGGCCTCGCACCAGCAGGCATCTACTGATGCGGGCAATCGCCGGTGCTCTCCTCGCACGTTCGCCTGCCTCGGTGAGCTGGGCATATGGGACTGCGCGGTTTTTGTCGGTGCTTGGCGCCATTGCCCTGATTGGTGTCGGCGGTTGGTTGCTGAGCGGTGCGCCGGCGGTTGGCGATCGCGATGTCGCGCGGCGGTGGTGTCGGATCGCCGCCGCAGTATTTGTTTTCGGCTCAGTGATGGCCTTCGCGTTGTTTGGCGCGCAGGCGACGGAGGGCACCATCGTTGACGCCTTCGACCCAAGAGTGTGGCGCAAGATTGCATCAACCGACACCGGTCGCGCCTTGCTGCTGCGCATTGTCTTCGCCGCCGGACTGTTGACGCTGATTGCCAAATGGGATCAACGCCAGCAGGGCTGGTGGCGCGGGGCCGCAGGTGCTGCGAGCGTGTTGGCGCTGGCGACCTTCCCGCTCGCTGGTCATCCGAATTCGTCGCATCCCCGCGTGTTGTGGTTCGCGGTTGACTTTGTCCACCTCGCTGCGATCGCGGCATGGATCGGTGGATTCTTCGTCGTGTTGCTTGCCGGTCGCGAGTTGCTCGCCACTGCTCGCGGCGAACGCATCGCTCGCCAGCTCTCAGCGACCGCAGGGGTGTGCGTGCCGCTCATCGTTGGTACTGGCGTGCTGCAGACCTGGAAGTTGGTCGGCGGCTTCAGTGATGTTGCCGCGACCGACTGGGGTCGGGTGCTGTTAGTCAAGGTCACGCTGGTCGTGATCTTGTTGGCTGTCGCTGGTGTTTCGCGCTGGCTGTTGCTGCACGACGGGGCGAGCTCGATACGTCGCACGGTTGTTGTGGAAGCGATTGTCGCAGTGGCGGTGCTCGGTCTCGCTGTGGGCGTGGCCGGGCTGCCGCCGAGGCCTGTCATCGCGTCGCAACCCTTCGCTGTTCAGTTGGTGAGCAACAGCATCATCGTGGATGTTTCGGTTGGCCCCGGTTCTGTCGGTCGCAACGAGGTTCACGTCGTCATCACTCCGCCCGGCGGGTCGATCGTGCCGGTGATCGCCGCCGCCGCGAGAGTCGCGCTACCGGACGAGGCCGTTCCCGAGGCGCCGGTGCAACTGGTGAGCGAGGGAGTCAACCACTACAGCGGCCTTATCACGTTCCCGCGTGCGGGCGACTGGACGTTGGAGGTCATCATTGAGGTCACGGCTGGCGAGACCGTGTTGGTGAAGACCACCGTTCCAATTCCCTAACGGTTTAGCCCGCGATCTCGGCGCAGTTCGACTGCGCCTCGCTCGACCCAATGAACGCTGCGAGCAAATCGCCCGCTTGCCGACCGAGCGCACCTTCGGCGCCGCCAGGCAGGCCGCTGCGCCACTCGCTGAACGCATCGTGGTACTCCGCCGACGGACACCATCCATCATCAGTGAAGCCATCATCAGTGAAGCCATCATCAGTGAAGTTGACGCTCGGTGGCGGCCGATGAGTGGTGTCGATTCGGTCGTCGGCGATCCACTGCAGGTACAGCCGCGAGACCGCATCGGCGCCGGCAAGCGTGAGCGCCACATCCATCGTGCGTTCGGCAGTTCGGCGAACTCCGGTCGGGTCGGGCTGATCGAGGTATTCGTTGAGCTTGCTACTCAATGCTGACAGTGCGATGCCCGAAGCGATGCCGACGAGAGGGCCACCGGGAAGAAAGCTGCTCCCCACGCCGACAACGGTCCACAACAAGTTGAAGCGCCCATCGGTGCTGGCGATCTCGTCGTCGACGAGTTCGTTGACGGAAAGCTGCAGCAGCAGGTTCAGTAGCTCGCCCACCTGCTTGGCCGCGGCGATGTCGTACTTCGAAAGCGACTCGACAAAACCGTCGCGGATCCGTTCCGCATCGGTGATCAGTTGCTGCACTGCTTGCTCGTCCTGCAGCGCCACGCGCAGCAATGCTGTCTTCTCGCCCGGTGGCACGTTCCATTGGTGATCGCCCATCGTGAATTGCAAGAGCCACGGCGCGACGAGGTCGCCGAGGAACGCTCCGTACTCGCCGGGGTGCCCGTCGTTGTCGAAACCCGGCCGCATGTAGGGGTTGACGCGGAAGTAGTCAAGAATGGCGAGCACGCCTCGACCGGCTGCGATCGATGTGCTGTTCGTGGGATCGGTGCCAACCAACACGACCTGGTAGGCGACGTCGGGGTCGTTGAGCGTCTCGAACAGAATCGCCGGATCCCGTGCTGCGAGTTCGGTGAACCACACGCACGCTGCCGGGTCATCGAGTAGCAACGGCATCAGCAGGTCGCCGGCGTTGTGACCCCGGCCGATCTGTTGGCCGATCTGTTGGCCGATCTGTCGGTCGATCGTGGTCGCCGCCGCAGGGTCGTTCTTCAATGAGAGCCACCGTGTAAGCAGTTCGACGGTGACGGTCGCGAGAGTCATCGCGTCGACGTGCAGCGATCGCACCATCAGTGCTTGCACGTAAGGATCGGCATTGTCGACCGCAGGCAGCAGCGCAGCAAGACGTGCCGACTTGCCAGCAGTGCGCGCGTCAGCCGACAACGTCGTCTTCCACACCGACATCAACCCGTCGAAGACGCCGGAAATGTCCGATCGCTCGCTACGCGCGTACTCAAGCCCCAACACGTACGTGACGGTCTTCCACGAGTCGAAGTTGGCGAGGAAGTCTGCGCTCAATGCTGGATCGCGCCCGATGATCTGCAACTGCTGTTCGAGCCAGCGCAGCTGTTCTCTGTCCTGCGCCAGCTCGAGCAGGTCGGCCGAGTTCAGCATCGCACCAAGCGCGCGTGCCTCTGCCGCGTTGACCGTCGCGGCATCGTCGTTGAGCGGGTCGCGCTGGACGGCCCACCCGTAGCCGTCGGCCATCACGTTGATGAGCGAGTTCTGCAGGTTGTCTGCGCGCGGGGTCGCGTACCACCAGTGGCGGGTGAGTGCCGTGTTGTCGAGTATCCGATTGATGAGTGGTAACCACACCAGTTCGAGGTCGTAGCGGATGGTTGCCACCGATCGCATTGCGTCCGTGGCTGCCGGATCGTTGCCGCGCAGTGCGCGCAGCTCGTCGACGGCCGCCGCCAAACGATGCTTCAGGCTGGCGAGACGCTCGGGCTCATAGGCAAGCAGCCCCACTAGTGCGGACCAATCAACTGCGCCCGCGCCTGCACCTCGTCGGCAATGCGATCAAGTCGTCGTGCCTCGAGGCTGAGCGAATGAGCCTCCGCGCGCAGTGTGATTGGAACTCGGCGAAGCGCGTCGTCGCACCGCTGGGGCGACGGCCCAACCCAAGTGTCGGTTCCGGCCCAGCGATAGCAGTCGAGCACGCGCAGCGCGTTCAGCCGCTGCGCGATCGATCGGAGGCTGGCAGCCCGACTACGTAGATGATCGGCAGATACGGAGTCAGTGAGCGTCATCCACCATTACTGGGCGCAGCGCCTCACCGCTATCGGCAATCACGCGCCCTTAGACACGAACGACTAGACACGAACGACTAGACACGAACGACTAGACACGAACGACTAGACACGAACGACTTGATGACGAACGATTAGATGACGAACGACAAGGTGATGGGGGAGCATCGTGGTGGCGTCGATGAAGCCGTCGCCTACTACGTCGAACTCGTGACGCAGATAGAAGTCAAGCGCCGCATCGCGTGCTCGCGCCCACACGAGCTGGGCGCCCGTGGTGGCAACCCTGGCGCATCCGGCTTCCAAGAGCTGGCCGCCAAGGCCGGTACCTTGTAGCTGACGGGCTGTTGCCATGCCGCGCAGCTGGATTGCTGGCTGCCCATTGTGTGGTCGTGGTATCCACGTCGAGGTCGCGACTAGCTCGCCAGCCACGCGTAGGCCGAGATGGATCGCACCGGGGTCGGAGTCCTCGGCGAACGTCACGTCCTTGGTCGGGGTGTCGTGCCGCAGGACGGCGAGTCGCAACGGGTAGGTCTCTGCGGGGGAGAGCTCGACAACTTCGATTTCGCTCATGCGGATCTCATCGTGACAGTTCGGTCGGCGATGGTGGCGGCTTCGTCGGCGTCGTGCGTCACCAGCAGCGCGGTGGTATCGGTCGAACGCAGCAGCTTTGTCAGATCGATCGCGAGGCGATCGTGCAGTTCGCGGTCCAATCCGGTGAGCGGTTCGTCGAGCAGCAGCACGGTGGGCTTCGGTGCCAACGCACGAGCAAGTGCGACGCGCTTCGATTCGCCACCACTCAACTGATCAACGTTGCGGTCGCCAAAGCCCGTTAGTCCAACGAGCTGCAGCAGCTCGTCGACGCGACTGACGATGGCTGCTCGCAGTTGATGCTGCATCCGCAACCCGAATGCGACGTTGTTGGCAACCGACAGATGTGGAAACAACTGCTCGTTCTGAAACATGAGACCGATGTTGCGCCGATGCGTCGGTAGCGAAGTTATGTCGCGCTCGTCCAGCACGATGCTGCCTGCGTCCGGCCGTAGCAATCCGGCGATCACTCGCAACAGGGTGCTCTTGCCGGCTCCCGATGGCCCGACGAGTGCAACGACCTCTCCGCGTGCGAGTTCCAGCGACATCCGATCGAGCACAACGTGTTCACCGAACCGAACTGTGATGTCAGTGACGACGAGCATCGAACAGACCTTCCTGCTCGGCAGCACCGACAACGAGCACGATGACAACAGCAGTGACAACCAACAGCACTGTCGCCAATGCGAACCCTTGCGCCCGGGGCAATGCACCCGCCCGACCAAGGAGCCGCGCAATTGCAACTGGCATAGTCTCGGTTCCGGCACGCGTCAGGATTGTCGTCGCCCCGAACTCGCCGAGCGAGATTGCGGCCGCGAGTCCGCTGGCCGCAGCCAGCGGACGCACTATGCGGCGTACGTCAATCGCCAACCACGCCCGTGTCGGGCTGGCACCCAGCGTCGCGGCGGCGGCGCGCTGATCGTTCGGAACCGCGCGCAGCACTGGCAGTGTCGCTCGCACCACGAATGGGATTGCGACCAGGGCATGTCCCAACGGCACCAGCCACCAACTCGCTCGCCAATCGAACGGCGCGGTGTCGAATGTGATCAGCAAGCCGAGGCCGAGGGTTACTGCCGACGTACCAAGCGGCAGCATCAACCCGACGTCAAGCAGTGCGCCCCGCCGACGCGCCGCGGCGATCGCGAGCGCGGCGAGTCCGCCGACAACGATGGCGATGACTGCCGCGACAGTTGCGAAACGCAACGAGACGAGCAGTGATGCGATCGGGTCGACACCGAGAGTTACGCCTGGTCGAACTTCGGCAGTACCCAACTTGCGCCAGGCGGTGAGCGTCCACTGGTCGCCAAGTCGAAACGACCGACTAGCCATCACCACCAGCGGAAGTGACATCACGATCGCGATTGCAGCGCCGACAGCCGAGAGGCCGCGACGCTCGCGACGCGACCGAGCGTGTCGCCAGTGCGCCGAGCCGCCGAGAGCGTGCACTCCCCGACGTTGCGCTCGCGCGGACCACCACACCACGGCCGCCAACACCAGCAGCTGCAATATCGACAACACGGCTGCGCCGTCGACGTCGCCGAGTTGCGTCGCACGTCGGACGATCTCGACTTCCAGGGTCGGGTGTGCCGAACCACCGAGCAGTCGCACGGCACCGAACGATGTGAATGTGAAAAGGAACACCACCGTTGCTGCCGTCCACAACGCTGGACGAAGTAGCGGCAGCACTACGTGGCGCAGAACTTGCGCGGGGGAGGCGCCAAGCGTGCGAGCGGCCGCAGTCAGGTCGGTCGGTAACACCGCCCACATCGCCCCAACGAGGCGCACGACAACAGCGATGTTGAAGAAGACATGCGCAATGACGACTGCGCGCGCTGTCCCGTGCCAGCTATCCGGCAGGAGCGCCAGGAAGGCGGCGCCGACCACGACCGTCGGCAACATGAACGGCACGGTGACGATCGCCAGCAACGTACGCCGGCCGACGAAGCGGTAGCGAGCGAGCACGTATGCCGGAACGAACCCGATCGCCAACGTGAGCACAGTGCTGACCAGCGCTTGCCACAGGGTGAACCACAGCACACCGGCGAGCCCCGGCAGTTGCAACGCATCGCGAATCGAACTCGGTCGCACGACTCGTGTCAGCAGTGTCGTCAATGGCAAGACGAACAAGCCAGCCAGCACGACTGTCGGCACGGCCGCCAACGCGGGCACCAGCCAACGCGGTAAGGCATTGATGCGGGTTAGCGCAGCACGATCTCGTTCCACCGGTCCTGCCATTCTTCGCGGTGGGCCGCGATCGCGGCTGGGTCGACACTGAATGGATCTGACGGGATGACGGCGAACTGTGTGAACACCTCGGGGAGGGTGACCACTTTGTTCACTGGGTAGACGAACAGTGTCAGTGGCAGTTCGCGTTGGAACCGTTCTCCGATCAAGAACTGCACGAGCTGTGCGGCCTCGGTGGGGTGATCGGTGCCGCGCAGAACGCCTGCGTATTCCTGCTGACGGAAGCACGTGCCTTCGCTGACTCCTGTCGGTGCATCACTGCGCGGCGGCTCGGCGAAGATCACCTCCGCTGGCGGGCTGCTGCCGTAGCTGACGACGAGCGGCCGGTCGCCTTCGCTGCCAGCGGCGCCGCTGAAGCGCTCGTAGTACGCGATGTCCCACGACTCGACGACTTCGACGCCGTTCGCGCGCAAGTCCGTCCAGTACTGCTCCCATCCAGGTTCGCCGTAGCGCGCGATGGTCGCCAGCATGAACGCCAATCCCGGCGATGACGAGGACGGATTCTCCACCACGAGTAGATCGGCGTACTCCGGCGCCACAAGATCGTCGAGTGTGGCCGGGGGCGCGACGTTGCGGTCCTCAAACCACGCGATGTCGTAGTTGACACACACGTCGCCGTAATCGACCTGCACCGGTGCCGATTCAAAGATCTCCGCGTCGATGGCCGCAGATAGCAACGTGTTGTCGACTCCCCACATCACGTCGCCTTCCGGATTGCCAGCAGTCAGCGTCGCCTTCGTCACCATCGTCCCGGCATCGCCAGCTGTGAGCAGGCGCACCTTGATGCCGGTGTCAGTTGTGAAGTCGGCGAGCGCGTCTTGTAGCGGCGTGTCTTTGATGGGAAACGAGTCGTACACCAGCATCGTCACGGTCTTTGGTTCATTGTCACTACTGCATGCGGTGAGCAACGTCGACAACACCAACGCTGTCGCGAAGAACCTTCGCGCATTCATGGGATCACCACCGTGAGTACGCCGGTCTGTACCGACACTTCCGTTTTCGATTCAGGCGTCGAGTTGGCCTCGTTGCTCAACCCGCGTGCTTCGCTCGCGGTCAGCGTCGCGTCTGTGAGTGGCCAGCGTGCGCCGCTGAGGTTGACACCGGCGCATTGTCCGTGCAGCGCTAGTAGCGAGAACTGCTGCCCGCGGTCCACATCCAACGTTGCGTTGCAGCCAGCGTGCAGCACCTGAAAGCGAGTGGTGCCGATGACTACGCGCACGCTCTTGAGTGCGCAAAGCGATGGATGCCCGAGCGCGAGCAGAATGCCCAGCAAGTGGTCAAGGCGCTCGTCGGTCCCGGCAGTTCCGCTCAGCAACACGAGGTCGCTCACGCCGGGCACTTGCAAGGCGCGTGCGATCGCCAACTCGGTGTCGGTCAGGTCCTTGTCGGGCCCGTGTTCCTCGATCTCGGCGCCATGCTCGTAGGCCCACATTCGGCCAGCGGCGCTAATGCTGTCGAGATCGCCGACCAGCACGTCGGGCACCAATCCGGCAGCGACTGCGTGATCAAGTCCGCTATCGGCGGCGATGATGAACGAACCTTCGCTCACAGCATCAATCGCTTGCGGCGATAGCGGTCCACCGCCTGCGACGACTACTACTTGAACGACACCGCCTTGTTCAACGACACCGCCTTGTTCAACGACACTTCCTAGTTCAACGACACGTTGGCCCATCTTGCTTCCCTCCGCTGGCATTACCCAGATCAGGTTCTCGGGTCGGTGGCGGTGGCCACCCTCTCAGCCTGCTCCTGCAAGCTCCCCCTCGGATGCAAGCAACTCTAACGTCCGAGTTCGCTGGGTCTGCACTGTGACCGCAATCAGGCCGAGGATCACCAGTGCCATGCCAAGTATCTGGATTGGGCGCACGCTGCTGTCGAGTAACCACACCGACCACAACGCGGCCAACGCCGGTTGCGACACTTGCAACATGCTGATCACACCGATGGGAACGGACTTCTGCGCGAAGACCATCAAGCCGTGAGCCAACGTTCCGGTCAGCACTCCAAGAATTCCGATGAAAACCCACGAACGAACGGTGAACGTGGTGAGTTCGCCAGGAAAGGCGATCAGCCCGATCGGCAGCGCGACGAGCGCAGCGATCGGTGTGATGTGCGACATAACAACGGCGACGGTGCGCCCCTGGCGTAATGCGCGGCTGGTGAGTAGGTAGGTCGCCCACAAGCTGAGCGCGACACCGATCCACGCGATGCCGCCCCAGGAGAACTCACCGTTCGGCGGCGCGTTGAACAACACGATCGCGAGACCGACCAACGAGATCGCCCCGAACGCAAGCGCACCAGGCCGCAACCGCTCCTTGAAGAAGTACGCGCCAAGCGGAACGACGAGCAATGGCGTGAGCGCGCCGGTGAATTCGGCGGACGAGACGCTGGTCTTGGTCACGCCAACGAAGAACGCCGTGATGTTGACGCCGAACGCAAGACCGGGAATCAGCGATGCCTTGAGGTCATCGAGTCTCAGCCAGCGACGCTCGCTGAACCACAGAATTGCCCACCAGATCAGCGAGCAGAGACACATCCGCCAGAAGGCGACCGTGACACCGTGGGTGTGCGACAACTTCACGAGCGTCGAACCCATGCTGAAGCAGAGGATGACGGCGACCAGCGCAAGCAGGCCGCCGCCGCGACCGTGTCGGTCCAGTTTTGGTCGGTTCACTCTGTCAGTTCACGACTGCACTTGATGACGAATGTCGGGCTCGATATAGACCGTGGTCGCGATCGGCACCGCGGCGCGCAGATCGGCCTCCACCCCGTCGATCGCGTGCGACAGGGTGGCGACGGTGAGGTCGTGATCGAATTCGATCTTCGTCGCAACCAACAATTGATCGGGACCGAGATGCATGGTGCGCAAGTGAATGACACTGCGCACCTTGTCGCTGCCGGCCAGCGATGCGTTGATCGCATCGAGGTTTTCATCGCTGGCCGCTTCGCCAATCAGCAGGCCCTTCATCTCGATCGCGAGGATGATGGCAATGATCACCAACAGCAGACCGATAGCGATCGAGCCAGCGGCGTCCCAGCGTGGGTCGTCGGTGACTTCGGCCATCGTCAGTCCGCCGAGCGCGACGAGAAGGCCGGCTTCGGCCCCGATGTCTTCCAGCAATACGACTGGCAGCTCGGGCGCCTTCGCCGTGCGGATGAAATTCCACCAGCTGCGTCCGTGGCGTACATGGTTCGCTTCTTTGACAGCGGTACGCAATGAGAACGTCTCCAGCGCGACCGAAACGCCAAGAATTGCGAATGCGATGCCAGCACTCTTGATCTTGTGCGGGTCCGAGACCTTCTGAATTCCTTCGTACAACGCGAACAGGCCGCCCATGCTGAACAGCACTAGCGCGACGATGAACGACCAGAAGTAGCGTTCGGGCCCGTAACCAAACGGATGAGCGCGATCAGCTGGCCGTTTGCCGCGTCGACTACCGAATAGCAGCAGACCTTGATTGCCGGTGTCGGCAATGCTGTGGCCTGATTCGGCCAACAGCCCAGCCGAGCCCGTGAACAAAAAGCCGGTGAACTTCGCTATCGCGATTCCGAGGTTGGCGAAAAATGCCGCGATGATTGCTTTGCGGCTGCCGTCTTGCACAGGCGCCACGCTACAGATCAGGCGGCGGGTGTGGTGCGGTCGACGCGCGGTAACTCAATGAACGTGCGACCGGGGGTCAGCTTGATCGGAGCGCCACTGTCGTCGGTGAGCGTGAAAGGCAACAGTCGATCGGCACGCGTCCACGTCCCGTGGATGTAGTTGCCGCCGGTGAAGACGAACACTTCGCCGGTACCGATGCTTTGTGCCTCGGGGCTGCCAGCGTTGCGGTACTGCATCACCAGCACGACGACGTTGTTGGTCGTCACAACGCTGTTGGTGCCAGCGTCCATCATGACCTTGCCTTCTTGCGTGCGCTCGTACAACCCGGTCCCTGCGTTCCACGCCCAGCCGACGGAGTAGTTGTCCATTTCGAGCTGCACACCAGCATTCGGGCCGCCCATGACGGCTTCACCAGCATCCCGGTACAAGAACTGCTGCACCGGCGGTAGCGACTCGGGTGGGGCCAACGCCCAGATGTCGGCGGTCTTGGTGTACAGGTTGTGCGGCGCAGAATGCACGTTGCTGCGGAAGTACACGGGCGCGAAGTTCGGTCCCATGTTCACCAGATCGCTGCTGGCGACGGCGTTGGTGACGGCCGCGTTGCCACCACTCCACACGAACAGCGGTGCATTGAGTGATCCGAATAGATTGATGTCTTGAATGCGGCCGCTTCGACACGGTCCCACGGGGTCGCTGTCGGTGCTCTGGAACACCATCGCGAAACGAGTGATTCCGTCGTTCACGATTTCTTCGTATACAAGGTCGGCACTGTTGAAGCCGGTTTGGGGGATCGCGCCCGGTGCATTGTCGATTTTCGCAACGAGTGCGGGGCGTAGTGCTGTGGCGCTGCCGTTGACCGGCAGACCGGTGAGCGGGAACACAACTTCCGGGATCGTTGTCGTGGTCTCTGCGATCGTCGCCGGCGGCACTGTCGAAGCTGGAGCCACGGTGGGCGGAATCGTTGAGATCCTGATGGTCGGAACCGGCGTCTCGGTGGTCGAACCCTTGCTATCGGAACACGCCACCATGACGGCAAGTAGGGGCAGCAAGGAGAGAATTCGTGAAAGACGCATCCAACGATTCTGCCAGGTGTGTGGTCGAAAGTGACGCCAGCGTCGTTGTGCCGAGGCGCCGTGCTTCAGGGTCTGAAACCGCAGCAGTCGTACCGAACTTCCACTTCAGCCGGGTGCTGGCTACGACGGCCCGCTGACGACGTATGGCTGTTTCGTCTTCAACCTCTGACTCCTGACCTGAACTTGCGGCCGGTATCGTGGTTCTGGTGAGTCCGCTTACATCACCCTTGTCGCCGATCGCGACGGTCACGTCCGCCCCGATCATCACGATTACTCCGGCCG
>Ga0105048_10002153_pt1 | contig 31821 bp, 30 predicted proteins | sample MAT05_FD_78382 | JGI IMG/M metagenome (GOLD analysis project Ga0105048, IMG submission 78382) | Freshwater microbial communities from Lake Fryxell liftoff mats and glacier meltwater in Antarctica - MAT-05 | ecosystem: Environmental > Aquatic > Freshwater > Ice > Liftoff microbial mat | place... | reverse complement strand
CTCCGCTCGTGTCGCCATGCTCACAATCCTCATCGTACTGCTCCGCGACCGAGATGCCTCGGGAGCATTTTAGATGAGGCAACACCTCAAACTTCAGGAGCAGTTCTAGTGAGGCAATGCGGCCGCCAATGTCCTTGGCGTCGCCCCAGCGGCCGGCGGGAATGCGCGCGAGGATATCGTGGCTGCGTTGTGGGTCGGCGCGGAGGGCCTCGGTGTTGTTGGTCTCGATATAGCCAGGGGCGATGGCGTTGACGTTGACGCCCTTGGCGGCCCACTCGTTGGCGAGCGCCTTGGTGATACCGGCGAGGCCGCTCTTGGCGGCGGCATAGCTGGGTACGCGGATGCCGCCCTGGAAGGACAAGAGAGAGGCGATCTGGACGATCTTTCCTTTTTGGTTTTGCGCGAAGCAGTGCTTTCCGAAGGCCTGTGACAGGAAGAAGATCGACTTGAGGTTGGTGTCGATCACGGCGTCCCAGTCTTCTTCCGTGAAGTCGACGGCGTCTGCGCGGCGGATGATGCCGGCGTTGTTGACGAGGATGTCGGCGCGGCCGAGGGCGGCGACAGTTTCGCTGACGATGCGGGTGACGGGCTCAATGGAAGAGAGATCAGCGGAGATCGAGACAAAGCGGCGGCCGGTGGCCTTTACCTTGTCGCCGGTTTCAGTTGGCGCCGTGCGGCCGACGGCGGCGATATCGGCGCCGGCTTCGGCGAGCGAGAGGGCGATCGCCTGTCCGATGCCGGTGTTGGCGCCGGTGACGATGGCGACTTTGCCGGAGAGGGAGAACGGCGAGGTCATTTGAGCTGGCAGATGTCGAGCTGGTTCATGTCGGTGTAGTCGAGGTTTTCTCCGCCCATCGCCCAGATGAAGGTGTAGGCGCTGGTGCCTGCGCCCATGTGGATCGACCAGGGTGGGGACATGACAGCTTCCTCGTTCGCCATCACGATGGAGCGGCTGTCTTCGGGCTCGCCCATGAAGTGGAAGACGCGGTCGTTGGGTCCGAGGCCGAAATAGAGATACACTTCGGAGCGGCGATCATGCAGGTGCGGCGGCATGGTGTTCCAGACGCTGCCCTGTTTCAGGACCGTCATGCCGAGCAGGAGCTGGCACGACTTGACCTTCGCGGGCACGACGAACTGATAGATCGTGCGCTCGTTCGATGTTTCGGGCGCGCCGCGTTCCAGGGGCACTGCAGTCCCGATGGAGATCTTCGCCACTCCGTAGCGCGCGTGAGCGGGCGTCGAGACGAGATAGAAGCGGGCGGGCGTCGATGCGTCCTTCGATTTGAAGATGACTTTCTCTGAGCCCATCGGAATGTAGAGGCCGTCGCGCTGGGCGAGATCGTAAGAGACGCCATCGACTTCGATCACGCCGGGGCCATCGCCGATATTGATCGCGCCGACTTCGCGGCGCTCGAGGAAGGGCTTGCCCTTCGCGGAGGCTGGTTCGGTCTGCGCGGGGAGTTCGATCGCCTGCGAGATGGGCGCTGCGCCGCCGATGACCATGCGTTCGTTGTGATTGTAGTTGAGCGTCACCTTCTCCGGCTGGAACAGGCCAATCATCAAATAGCGGCTGCGCAGATCATCATTGCTGGCGCCGTCCATCATGTCCGGATGCGTGGCCTGATAGGTCTTCTCGAACATCTGTGGCTCCTCCCTGGAGCGTCTGATTTATCGCGCGTGCCGCGCGCTTGGAAACCGGTGTCATAAGCCCGCGAACGGGTCGTCTGGTCAAGTCCTGTCAGGCTTTTGCGATCACGCTTTTACGGGGCCCGTGGAAGAGCGAACCACGAGGCGCGGGTGAACCTCGCTTTCGAGGTCTTCCTCGTGCGGCTCCTTGGTGAGGCGGTCGCCGAGCAGCCGCACCGACGCCATGCGGCCGGAGGCGCGAATGGGCAGCAGCACGGTGGTGAGTGCTGGCCACATGCGCGAGGCGAGGGGGCTGTCGTCGAAGCCGACGACGGATACGTCCCTGCCGATCTCGAGCCCGGTTTCGCGCACGGCCTGGCAGACGCCGGCGGCCATCTCGTCATTACCCGCGAAGACGGCGGTTGGTCGCTGCGGCAGCGCCATCAGGCGGCGGCCAGCCTCGATGCCCGACTGGAAGGTGTAGGCGCCGCGCAGGTCGAGCTTGTTGTCGAGGGCGAGGCCGGCAGTTTTCAGGCCTTCGATGAAGCCGGAGCGGCGCTCATGCGAAGAGCGGAAGCTGTCGGGGCCCGAGACGTGGGCGATTATCTTGTGGCCGAGCCCGGCGAGATGTTCGGCGGCTTGGCGCGCGCCTTCGCTGTCGTTGGTGACGATGGAGTGTTCGGGCTCATCCAGCAGTACCGAGGCGATGCGAATGTAGGGTGTGTCGTGCTCGCGCAGGACGGCGACGAGATCTTCGTCTTCGGAGACGGACGAGGGAAGGATGACGCCTGCGAGTTTCTGGCGGTCGATGAAGCCGCGCACGCCGTTGAGGAAATCCTTGTCGCGGCGGTTGCAGGGATGGATCACGAGTTCGAGTCCGGAACCGCGGATGATGTCGAGGATGCCCTGCTGCGTGTCGATGACGTGCTGCGGGTTCGGGTTGTCGTAGATGAGGCCCACCAGATAGGAGCGCCGCGAGGCGAGACCGCGCGCGACGGGGTCAGGCGCGTAGCCCAATTCCTTGATCACGGCGTCGATGCGCTCGCGCGTGTCCTTGTTGACGAAGGGGCTCTGGTTGATGACGCGCGAGACTGTCTTCTTCGAGACATTCGCGAGGCGCGCCACATCGTTGATGGTTGGGCGGCGGCGCGGTTCATTGCCTGTCGCTGAAGGTCGTGGCGTGGGGCCCGGCGTCATTGTCTTCTTCATGTCCACTGCTTTGCGCGTGAGCCGAACAGGCCGTCAAGCAGGACATGGCCGGCGCGCGCCGCATCAGATTCTGCTCGTCACCTAACAGGCATTGACACCGGTAGCAATAAGGCAAAGCGTGTTCCCCAAAGCACGGAGTAAGACACATGGCGCGAATGACCCGGCGTATTGTCCTTGCGTCGTTGCCGGCGATGGGGATGGCCGTCGGGTGTTCGACAACCGCTGTGTCGCCGCTGTCACGACGCGAGGAGGAGATTTCTCCGGCTGGGCTCGACTGGGCGCATCTGAAGTGGCGGCGAGGGATCGAGAACCAGCGCATCGCGGATAATGGCGATGGGACATTCCTCAATCCCATCCTGTCGGGCGATCATCCCGACCCGACCATCCTGCGCGATGGCGATCGATGGTTGATGACGTTCTCGTCGTTCGAATCCTATCCGGGCCTGGTGATCTGGGAGAGTCGGGACCTGGTGAACTGGACGCCGCTGGTTGCGGCGCTGAAGACCAATATCGGATCGGTGTGGGCGCCTGAACTGTCGAAGCATGACGGGCGCTATTTCCTGTTCATCCCGGCGCGGTTTCCGGACAAGCGCTCGATCTATGTGATCCATGCGGACACGCCTGAGGGGCCGTGGAGCGAGGCCATCGATCTCAATCTGCCGCGCCATATCGATCCGGGCCATGCCGTGGGCGAGGATGGATCGCGGTGGCTTTTCCTGTCGGGCGGGGATCGCATCCGGCTGAGTGCGGATGGGCTGTCGACCGTGGGCGAGGTCGAGCATGTCTATGATCCGTGGCGCTATCCCGAGGAATGGGTGGTGGAGGGCTTCGCGCCTGAAGGCCCGAAAATCCTGCGCAGGGGAGAGTGGTTCTACCTGATCACTGCGGTTGGCGGTACGGCTGGGCCGCCGACGGGACATATGGTGATCGTCGCGCGGTCACGCTCGATCAACGGACCGTGGGAGCATGATCCGGAAAACCCAATCGTGCGCACATGGTCGTCGCGCGAGAAGTGGTGGTCGCGGGGGCATGCGACGCTGTTTGAAGGGCTGGGCGGCGGCTGGTGGATGGTCTATCACGGCTATGAAAACGGCTTCTGGACGCTTGGGCGGCAATGCCTGCTCGATCCGGTGGAATGGACGAAGGATGGCTGGTTCAGGCCTACGGGCGGGGATCTGTCGAAGCCTTTGCGCAAGCCTGTGAACATTTCTGGCGCCGCGCATGGCATGGCGTTGTCGGATGATTTTTCGACAGATCGCATGGGCACGTTATGGGCGTTTCATGCGCCGGGGCTGAACGAGAGCACGCGTGTGTCGCGTGATGGGGATGGGCTGGTGCTGAAGGGTTCGGGCGCGACTCCGACGGATAGCCGGCCGCTGACTTTCATCAATGGCGATCTCGCCTACGAGGTCGAAGCCGACATTGAGCTTGAAGGTGATGCAGAGGCGGGTGTGCTGCTGTTCTACTCGCCGAAGCTTTATTGCGGGCTTGGGTTCGGCGAGCGCGGTCTTGTGATGCATCGCGTGGGCACACAGCGGCGTGGCGCTGCGCCTGCGGACTTCGGACGGCGCATGCAGATCAAGGTGCAGAACGACCGGCATATCGTGACGTGCTGGACGCGCACGCCTGGCGAGGCGTGGACGCAGTATGGCGTGCGGTTCGAGACGTCAGGCTACAACCACAACACGGCGTGGGACTTCCTGAGTTTGCGGCCGGCGGTTTATTGTGCAGGCAACGGGGCGGCGCGGGTGCGGCGTGTGGGGTATCGGGCGCCCTAGGATGCTGAACGTCCATTCCGTGCATGTACGGGGTTGCCGTATGTACGGGTATGCCGTATATAGCAGGCGTGAAGGACGTTGTCGAACTCGCAAGCTACCTTGCGGCCGCCGATGATGCGGGGCTGGACGAGGCGGCGTTGGAGGCGATCGTGGACACCCTCGCATCGCAGCCCGATATCGGCGACCTGATTGCAGGCTCAGGCGGCGCACGGAAGTTTCGCTGGGCGCGAAGGAACGAGGGCAAGAGCGGCGGTTACCGGATCATCACCTACTATCCCGGCGCCGAACGCGTTTGCCTGATCGATGTGTTTGCGAAGAACGCCAAGGCCAACCTCGACAAGGCCGAACTGAACGCGCTGAAGAAGCTTACCGCGACATTGGAGCGATAGATGAAAGCCAAGGCAAGAACTTCCAGGCCCAGCAGGTTTGCCGCCGCAATGGCGGAGGCTGAAGCGATGAAGCGCGGCGAAAAGACGGGAGCGCGTGTGACGACGTCCGGCAAGATCGTGAAGCGACTGCGCGAGCGACTTGAGTTGTCGCAAACGGATTTCGCCAAGCGTTTTGGCGTTCCTGTCGGGACTGTGCGTGATTGGGAGCAGGATCGCCGCAAGCCTGAGGGCGCAGCCCTGAGCCTTCTGCGCGTGATCGCCTATGCGCCGGACGTGGTTCAGCAAGCGCTCGAGGCGACCTGAAGTGCGCGGCTACTCGCCAGCCGTCTCGAGATACGGCTCGACCTTGCCCTTGAGCATCAGCGTGATCGGCTGGCCCTTGCGGTCCAGCGTGGCGCCGGCGACGACGCGGACCCAGCCTTCGCTGACGCAGTATTCCCAGACGTTGGTTTTTTCAGTGCCATTAAAGCGGATGCCGATGCCGCGCTCGAGAAGCTCCTTGTTGTGGAAGGGGCTCTTCGGGTCCTGGCTCAGGCGGTCGGGAAGCGTGTCGGTCATGGCCATGCCGTTCTTGGATATGGGCTCGTCTGTATGGACTGGCGGTCTGTGCCCCAGCTTGAGGGGCGCGTCTATACCGGCTCGCGGCCCCAGGCGATGAACGGCCCGTTGCGGAAGCCTTCCGCGCCCTTGCCATAGACGAAGGGTGAGCCGTCGGGGTTGATCATGGTTCCGCCTGCCGCGGCCAGCACGGCGTGGCCGGCTGCGGTGTCCCACTCCATCGTCGGGCCCCAGCGCGGGTAGACGTCGGCCTTGCCGGCGGCCACCCAGCAGAATTTCAGCGATGAGCCGATGGCGGTCTGCCCCGCGATTTTTCGCTCGCCGAGGAATGCCTTCGTGCGCTCGTCGAGGTGTGAGGCGGATGTGATGGCGGTGAGGCCTTCGGTCGGGTAGGCGCGCGTGACCAGTTTGCGTCCGGTGGTGACCGTCTCGCCGGGCAGGAAACCTTCGAACACCTCGGCGGTCGCCCCGCCGAGATACATCTCGCGGCGGGCGGGGGCGAACACGGCGCCGGCGACGGGCTTGCCGCTGCAGATGAGCGCGATGTTAACCGTGAAGTCGCCCTTGCGCTGGATGAACTCCTTCGTGCCGTCGACCGGATCGACCAGGATGAAGGCGTCCCATATCCGGTCGCCGACCCCTTCGCGCGCCGCACGCTCCTCAGCCAGAACGGGAATCCCGGGAAGCTCCTGTTCGAGGCGCGCGAGGATGACCTCTTCGGCCCGCTCGTCCGCGTCCGAAACGGGGCTGTAGTCGGCCTTGGTGCGGGTCTCGAAGTTGCTCTCGTAGACCTCCATCACGCGAATCCCGGCATCGGACGCGATCTGCGCGAACAGCCTGGCCAGACTGTCGCGCTCGGCGGGGGTGGGCGTGGGAAGTGTGAAGGTCATCGCGCTTTTACCATGAAACTGCCGGAGCCATCGCGGTAGAGGCCGCGACTGTCAACCTTCGGCCGTGCTAGGGCTTGCAGCACATCGCTTGCATGGCGATTGTCCGGAACAGGCGGTCCCATGACGCTCAAACGCATCCTGATTGCTGGCGGCGCCGGCTACATCGGCTCCCACGCGGCCAAGGCCCTGCGCCTGGCTGGACGTGAACCCATCGTGTTTGACGACCTGTCGTGTGGCCATGAACACGCCGCTCGCTGGGGTCCGCTGGTCAAGGGCGACGTGCGCAACGCAGACGCTCTGCGCGCCGCCATCCGCGAATACAAGCCCGACGCCGTGATGCAGTTTGCAGCGCGGATCGAGGTTGGCGAGGGGGAGACGAACCCGGCGCATTTCTACGACAACAACGTCGCCGGCACGCTTAACCTCGTGCGCACGATGATGGAAGAGGGCGTGAAGAATCTCGTCTTCTCGTCCACCTGCGCAATCTATGGCGATCCGGAGCGCCTGCCGCTGACCGAGGATCTGCCGAAGCGTCCGGTCTCGACTTATGGCCGCACCAAGCTGATGACCGAGCAGATGCTGGAAGACATCAGCCGCGCGCATGGGCTGAACTTTGCGGCGCTGCGCTATTTCAATGCGGCGGGCGCCGACCCCGATGGCGAGATCGGCGAGGAGCATGATCCGGAAACGCACCTGATCCCGAACGCACTGAAAGCGGCGGTGGGTCTTGGCGGGCCGATGAAACTGTTCGGCACGGATTATCCGACGCCCGACGGCACGTGCATCCGCGATTTCGTGCACGTGACGGACCTTGCCGAGGCGCATATCCTCGCGGCCGACAAGATCGCCGCTGGCCATTCGAAGCTCCAGCTCAATCTCGGCTCGGGTAATGCTTGCACCGTGCTGGAAGTGCTGAAGGCGGCCGAGCGCGCGACGGGACGGAGCGTTCCGGTAACGATTGCGCCGCGCCGGGCGGGCGACGCCGTGGCGCTTTATGCCGACACGACCAAAGTGCGCGCAGAACTTGGCTGGGTCCCCCGCCTGTCGGATATCGACACGATCGTTTCGACGGCGTGGGCCTTCCACCGCCGGAAGTGGAATATGCCTGTGCAGGCTCCAGAGTAGGGCCGGACCAACGGGCTGTTCATCTGACGGTCATCTGTTCCGGGCCATTTTCCTCAACCATGCCGCGCACCCTGCTGGACAGTCTGATGCGATCTGCCGCCGTGGCTGCTGTCGGCTTTGCGGCTGCGTGTTCAAGCTCGCGGCCCGCGCCGATCAGCTTTGCCGGCGCATCGCCACTCGTCCCGCGCGCATCCATTTCTTCACTGCCGCCGCGCGCACTTTCGCCCGCGCCTGCCGATACATCGCTGCCTTACGACCCCGCCTTTCCACCGGCGATCCTGGAAGGTGCGCCCATTTCGGAATGCGTGCCGTTCGCGCGCAACCAGTCTGGCGTGCAGATCTGGGGCGACGCTGTCACGTGGTGGGGGCAAGCCGACGGTCACTATGTGCGCTCGGCGCATCCGGCTGAAGGTTCGGTGCTGGTCACCAAAGGCTACAACGACCCGACGCGCGGGCATGTCTCTGTCGTGTCCGCCATCGTGTCGGACAGGCTGATCCGCGTCGATCACGCCAACTGGCTGGGCGGCGGCGAGACCAGTCTCAACGTGCCGGTGCTCGATGTGTCGCCGAACAATGACTGGTCGGAAGTGCGCGTGTGGCACGTGCCCGGCGCGCACTGGGGCGGGCGGGTCTACAACGCACACGGCTTCATCCATCCGTTCCGGCTCAATGGCACGGCAGGCGTGATCAGCGAGTGACGCGGCTCCACAATTCGCTGCGCTGCGCTTTCCATTCATCCGCCGTCTGGCCCCAGAGATCGACCGGGTCATTCTGGTAGGGCGGGGGCATTTGCCCGGGTTCGCGATTGACGGAGCCGAGGCGCGCGGCGAGTTTCTGAGAGTTCACATTGTCGGGGTGGATGGAGTGGATGATGTCAGTCCAGCCGAGCACGTCGACTGCAAAATCCATCGAGGCGAGCGCGCCTTCGTAGGCGTAGCCCTTGCCCCAGACATCGCGGATCACGCCCCAGCCGACCTCGTTGCCGGGCCAGCCATATGGCGACCATGGGCCGAGACGTCCGACCCAGCGGCCGGTGGATTTCTCGAAGACGGAGAACATCGCGAAGCCTTCTGCGTGCCAGGCCCCGATGATGCTGCACATGCCTCGCCAGACGACGGAAGGCGGCTGTGTCTTGCCGATGTAGCGGGCTGATTCCTCATCCGCCATGTAGGCGCACCACGGCTCGAACTCGGCGAGCGTCGGAACTTTGAGGATCAGGCGCGGCGTCTCGATGACGGTGCCGAGACGGGAGATTGCGGGCATTGTTCCATCCTGCACGATGTGGCGCGGCGCACAGTCTAGAGGACCGCGCGCCGCGCGCAAATGGCGAAGGAAGCTGGGGTCTACTGGGCCGGTCCAGCCGGCGTGTCTGACTTCGGGACTTCCTTCTGGAAGTTCAACGTCACCTTCCAGCCGGGAAACTGGCCCCGGCCGCTTCCCTCTGACCACTCCTTCCGCAGTTCGATCGGGTAGACGTAGAAATCGCTTGTTTCGGCGCGCGCGGTGTCGGCTGCGGTTTCGTAGATCAGCGCGGCATTGGTCTCAACGCCGTTGTTATTACCGTCGCGCGCCGTCCATCCGGCGGGCAGGCATTTGTCGAGTTCGGCTTTCGCTGCGTCGTACGCTGCCTGCGCCTTCACGCCATTCTCTTCGCGGTCGAAACTACCCGAGGAGAAGAGTTGGCAGTTCGCAACGTACATCATACCGGAATTGTCTCCGAAACCTTCCATGCCGCCCATGCTGCAGCTTGCGCCTGCCGGGGCCACGTCGGTGGTGAAGTGATCGTCGAGCGGTTCGCCGCCCTGGATCACATTTCCGCTGCGCAGCGACGCGAAGGGCTCGGGCTCATTCAGCGCCGCTGCGAGATCCGCGATGTCTTTGCAGCCGTCGCGAGCGGCTGGCGTTGCAACCGCCGCCTGCTCGGCGACCGTTTCAGTGGGGGCGGTTGGCGTTTCGCCGCCACACCCAGCCAGTGCCAAAACGCCTGCAGCCGCGAGAAGTCCCCGCATTTTCATGTCTCCCGGTTGTCCTTTTGATGGGGGATTGAACGCGCAATTCACCCGATGTGACAACCCTCGCGGCGAGGTTAGCCGCGCGTCAGTATTCCGGCCAACGAGCGGGCGAGACCTTCTGGCCAAGGCGTCCAGGAGAGGCCGAGCCGTTGCGTGGCGAGTGCGCCGCAGAGGCGTGCATTGAGAGGGCGATGCGCGGGTGCGTTGAAGGTTGCTGTGGGGACGGGGTGAATTTCTGCGAAGGGGCCGCCCTGGCGCTTTGACTCCTGCATGATGTCGCGCGCCATGCTGGCGCGATCGGTGGTCCACGGCGCAGCGATGTGGAGCAGGGGCGGAAGATCGCCGGCGCGGCCGTGCAGTTCACGCGCAAGGCTCACCAGCGCGCGGGCGATGTCTGGCGCGTATGTTGGTGGGCCGAACTGGTCGGAGACGACCTGCAGCTCGGGCCGCGCGCGCGCGAAGCCGACGAGCTTTGAAACGAAATTATCCGCGAACTCGGAATAGACCCAGCAGACGCGCGTCGTGATCGCGGCGGGGTATGTCGCAGCGACGGCCTGTTCGCCCGCTAGCTTGGAGCGGCCATAGGCGGAGAGGGGATTAGGCGCGTCAGCTTCCGTATAGGGGGTCGGGCTTGTCCCGTCGAACACGCAGTCGGTCGACATGTGGATGAAGGGCAGGCCGAGCGCCCTGCAGATCTGTGCGAGCACGCGAGGGCCGTCGGCGTTGATGCGCATCGCCTCGTCAGGCTCGGACTCTGCGCGATCGACGAAGTTGTAGGCGCCTGCGTTGATCACCACGTCGGGCCTTGCTGTGTCGATGAAGCGCTCGAGGCTTTGCGCGTCGCGCAGGTCGGCTTCGGCGCTGCCCGCCTGGGTCAGCGTTATCGTCGCATCGCCCGCCGTGACAGCAGCGATGGCCCGCGCCGTCTGGCCGTTGCGTCCGATGGTTGCAATGCGAAGAGCCATGCGTCCCTTTCGCATGGCGGAGACTGCGGGCCAAGGCATCCCGGCAATCGACAGCGCCGCCGAACCTGCCTAGATGACTGCCCCAGATTTGAAGGAAACGGCATGAAACACGCTTCTGTCATCGTCGCCGCGATTGCGCTGGCCGCCGGCGGCTGTGGATCGCCGCTTGGCCCCAAGAGCGAAGGACAATCGATCATGCCAAACGCCGCCGACGCCTCGGTCTGGGAGAAGCGCGTTCCGTGGAACTCTGCCGCGCCCGATGTGATCAAGACGGGATCAGGCATGGAATACATCGTGCTCGCGAGCGGCCCCGCTGACGGCGAGACGCCGAGCGCACGCTCGCAGGCGACCATCCATTACGAAGGCCACCTCAACGCCAACAACGCCAAGTTCGATTCCTCGTTCGACCGCAACGAGACGGCCACTTTCCCGGTGGGCGGCGTAGTGCCCGGTTTCTCCGAGGCGCTGCAGCTGATGAAGCCGGGCGATAGCTGGCTGGTCTACATTCCTTCCGCGCTTGGCTATGGCGCGCGGGGAGCGGGCGGCGACGTGCCGCCGAATTCGGACCTCGTGTTCGAGATCGAGATGAAGTCCTTCTCCAGCCCGCCAGACATCAGCCGCGATGTGTGGGCGAAGTTCACGCCGTGGAATTCGGCGGCGCCCGAAGTGAAGAAGACCGCGAGCGGGCTTGAGTATGTCGTGATCGACAGCGGCCCGGCGGATGGCGTGGTGACGCGCAAGGATCAGGATGCCGAGGTATTCTATGAGGGCCGCCTGGCCTCTGGCGGCGAAGCTTTCGATTCGGCGTTCGAGCGGGGCGGCACGGAAGTGTTCCCGGTTGCTGCTGTGGTGCCGGGTTTTTCCGAAGCGCTGCAGCTGATGAAGCCGGGCGACCGCTGGCTGGTGCACATTCCGTCGGAACTAGGCTATGGCGCGCGCGGCACGCCGGGCGGTCCTATTCCGCCGAATACGGATCTCACTTTCGAGATCCTGATGGTGGAGGCTTACTAAGCCACCTGCAGCTAACCCCCGAAAGCAAAACGCCTCCCCGGTTGGGGAGGCGTTTGTGTTTGTATGCGTGCGCTACGAGCCTACGCCAGCGACGGCTCGAGCTTCTTGCAGGCGTCGAGAAGGCCCTGCACGGCGGCGACGGATTTCGAGAACATTTCCTTCTCGGCGCCGTTGAGGTCGAACTCGACGATGCGCTCGACGCCGCCGGCGCCGATCACGCAGGGGACGCCGACATAGAGGTCGGAGACGCCGTACTGGCCGGTGAGATTGGCGGCGACGGGCAGCACGCGCTTCTTGTCTTTCAGGTACGACTTGGCCATCGCGACAGCCGATTCAGCGGGCGCATAGAAGGCAGAGCCGGTTTCCAGCAGGGCGACGATCTCGCCGCCGCCGCCGCGCGTGCGCTTGACCATGCCGTCGAGTTCTTCCTGCGTGAACATGCCCGATTTCACGCACTCCGGCAGCGGTACGCCGCCGATGGTCGAGTGGCGCACCATCGGCACCATGTCGTCGCCGTGTCCGCCGAGCGTCCAGGCTTTCACGTCCTCGATCGAGATGCCGGTTTTTTCCGAGAGGAAGAAGGCGAAGCGCGCGGAGTCGAGCACGCCGGCCATGCCGACAACGTGCGAGGCCGGGAGGCCGGAGAATTTTTGCAGCGCCCACACCATGGCGTCGAGCGGGTTGGTGATGCAGATCACGAAGGCGTTCGGCGCGTGTTGCTTGACTGCGGCGCCGACGGATTTCATCACGCCGAGGTTGATGCCGATGAGATCGTCGCGGCTCATGCCCGGTTTGCGGGGCACGCCGGCGGTGACGATGATCACTTCCGATCCGGCGATGACCGAGTACTCGTCGAGCGAGCCGCCGGTCATCTTCGCGTCCTTGCCGTAGACGGCGGCGGCTTCGGCGATGTCGAGGCCTTTGCCCTTGGCTATGCCGCCTTTCATGTCGACGAGGACGACGTCGCCCAGTTCTTCACGTGAGCAGATGTAGGCGAGCGTGCCGCCGATCATGCCGGCGCCGATAAGGGCGATCTTCTTGCGGGCCATGGATGTGTCTCCTGATGAGCTAGCGGCAGGCGCAGGTTGCGGAACGGGTGCAGGGGCAGGCGGCGGCGTGGCGGCGGGGGTGGATGGCGAGGCAGGCGGCGCCGCCTTGTCCTTCCTGCCCTTGAACCAGCCGAACATGTCTGCCCCGGAATTCGATCGCGGGGACGGTTAGCGCAACGGGAGCAGGGGGGCAATGCGGCGCAAAATGCAGGCTTTGGACGCCCGATGGCGTGTTCGACCGCCAAGCCCCTGACCGGCGGGCTAGTCTTCGATTTCGTAGAGGCCGACCCCGACCACGCAGAGGTCGGCGTCGCATGCCATCATGTCGACCTGTATCCGCATGCTGTCGCCCGATTGTCCGGGGCCGATCATCAGGAACGGCAGGTCGTCATCTTCCTCGTCGAAGTCGACGATATCGTCGTCGAAATCGAAGGCGAACATGTCGATGTCCGTGCAATCATCGTCGCAGGCTGCGTAGACGAAATAGGACTTCTCAGGGTCGAGATCGAAGCCGAACTCGGCGCTATCGCCTTCGCCAATCTCGTCCAGCCGGATCTGGCCCACACGCGTCTGGCCATCGTCAGCAAGCGATTCGACCAGTTCGGTGACGTACGCGTTGATCGTCTGTTCCTGCGCCATTGCCACGCCCGCGGCTGCGAGCGCCAGCGCGCCGGCCAGAGCCAGTCCCCGAATTTTCATGTTCCGCCTCTTAGCGAAGTGGCGGGAACCTGCGTCTGCCCCGCAGGCGGTGTCAACGCAGCCGAGCAGGCGCACCGACCAGAAGTCGGAACAAGCAGACATTAACGTTCACGCCAACGTTATGTGCCGTGAAGTTAGTTCGTGCACTACCAATACTAAATATGTCCCTAAGACGCTGGGGAATCCTCCCACCCCGCGCCGGAGATGACCTCCTGCGCTGGAGCGGCGTGTCAGCCTGCCTTGCGATCCTTATCGCCGCGACCGGCGTTGCGCCGGTTACGGCGGAAGATAATCCGAGCGGGGCCGCTTGGGACATCCAGGCGAAGCCTGAGCCCGCCGCCGAAAATCGCGACCTGACGCTGGAAGCCGGCATGGATTCTCTGCCGGGCATGTCGTGGGCGAAAGTCTATGTGCCCAAGAGCTATGACCCCGCGCGCCCTGCGCCGATGGCGTTGCTGCTGCACGGCTCAGGCGATCGCGGGCACACCATGATCCGCGCCTTCCGCGACCTGGCGGAGGCGCATGGCGTAATTCTGCTGGCGCCGGATGCGCTCGATTATAGCTGGGACATCATGGTGGCGGGCGCGCGCCTGCGCGGTGTGAAGCGCGTGCCGGACTGGGGCCCCGATGTGGACCGCATCGACAGCGCGCTGGAGGAAGCATTCGCAAATTTTGCGGTCGACCCTGATCGGATTTCGTTGATCGGATTTTCCGACGGCGCGGGATACGGCCTGTCGCTGGGCGCCAACAATGCGGACCTGTTCGAGACCGTGATTGCGTTCGCGCCGGGATTGCTGATGCGCGTGAATGGCGAGAGCAGGGGCCGCGTGATGCTGGTGCATGGCGAGCGTGACGAGGTGCTGCCGGCCAAGCCGACAAAGGATATCTTCGCGCCGGCGCTGAAGCAGCTGGGGTTCAACGTCGAGCTGCGCCTGTTCGATGGTGGGCATGTGATGCCTGCGAATCTGCGCGAGGAAGCGTTCGACTGGTGGCTGGACGGAGCGGACGCTCCGATGGCTGGCGGCTCAAATGGCACGGCCCGCTAGCCGTTATTCGGCGGCCTGTTCGCGTTCGGCGCCGAGATAATCGGCAGAGCGCATTTCGTGCAGGCGGCTGGCGGTGCGCTGGAATTCAAATGCCCCATCGCCCGCTGCGTAGAGATCGTCAGGTTGTGCGTCGGCGGACATCACCAGCTTTGTGCGGCATTCGTAGAGCGCATCGATAAGCGTGACGAAGCGCGCGGCCCATGTTCGCTCATCCTTGCCCATCTGGGGAACGCCATCGATCAACACGGTCGAATAATGCCGCGCGATGGTGAGATAGTCAGCAGCGCCCAGCGGCTGCTTGCAGAGCTGGTCGAACGTGAAACGCGCAACACCTGCGGCCTGGCGCGGCACGTCGACCTTGCGGCCCTGGACCTCGAGCGTTTCCGACGTGGGCGCTGCCCCTGCAGTGAGGCGGTCGAAGGCCTGGTCCATCGCACGATCTGCTTCGGGTCCGAGCGGGGTGTAGAATACCGGCGCGGCGGTCAGGCGCTCGAGACGATAATCGCGCGCTGACTTCAACTCCACCACGTCGAGCTCTTCTTCCAGCCGCTTGATGAAGGGCAGAAAGAGCTGGCGGTTGATGCCGTCCTTGTAGAGGTCAGATGGCTTGCGGTTGGAGGTCGCCACGATAGTGACGCCGCGATTGAACAGCTGTTCGAACAGCCTGCCGAGGATCATGGCGTCGGCGATCTGAGTGACGTGGAACTCGTCGAAGCAAAGCAGGGTGGCTGAGTTTGCAATGTGCCTGGCGGCTGGAGAGATCGGATCGTCGCCCGCTTCACGCACATAAGCGGGATGGTGCTTGCGCTCGGCGTGGGACAGCTTGCGCCATTCAAAGATGAAGGCGTGGATTTCCAGCATGAAGTCGTGGAAATGGACGCGGCGCTTGTCCTTCACCGCAACCGCCTCGAAGAACAGGTCCATCAGCATCGACTTGCCGCGACCGACTGCTCCCCAGATGTAGAGGCCACGCGGGCTCTTGCCGCCGCCGAACCAGCCGCGCGAGGCGGCGAGTTGCTGCGCCAGTGAATCGAGGCGCTGGATCGCGGCCGCCTGCGCCGGATCAGGCGACAGGCGCGCGGCGGCCAGTCGCGCTTCGTAGAGCTGTTTCACGCGGGTCATGCAGGTTCGCGATAGCCCGCTTTGCGGCTGAGGCAAAAGCGGTTTCGCGTCGCGGCGATCTACCAGCCCTTCTTTGCCTCGGCCGCGTCCTTTTCCGGATCGCATGCCAAGCCGCAGCGCTGGTAGTAGAGGGCCCGGAGGTCAGGCATGGGGTCGGTGATCTTGTAGGGGGGAAGGCCCTGGCTGGTGGCCTCGTGCGCGAGGATTTTCCATTCGCCACTGGGCTGCTTCTCGAAGACGAACATGGCGCTGGCGCCGCGTTCATAGGTGCTCTGGGGGCGCGAGGCGTAGAAGTAGCCCCGCTCCCAGATTTCCGCCTTGGCGAGTGTGCCTGCGATGACCAGTTCGTCGATGTCGTAGGCGAACACCAACGCCTGCGCCGCCAGTTCATGGTTGATCCAGGGGCCGCGGATCACGGCTGAGCCGCTGTTAAGGTCGGCTGGCACGGCGTAGCCGGGTCCGCCGTCGATGGAGCCGGGCGCAAACAGGGCGTACGGCCGGTCGGCAGGTTGCTGGCTGACGCGCTTGTACCATTCCGCGATCACCGCGCGGACGGCGGCTTCATCACCTGTTGGCTGGGCGTGACGCAGTTAAAGTGGAGAGCGCGATGATCCATAACGCGATCAGGTGTTTCATGCTCGCCCCCAATGAAGCGGCGAGCCTGACCACAAAAACCGGCAAAATTTGGGTCGAAAGCCTAGCGCGATGCAGTGCGTGGCTGCGGCAGCGAACCCGGCGAGGGCATCAGGCCGTGGATGAAGTCGCGGAACAGCTCCGGACGGCGAGCGAAATCTGCGAGCGGCAGGTCTTCCTTGCCGACGGCTTGAGGGGAGCAGTCTACCCCTGCGCGGACGAGGCTCTGGACGACGGCGTTGCGTTTTTCGCTGGCCGAGACGACAGCGACGCGAAATTTACCCATGCTGGCGATGCGCGTGACGGTGGCGTCCTCGTCGGTCGAGTCCGGCAGCATGAGATCGATGACGACGAGTTCGAAACGCTCCAGACGCAGCTTGCGCTCGGCGTCGAGCAGGGAGGTGGCAATCACGAGGTCGATGCCGTAGCGCTTGCGGGACGCGGCGGCGGCTGCGGCAGCAAGAAGTTCGCCTGCGCGAGGATGATCCTCGACCCAAAGGACTTTCATCTTCACTTCTCCCAAAGTCGGGATCCCCAACCGGCCCCGAACTCTGACGCACTTGCGATTGAACGTACGTTTCGCAAACGCGAATAACTCTGCAAGCCTGTTGTGCTCCGCTATCTGTTACGAATGGTTAAGAAGTCAAGGCAGACCTTTCAGTACCGTCTCACGGGGGGATCGCATGGCCAACGCGGCCGACAGTCACGAACCAGCAGAAAAGGGTCTGTCCGCCTTCATCGATCCGGAAGTGCGGGACGGGCACATCGTCGACATCATGATCGAGGAGAGGTGCCCAAGTTGGGTAGGGCACTGGTCATGGCCGGTCACCAGGCCCGTCCTGTTCTCGCTGTTGGGCTATCGCAAGGCGCTGCGCTGGGCCGACGAGATCAAGCAGTTGAAATCGGGACAAGAATGCTTCGCCTATCTCGATCGGGTGCTCGACCTCAGCGTAACGACGAGCGGTATGGAGCGCATCCCAAGGACGGGCCGTACCGTCATTGTCGCCAACCATCCCACGGGGCTGGCGGATGGCTCGATCGTGCTGGCGGCGTTGAAGGGGATACGCACCGACATCGAGATCATGGCAAACGCAGACGCGTGCCGGGTCAATCCGCACTTTGCCGAGGTGATCATTCCGGTGGAGTGGGTGCAGGACAAGCGTTCGATGCAGAAGACGCGCGAGACCGTGCGCCGCACCAGCGCGGCTTTTGCAAACGAGCGTGTGCTGCTGATTTTTCCGTCCGGCTCGCTGGCGCAGATGCGCAAGGGGAAGCTGGTGGACGAGCCGTGGCATCAGACGGCGGTGACGCTGGCGCGCAAGAACAAGGCGCCGATCACGCCGCTGCATGTCGGCGGACGCAATTCCTGGCTGTACTACACGTTCTGCGGGATCAACCGCGAGCTGCGCGACATCACGCTGTTCCGCGAGTTGCTGAACAAGCAGGGCGACAGGTTCCAACTGACATTCGGCCCGCAGATTCCGATCGAGCATCTCGAAGGCGATCCGCAGGCGGTGACGGAAAAGCTGCGCGAGTATTGCGACAAGATCCTGCCGAACGATCCGGACAAGCCGTTCGAGCCTGTGCAACGCTGACGGGGCATGCAGGCGGCACCTTTCGCCGCCATGCGAACCGGCGCTAGTGTGCCGGACGCGTAGAGTGTCGGGGACTACCCATCATGAAGAAGTTCCTGCGCTTTTACGGTGCGCCGATCGCCATCGTGCTCGTTGGCCTGATCGTGGCGTTCCTGTTCATGGCGCCGGCTCCCCCCAAGCGCATCACCATTGCGGGCGGCGCAACGGGCGGCGCCTATGCGGCGGCCGCCAACTCGCTGGCTGAAACGCTGCGCGGCGTCGGCATCGAGGTCGATGTCCTGGAGACGGCGGGATCGGTCGACAACCTCGCGCGCATCAAGAAGCGCGAGGCCGATGTCGGCATCGTGCAGACCGGGTTGGCACAGGGGCTGGGGCAGGAGGGCGTCAGCTCGCTGGGCGCGATGTATTACGAGCCGCTCTGGGTCTTTTCCCGCAAGACTGCGCGGATCGACGCGTTGCAGGATCTGGCGGGTCTGAAAGTGGCCATCGGCCCTGAAGGGTCTGGCGTGCGTGTGCTGGCTTCGCTTCTGCTGGATGAGTCCGGTGTAACGGCGCAGGACTTTACGCCTGTGCCTCTGGCGGGGCAGACCGCCGCGACGGCGTTGAAGGCAGGAGAGGTAGATGCCGCCCTGGTGGTGTCGGGTCCGACGACTGCCTGGATCGCGGATTTGCTGCGCGATCCCACGATAACGCTGCTCTCGATGAAGGAAGCGCACGCGATGGCGCGCCGGCATCCTTATCTCGACGAGGTGGTGCTCTATCGCGGCGTCATCGACATGGCGGAAATCCTGCCCAAGGATGATGTGATGCTGATCGCACCGGCGGCGCAGCTTGTGGTGCGTGAAGACCTGCATCCGGCGATCCAGTCGCTGCTGATCGAGGCGGCGCTCAACGATCATGCAGTTGGATCGCTGCTTGCCGATCCAGGGCGTTTCCCGACGCCGCAGCTGTCCGACATTGCGATCTCGGACGAGGCCAGGCGCTATTACGAGAACGGGCCAAGCTTCCTGCGGCGCATTTTCCCTTACAGCGTTGCGAACTTCCTTGAGCGGACATGGGTGCTCGCCATCCCGTTAATCACGCTGCTGATCCCGCTGGTTCGCGCGGCGCCGCCGATCTATCGCTGGCGCATCCGTCGCAAGATTTATGTCTGGTACAAGGACCTGCGCGAACTCGAGACGGCTGGCCGCAACACGCAGACGCTGGAAGAGCGGATGGATGTTAGAGCGCGGCTGGCCGACCTGCAGGCGGAGGCGGGGATGGTGGAGGTGCCGGTCAGCTATACGGACGATCTCTATCGCCTCCGGGCACATATCCGGTTCGTCGCGGAAGTGATCGACCGGCTGGGCGCGCCCGAGCGCCACGCGCGTATCTGAGGGCTGTGCGGGCATGCTGCTGCGTTTCTTCTTCGATGCAGGGTCTGGCGTCTGCCTGTGGGCGGACGATGCCGAGGCAAAGGCGCGGTTTGGCTATGCGGTCGAGTCGGAGATGCTCGATGTGCCGGCCGACCTGCGCGCCGAGATCGAACAGCTTGTCACCGACTATGACGACACCTTCCCGTGGGACGATCCGGGCAGTGGCCAATGGGTTCAGCCTGACAGAACCATGTTCGGGTACGAGGAGAACCCGCCCTTCGTCACGCGGGTGAGGGCGTTGTTGCTGAAGCTGCGCGGGGCGCTTCCCGAGGTTACTTTCGAGAGCGACTCCGAAGGCTAGAGCCAGCCTGCGTCTTTCACGGCTTTGAGGTAGGTGCGGCTGACGGGCGCTTCGGCGCCGGATTTGAGTTTAAGCGTCACCTTGCCATCCCCCTTGGCTGTGTCGGCGAGGCCCTGTTTGGCCACCCACCAAGACCGGTGCGTCTGCATCCCCTGAAGCGCGGCGAGTTCGCGGATGGCGTCGGCGAGGCGCATCAGGATCATGGTCTCGCCCGCGCTGGTGTGGACGCGGAGATAATGGTCCTCGGCCGAGACGGCGTGGATCTCGGCGGCGCGGAATTTGGCGGGCAGGCGGGCGGAGAAGGCGTTGGAAGGCGCGGGGACGGGCGATCCTGCAAGGGGCGCTACGACCGGCGCCGTCTGGGCCGTCTTCTGCGCCCTCAGCAGCTCGATGCCCCAGGCGCCGGCGGTCATGATCGCGGACAGGACGATCACGTAGAAATACTGCCGCCACCACCATTCGGGCGGGGAAAGGCGGCCGTCACCGGAGGCCTCAAGGATCAGCAGCCCGATCGTTATCGGGACAGATATCATCGCGGAAATAACTGCGATCTGCACGGCGGGGTGCGCGCCTGGCAGCCACCTTTCAAATACCAGCGGGTTGGCGATCACCGATGACCCGGTGCCCACAGCCATCAGAAGGGTCCAGTACGCCACCCGTTCAGGGAACGGGAACTGGCTGGTCTGGTAGACGCCGAACCATGCGAAGATGATTCCCAGCACGACGCTGATCACGGCCAGCCGCAAGATACTCACAGCCCAGGCGGGCAGTTGGCCCGTGGAGCGCGTCGCTTGGCTGGAGTCCGGCTCTGTCACTGGCGTTTCGCGAGGGTTTCGGGGCTGCATTTCACGCTTCGCGAACGGTGTAACCCGCCGTTTCGCGAAGCAAAACAGGCCATTCGCGCAATTGGTGTGGCCGCAGGGCGATTGAACAGGGAAATTGGCTGCGTCGACCAGCCAAAACGGCCGGCGACCTGATGCGAAGCCCCGAAACATACGGAGTTCATAAAATGAAACGCCTCCCCACCCTCGAAAACTTCCTCGCCGGCCTGGCCTTCGTGCCGGCTGCACTCGTCGCTGCCGCGCTGGTCTTCCCCCAGTCCGCCGCGGCCGATTCGGCCAAAGTTCCGGTTACCCTCACCGTCACCGACATCTCGGAACATAAAGGCGCCCTCATGGTCGCCGTTTACGACGCCGCCGGATATGACACGGACAAGCCAGTGACGGGACTATCCGTTCCGGTTACGGCCGGCTCTGCCTCCACCACGTTTGAGCTGCCGGCGGGCACGTATGGCATCAAGCTGTTCCATGACGTCGATGGCGACGGGAAAATGGGAATGAACCCGTTCGGCATGCCGACCGAACCCTTCGCCTTCTCGAACAGCGCCCCGGCCCAGTTCGGCCCGGCCAAGTGGGATGCCGCCAAGTTTGATGTGGCCGCCCCCACGGCGACCCACACCATCAAGCTGCAGAAGTAACCGGCTCAGGACCAGGACACGCACCATGAACCTCTCCCGCCGCCTTTTCCTTCATTCCGGCCTTATGACGGGCGCCGCACTGGCGGTGTCCCCCAAGATGTTCGCCGAACCGAGCCTGCCGGGCTGGCATGTGGGCTATGAGAACGCCCCCGCGCAGGGCTACGCGCCAGCCGAGATGAAGCTGGTACGGGGCAAGGCCCCCGCTGGTCTTACCGGCACGCTTTACCGGAATGGCCCCGCTCATTTCAAACATGGCGACAAGTTCGCGACGCACTGGTTCGACGGCGACGGCATGGTCCAGCGCATCGCGATCGGTGAGGGCAAGGCGGTCCACTCGGGCAAGTTCATCGATACGCCCAAGCGGCGCGCGGAGATGGCGGCGGGCAAATTCCTCGCGCCGGGCTTTGGCACTGTGGGTGATCCGTCCTATCCGGTCGGCTCGTCCAACGATGTGAACCCGGGCAACATCTCGGTGATGATGTCAGGCGGCGAATTGCTGGCGCTGTGGGAAGCCGGCTCGCCCTATCGCATGGACCCGGTGACCCTGGAGACCAAGGGCCTCAAGTCTTTCCGCGATGACCTGAAGGGCATGCCCTTCCTGGCGCACCCCAAGCGCGAGCCGGATGGCCGCGTGTGGAGTCTTGCGATCTCGGCCCGCCGCATCGGTATCTACAACATCAATCCGGATGGCTCGACCAAGGCATTCGGGATGGTAGATATCGGCGCTGCGCATTACATGCACGACTGGACGATGACCGAGCGCAAGCTGGTTATCCTGTGCCAGCCTTGGATCCAGACGAAGAACATCCCGCCCTTCATCGACGGCTTCGTGTGGAAGCCGGAAGAGGGGATGAAGTACCTGATCATCGACAAGGACGACCTGACAAAAACCCGCTGGGCGCAGGGACCGGCGCGTTCATTCTACCACACGGGCGCTGCGTGGGAGGAAAGCGACGGCACGATCCGCCTCGATGCTGCTTTCTATCCCGAGCCCATCCTCGGCACGGGCGGCGGAGCGGACGAGATCAAGGGCAAGTATTCCGGAGATCAGGTCACCTCGAAACTCACCATGGCCGTGATCCCGACCTCAGGCGATGTGAAGCTGGTCGAGACTGCCATTGTGGGCGATTTCCCGCAGGTCGATCCGCGTCGCCACGGCCTGTCCCGCAAGCTCACCACGATGATCACCGGCTCCGCCGATGGCCAGCCTGGCGGCAATGCACTGGCCGTGCAGGACTGGTCGTCCGGCAAGGCGCAGGTCCATGATTTCGGCTCGGATTACATGGTCGAGGAGTTTCTGTTTGTGCCCAAGGGTACGGGTGCAGCCGAGACTGACAGCTGGCTTATCGGCACGGCGATCAACACCAAGCTCAAGCGCACGGAAGTGCACGTGTTCGACGCCGGACACGTGGATGCAGGCCCGGTTGCGGTGTGGCAGGCAGGCTATGCCTGGCCGCTCGGCTTCCACGGGACATGGGCGGGGGCGTAGACGCGCTGATGTAACTTCTCCCGCGAAAGTGGGGGAGGAAGTTCGCAACAAAAATTTAGACGCGCGGGAGAGCGAAGCGGTCTAATCACTGGCGCAAACACCAACGCCAGACCGCAACTGTCCCCGGCCATGACCGTCTATCGCAACGTCGCGTCGCTGATCCTCGCGGTCATGCTGCTGCAGGCTGCAGCCGGCATTCTCAGTGTGTCGACGCCGCTGGCGCTCGATCACATGGGCGCATCGGCGCTGGGCGTTGGCGCCGTCGCGGCGACGTTCTCGGCGGGGTTCATGCTGGGGGCCTGGTTTGCGCCCGACATCGTGCGCCAGATCGGGCACATTCGCGCCTATTCCGCATCCGCTGCGATCTATGCCGCCGGCATTCTCGCGATGGCCCTGGCGTTCGATGCCGTCGGCTGGTCGGTGTTCCGCTTCTTCCAGGGGGCGGCGTCTGCGATCATGTTCACGGCGGCCGAAAGCTGGATCGCGGATTCAACGCCGCGCTCCAAGCGGGGCGGGGTGATGGGGCTTTACCAGCTGCTGCTCAAGCTCGCGATCTGCGGCGGGCCGCTGCTGATCGTCGAGCACGCGCCGGACGACACGAAGCCTTTTGTCTGGGCCGGGCTGCTGATGGTGCTGGCCGTGGTTCCGCTGTGCGCGACCCGCCGCGCCCAGCCCGTATTGCCGGATCGCGAAGCCCTGAGCGTGAAAGCCATGATGCGTATTCCACCCGCAGCCCTGATGGGCGCGGTGGTCGCAGGGCTTTGCAACACCGGCGTCACCAGCCAGCTGCCGCTCTATGCACAGGATCTCCAGCCGGGGGCCGGATCGGCGTCTGCGGCCACGCTCTACATTGCGGCGATGATCGGCGGCGTGCTCACGCAATGGCCGGCCGGGCTGCTGTCGGACAAGGTCGACAGGCGGTGGATCGTTGCGGCGCTGGCTGCCATCGCATTCGGGGCCTGCATCGCGCTTTACATGACGGCCGGGAAAGTGTCGTTCTCGATCACCGTGCTGCTATCAGCGGCGTGGGGGGCAGGGGCGCTGTCCTTCTATTCGATCTCCGCCAGTCACGCGACTGACCGGGCAGAACCGGGCCAGATCACGCAGGTGATGTCGGGCATGCTGTTCGTGTGGGCCGCCGGGTCGGTTATCGGCCCGCTCCTGACCGGTGTGGTTGCTGATACCAGGGCGGGGCAGCCGGGTGTGTTTGCCGCCGTGGCGTTCGGTTATTTCGCGCTGCTGGCCGCCAATGTGTGGCGGCTGGTGGTCAAGGCGCGGCCCGGGCTGGCGCAACGTTCGCCCTTCATGCCCGTTGGGCAGACAAGCGTTGTGCAGGGCAAGGTGGCGGACGAGGCCGAACGCCCCCCCGCGCCGCCCGAGCCAGACGCGCCGCCGCCAAAGCCGGCCTGAGGCATGCCGCAGCGCGGCGAAACGGGTCAGGCGCAGAACGTTGCGTCACGGTGCCCCATGCGCTAATCGCCTGCAGCGCGCAGCCGTCGCGACATCTCTCAAGGGGCGATTTTTCATGAACATTCATGAGCATCAGGCGAAAGAAGTCCTGAAGTCCTTCGGAGCGCCTGTTGCAAAGGGCGTCGCCATCACCTCCCTCGACCAGGCGCGGGCCGCGATCGACGCACTGCCGGGTCCGCTGTGGGTGGTCAAATCCCAGATCCACGCCGGCGGCCGCGGCAAGGGCAAGTTTATCGAGAAGGAAGCCGGTGAAAAAGGCGGCGTTCGCCTCGGTTTCTCCAAGGAGCAGGCGCTCGAGCATGTGAAGGCGATGTTCGGCCGTCACCTTGTCACCGCGCAGACGAGCGCGGCGGGCAAGCAGGTCAACCGCATTTACGTGGAAGACGGCGCCGACATCGAGAAGGAACTCTACCTCTCCATGCTGGTCGATCGCGAATCCGGCCGTGTGGCGTTCGTCGTGTCCACCGAAGGCGGCATGGACATCGAGGCTGTCGCCCACGACACGCCCGAGAAAATCCTAACCATCACGATCGACCCGGCCACGGGCGTCACCGCTGCTGACTCTGACAAGCTGTCGGAGGCGCTGAAGCTCGATGGCGCCGCGAAGGCCGACATGCTCACGCTGGCGCCGATACTCTACAAGGCGTTCACGTCGAAAGACATGAGCATGCTGGAAGTGAACCCGCTCATCGTCATGAAGGACGGCCATCTGCGCGTCCTCGACGCGAAAGTGTCGTTCGACGACAACGCGCTGGCCATCAAGGGCCGCCATGACGACATCATGGCGCTGCGCGACACGTCGGAAGAAGACGAGAAAGAGATCGCCGCGAAGGAGTGGGACCTCGCCTACATCCCGCTCGACGGCACGATCGGCTGCATGGTCAACGGCGCGGGCCTTGCCATGGCGACGATGGACATCATCAAGCTGTATGGCGAAGAACCCGCGAACTTCTGCGACGTCGGCGGCGGCGCGGGTAAAGAGAAAGTCGCGGCGGCGTTCAAGATCATCATGCAGGACCCCAAGGTGAAGGGCATCCTCGTGAACATCTTCGGCGGCATCATGAAGTGCGATATCATCGCCGAGGGCGTGCTCGCGGCCGTGAAGGAGACCAACCTCTCGGTCCCGCTCGTCGTCCGCCTCGAAGGCACCAATGCCGAGATGGGCAAGAAGATCATCCGCGAGAGCGGCCTCAACGTGATCCCGGCCAACGACCTCGACGACGCAGCGCAGAAGATCGTCGCCGCCATCAAGGGCAAATAGGCCTCACGCGTTCCTCGCCGAATCCATTTTACGACCTTTCAAGGCAGACACGATGTCCATCCTGATCGACAAGAACACCAAGGTCCTCACGCAGGGCATGACCGGCAAGACCGGCACGTTCCACACCGAGCAGGGCATTGCTTACGGCACGCAGTTTGTCGGCGGCATCACGCCGGGCAAGGGCGGCCAGAAATGGGTCGGCACGCTGCCGGATGGCTCCAAGGCCGAGCGCCCGCTTTTCAACACCGTCGCCGAAGCGCGCGACGCCACCGGCGCCAACGCCACGGTCATCTACGTGCCGCCGGCCGGGTGCGCCGCCGCCATCCTCGAAGCCATCGACGCTGAAATCCCGCTGATCGTCACGATCACGGAAGGCGTGCCGGTGCTCGACATGGTGAAGGTCAAGGACCGCCTGTCGCGCTCGAAGTCGCGCCTGATCGGCCCGAATTGCCCAGGCGTGCTGACGCCGGGCGAGTGCAAGATCGGCATCATGCCTGGCAACATCTTCTCCAAGGGCTCGGTGGGCGTTCTCTCGCGCTCAGGCACGCTGACCTATGAGGCGGTGTTCCAGACCACGAACGAGGGCCTTGGCCAGACGACGGCCGTGGGCATCGGCGGCGACCCGGTCAAGGGCACGGATTTCATCGACGTCCTCGAGATGTTCCTGGCCGACGACGCCACCCAGTCGATCATCATGATTGGCGAGATCGGCGGATCGGGCGAGGAAGATGCCGCCCAGTTCCTCAAGGACGAGGCCAAGCGCGGCCGCAAGAAGCCGATGGTGGGCTTCATCGCCGGCCGCACGGCACCCAAGGGCCGCACAATGGGCCACGCCGGCGCCATCGTTTCAGGCGGCAAGGGCGATGCGGAATCGAAGATCGAGGCCATGCAATCGGCCGGCATCGTCGTCTCCGACAGCCCGGCCCGCCTCGGCACGACGATGACGCAGGTTCTGAAGGGCTAAGCCCTAACGGATTCCCTGATTTTCCGGCCTATCACCGAACCTCGATGGCGTGCGGTAATCTGACTTGCACTCTGGCGTTTCCGGGCTCCGTTCCCCACATGGAACGAAGTGCTAACCGGTCACGGCGTTATGTGCAGAATGTCTCACCCTTGCGGGTTGAGTCGGGCCGCAAAAAGCAGCATCTGAAGGCAGTTAATCGCGCTCGGGGCAGGGGCCCCGATTCCGGCGCAGCAGGACGAAAAACATGACGATCGAGGCGAAGACGAGCATGGACAACTCCGCCATGCTGGACACCGCGTTCCTCTACGGAGCCAACGCCGCCTACATCGAGCAGCTCTACGCTCAGTATGCCGAAGACCCCACCTCGGTCGCGGAAAGCTGGCAGACCTTTTTCAAGGGCATCGGCGGCACGGCCGAGCAGGCGACGAAAGCCGCTCGCGGGCCGGAATGGCAGGAGCCGCTGAAGCACCAGAACGGAGAGCTTGTCTCCGCGCTCGACGGCAATTGGGCGCCCGACGCCAAGCCGGCTCTCAAAAAGGCGCCGCAAGTTGGCCCCGCGCTCGCCCCGGCGGATCTTCACCAGCAGGTCCAGGATTCGATCCGCGCCATCATGATGATCCGCGCCTATCGTATGCGCGGCCACCTCGCGGCGAACCTCGATCCGCTCTCGATGCTGAGGCGCGAAGAGCAGCCCGAGCTTGATCCGAAGACCTACGGCTTCGGGCCGAAGGACATGGATCGCCGCATCTATATCGACAACGTGCTGGGCCTCGACTACGCGACGCCGCGCCAGATGATCGACATCCTGCGCCGCACCTATTGCGGCACGTTCGCTGTCGAGTTCATGCACATCTCCGACCCGGAAGAGAAATCCTGGCTGCAGCAGCGCATCGAGGGCAAGGACAAGGAAATCTCGTTCACGCCCCAGGGCAAGCGCGCGATCCTGAAGAAGCTTGTCGAGGCGGAAGCCTTCGAGCGCTTCCTGCACAAGCGCTATCCGGGCACCAAGCGTTTCGGTCTAGATGGCGGCGAAGCCGCTGTCCCGGCGCTGGAGCAGATCATCAAGCGCGGCGGCGCGCTGGGCGTCGACGAGATCATCGTCGGCATGCCGCACCGTGGCCGCCTCAACGTGCTCGCCGCCGTGATGGGCAAGCCCTACCACAAGATCTTCTTCGAGTTTCAGGGCGGCAACACGCAGGGCTCGGACGACTACGGTTCGGGCGACGTGAAGTACCACCTCGGCGCCTCGTCGGACCGCGAGTTCGATGGCCACAGCGTCCACCTTTCCCTGACCGCAAACCCCAGCCACCTCGAGATCGTGAACCCCGTGGTTCTGGGCAAGGCCCGCGCGAAGCAGTTCTTCGACGATGCCGAAGCGAGCACCCGCGCGACGGATCCGAAAGAGCGCGATGCGCGCCGCAACAAGGTGTTGCCGCTGCTGCTGCACGGCGATGCGGCGTTCGCAGGCCAGGGCGTTGTCGCCGAATGCTTCGCGCTGTCGGGTCTCGCCGGATACCGCACGGGCGGGGCGATGCACTTCATCGTAAACAACCAGATCGGTTTCACGACTGCGCCGAGTTTCTCGCGCTCTTCTCCGTACCCGTCGGACATGGCGAAGATGGTGGATGCGCCGGTCTTCCACGTGAACGGCGATGATCCCGAGGCGGTCGTCTACGCCGCCAAGGTTGCGATCGAATACCGCCAGATGTTCCGCAAGGATGTCGTCATCGATATGTTCTGCTATCGCCGCTTCGGTCACAACGAGGGCGATGACCCGACGATGACGCAGCCGCAGATGTACGCCAAGATCCGCGACCAGTCCTCGACGCGCGAACTCTATTCGCGCCGCTTGATGGACGAAGGCGTGATCTCCGAAGACGCACTCGCCAACATGATCGCCGAGATGGATGCGCATCTCGATGCGGAGTTCGAGAAAGCCAAGGCGTTCAAGCCCGGCGCCGCAGACTGGCTTGATGGCAAATGGGCCGGCCTTGGCCTGCCCAAGGACGAGGAAGGCCGAGGCAAGACCGGCGTCGCCGCCGCGAAGCTGAAGGAAATCGGCAAGAAGATCACGACGATCCCGGACGGCTTCAACATCCACAAGACCGTCGCGCGCACCATCGACGCCCGCCGCAAGATGGCCGAGACGGGCGAGGGCCTCGATTGGAGCATGGCCGAACACATGGCGTTCGCCACGCTGCTGGACGAAGGCTTCCCCGTTCGCCTGTCTGGCCAGGATTCGTGCCGCGGCACGTTCACCCAGCGCCACTCGCACTTCGTCGACCAGGTGACGGAGGAGCGCTATACGCCGCTCAACCACATCTCCGAAACTCAGGCGAACTACGAAGTCATCGACTCGCTGCTCTCCGAAGAGGCCGTGCTGGGTTACGAGTATGGCTACTCGCTGACGGCGCCGCAGACGCTGGTGCTTTGGGAAGCGCAGTTCGGCGACTTCGCCAACGGCGCACAAGTGCTGTTCGACCAGTTCATCTCGTCCGGCGAGCGCAAGTGGCTGCGCATGTCCGGCCTCGTCTGCCTGCTGCCGCACGGCTATGAGGGGCAGGGGCCGGAGCACTCTTCCGCGCGCCTCGAGCGCTTCCTGCAGATGTGCGCGCAGGACAACATGCAGGTCGTCAACTGCACGACGCCGGCAAACTACTATCACGCCCTGCGCCGGCAACAGCACCGCGACTTCCGCAAGCCGCTGATCGTGATGACGCCCAAATCCCTGCTGCGCCACAAGCGCGCCGTGTCCTTCATGAAGGACCTGGGGCCGAACACGTCGTTCCACCGTATCCTTCCCGACGGCGCGGAAGTGCCCGAGTGCAAGGCCGAGGTCACGCTGAAGGCTGACAAGGACATCCGCCGCGTGGTGATGTGCTCGGGGAAAGTCTACTTCGATCTCTTCGAAGAGCGCGAGAAGCGCAAGATCGACGACGTGTACCTCCTGCGCGTCGAGCAGCTCTATCCGTTCCCGGTGGCGCCGCTGATGAAGGAGCTTGCCCGCTTCTCGCAGGCCGACATGGTCTGGTGCCAGGAAGAGCCGCGCAACATGGGTGCGTGGAGCTTCGTCGACTGGAACATCGAGAAGACGCTCGAGAAGCTGGACGTGAAGCACAAGCGCGCCCGCTATGTCGGCCGCCCCGCTTCGGCGTCCACGGCCGCCGGTACGATGAGCCTTCACCAGAAGGAACTTGCGGCATTCCTGGATGCAGCCTTCGAGAAGTAGGGGCCTGGTTCAGTCATCAATGCAATGCGGCGGACCCTCCGGTCCGCCGTTCTTGTTTGTGTTGTGACAGGAGATGCGCGCCTACCGCGCCACATGCGCCGCGGCCCACTGGCCGAGGCGGTCGATGGCTTCGCGCGCCTGAGAGAGCAGGGGATAGCGAGCCTGGAAGATGTGGAACATCTCCGGCCAGATCTCCAGTGTGACGGGAGAGCCTGCGGCGCCGAGGCGTTCGGCGAGCGAGGTTGAATCCGACATCAGGATCTCGGCTTCGCCCGTCTGGATGTAGGCTGGGGGCAGGCCGCGCATGTCGGCATCGAGGATCGAGAGATTGCCTTCGCCCAGATATTCGCGCGCGCGTGTGGCAAGCCCGCTGGAGGTGAGGAAGGGGTCCCGCTGCGCTTTCGCCGAGTGGCTCCAGCCGCGATTGGCGAGGTCGACCCACGGGCTCAGCAGCATGAGGCCTGCGGGCTGTGTGATGCCGAGCTCTTTCAGCTTGAGCGCAGTTGCGACGGCAAGGCCGCCGCCAGCGCTGTCGCCGGCGAGAACGATGTTCTTCGGCGCGACGCCTTCGGCCAGCACAGCGCGATAGGCGGTGACGCAATCATCGAGCGCGGCGGGATGTTTGTGTTCGGGAGCGAGGCGATAGTCGGGCAGGATGGTCGCCGTCTTCGCGCGCACGGCCACCTGCGAGGCGAGGCCCTTGTGGCTGCGGGAAGAGCCCATCGAGAAGCCGCCGCCATGCACCCACAGGATCACATGGTCACCGCTGGCGCCTTTGGGAAGCAGCCCAAGACAGGACACGCCGCCAAGGTCGATGTCGGAATGGGTCGACATCTCCGGCATCGGATCGTTTTCGGCGAATGCGTCATAGGCCCGGCGCATGGCCGGAAAATCGGACGGGTCAACGCCGCGCATGCGGCCTGCCACGGCCTCGCGCGCTTGCGCCAGTTCTCCGACAAGGGCCGTAACGGTGCTCAAACCGTCCCTCCACGCCTACGCCCCGGCAAAAGCCAAGCACAAGCGCTCCGCAAAGACCATGCCGTTTGACAGAGGTTAACTGCGTGCGAGCGCAGTCTACATCTGCCCCACTGCGCGGGAGCGCAGAACTACATCTGCATCGTCCAGCCTTCCACGGCCATGGCGGCCTGGCGAACGGCTTCCGTGAGCGTCGGGTGGGCATGGCAGGTGCGGGCGATGTCTTCGGACGACGCTCCGAACTCCATGCCGACGCAGATCTCGGCGACCAATTCGCCAACGCCGACGCCGATCAGGTGGGCGCCGAGGATCTGGTCCGTCGTGGCGTCCGCGAGGATTTTCACGAAGCCATCGGTCTCGTGGTTCGTCTTGGCGCGCGAGTTGGCGGAGAAGGGGAACTTGCCGGTCTTGTAGGCGATGCCTGCGGCCTTCAGCTCTTCCTCGGTCTTTCCGACCCACGCGATCTCCGGCTTTGTGTAAACCACGCCCGGGATGGTGTCGTAGTTTACATGGCCGGCCTTGCCGGCGATCAGCTCGGCGCAGGCGACGCCTTCATCCTCCGCCTTGTGCGCCAGCATCGGGCCGGTGGTTACGTCGCCGACGACCCACACGCCGGGCGCCGAGGTCTGGTAGTGTTCGTTCGCGATCATGCCGCGGCGGTCCGGCACGACGCCCACAGTCTCGAGCCCGAGGCCCTGGGTGTAGGGGCGGCGGCCGATGGCCAGCAGCACGATGTCTGCGTCCAGCGTTTCAGCGTCGCCGCCGGCGGCCGGCTGCATCGACAGCTTGAGCTTGGACTTGAGCTTCTCGACGCCCGTGACTTTCATGCCGAGCTTGAAGTCTATGCCCTGTTTGGCGAAGATGCGCTGGGCCTGCTTCGCTACTTCGCCGTCTGCGCCGGGCAGGATGCGGTCGAGGTATTCGACGACGGTCACTTCCGAACCGAGGCGGCGCCAGACCGAACCGAGCTCCAGGCCGATGATGCCCGCGCCGATGACGATCATGCGCTTCGGCACGGTCTTGAGAGAAAGGCCGCCCGTGGACGAGACAACACGCTCCTCGTCGATGTCGACGCCCAGGAGCGGGGCAGGTTCAGAGCCGGTGGCGATCACGATGTTCTTGGTTTCGAGAACCTGGTCGCCGGCAGCGCCGGAGACGACGACGCGTCCGGGGCCATCGATGCGGCCCGTGCCGTTGAACACAGTGACCTTGTTCTTCTTCATGATGTAGGCGACGCCGGCGGTGAGGCCGGACACCGCGTCGGCCTTCTGCTTCAGCATGTTGTCGAGATTGACCTTGAGACCCGTGACCTCGATGCCGAGTCCGGCAAAATCCTTGCTCGCCGTCTCGTAGAGTTCGGAGGCGTGCAGCATGGCCTTGGAAGGGATGCAGCCCACATTCAGGCAGGTGCCGCCCAGCTTGTCGCGCTTTTCGATGATCGCGACCTTGAGGCCGAGCTGTCCGCACCGCGTGGCGCAGTTGTAGCCGCCGGGGCCGCCGCCGATGATGACGACGTCAAAGGTCTGGCCGGGG
>Ga0105048_10002152_pt1 | contig 31825 bp, 28 predicted proteins | sample MAT05_FD_78382 | JGI IMG/M metagenome (GOLD analysis project Ga0105048, IMG submission 78382) | Freshwater microbial communities from Lake Fryxell liftoff mats and glacier meltwater in Antarctica - MAT-05 | ecosystem: Environmental > Aquatic > Freshwater > Ice > Liftoff microbial mat | place... | reverse complement strand
CCGAAATCGTTTTCCAAACCCATCAACTGCCCAATCTGTATCCGCCGGCAGAACTCTTTCGGCAAAAAGCATCAGGCGTATTGATGTTAATGCTGTCGCGGGAGATGAACGAATACCTGCTCTGGTTCAGGCCCGAACAGATTCAAACCGAGTCGTGGGGCGGCAATCCCGATAAACCCGTGCTGACCGGCGAGAATGGGGAGGTACGGCTCAGTCCCCGCAAGAGCTTCGAGAAATGGACGCAGCAGGTGCGGAACAAAGCCCTGCCCTGGCGGCAGGTGGAAGTGGCAACCGCCCTCAAACTGCGCGAAGACCTGTTGCAGTTGGTGTCGCAGAAAGCCAACCAGATTCGGGTACTCAACGAACAGTTACGCTTAGCCTACGAAGAACTGGAGGCCTTCAGCTACACCGTATCGCACGACCTGCGAACCCCGCTGTCGTCGATTAAAAGCTACACCGAAATTTATCTGGAAGACTATGGCCACCAGATGAACGAGGAGGCTAAAGGAACCTTCGACAAGGTGATAAAGGCCACCGACCGGATGAACGTGCTGATTCGGAACGTGATGCAATACTCCCGAATGAGCCGCGTCGACCTCACGGTGGAGCCGGTGGCGATGCAACCGTTGTTAGTGCAACTGCGCGATGAACTGCTGGCGGGCGAAAATGGCCGGGACATTACCGTGCAAATCGGCACCACGCCCGACCTGCACGGCGACCCCACGATGATAACCCAGGTGTTCGGCAATCTGTTGTCCAATGCCGTCAAATATACCCGGCAGGTGTCCAAAGCCCGCGTCACGGTGCAGGGCCGGGAGAACGGGCAGGAGATCATCTATTCGGTCACCGACAATGGCATCGGGATCGATATGAAGCAGGCCGGCAAAGTGTTTGAACTGTTTCAGCGACTCGATTCGGCCACCAGCTACGAGGGCTACGGTGTGGGCTTAGCCATTGTGAAACGGATTATAAGCCGCCACCGGGGCAAAGTCTGGTTCGAGAGTACACCCCACCAGGCCACCACCTTCTATGTGTCGTTCCCTCGAATTTAATCCGGTAGTAGTTCGTGGTTTATCGTTAGTCATGAAGATTGATTGGCAAGCAACGAACTACTAACGACAAACCACGAACCACAGACGATTTATGCTTGACATTCTTTACGTGGAAGACAACCAGGACGAAGCCGATATTTTTCGGCGGGTGATGAACCGACTCGCCAATCCGCCCAGCTTCACCATTCTGGCCAGCGGCTCCGAAGCCATTGACTACCTGCTCCAGCAGGGTACTTATCAGGGCCAGAGTCCGCCCCTGCCCCGGCTGGCCCTGATCGACCTGAACCTGCCCGGTCACAGCGGCTTTGAGGTCATTCAGCAGGTGCGGGCCGTGAGCCGGACCCGGTACCTGCCGTTGGTGGTGTACAGCACCTCCGACAACCCCAAAGATATACGCCGGGCCTACGACCTGGGTGCCAATGCTTACCTGATTAAACCCGGCAGTTACCACGAAGTCAGCGATATGATGCGCCGGGCCGTCGATTTCTGGCTGACGCAGACTCAATATATGCCATGACGAACAACACGCTATTGGTTCGACTCAGAAACGAAACCCGTGCCCGGCATGAGCAAACCGAAAAGTTGCTCTATGCCGATACCATTAGGGCCGGGACTCTGTCACGAACGGAATACGAGCAGTTGCTGCTCATGCATTACCTGTTTCATCAGGCACTGGAAACGGCCGTGGCAGTGCAGGCTGTTTTTTTTGCCGGTTGCGACCGCATAGCCCGTCAGAAAACGCCCTGGCTGGTTGCTGATTTAAAACGGCTTGGTGTACCACTGCCCGAACCCCGCCCCGAGTTGTTTGCGGATTGGAACGCGTATCAGTTGTTAGGGGCCATGTATGTGGCCGAAGGATCTACGCTGGGTGGACAGGTAATTGCTAAAGCACTGGCCCAGACCCCCGGATTAAGTGAGGTTATAGCGTCTTCGCAGTTTTTTATCGGGTATGGCGAACAGACCGGCTTACGCTGGAAAATATTTGGCGTATATCTGACTAACCGCGCCGATAATTACGCCGATGATGTGGTCGACGCGGCTAACCGGGCTTTTGGAACTTATAGTGAAATCACCAGCTCCTATGAACGCTAACATGCCATCGGCTTCGGCCCTGTTGAAAACGGTGCTGACTGCATCGGATAACGGCCTGATTGTGTATCAGCCTGTGCGCGACACGGTTGGAATGCTGACCGATCTGCATCTGATGATGCTCAACCCTATTGCCGAACGGCATATAAAGCGCCCGGCTGTTGAGGCTATTGGTAAGCCGTTTAGCCAGCTTTTTCCACAGGCCAACGACAATAGCCTGCTGGAGCAGTACCGGCGAGTGGCTGAGACCGGGCAGCCAGCCCGTTTCGAATGCCAACATGCCGAACCAGACCAGCCAACTCCCGTTTGGTTCGATGTATCGGCGGTACGGGTCGATGACACCCTTATTGTATCGTACACGGATATTAGCCAGGCCAAGGCCGACTCTGAAGCCGCAAGGCGGGCCAACCTGCTGGAACAGTCTTTCGATGCATCGGTCAGTGGCATTACCGTATACGAAGCTATTCGGAATGAGCAGGGGCAGATTGATGATTTTAGGTTTGTGATGATCAATAGGGCGGGTTTACAAATGAGTGGCTACACCAGGGAGCAACTCATTGGCCATAGTGTGTGCCAAATTTACCCGGCTACAAAACTCAATGGTCTTTTTGATCAGTACGTGCAGGTTTGCGAAACGGGTCAACCTTTTTCGGGTGAACACTATTACCCACAGTATGATGTCTGGCGCGACCTAACGATAGTCTCCGTACAGGGAGGCATCATGCTGACCTATATCGACATCACGGACCGCAAAAAAACGGAGGAAACCGTTAGGCACCAAACGCAATTGCTGCAGGGTGTTCTGGAAGGGGTACCCGTTGGCATTGCCGTGTTAAAGGCAGTTCGAAACCAGGAAAGTGCCGAAAATCAGGTCGTCGACTTTCGGATTATCCGTATGAATACGGTACTCCGAACGGTCTTTGGCTTAGATACTCCCGATGCCAATGGTCAGTTGCTGACTGCTGTTTTCAAACGGGCGAGCGTGTCGGGTTTGCTCAGTCGTTGTGTACTGAGTGTTGAATTGGGCGAATCACAGGAATATGATATGCCGTATGCCGTGAACGGCTCGCCCCACTGGTATCGGGTATCAATAGCCTCAACAGGCGAACAGATAATTCTGGCCCTGACGGACATTACGTCTACCAAAGTGGCGCAACTGGTACACCATTTCCAAGCAGAACTTCTCCAGAAAATTCGCGACACAACTCCAGCGGGGCTGGTTCTCTGGGAAGCCGTTCGGGATGATACGCCCCAACGCGCCATCATCGATTTTCGCTACACGATGACTAACCGTATGAATACGTTCGTAACGGGTTATTCGGAAGAGTATCTTGTCGGCAAAAACCTGCTGGAAACATTTCCTCGTTTTCGCGGCACCGAACTGGAAATGGCGTTGCGTGAGGTTACCGAAACGGGCCAAAACCAGCGAATGGTTTTTACGTATTACACCGAACGGCCCGACGGCTGGTTCGATGCCCAGTTTGTGCGGAAAGGCGATGGCGTGCTGATGACGTTTATGGACGTAACCGAACAGTACAAAGCACAATTAGCACAAAAAGCACAGTCCGATTTGCTTCAGACTGTTATTAACGTTCAGCCCGCAGGCCTGGTGATGTACCGCCCAGTTTGGGAGCAGACCGCGAATGGGCAGCTGGGGCGCATCGTTGATTTTCAGTTCGAAATGGTCAATGAAACCGAACTTCGGGTTGTGGGAAAAACGACCAATGAATTGATCGGACAGCGGCATAACACGCTATTTCCCAGTAACGATGGCCAGCAATTCTTCGAAAAAATGGTGGAGGTGGCAGAAAGTGGGCAGCCCCAGGAGTGGTTGCTTCCTTACTTCAGCGATGGAATTCAAGGGTGGTTTCAGGCCGCCTTGCTTCGACACGACGACCTGCTGCTGTTTACATTCCTGGATGTGACAGAAATGAAGCGGCAACAACAGGCCCTGGAGTTAGCCAATATGGAACTCCGCCAAAGTAATGATAACCTGCAGCAGTTCGCCTTCATAGCCAGCCACGATTTGCAGGAACCCCTGCGTAAAATTCAGTCGTTCGGCGATATGATTGCGAGCAAAAACGAGGCCGTACTCGACGGAACCAGCAAAGATATGCTTGCCCGTATGCAAGCAGCCGCCATACGCATGTCGGGCCTTATCAAAGACTTGCTCGACTATTCCCGGATTACTACGCACCGGACGCCCTTTGCGCCCGTTATTCTTTCCGACTTACTGACCGACATTCTTGGCGATCTGTTTGTGGAAGTGCAAGAGTCTGATGCCACCGTCGAATGGGACGAACTGCCGGTGTTGATTGGTGATAAACGACAACTGCAGCAACTGTTTCAGAATCTGCTGTCGAACGCCATTAAATTTCGTAAAGAAAGGTTGATTCCCCGCATTTATGTTTCCTCACGGACTGTCGGTATTAGAGATATACAGGGTGCTCTAGTGGAAAAGTCATTGGTCAGCCAGACGATGGATGATGGGACCGATATGCTGTTTCATGAAATCAGCGTAGCCGACAATGGAATAGGTTTTGACGAAAAGTACCTGGACCGGATTTTCCAGGTTTTTCAACGTCTGCACGGCAAGGCAAAATATCCTGGAACGGGCGTAGGGCTGGCCATTTGCCGAAAGGTTATCGAAAACCACCGGGGAGTTCTCACGGCCACCAGCCAACCTGGTGAGGGGGCCACGTTTACAATCTATCTGCCAGTTGGCGAGCGTATGCCTTCCACTAGCTGACCCATAACTAAACAATTCAACAAAATAAACGCCCGTGACTCAGACCCCTACCTTCTCCGACGCTAACCTGCTCGACTGGCTGGAAGCACAAACCTCCGAACAACTCGATGAGGCCCCTTTTGGCGTAGTGCGCATGAACCGTGAGGGTATCGTGGTTGCTTATTGCAAATCGGAATCGCAGGTTACCGGTATTGAACCTGCTTATGCCATAGGCAAATACTATTTTACCCAGATTGCCCCCTGCGCCAACAACATGATGGTAGCGGCCAAATACGCCATGCCGGACCTCGACGAAGAGCTTGATTATATCCTGACATACGTTTGCGATCCAATTAGGGTCAGGTTGCGGCTGCTCAAATCGCCACAAAGCCAGTATCAGTATTTTCTGGTTAACCGCAAGTACGTGGGCCAATGACCGCCAATCCCCAACAATATCTGCAAAGGCTACTGCCCTTGTTTCACCATTCGCCCGTGGCAATGCAACGCCAACGCTCATGATCTGGACCACCGACAATGTTCGGCGAATTGTTCTCGACATGGCGGGCCGAATTCTCCAAAAGCCCCATGCCGGGCTGCCAACAACGGTTCCGACAGAGCTTGATCTGTACCTCGATCTCGGCCTTGATTCCCTGCAACGCATGGAATTAGCCGCTCACCTGAACGAGTTTTTTGGCATTTTACAGACCTCCGCCCACAATTACCTCCTGGCCGACACCACCCTGGCGCACTGGACAAACTGCATTCTGCGGGCGAGGTTTGAAAACGATGAGTCGCTTACGTTTCGAACGTCGGGTACGAGCGGTGGGGCCAAACCCATCACGCACACCATGGAGTCGTTGCTGTCGGAGGGCCAATTTCTGGCTCGCCTGCTTACTCAACCAAGCCAGGTAATCAGTTCGGTGCCCGCCTGCCACATATACGGATTTCTGTACACGGTTCTGCTTCCATCGCTCTGGAAACGGCCCATGCGCTTGCTGGCTGATGTATCTGCCGCCGATATTACCGCCGATACGCTGATTGTTGGCACGCCCTTTACCTGGGAATTTCTGCACCAATCGCTATTTAGTCGCGCTCCAGTACCGTGCCGGGGAGTATCGTCAACGGCTCCTATGCCATCGGGCCTGTTTAGTCAACTGGCCGAAGCGGGAGTGTCATTAACTGAAGTGTATGGCTCGTCGGATACCGGTGGTATGGCTTACCGCCATCAGCCCGACGTACCTTTTATGCTCTTTTCTTACGTAGTACTGCTACCCGGCAACCCCTCGTCGATCACCCGAATCGACATTAATGAAACATACACTGTTCCTGACCGGCTCGAACAACTATCGGCCCGGGAGATTCGAGTTCTGGGGCGGCTCGACAATGCCGTTCAAATTGCCGGTGTTAATGTGTATCCTGCCCATGTTCAGCAGGTTATTGAATCCTGCCCGCTTGTGATCGAGTGCGATGTGTATGCCAAGGCCGACGCGGGTACGACGCAACTTTACGGGGCCGTTCGGTTGCGTACCCACAACGACTCAACCCGCGATGCCTGCCTGCGCTGGATTCGCGAACGCCTGAGTGCTCCCGAAACTCCAAAGCATTTGTATCTGTATTGATAAAGCGATTCCTACACCCCGGTAAACCATCACTTTCATGTTTCCACATATTCCCCGTAAATTGCCGGTCAGTAGCAAGCCCTAAACGCGCCTACTTTTTGCATGACTTCTAAAACAACTCTCGCAACCACCGAATCGTCAATAAACGAGGCCGAAACTACGCCCTTTATCCGTGTATCGTCCGAAATCGGAACCCTTCGCCGGTTGCTCATTCACAGCCCCGATCGGGGGCTTGGCAAAGTGGTTCCCTCTAAAGCTCAGGACTGGCTTTTTGAGGATATTGTGAACCTGACCATGATGCGCCGGGACGAATACGATTACTACGTTAAGCTGCTCCTCTATTTTCTGGACCCTTCTACGGTGCGAGGGCGCATTGCCGACCTCGGCCCCAACAGCAACCGTGACTTTTTCAAACCAAACCAGCCCGGCTATTTCAAGTCGGATAAGGTTATTGATATTCAGGTGCTTCTGGCTGATATTCTGGCCGACGAAGTTGTTCGCACCAAACTGATTGCTTCTATTTGCGGCATCGAGCGCACCTCGTTCAAAACCCAGCAGCAACTGCACCAATATGACCCGGTTGAATTGGCTAAAATCATGATCTCCGGTTCGCTGCCCGACCAGACTATGCTGTTTTCGCCCCTGCCTAATTTCATTTTCACCCGCGATATTGGTATCGTTATCAACGATCATATTTTGCTAAACAAACCGGCAAAGCCCGCCCGAACCCGCGAGGCTTTGCTGGCTCAGTATTTTTTCAACTACCACCCTTTGTTTGCCAATTACCGCGACAAACTCATTGAAATACCCGATAACGAACACGCCTTTCTGTTGCCCGATGCCGACGCAAATCGTGATGTAACCCGCTCAACCCTGGAAGGGGGCGACGTGATGATGATTGACAAACGGCACCTGTTGGTTGGTGTTAGTGAACGCACCACTTTGTATGCGGCCCAGCAGGTAATGAGACTGGTATTCGAGAAAAACCTGGTGGATAAAGTAACAATTATCAAGATTCCCAAGAAGCGTGATTACATGCATATCGACACCATTTTTACCCAGGTGAAACGAAATATGTGGGTACTGTTGGGATCGTTGGGCCGCTTAGGCGATGAAGCCAAAAAGCGCGATGTGCTGCATTTTTTTGCCCAGAAAGACTTGTCAGAAGAGTTACGGATACTCCAATTTACCAAAGGGGAGGAGCATAAACCGAAAGAGATCGAAAACCTCGAAGATCTGTTAGCCGACATCAGCAAAACTGACCTGGGAGCTACCGAACCCGTGCAATTTATTTATTCGGGTAACAACGAATTTCCGTTTGGTGCGCGGGAACAGTGGACCGATTCGTGCAATTTGCTGGCGCTAAAAGAAGGCGTTGTAATAGGGTATGATCGCAACGACCGGACCCTGGAAGCGTTTCGGCAGGTCGGTTTCGACATAGTTGGCGGGGCTGAATTATTGGACCGTTTTGAGCGGGGCGAGTCATCCCCCGAAACCATTCAGAATACCTTTATCATGCTGCCCTCTGCCGAACTAAGCCGCGCCCGTGGCGGTAGCCACTGCATGAGTTTGCCGTTATTGCGGGATGAAATTTAGAAATAAACGTCCCGATAAATCTGTTCCAGGGTGATTTCTGATCCAGCTACCAGAAACGAATCGGTGGCCTGCTGAAAGGTGGTGTCGATCCACTGATTGGGAGCCTGCCGTTCCATGACTGTGACCAGCGGCCTGTCCTGCTCAACAAACAGGATGGTTTGCAACGACTCGATTTGTTTGTAACAGGGCAACTTAGTGCCGAAATCATAAGCCCGTGTGCTGGGCGATAAAATCTCGATCAGTAAAACGGGGTTGGTTTCGGCACTAAGTCCCGGACGGTACTCATAAGGCTGACGGGGCATAGCCACAACCATGCCATCAGCATTGAAAGCCCCTGTTTTAGTCCCTGAACAGTTGGCTATGTAGATGGGGCGGTTGCTGTTATAAATAATGAATCCGGGCTTACGGGCATATAAATTGCCTAAAGCGATCGTTAACCGAGACGCAATCTGGCTGTGTAAATCACTTTCGTAACTCATGGTGGTAATAATCTCGCCGTCAAAGTAATCGACACTGTACTCGGCGTCGGCCAGTAGCTCCCAATACTCAGACAGAGAGGCCGGAAACCGATAGTACCCATGAGCGTCCACCAGATAGGCAAGAGCCTCGTTGGTCAGTGGAGGAGGAGCGGCAGCAACCATAAATAGAGTAGTTTGACGAATACAAAACAAAGATAACACGATTTTTTGCTATTTTTAGGCTCTCATTTGTCCATTTCATGCAATCACAAACTACCTCAATAATCCTGATGATTCGGCCCGTGCGGTTCGGTTTTAATGACCAGACTGCCGATTCGAACACGTTCCAGAATGCAACGCTTGCTGCCCAAACTCGTGATACCGCCCAGGTTAATGCCCAACGCGAGTTCGACAATATGGTGCAGCAACTACGGTCATATGGGGTCGATGTGATCGTGTATGATGACACCGCCGAGCCACATACGCCGGACTCTATTTTTCCCAACAACTGGGTTTCTTTTCATTATAGTGGAACGGTGGTGCTTTACCCGATGCAGGCCCAAAATCGCCGGGCCGAGCGCCGGATGGACATTGTAAATGAACTTGCCAAACAATATCAGGTTGCCAAAACGGTTGATTTGACGTCTTTTGAACACGAGGGTAAGTTTCTGGAAGGAACTGGTAGCCTGGTGTTCGACCGGATGAACCGAGTGGCCTTTGCGTGCCTCTCGCCCCGAACAAACCCAGATGTTCTGGCTGAATACAGCCGTCAGACAGGGTATAAAACTATCCTGTTCCATGCCGTCGATGCAACCGGTACAGAGGTGTATCATACCAATGTGGTCATGTGTATTGGCGATATGTTTGCTGTTGTCTGCCTACAGGCCATTCCCGACCTTGATGAGCGGCTGGCCATTCGCCAGGAACTGGAGAAACTTGGCAAGCGCGTCATCGAAATTACGCTGGATCAAATGGCTTCCTTTGCGGGAAATATGCTCCAGGTAGATACCGCACGTGGCCAGAAACTGATTGTACTGTCTACAACTGCCTATAACTCCTTAACGCCGAAACAGATAGATACCCTCGACGATTATGCCAGCCTGCTGACTGTCGATCTCTCGACCATCGAAGCCAATGGGGGAGGCTCGGCCCGCTGTATGATGGCAGAAGTGCATTTGCCAAAGCGGTAATTGGTTGATTGGGGTAATTGGTTGATTGAGTCACCCAATTACCTTAATCCACTAATTACCCATTTTTTTTAAAACTGGGAACATTTGCATATACAAACGTGGTTGACCAACTATGAACGCTGAACAAGTAGTTGTTTCTGATTGTAAATCCACTCGCTATAGTGCCTGTTTGCTCTTTTCAGCAAATGCATTGGCACGAGCTATGACGGTGATCGGCGACAAAGAGTTTGGGAAGTTAGGCCTGGCCTATTCGCATGCTTATCTGCTTCGCGAGGTAATCGACAGACCGGGCATAACTCCCTCGTACCTGTGCGAAGTACTCTATCTGACTCCTTCGACCATTACCCGCCTGATCGAAAAGTTGGAGACAAAAGGGTTGGTAACACGTCGGAGCGAGGGGAAAAATACACTGGTTGATCCAACGGCTCAGGGTATTGGATTAAGCGATGAAATTACGGCTGCCTGGCAACGTACCTGGACTCGCTACGCGGAGGCTATTGGTGAAGAGGAAGCTCTGCGCCTGACCAAGCAGGTATTCAAAGCAGCCCAAGCGCTCGGCGAAGGTTGACATTTTTTTTAATCAACATTTGTATATACAAACAAAACAATCATGAAAACAACAAATCCAACCATCAGCCTAATTAGTGGAACGCCAACAGAAGCCGCTAAAAAACTATGTAAAGAATTCAACCAGCACGGAATTTCGGTCATTGTGAAATCGAAAGTGGAACCAACGTCTAACCGCAGACACGAACAGGTTCAGCAGCTGACAGGTCAGGCAGGGCAGGATTTGTTTTTCAATGGCTGGAAACTACTTTTTTAATTAAACAAACTATATTCCATGAACTACATTATTACCGGCTCTATTGGGCACATTAGCAAATCCATTGTTGAGAAACTTGCCAAAGCAGGGCACAGCGTAACGGTGATCACGAGCAAGGCTGAAAATGCCCCTACAATTGAAGCCCTCGGTGCCAAAGCTGCTGTAGGGAGCGTTGAGGATGCTGATTTTGTAAAACAGGCATTTGCTGGCGCTAATGCCGCTTACCTGATGATTCCTCCGAAATGGGGTGTTACCAACTGGCGGGGCTTCCAGAATAGCGTAGCCGACAACTACATTGCGGCAATACAGGTCAACAAGGTGCCGTATGTGGTTGTATTGAGTAGTGTCGGGGCGCACATGGGCAACGGAGCTGGCCCCGTTGATGGCCTGCATGATCTGGAGCAAAAGCTCAAAGCGGTAGACGGGTTGAATGTGAAAATTTTGCGTCCGTCGTATTTCATGTACAACCTGCTCAGCATGGTTGGATTGATGAAGGGCATGGGCATCATGGGAAGCAACTTTGGCGACGATAAACTGGTGCTCGCGCATACCAGCGACATTGCCGAAGTGGCTTTACAAAACCTGATGAACCTCGATTTTACGGGCTTTCAGGTACAATATATTGCCAGCGATGAGCGTACAGGGGCCGAAATTGCCAGCATACTGGGAGAGGCCGTTGGCAAACCCGAAACTCCCTGGGTGGTTTTCAGCGATGAACAAAGCGAACAAGGTATGGTGCAAGCTGGCCTAAACGAAGAAATGGCTACTGGCTATACCACAATGGGTATAGCGTTGCGTAATGGCACCATGCAGGAGGATTACTTTGCCAACCGGCCAGTAACGCTCGGTAAGGTGAAGCTGGAAGATTTTGCCGCCAACGAGTTTGCGCAGGCATTTAATCAATAAATGAGTTAATTAGGTAATTGGGTAAGCCGGTACTTGCTAAAACGAGTTACCTACTTACCCAATTATTTTTTACCCAAATTATCTATGACGAAGAAACTGGCATTAATTACAGGCGCTAATTCAGGTCTTGGCCTGGCAACGGCAAAATCGTTGGCCCATCGCGGGTTCGATTTGATATTGCTCGTGCGCAACGAGAAAAAGGGCCTGGTCGCACAGGCTGAGCTCCAGAAAGCCAACCCGAAAAGCCAGATCGACCTGGTCATTGCCAGCCTCGATGATGTTGAGTCCATAAAAAAAGCGGCAGACCATATTAAAGCCACGTACGATCGGCTCGATGCGCTGATTAATAATGCAGGTTACACCCCGGCCAAACTTGAGTTTACGGACGAAAACATCGAAAAGTCATTCTACGCCAGCCATATCGGCCACTTTGCATTGACATGGTATCTGGCTGACTTGCTTAAAAAAACAGCCGCCGAAACGGGCGACGTGCGTATTGTTACGCTTTCATCGGCAGCGCACATGGGTGGAAAAGTAAGCCGGATGTTCCGGCGAATCGACGACTTATCGCCGATGTATGCCTATTGCGACGATAAACTTGCCAATGTGCTGTTTGCAAAGGGGGCAGCCAATTATTTTGACGGAACTGGCGTGCGGTCGTTTTCCGTGCATCCGGGTCTCGTCAAAACCAACTTTTCGGGTAACTCAACTGGTTTTTTCAAAACAATGCTGAGCTTAGCTACTCCTTTTATGCGGACTCCCGAAAAAGGTGCTGAAACGTCCGTTTTTCTGGCAGCAGCTCCCCTCAAATCCATCGGCGAACGCAATAACGGAGCCTATTTTACCGACCTTGCTCCTAAAGCACCCCGTAACAGCGACATTTCCGATAAGAATGTCAACTGGCTGTGGGACAAAAGTGTAGAAAAAATAATGGCCACCAAAGGCGGCCATTATTGAGGCTGGTTTAAATTAAATTTAAACACTATATATGGGTTAGGGTACTCGTACCCTCTTATAAAAACCCGTAAACGAGTACGGTATTATAAGAACTTAACGGCTTCCGATAGGTATCGAATAGCCTACAGATGCCTGCAACAATACATATTTGGTAGTACGAACATTTGCCGTTATACTAATGCCACTGGGGTCGGGTGAGTTTGCGGGGGTATTATCACCTAACTCGTAAAGCGCCCGACCTTCCAGCGTCAGGTTACCCGGTCCCGCTTTGATCCCTATGCCTAAACCGCCTGCCACTCCGTACGACATACGTCCATCGTTACCCTCGAAGGTCGCTTCTTTATTATTCAAGCTAGCAATTACTGACTCGATAAGCGGGCGAAGATTTGGATTTGTGTTACCAAATGAGATCAGGTTTGCTTTGTAGCGTTCGTTTAAAATATAGGCCCCGTAGGGTCCGCCGTTAATAAAAAAGCGTGTGTTGGCATGGCCAAAGGTATATTTTGCCAACACCGGGATCTCAATTCGATTGGTCATTACTTTGGCCGAAAGACTGACACCCTGCTGGTTGTAGTCGGCTCGAATGTGGCGCTGACTGTAATTAAGTTCGGGTTGCACCGTCAAATTTCCCCGGCCAACATTGAACACTAATCCTCCATGATATGAAACTGTGGGGTAGTATGTCGCATTGTCAACAGCTTCCAGCGGCAACACCGAACTGCCTCCCATACGGACTCCTACCCGGAATCCACCGGGGTTTGATGTTGACCTGGTTTGCGCTACTGAAGGGGATTTCAGCATCAGAACAAATGAAAATAGTATCAAAAAAGACTTTATTGATTTACTAATCATGGGGAAAAATACAGTTTTTGTTGGAAAATAGGAGAATAACAGCACAGGTAATTAGGAATAAATGTGTGAATGGTACTCAAAATTGGCAAATAGACAGAAACCCAAACAACTTTCCCCTAAAACGGCTTTAGGTTGTTATGAAGACAGAACACAGTAAAGTGGCCCTTATTACAGGGGCCAACAAAGGAATTGGGAAAGAAGTAGCTCGCCAACTGGCCCAAAAAGGATATGCCGTATTCATTGGTGCCCGTGATAGACATCGGGGTTGTGAGATATCCGAAGAACTCTGCGCCGAAGGGTATGAGGCTATTTTTCTGCATCTGGATGTTACTGACCCCGTTAGTATCAAAAACGCGGTGGGTACGTTTACTCAAAAGGCCGATCATCTGGACGTGCTGATCAATAATGCCGCTATTTTGGAGGACCACGGCGAAGACCTCACCAATATGAACGCCGAAATGCTGGAACGAACCATGAAAACAAACGTGATCGGACCGATTTTAGTGAGTCAGGATTTTTTGCCGTTTCTGAAATTGTCGCCTACTGGTGGTCGCATCGTGAATGTGTCGAGCGGGGCAGGGGCTTTGGGTGGTATGGAAACGTATGCTCCGGCCTATAGTATCTCCAAAACAGCGCTCAATGCTGTTACCAAACAATTTGCCGGGGCACTCCGCGCCGACAATATAGCTGTCAACGCAGTATGCCCCGGCTGGGTACGCACAGATATGGGAGGAGCCAATGCCAACAGGTCCGTTGAGCAAGGTGCCGAAACCATTGTTTGGCTTGCTGCAGAGGCTCCTCAAGAGGAGACGAGTAAGTTCTGGCAGGATAAGAAAGAAGTAGACTGGTGAATTTCTGGCTTCAAACGGCAAAGCCAATGAAACCTGGAACTATTTTTTTTCCATTGCCATCTTCACGGCCTGAGCTGCATTTACGATACCGCCCGAAATACTCAGGCTGCTAAACGGTACGCGTTGCTTTGAGGACGGGCGAATAACGGTCAGTTCGGGTTTGTAGGCACTCTTCATCAGAATGTCTTTCACCTGAACGGCCGTAAGGTTCGGGAAATAAGAGCGGATCAGAGCAGCTACCCCCGCTACGCAGGGAGCGGCCATACTCGTACCCGTGAAAGCTGCATAATTATTGCGCGGAATAGTAGACTCAATATCGGTTCCCGGTGCAAACAGATCGACCGTTCTGATGCCATAGTTTGAGGACCGGGCAGGCAGTGTTTCGTCCAGGCGGGCAGTTGAGTTGCCTACCGTCATAAAATTGCGGGCAGTGGCACCATCTTCGTATTCGGGGCGAGGGTAAGCTGGGATCGAGTCGTAATTTTCGGCGTTGTTACCCGATGCGTGAACAATCAGCACGTCGCGCTCTTCAGCATACCGGATAGCCGCATCGACCTGCGGTTTGAAGGGCGAAAATCGCTTTCCAAAGCTCATGTTGATTACTTTAGCGCCGTTGTCGACGGCGTAGCGAATGCCGTTAGCAACATCTTTGTCGCGCTCGTCGCCATTAGAAGGCACTACGGCCACAGTCATAATGCGGACATTGTCGGCAATGCCATCCGCACCCAGGTTGTTACCCCGTTTGGCGCCTACGATACCGGCAACGTGCGTGCCGTGCATGGCCAGTTCCTCCGAATCGCCGAGGAGCAGTTTAGGGCTTCCGTAATACCGTTCGTTAGGGTCGGCTGGGTTATCGCCTACTGCTTTACGACCTTGAATGTCGAGGTTGAACGATTTAGCTGTTTCGGCCAGCAGGGCTTCTTTCAGGCGCGGATAGGCGCGTTCCAGCAAACGGAACATCATGTCGAAAGAGCGGAATTGCTCTGTAAACACCTCACCCAAAACCGACTTTACCGCCGAAGCCGTTGAGTCGGCGCCGGGTTTAAGCTCGTTGATGCTACTAATATCAAAAGGCTTTCCAGCCAGTTGAGGCTTAAGCGAATTAAGGGCCGTAAAGAACTTCACCGAGTCCGAAACGGCTAACCGCTTGGCCGCGTTGGCCCGGTAGCCTTTCAGAAACCGCTCTTTGGCCTTCTGATAAACGGCGTATTCTTCGACTTGACGTCCTTTCAGTTTTTTGGGATCGGCTTTGTCATACTTATCCTTCCAAAGCACGTAAATCTGGGTCACCTCTTCCTGATCGGTAGTATAGGTGGTACCATCTTTGGCCCCCATGAAATTCCAGCCCGTTAAATCGTCGGTATATCCGTTTTTATCGTCGTCGGCGTTGTTATCGGGAGTTTCTTTGGGGTTTTTCCAGATAACATCCTTCAGATCTTCATGCTCGATATCAACCCCTGAGTCGATAATACCTACTACCACAGGTTGCGATGTGCGTCCTTTGAGCAGTTCATACGCCTGATTCAAACTAATACCAGCGATGGAGTCTTTGGCAGGGTCGAGATGTGACCAGTTTTTAGGTAGTGGTTTGGGTAAACCAAGAGTGCCGGGTTGGGCGTGGAGTAACGAACTTACCAACAGGGCAAGGCCTGCCAGCAGAATGGATTTGTGAAGCGCCATAAACCAAAATTATCCGTGTATATTTCCAAAATTAACGAAAAATACGCCTAATTAATTTCAGTGTAAAAATGATTGATACGCTTCCCTTTCTCCTTTGCCTGTTTGTTGTTGGCTTTATGTATGCGTCGGTCGGGCATGGCGGGGCTAGTGGTTATATGGCCACCATGATTCTGTTTGGAGTCTCGCCCGTATTAATGAAACCATCGGCCCTGTTGCTGAATCTGTTTGTGTCCACTGTTTCGTTCATTCAGTTCTATCGGGCAGGCTATTTTCGTTGGGCTACCTTCTGGCCATTTGCTCTGGCCAGTGTGCCAATGGCGTTCGTTGGGGCCAAACTACCGCTCACCGACACGCTTTACAAGCAACTTCTGGCCGTTTGCCTGCTTTTGGCCGTCGTTCGTTTAGTGTGGGCAATTCGTGATACAGAAACCGACACCCGGCCAGTGCCATTGAGTGCCGGGCTAGTGTCGGGGGGCGTAATTGGTTTATTATCAGGGATGCTTGGTATTGGTGGGGGGATCATCCTCAGTCCACTTATGCTGCTTTTTCGCTGGGGCAAGCTCAAAGAAGTTGCCGCCACCTCGGCCTTGTTCATTTTCGTTAATTCATTCTCTGGTCTCTTCGGGCTGGTTAGCAAAGGCTACACGCCCGAGCCTGCCGTCTGGACCTGGATTGCGGTTGCTTTTACGGGAGGAGTGTTCGGTGGCTATTTCGGGAGTCAACGCTTCTCTGAACCTGTACTCCGCTATGTACTGGCGTTGGGTCTGCTGATAGCAGGTGTGAAATTGGTGCTGTAGAATACAGTGCTGAATAAAGATTTGTATGTTTTAAATGAAAATGGATTTGTTAAGGCAAGGAGAAAGGAAAAGTATATATGTCCGCAATCAGATGAATAATGTCAATGTGTTACCCATCATAATTTCCCTATAATTAGTTGGAGTACATTTATTTATTTCTTTACTTGGTGAAAATTACACCAATTGGACACTCATTCCTCATCACGGTTACTAATTGAGTTGCCTTTTTTGCCTTGTCTGGATTTCTTCGTGGGCATGCTTACACACGACGAAGTGCTGATTGAAACCCATGAGCAGTATCAAAAGCAGAGTTTTCGGAATCGGTGCTACGTACTGACAGCTAATAAAGTAGATTGCCTTACAGTGCCAGTGGCAGGGTCTACTAACCACCAGCCTATTCGGGAGGTACGGATTGATAACAGCGTAGCGTGGCAAAGCCGACATTGGCGATGTTTGCAGAGTGCGTATAGAAAAGCCCCTTTTTTTGAGTATTATGGTCCTGAATTTGACGCTGTTTACCGCCGGAACTGGACTTTTTTATTTGACTTGTCGTGGGAAATGCTGACATTATGTCGGCAAATGGTGGGAATCAAAACGCCACTAACGCTGACAGAATGGTATCAGAAAGAAGTACCGATCGGCGTATTTGACGCACGTTCGAAGTTGAGTACCCGGAATTGGGGCCAATCGCATCTGTTTTATCGCCCGGAGCCGTATATGCAGAACTTTGGCTCCCAATTTGTCCCTAACGTAAGCATCATTGATCTGTTGTTTTGTGCAGGGCCAGAGGCACTCCACTTACTCCGAAAAAGCCGAAAAATACCCGTTGAGGGCCAGTGAACAAACAGGAAATTTATTTCGTTACCCCTTAGGTAGGGGTCAATTTGTAAAAGGTTAATTTGGTGATTGGTTGAAGGTCTGATTTCGCTTTGAATTATCCAATTACCCACTTACCTTAATCCCGTTATACTATTACAGCAGCCCCAAAGCGAATGGATGCAAAATTCTCGAACCGCGTTAAAGAAGTAATTACCCTAAGCCGGGAGGAAGCCCTACGGCTTGGTCATGATTACATCGGCACCGAACACCTGCTGCTGGGCATGATCCGGGAGGGGGAGGGGGTAGCCATCGGATTGCTGAAAAAACTCGGCATTTCCCTTGACGAACTCCGCGTTACCATTGAACAGGCCACCAAAGGAACGGCCACCAACAATGTTAAGAATTTGGCGAATATCCCCCTGACTCGTCAGTCGGAAAAAACGCTCAAGATTACGTATCTGGAAGCCAAGATTTTCAAAAGCCCACTGATCGGCACGGAACATTTGTTGCTGTCGATTCTGCGCGACGAAGACAATGTAGCTACGCAGATTCTGAATAAGTACAACGTTAACTATGAAGTGATTAAAGAGATGCTGGAATATCAATCATCCGGAACGCGGCCACACATGGGGCCAGAAACCGACGACGATGATAATGACCGGGGCATGTTCGGAGGCAGTGGAAGTGGTAGTTCGGGACAGGGCAAGGACAAGGGCAGCGAGAAATCGCGGACACCAGTTCTTGATAACTTTGGCCGCGACCTTACCAAACTGGCTGAACTCGGCAAACTCGATCCCATCGTTGGTCGCGAAAAAGAAATTGAACGGGTTGCCCAGATTCTGAGCCGCCGTAAGAAAAACAACCCGATTCTGATTGGTGAGCCGGGCGTTGGTAAAACGGCTATTGCTGAAGGTCTTGCCCTGCGCATTGTGCAGAAAAAGGTTTCGCGGGTGCTGTTTGGCAAGCGCGTTGTTACACTCGATTTAGCTTCGCTTGTAGCTGGTACTAAATACCGTGGTCAGTTTGAGGAGCGTATGAAGGCTGTAATGAATGAGCTGGAAAAATCGCCTGAAGTGATCCTGTTCATCGACGAGTTGCATACAATTGTTGGCGCAGGAGGGGCATCTGGCTCACTCGACGCGTCGAACATGTTCAAGCCGGCGCTGGCCCGTGGCGACATTCAATGTATTGGAGCTACCACGCTGGACGAATACCGTCAGTATATTGAGAAAGACGGTGCGCTAGCCCGTCGTTTCCAGATGGTAATGGTCGATGCCACGTCGATTGACGAAACCATCGAAATCCTGAATAACATCAAGGATAAGTACGAGGAGCACCACCACGTCAACTATACGAAAGAAGCTATCGAAGCCGCTGTGAAATTGTCGGAGCGGTACATATCGGACCGATTCCTACCTGACAAGGCCATTGACGTAATGGACGAAGTGGGTGCCCGCGTACACATCTCGAACATCACCGTTCCTGAAGATATTCTCCGGCTCGAAGATCAGATCGAGAATATTAAGAAGGAGAAGAACCAGGTGGTGAAGAGTCAGAAATACGAAGAGGCTGCTCAACTCCGCGACAAGGAGAAGCGATTGATCGACCAGCTCGATCGTGCCAAACAAGCCTGGGAAGAGGATACCAAGAAGCGTCGTTACACGGTAAACGAAGAGAACGTGGCCGAAGTAGTAGCGATGATGACGGGCATCCCCGTAACCAGCGTTTCGAACGATGAGGGTAAGAAGCTTATCAACATGGGCAACGATCTGAAAGGCCGCGTAATCGGTCAACAGCAAGCCATCGACAAGTTGGTTAAAGCCATTCAGCGGACTCGTGTAGGGTTGAAGGACCCTAAAAAGCCAATGGGGTCGTTTATCTTTCTTGGCCCAACAGGTGTTGGCAAAACGGAGTTAGCCAAAGTGCTGGCATCTTATCTGTTTGATAAAGATGATGCACTGATCCGCATCGACATGTCGGAATACATGGAGAAATTCAGTGTAAGCCGTTTGGTTGGTGCCCCTCCGGGCTACGTTGGTTATGAAGAAGGCGGTCAGTTGACGGAAAAAATCCGCCGGAAGCCATATTCAGTTGTGTTGCTCGACGAAATTGAAAAAGCACACCCTGATGTCTTCAACATCCTGTTGCAAGTGCTGGACGATGGTATTCTTACGGATGGCTTGGGTCGCCGGGTCGATTTCCGGAATACGATTATCATCATGACTTCTAACATTGGAGTTCGTGATTTGAAAGATTTCGGGGCTGGTATTGGTTTTGCCACCAAAAAGTCTGAGAATCAGGATGAAATGATGAAGAGTACGATTCAAAGTGCCCTTCGGAAGGCATTCTCTCCTGAATTTCTGAACCGGCTAGACGATGTGATCGTGTTCAATTCGCTGCAACGCGAAAGCCTACATACGATTATCGACCTAATGCTTAAGAAGTTGTTGGGGCGTGTAACGAGCCTTGGATATAAAGTGGAGCTAACCGAAAAGGCAAAAGACTTTCTGGCCGAGAAAGGGTATGACCCGCAATACGGTGCTCGTCCGCTCAACCGAGCCATTCAGCGTTATCTGGAAGATCCCGTTGCCGAAGAGATTCTGAAAGGGGATCTGAAAGATGGCGACGTGATTATGGCTGATTACGAGGGCGAAGGTGAAACGTTGACAATCACGGTGAAAAAGCCAGAAGTGGTGGTGTAATAGTGTGGTGGAGTTGTACTCCGCCGTATGAAGAATTTTTATAGCGGAGTACAACTCCCACCATACATAAAAAAAGCCCGGACTTATATCCGGGCTTTTTTGGTTAACCAGCATTTGAGGCTGTTAGTATCTTGAGCAGAGCGCGGGCGGCTTTGCGTCCGGTTTCGGCACCGCCGTTCATGTACCCTTGGAAATCGGCGCTACAATGCTCACCCGCAAAAAATAGTCTCCCAACAGGTTCGCCCTCGGCTCCACCAATGTTTGTCCATTGGCCAACGGTATAACAGGCATAACTGCCCTTGGTAAAGCGGTAACTCGGCCAGTGAAACCGTTCGGCTCGGCCATTGAATCGTGCCTGTGAGCCAGGGAAAATTTCGTTGAGCCGGGGAAGGTAGCTGGATGCCTGCGAGGCCACTGAGCCATTGCCGAGGTTTTCTCCGCGTAACCCACCTAGATAAACCGTGTAGCCCCCTGCCATCCCTGGCTGCAACTGACTGTTGTCCCAACCCGATTGCGCACCATTGTTGGAGAAGATGTACCCGGAATAACCTAGGCTGCGCCAGCGACGTTCCGAAAAACCCAGAAACAGTTTGGCGTTTGTGCCGTAGCCCAACTGGTTAATAGATCGCCGTTTTACGGTCTCAAGCGGCACATTGATGTCCACCTCGCGGAGTTTGGTAAACGGTATGGTTACCAACACATAGTCGGCCCGAATGGAAGAGGAACCCTCGAAAGCTAATTCGTAGCGAGACCCGACCGGGCGAATGGCCTGTAAAACCCGGCCCGTTTCAATATGACTGGCATATCTGTCGGCCAGTCGGTTGGTGAGTTGACCATTGCCGCCCTGAATTTTGTACCGTTCGTCGGAAATGCCAAAGATGTCGAAGCGGCCTTTTTTGGTGTCAGTCGAAATCAGGAATAACATATTGATTACCGACTGTTGGTCGGGGTCAAGGCCATATTCGGTTTCATAGGCCACTTCAAGCAGGTCTTTGATTAGACCCCTCGCTCCAATCTGGTCGAGATAGGCACTGATCGAAAGTTGGTCGAGTCGGCGGGCGGCCGCATTATTATTTTGGTAGGTAATGGTGTTGGGCAAACTGTTGATGTCCCGTTCCATCTGGGGAGTAATCTCCCGGAATGCGTCTACCACCTGCGTAAGGGAATAATGTCGCCCATTGAAAAAGTAGGCATCTTTAATCAGAGCTGTTTCTGAGGGAGCCTGCGTGTCGAGCAAGGTTAGGCCAAACTCTTCAGCCAGCCGAATCACGTCGCGGTGACCACTATCAATAAACTCGCCACCTAATTCAGTGGTTAGCCCCGTTGCCATAATGTTGCGGGCCGTCAGTATGCGCCCACCAGTGCGGTTGGCTCCTTCATAAATGGTAAAATTAGTTTGACCAGCATTCGATAGGATGTGAGCTGCATGGAGGCCTGCAATGCCCGCGCCGATGATTGCAATGCAGGGCTGGGTGGCTGTTCGGGCCAGCGATTCGATGCTGGGTGGTCCGGGTTCGAAGTTGGCTGGAACACAGGCATTGAGCGTGCTAACTCCGCCAGCAAGGAGAGCTAACTGGCCCGACTTCCTCAGAAAAGCCCGGCGACTTTGATGCTCTGCCCATTCATCAAGAATTTCATCGGCAGGAATGCCAGTTGATTGATGGGCTGTTTTTGCCAGGCGATAGGCTGTTCGGACTAAAGCCATCAGCGGGGTTTTAGTAGAGATCACAACTATGGGATGTTTAAATTTATTCTGGAACTATTAACTGAATGAAACTCCTGCTTTGGACTGGCCCGACACGACCCGGTAACTCAATAATACTTACTATATAGCGATAAAACAGTTTTTGGCATCAAACCAGACGTTGACAAATTTGGGAAACAAATTGAGTAAAATTTTCCCCAATGTAACGTGATTATTTTTATGGATTTTGTGTAACCTATTGATATACAGTTAAATAAGATTCTGGTATGATATTTATGATATAGTAATCAAACTTAAACACTCAACTATCATGGGAAATATCCTGTACACCATCGCAGTGATCTGCATCATTCTTTGGTTAGTCGGATTCTTAGGTTTCGGCGGCTTTGGTCTGGGTAATCTTATTCACGTTCTACTTGTTGTTGCAGTCATTGTAATTCTGCTTCGTGTCATTCGTGGCAACTCGCCCATTTAGAAATTGTCATTAAAACGTCATTGGGTCATTGATTGCATTTATCGGTTTTACGACGAATGACAATCAATGACCCAATGACGTTTTAATGACCAGACTTTATGCTAGCTTCCAACCCTCGCGATATTCGCGCTTCACAAATTGGTTTGCTTCATCGAAGTTGGTGACCTTCATGTTGGGACCGTCCCACGTCAGCTTTTTACGGCCGGGATAGCTGAATCCTCTACCGTCGGCCCGCTGAGTGCGGAGTGTGTAACTCCGAATAGCCAGGTTACCCATCAACACCGACTCAGTTAATGGTCCGGCAAAGTCGAATGACGAATACAAACCCTTATGTTCTTTGCTGTTGAAACCCGCTTTGCAAGCTTCCGTCCACAGAATCTGGTGGCCGTTCTCAGGCATGCTCTTAACCGATTCTGGCTTATCTGCGCCAACCAGTTTCTGCCCGTCTTTAGTGTACAGCTTAGGGTCGTTGCCATACAAGCCACATATCATTATCCCTTTCTCGCCGATCATTACCATTCCGTTTTCGCCATTTTCAGGCATCGACTCGCCTTCTGGCAACCATTCGGGCCGAGTTGGGCGAATTCCCCCATCAGACCAGTTCATCGTTACAGCTTGTTTGTTTTGGGCTGTTGCCGGGAACTTCAACTCCACATGCGAAGAGGGTGGGCAACCTTCAGGAATGTATTCGGGTGTCCAGTCTTTGAGGAATACCGAACCGATGCTGGTTTCTACCTCCGTTGGTGATCCCAGACGTAAAACCCGGAACGGGACGTCCATGATGTGGCAACCAATATCGCCCAAAGCGCCTGCACCAAAATTCCACCAGCCCCGCCATTTGAATGGGTGATAAGCAGGCGAATACCCCACCTTCTGAGCAGGCCCGAGCCAGGTATCCCAATCTAAATCCGCAGGCACTTCGCCCGCAGTGGGGGGCACCGGAATACCCTGCGGCCAAACGGGGCGATTAGTCCAAAGGTTAACCGTGTGTACTTTACCCAGCAATCCTTTGTCGAACCACTCGACCATTTGATTCTGTTGCGGGTTCGATCCGCCCTGGTTGCCCATTTGCGTCACAACTTTGTATTTACGAGCTGCTTCAGTTAACATCCGGGCTTCGTAAATATTGTGCGTCAAGGGTTTTTGAACATACACGTGCTTACCCATCTGCATAGCAGCCATGGCAACAACGGCGTGGGTATGGTCGGCAGTTGAGACGGTTACGGCATCTATATTCTTGCCTTCTTTCTCCAACATTTGCCGGAAATCCTTGTAGCGGGTTGCTTTAGGGTGATTCTCGAAATTTTTCTTCACCTGGTCGCGACCCCAATCTACGTCGCAAAGGGCTACAATGTTGTTAGCGCCTTTGTTGTACGCGTTGTTGGTGTCGGAAAATCCTTTACCGGCTACGCCAACACCGGCAATATTGAGTTTGTCGCTGGGGGCAATAAAGCCCTTTCCCAGCACGTGGCGGGGAACAATAAAGAAACTGCCCGCCGTGGCCAAAGCCCCCGTTTGCAGAAATTGCCGCCGAGACGGGTTATTTGGTTTTTCTGACTGGTCCATAAATTGAACAGAAATGAAGTTGATCGTTGGATAGCTGAACTACTGAACAGCCGACTATGTGAGAAAGATACTGCCCGAAACATTTTACCCGGAAGCAGGTAAAAATCAACCAGCGTCGGGAATAGTTGAGTCTGCGAGAACCCCACTACTAATTAACCAGAACCCAATTGATGAAACGCCACAGGCGCCTGCGGCTACCCACCAGAGGGCTGAGAACCCTGCTGTCCCTATGATTTGGGTGCCGACAAATGGACTAATTAATTGAGAAAAAGCCCAGGCCATTGTATAAAAAGCCATGTATTGTCCCCGGTTCTGCTCGTTTGACCGCGCTACGGCCATAGACTGCATAAATGGCAGAGCAAGAATCTCACCTGCCGTCATGAATAGAATGGTTATTAGTGCCCAACCGGGCCATTGACTGGTAGGCAACAGGGCGTATGCCAGTCCAGTAAGTCCAACTCCGATACCAATAATCACAAATTTAGGTCTGCTTTGAGGCCAACGTTGTTCAATTGCAAAGACAAGTGCCATTTCAATAAACACAATAATGAGCCCATTGAGGCTCATGAGCAGGCCAATTCGGGCTTCGCTCAGATGGAGAACTTGCTTGAAATACAGCGGCAATAAACTGAACATCAACACGAAGGAACACACAAACAGGAGCGTGAACCCCATAAAACGAACAAAAAACCAGTCGGTGTAAGGGGAAGAAGCGGGAGACAGAGGGGGTATCTGTTTGGTTGAGTGAGCTGTTTGTGGGGCTGAGATTGTTTTAGGGATAGGTAGGGTGAGCATCAACACAATGGCAGCAGCAATGCAGGTAAGACCATCGACCCAGAATAATAAACTGTAGTTGATGCTGGCGAGGTAGCCGCCAAACCCACCTCCAACCGCCCAACCCAGATTGATGGCCAGGCGGTTTAGCGAAAAGGCGCGGGTTCGAGTGGCTTCGGTGCTGTAGTGGGCAATGGCTGATGAATTGGCCGGGCGAAACGTGTCGCCCAGCAAAGTGAAACAAAACGCAGCCACGCACATTCCCGGAAAACTGCTTACGAACTGTAGCCCCAATAGAAAGAAACCACCAAAAAAAAGGCTGTATAACTGCACGGGTGCAAAGCCGAATCGGTCGGTGAGTTGGCCACCCATATAGGCACCGATGACCGCCCCAGAACCAAACAGGGCCATAACAATGCCTGCCTGCTGCACCGTAAAGCGTAATTGCTGGGTCATGTAGAGCGTCAGGTAGGGTAACACCATGGTCCCACACCGATTGATAAGCATCACCCCCGACAAAAGCCAAACCGAAGGCGACAGGCCCCGGTACACGTTTCGATACAGTCGGAAAGGACGGAGGAGGAGCATAATTGGGTAAATGAGTAGTGGGTAAGTAAGGTAAATCGGTTGACCAATTACCCAATTACCCATTTACCGGCAAACTAGTTCTTACAACAGATCAATCAACAGCACAACTATAAATGCGGCCACTCCTGCAACAGTGCTGGTGAGTGTCCAGGCGCGGAGCATTTGAGAAACGTTGAGGCCCGAAAATCGTGAAATCACCCAGAAACCCGAATCGTTGGGAAACGAACAACAAACGCTGCCACAGCAGATGGCTAATCCAACGTTTATAGCACTGGCTCCAGCTGGGGCAATCATAGGCGCTATTAATGAGGCCGTGGTAACAGCTGCCACCGTGGCCGACCCCTGGGCTGCCCGCAAAATGGCTGTTAGCAAAAAGCCTAACCAAAGCAGGGACAGATTCATGGAAGAGAGCGTTTTTACGAGCGAGTCGGCAATGCCAGAGCCATTGATTATAGCGCCAAAGGAGCCCCCTGCGCCCACAATAAGGATCAACAAACCGGCATTGGCTCCACCATCGGCCACTATTTCTTCAAATGATTTCCGACGGTATTTGCTCAGTAATATCCCTGCCATCGCCACACCGACGAGCATGGCCACGTTTTTGTCGCCAATAAATGCCAATATGGGTCGAGCCTCGCTGGTTGGCGGCAAAAAGTTAGCCGTCAGGCTCCCCACCAGAATGAGCATAATTGGGAAGAGTAGCACGAACAAGGATAACCCGCCCGATGGCAAAGGGCGATCGTTGGTAGTGGGCGTTTTTTCTTCGATGGGTGCCTCATCCGCAATCTGCATGTAAGCCTGTTTGCCAAAGTATAAGGCGGCTACCAATCCAATGATCATGGTAGGCAAGGCTACCAGCATTCCCCAACCGATAAATGTACCGGGGTCCAGACCCAAGGTGCCCATCACGGCGAGAGGGCCGGGTGTAGGTGGCACAATGCAATGGGTGCCAATGCCCGCCAGAATCAATGCCGTTACAAGCGTGACCAACGGAATACGGGTGCTGCGGGTGAGGTCGCGCAGAAGGGGCATAAACACGATGAAGGCGGCATTCAAAAATACCGGAATGCAGACGATGTACCCCGTAAGGGCAATGGCGAGCGGAGCGCGTTTGGGCCCTACTGCCTTTAGCAAAAGGGCCGCGATTTGCTCGGTAGCGCGGGAATCGGCCAGCATATTTCCCAAAATAATACCCAAGCCAATGACCAGGCCGATACTGCCCAGGGTTTGACCAAAGCCATCTCCCAGGAGTTTGGCGACTGTCAGTACCGGTAATCCCGATACGAGCCCAGTGAGCAGGCCCACTCCCGGCAATACAAGAAAAGGATTTATTTTTAGCCGGATTATGGCGAAAAGCAACAGCGCTATGGCCGCCAGAAAAAGGACAAGCAGGTAGGTATCGGACATGTAAGGCAAGGTTTTCAGCAAAAGAAAACCGGAATGCGATACTACCCGGTAGCTTGTTTTCTGGCCGACATAAATATTTTCCTGTCGGTGATCAACGCCCGATTCTGCTCCAAGAACTCCTTGAACTGGCGAATTTCTTCCAACTGCCGGTCGATGGGGTGAGTGAGGGGGGTGGGGCAGAAGCGATAGTTAATCATGAGCTTGGATTCGTTGCTTTCTGTACTCTTTTAATTGAAAAACGGAAACGTCAACGCCAGAAAAGGCATCCCAACGCGGTGCCGGTAGCGTTTGTTACCATCCGTGGGGTTGATGTCGCGGAAGTACATTTCGGCAGTTTGCCATTGATAACCGCCCTTGATAGACAATCGCTGATTGATGTGGATGCGGGCATACACTTCAGTGGCTAAGTTACCAAAGTCATTGTCGCCCAGCAGGCGCAGATTGATCCCGGTAGGTCGCATCCGCTGGTATCGGTTATCGCCTGTGAAAAATATTGTCGAATCACCTTTGGTGCCAGCCACTTTATATGAACCCGACGAGGTAATAACCCGCCCAATTCTTGATTTGCCAAGAGCAAGACCCAATATGTCGGCACTACCGCCCAAATCGACGGGGCCAAGGTGAACCTCAACCCGAACACCAAAATTGACGGATGTATTGGTCACGTAATCGAAGCGGACGGTGTCGATGTTTGCTGCTTTTAAAGAAGGACCAAGTGCCTCAAAGCCGGTAGCCCCTCGTGTCAGGCGGGCCGGAGCGGTATAAAGATTCAGATTATCACCGTAAAATTTTGCTAAACGGGCCGTCCAGCCAATAGACAGCAAGGATCGATTTCCGATATTCAGCAGTTGAAAATACGTGAGTGAGGGTGCGTAATTGTCTTTTTTGAAGGCGAAACGAGCATCCATGCCCGTCATAACTCGGCTCGAAACCGGCTTCTGTGCCAGTACTGGCACACTCAGGAATATGCAGGCAACTAGTAGGTGTTTTTTCATTTATGAGTTATGTAGTATGGTAGCAAATATAATGGCTCGCTACCATTCTGTGGGTAACAAACTTAGCGTACTGTCCAGACAGAAAACCAAACAATAGGGTAGGGGCTGGGTTGAAGTAACGCATTTTCAACGGTGATGTTTTTGATTGCCACGTCGGATAAGCCGATCCTTATCCACGCTCACACAGTTGCTTTTTTCACTGTGGCTAACTCACTTGTAGTCTCATAATGGGTGTTTAGTACGAGTATCAGGGGCAAACAAAAAGCCCGACACAGTTAAGTATCCGGCTTTGTAGGTAAAATGGAGTGAGCCTGTCGGCGTTCTGCTCCGTTTTGCGTCTTATTTAGCTAATGCTTCGGCACCCCCAACGATTTCGAGAATCTCTTTGGTAATGGCCGCCTGACGAGTCCGGTTATACATCAGGCGAAGTTCTTTGAGCAATTCACCCGCGTTTTCAGTAGCTTTTTCCATTGCCGTCATCCGGGCACCGTGCTCTGATGCATTGGATTCCAGAACAGCTTTGTACAACTGAATTTTCAACGACTTAGGAATCAGCTCGGCGATGATTTCTTCCTCCGATGGCTCAAATATATAATTGACATTGGAAGCCGCCGTATTTGTTGGCGTTACCGCAGTTGAAACGATGGGCAGCATCTGCACCGACCGTACAATTTGAGTGGTAACGTTTCTAAACTCGTTGTAAACCACTTCGACCACATCGTACCGGCCAGCTACGAAACTTTCCATAGCGGATTCGGCGGCTAAGCGGACGTTGGTAAAGCTCAACTTTGAGAATGAATCCACAAAATCACGGTTTACTTTAAAACCCCGGCGGGCAAACGCTTCTGCGCCTTTTTTGCCGATGGCCATGATCTCTACATTACCCCGGCTTTGCTGGGCAGCGTACTGCTCGGTAATACGGGTCAGGGCTGCTTTGAGCACGTTCGTATTGAACGCTCCGCACAAGCCACGATCGGAGGTGATCACAATTACCAGCACCCGTTCGATTGGACGAACAGCTTTGTAGGGACTTTCGGAGGCAACATCGGCCCCCGCCGACACCGTACCCAGCATTTCGCTCAACTTCTGAGCGTAGGGCCGCATCTGGATAATGTTGTCCTGTGCCCGGCGAAGTTTGGCAGCAGCCACCATTTTCATGGCTTTCGTGATCTGCTGCGTCGAACTTACCGAACTGATCCGGCTACGGACTTCCTTTAATGATGCCATTTTTCAGTTAACAATTTTCAGTAAACAGTAAACAGCCAGCAACTGATCGCTGTTGGCTGCTCACTGTTTACTGTTTATGCGTATTTCGCTGACAGATCAGCGGTTACTTTCTTGATAGCCGACGTGGCTGTTTCGCTCAGGTTGCCTTTGCGGAGATCGTCAAGAGCGTTCTGGTGTTGCGTTTGCAGCATCAGCGTAAATTCACTCTCGAATTCCCGCACCTTACTTACCGGGACTTTGTCCAGCAAACCATTGACCGATGCGTAGATGATGGCTACCTGCTGCTCAACGGCTACCGGCGAATACTGAGGCTGTTTTAAAATCTCCTGGTTCCGGCGACCACGCTCAATCGTCAGTTTAGTTGATGCATCAAGGTCAGAGCCGAATTTAGAAAAAGCTTCCAGTTCGCGGAACTGAGCCTGATCCAATTTCAGGGTACCCGCCACTTTCTTCATCGACTTGATCTGCGCGTTACCACCCACCCGCGAGACCGAAATACCTACGTTGATGGCCGGGCGAATACCCGCGTTGAACAGGTTAGATTCGAGGAAGATCTGGCCGTCGGTAATCGAAATTACGTTTGTCGGGATGTAAGCTGATACGTCACCGGCCTGCGTTTCGATGATTGGGAGAGCCGTTAATGAACCTCCACCTTTCACTTTGCCCCGGAGGCTCGGTGGCAAGTCGTTCATTTGCTGGGCAATGTAATCATTAGCCGTGATTTTGGCGGCCCGCTCCAGCAAGCGGCTGTGCAGGTAAAATACATCTCCTGGATAAGCCTCGCGCCCTGGTGGACGACGCAGCAGCAGAGACACCTCACGGTAAGCCACAGCTTGCTTCGATAAGTCATCATAAACAACCAGTGCCGGACGACCCGTGTCGCGGAAGTACTCGCCGATGGCGGCACCCGTAAACGGGGCGAAGAACTGCATTGGCGAAGGATCCGACGCATTGGCCGCAACAATCACAGTATACTCCATTGCCCCGGCTTTGCGGAGCGTGGCTTCTACCTGCTTTACGGTCGAGGCTTTTTGGCTACAGGCTACATAGATACAGAAAACGGGTTCGCCTTTATCGTAAAATTCTTTCTGGTTGATGATTGTGTCGATAGCCACGGCAGTTTTACCCGTCTGCCGGTCACCGATGATCAACTCCCGCTGACCCCGACCGATGGGAATCATAGCGTCGATTGATTTAATACCCGTCTGGAGGGGTTCCGTAACAGGCTGACGGAAGATAACACCGGGAGCCTTACGCTCTAGTGGCATCTCGAACGTCTCGCCCTGAATAGGCCCAAGACCGTCGATGGGTAGACCAAGGGTATTGACAACCCGGCCCAGAATCCCCTCGCCGACATTAACGTAGGCAATTTGATTTGTACGCTTCACGGTATCGCCCTCTTTGACTTCTGAATAGTCACCGAGTAATACCGCACCAACGTTATCTTCTTCGAGGTTCAATGCTAGTGCCTGCAAACCGTTCTCGAAACTCAGCAATTCACCAGCCTGCACTTTCGACAAGCCGTAAATACGTGCTACGCCATCGCCGATTTGCAGTACCGTGCCGACTTCTTCGAGTTCTGCCTCAGTGCGTGCGCCGGAGAGCTGCTCGCGGAGGATAGCGGAAACCTCGTCGGGCCTTACGGATACCATATAATTAGTGGAAATCGTTTGTTAGTAGATCAGATTTTCGGGTGCAAAGGTAAATGTAAATTTAATAAAAAGATGGGTATTGTTGAAATATGGCCCTAATTATTAGATTTTTCTAATGTATCTAGGCTTTTACATAGCACTTTCTTTATTTACCCAAGTAACGCTTCCTTAATCGGTTCTACTTTGGGTAGTTGATGCTTGAATTTATTGACGTTTCGTAGTTCGTACTGGATGTTTTGAGCGTTGGCAACCTCCTTAAAATCGTATAACATATTGTAAATGTCTCTGGGCCATAAGCTCCTGATTGGTGGATGACATCCGGCGTTGCTCATCCAGCTGGTCGGCTGCTTCGAGGTTAAGGAGTGTTTCGGGGTTGGCGACAATAGCTAATGATAGTATACTGATAATCACAGCGCCCGTAGTGGCCGTTTCGATAGCCCGGTAGATTTTGGAAATGGTATTTTCGTCATCGGCCAGTTGCTCAAAGGCAAATTCACCTTCGTAGTCATTATCACGGCCGAGGGCGTGCGGAATTTGTTTCAGCACAATAACAATCCCGATGGCCACGAGCATGCCTTTGGTGACACTGTCGGGGAAGAAACTGCTAAGTTTACCCGCCCGAAGAAGCCCTAAGCCTAACTGAATAGCTCCGGCCAGGACAACACCAACCAGGAAAACTTCGTAAGATCCTACCTTTGTAAAGGCATCGGCCACAATCACCGCTAAACCAGCTGCTGGGCCACCTACGCTGATTTCAGAACCCGATAAAAAACCAACGATTACACCCCCAATATTGCCGGCTACTAAACCAAAAAAAAGTGGAGCCCCCGAAGTCAGCGCAATGCCCAGGCAAAGCGGTAGGGCAACTAAAAAAACCGAAAGACCCGCGGGTAAGTCGTTGCGGAGCAGACCGGGAGAATAGTTAGAAAGGGTTCGGATTGGATTAACCTTATTCATGGAAAGTGAGCAAGTAAGGGGATTGGTTTACACGCCGTGTACAAAGTATTCAAAATTAAAACAGGATTTAAGTCAGAATCTTCTTCAATGCACACAATTTTGGGACCGATAGAACTGTCAGACGAAGAAAAACTATTCATACAAAATAATAGCGACGAGAGCGTTCAACAGCTGGTGTTACGGCATTCGGCTAGTAACCTGCTGAATGTCAGGAAAATGGCCGTGCAGATAGCGGCTAGGCAACGGCTGCGCGACAAATTGCCAACCTGGGTAGCCAACCCCGATATTATTTTTCCATCAACAGTACCTGTAGAACAATCATCGTCGGAACAAACCGCACGCTACAAAGCCATGATTGTG
>Ga0105048_10002151_pt1 | contig 31826 bp, 34 predicted proteins | sample MAT05_FD_78382 | JGI IMG/M metagenome (GOLD analysis project Ga0105048, IMG submission 78382) | Freshwater microbial communities from Lake Fryxell liftoff mats and glacier meltwater in Antarctica - MAT-05 | ecosystem: Environmental > Aquatic > Freshwater > Ice > Liftoff microbial mat | place... | reverse complement strand
GATTTGAAGGATATTTCGGCTTCATGGTTGAGAAGTAAATGTGGAACGGTAATGCAGGAAGGATTCGTATTTAGTGATACGATAGCCGACAATATTTCTGTAAGTGACGTGAAAACCGATCAGAATAAATTAAGACATGCTGTAATGGTGGCAAATATAAAAGAATTTATTGAAGAGCTACCATTAAGTTACAATACCAAAATTGGGAATGCAGGAAATGGATTCAGTGCAGGACAAAAACAACGTCTATTGATTGCAAGAGCAGTTTATATAAACCCTGATTATTTGTTTTTTGATGAAGCTACAAGTGCATTGGATGCTAACAATGAAAAAGTGATTATGGGAAATTTGAGTGAATTTTTTAAAGGGAAAACAGTTGTGGTAATTGCTCATAGGTTGAGTACAGTAAAAAATGCGAACCAAATAATAGTGTTAGAACATGGGCAAATTGTTGAAACAGGGAACCATGAAACTTTGGTTGCACAAAGAGGAAAATATTATCAACTTGTAAGAAATCAATTAGAATTAGGAAACTGATGCTAATGGAAAATGAACAAAATGAGCAAAAAATCCTGTATCAAACTCGTAGCGAGGAAGTGCAAGAAATCATGGGACGAATACTATCATGGATTATTCGTTGGGGAATATTGATTATTAGTGCTGTAATAATTGGATTAGTTATTGGAAGTAATTTTATAAAGTACCCTGATAAAATTTTAACTAATATTTCGATTACTTCGGATAAACCTCCTGCAAAAATAGTTGCTCCCTCAATGGGGCTAATTCAGGAAATTATAGTGAAGCAAAATGACACTATCGCTAAAAATGATGTGGTTATTGTTTTGGAAAGTAATGCGAATACAGAAGATGTTATGAGTCTACGAAAGGAATTAGTGAATGTTGCCACGACATGAAAATACTATGCACTTATCTATAAACATTATCAATTAGGGGAATTGCAAGGAAAATATATTGAGCTAATCTCAAATATCAGAAATAAAACCTATTGGGAAAAAACCAATAATAGTAATTTGAGCAATGGACAATTAAAAAATCAGATAACGCAGAACGAACGGTTAATTGATCAAAAGCAAAAAAAAGCTGACGATCTCAATAGAAAATTTAAAATGGATGAAAAGATGGATGATGCGGATTATAGCCTTAAGCAATCTACATTGAATATAAGCGTTTTAGATACACAAAACCAAAAGAAGCAAAAACAATTTGAGAGGATAAGTAAATTTGATCAATTAATAGTAAATTTATTAATTCGGATAGACCAATGGGAGCTCAAATACATCATTAGATCTCCGATTGCGGGCAGGGTAAATTTATACAGTATTTGGAAAGTAAATCAATGGGTGAATGCCCGGGAAAATATTATGCTAATCGTTCCGCTTGTGCAAAGTATTATTGTTAAAGGGACATTACCAGTCCAGAATTCAGGCAAAATTCATGTGGGCCAAACCGTAATGATAAGTCTATTAAGCCATCCGCATAATGAATTTGGGTATATTGAAGGTAAAATTTCCTTCATAGCTTCTGCACCTATGGACAGTGTTTATTCGTTTGACGTAACATTGGTAAATGGATTAATAACAACTAACAGGAAAATAATACCAACTCAACCGCAAATGTTCGCTACTGGCGAAATATTTATCGATAATGAAACATTGCTGAAAAGAATTTTTGAAAAATTTATTAGGAATTAATAACAGTTTGACAACTTCCCTGTTCTGCCAATTTTTTGACCTAAACTTTACATTATATTTTTTTATCCAGCATAAGCAAAAAGCCTTGTTACGGGCTTTTAAAAGAAACTTAATTGTTCGTCGTTATTAATGGATAAGAAGCAAAGCTAGCCGCAATGCACGGAATAACTAAAATACTTCTTCTTATGATAATTTTAGTTGAGTTTATTTTACAGCGTAACAAAATACTTGAATTGATTTTTACCACGTTTAACCACCACTTGAACCTCACGTCCTTTATCCAGTTTTGTCATAGCCACGACATAGTCATCAAAATCTAGGATGCTAAATTCTGCGATCTGTATAATCACATCCTCCGCTTGGATCCCTGCTTTGTCGGCCTGTTTATTCGTAAGACAAGTAGCCACTTTAATTCCATCATCCATAAAACTGTAATCGGGAATAATTCCAAGATCGTTTTTCAGATTCTCGATTCGTTCTGCCATATTAAACGTTTCTGTGAAAAGTGGCTTAGGCATTCTGTCGAGTTCAGTGATTATTTTGTAAATAAACCCAGTGATCTCTGCCTGCCCCGAATAATTGATCTTGATGGCATCATCGTCAGGTTTTGAAAAATCGCTTGTATAGCCAGTACTGAAACTAAGCAATGGGATATTTTTTTTATAAAAAAGAGAGTAAGAGCCATAACCAACACCGGCGCTGTCAATCTTTAATGCAAATTGTTTACCATTTCGTTGAAGGATAGTTCCCCATGTTGGCGAGGTGCCAACACCATTAATATATAATGCTCTTGTCGCAACATTCATCCTGCCCAACATATTCAGATCTATCAGACTACTGAAATTATTTCCCATACGCCCATTCTCATGAAGAAACGTGATAGCACCGATATTTCCAAATTGACTTCCAGATAATGCCAAGAATAAATAGTTATATTGTTTTAATCCACCTGTCCTGATCATTTCTGCAAGAGCCAGCAAAGACGCCACACCGCTTGCATTATTATTGGCACCATTATAGATCTCCGCACCAACACCCATGTGATCGTAATTGGCAGTCAGCACTATGGTTTCAGCAGCCTTGTTATCGATCATCGCGAGTACATTTCGGGCCGTCAGGTTTGCGTCTTCATAACCCCATTTCCCATCCACATCAATCCAGTCTTTTTTCATGTTTGGTTTGATGGTATTTAGATATGCTTTGTTATTCAGCATCACCACAGGAACGGTAAGCATCTCATATTTTGGATGATTGATAATGGTGATATCTTTTCCGGGATCAATATCATTAAAGAAAACCACTGCATTGGCTCCTTTTTTAATGGCCTCTTTCGCCCTTTCGTACAAGGGTTTGAACGGCGAATTATTCCCTTCTATTTTCACAGAACGTAATGAGATGAGCCAAACATTATCAGGTTCATCCACAAAAGGTAAAGCCAGTCCTTTGATACGGTCGCCTTTACCATAAGGCATCGGTATCATTTCGTTCCCGATGGAAAGCTTGGTGTCATTAACTTTAAAATAAGCCTGTGAGCCTACACGTTGTCCATCTTTGATAGTAAAAGTCCATTGGTATTTTCCCTTATATGGATCGACCTTGATTTCTTTAAAACGCTGTTCTATATAATTTGCTGCCATCGATTCGCCTTTACTGCCTGCCAGTCTTCCTTCAAGATCATCGGACGCCAGAAATTCAACATCCTTTTTAAGTTTGAAGATAGGCGAGGGGTCAGGTTTATCAGATGCTTTCTGGGCATGGCCAAGGAAGGATGCAAGAAGCAATAAGAACAACAAACTTTTTTGGATCATGTAACGCGAAAGGTAATTTCTGAATGGTCGCAAATATAAAAGTGCAGGCTGACTAATTGAGTAAAAAAGGAGATTAAATAGAAGATAGTCCTATTTTTGTCAAAACTTTAATAAATGAAGAACACTCCTTTTACCGATATCCATATTGCCCTTGGCGCGAAGATGGCAGAATTTGCAGGTTATAATATGCCCATCTCCTACACAGGCATCAACGACGAACACGCGGCTGTGAGAAACAGTGTAGGTATTTTTGATGTGAGTCATATGGGTGAATTTATGCTGAAAGGAGAAGGTGCTCTTGATCTTATTCAACGTGTAACGAGTAATGATGCCTCGAAGCTGACTAACGGAAAAGCACAGTATTCTTGTCTCCCGAATGAAACAGGTGGTATCGTAGACGATCTTCTGGTTTATTGTATCGAAGAAAATAAAACATATTTGCTTGTCGTGAATGCCTCCAATATTGAAAAGGACTGGAACTGGATCCAGAAATTCAATACGAATAATGTCGAGATGATAGATATCTCCGATAAGACGGCGCTTCTTGCGGTTCAAGGGCCAAACGCCGTAAAAGCAATGCAGAAACTGACGGACATGGATCTGATTAATCTTCAATATTATACATTTTGTAAAGGAACATTTGCCGGAATGGAAAATGTGTTGGTTAGCGCAACCGGTTATACAGGTTCTGGTGGAGTGGAAATTTATTTTGAAGGAAGCGACGAACAAGCCGTTGAGGTTTGGAATAAAATTATGGAGGCCGGGGCAGAATTTTCTGTCAAGCCATGTGGGTTGGGATGTCGAGATACATTACGTCTTGAAATGGGTTTTTGTTTATATGGAAATGACATTGACGATAACACTAATCCCATCGAAGCAGGACTTGGATGGATCACCAAGTTTACAAAGGATTTTACCAACCGTGCCGCCATTGAAAAAGTGAAGACCGAAGGTGTGAAACAAAAACTGGTAGGATTTGAAATGATTGATAAAGGAATTCCTCGTCATGATTATATAATTAAAACAGCAGATGGTGTAGAGATCGGTAGAGTGACGAGCGGAACGCAAAGCCCAAGTCTTGCCAAGGCTATTGGAATGGGTTATGTACAGAAAAGCTATGCAGCCATGGGGTCTGAGATTTATATTGAAGTGAGAGATAAATTGCTGAAAGCGATTGTGGTGAAACTTCCTTTTTATAATAATTAAATGTTGCGGGTTGCGAGTTAGTGAGTTAAGGCGTTGAGAGGTAAAAGGTATATTATTTAGAAGGACTTATCACTTATTCCTTACCACTTATTCCTTACTACAGCATTCCCGACCGTCAATCGTCCATCGTCGTTGGTCGAAACTGCCAACTGCCAATTGCCAGTTTTCTTCCCCCCTTACCCCTTATTCCTTACCACTTCTTCCCCCTTCCTCCTTACTACTTATCCCTTCTTCCCTATGAAAACCCTCATCCTCACCCGCCACGCAAAATCAGACTGGAGCAATTTACATCAACAAGATTATGACAGGCCACTGAATGAACGTGGTTTGAAAGATGCGCCTACGATGGGTTTGCGTTTATTAAAAAGAAATATGAAAGTTGATTGTGTGATAGCAAGTACTGCCAAACGTGCTGCCGAAACTGCTCTCTTGATTGCGAAAGAACTTATGTATAATACAGATGATATTCAATGGTTTGAGCGCTTATATCATGCACAACCTGATGTGATACAAGATGTGATTTTGAAGACCGATGACAAATATGAAGTCACTATGGTTGTTTGTCATAATACCGGCATTTCAGAATTTGCAAATTCTCTTTCAGGGACGATCGTACGAGATTTGCCAACTTGTGCGATGGTGGCATTTAGCATAGATATTGAGCATTGGAAGGATTTTTCGATGGCCAAAAAGAAATTATTATTCTACGATTATCCTAAGAATTTAAATCATTAGGAAAGTGCTTTTAGCAACTGGTACTTGCGTTTTACATACCACATTTCATTTAATGCAAACTGAAAGCCTTTTTTGCCATCAAGAAAGCCGCCTTTGAAAATAAAGTTTTTTATAAATCCAAAAGCAGGACTGAGATAGCGTTTGATGAACGTTGCTTTCTTTCCTTTTTTGGAAAGTTGAGTGGCACTCATTTGTGCATATTTTTCCAATCGTTCGCGGTGTTCTTCTGAGGTGTTATAGGAATGATGCCAAAGGAAACCTTTCAGTTTTTTAATTTTCATTGGTACGGAAAAGTCAAGATCTTCATGTACGTCGTTATGATTCCAATGCGCCGTTTGCCGATTAAAAAGTCGTTTTCGATATTCCCAAGATTGCGAACCATGGTGGAGAACCTTTCCGCAATAAACCATTTTCCTTCGTACGCAAAAAGCCATACGCACCTTTATTTCTTTAGAGAAAATAGATTCAATGGCACTTCTAAGTTCAGGGTTCATTTCTTCATCGGCATCCAGACTTAATATCCAATCGTGTGCGGCATGTTCGTTTCCAATATTCTTTGTTTCTGAATAGCCTTTCCAAATTTCATCAATCACTTTCGCACCAGAAGAGATGGCCAATGGAATGGTCTTGTCCGTACTTCCGCTATCAATCACCAATATTTCTGCGGTTAATCCTTTCACAGAATTCACGCAACGGGCAATATTGAGTTCTTCATTTTTTGAAAGTATGACTATGGATATCGGCAGCATCCCGTAAATGTAAGTCTAAAACAGGTATGAGTTGGAATACCAACAACCTATTCATTTTTGGGTAAATGATCGGCTAAACTAAAATTGTAATAGAAGAGAGTTGTCAATTTAGAACGGGTATTGTGGCATTTCCCGAAGGTGGCACCAACCATTAAAGACACTAAACGCTTAACCATACAGCCAAATAATTTCATTCATCGAAACAAAAAACTTCTGCAAGTATGCAGCTCTTCGCAAAAGGGCGTAACGCCAACGACACTTTTGCGAAGAGCTGCATACAGATTATCAAAGTATTAATTACCAAAATTATATTGTTAATATTTTGAAAATAAAGAATATTATTAATTTTATAAAACCTTCAACCAAAAAACAAAAATTTTATGAACCGAACAAAACTTTTCTTTTCAATTCCAAGAATTAATTTATCTGAATTTTCCAGATTTCAATTAAACCTCAAGTTCTTAGCCATTTCTTTTATAATTGTAGCAAGTTATTTTACAACTTATGCTCAAAAAGGCCAACAAAAATTTAATATATATAATGGAAATTTTTCAAAAGGAATATACCTCGTTAAATTATATTTTGACTGCACTTTATTAGCTGATGGGCTATATTTTATTAAGTTATTTAATTTCGCACAATCAACGACAATTAAGGTATTAAAATAATATGCTTATAAAAAAGTGTCCGCTTCACCGACACTTTTATATTTGTAAGTTCTAGCGTCACTACACCATCACATAATCAATAGTCTTATACCCATCCTTAGTCATTTGCTCACTCTTTGTTTGGGTTACATATCAAGCCGCTTCAACAGTAATTGTATAATCTCCTTCGCTTAAAGCCTTAGTAAACTTACCATCGGCATCACTAAATACTTCATTTGCGAGTTCAACTGTTTTTTTGTGTAGTAATCTTCGCTCCATCTATCGACACGAAAGTAACCGCCTCTTTCACGTCACCTTTTATTCCACCAGTTGGAGGTTTTATCAAATCCCATTAGCTCTGAAACTCAAACTTCACAATTACATCAGCGTCATGCGCAAAAATAGTTTGCCCGTCTCTCATCATTCCAATAAATATTTTGTAACACGCATTATTTTACACAGAGACGCATGACGCATAACCGACAAAACAGAAACCGTAGAAAATACCTCAGCGAACTACCTTCGATTGCAGACACAATGCAAAGTCGTACAAAGCCACCGCATAGAGCAAGCCTTTGGATAGTGCCTGAAGCAAAATACGTAACATCAGCAGAAAAATATATTCAGCAACTAACCAGACACTGGAAATGACAAACAGAATGAGTTGTCCGATGACAATGGCAGGCACCAAACGCTACTACCTGCAATGGCGGCATTTGTCTCACCTCATGTTTAGTATGTCTTTGTTACCCTTTTTTGACACTCTGGTCCCGACCATATTTCACAAAAACATAGAGATACAACACTCTCGAGTAACGCATGATCCAGGGTTGAATCAGAGCGAGGGAAGCTATCATAACGACCAAGAAAATGTAGATCGAATTATTTTTATAAGAGAAGCCAACAGTCAATGCATAGATTGTTGCCAGAACGAAAATAGTGCCGACACTGATGGCATAACTCACATACCCAGTGCCATACCAAAAACCAGGCTCAATCTCGTATTTCTGATTGCAAACCGGACAGCGCTCAGGCATATTCAGCAATCCTTTCAGCGGAAAAATACCAGGATTGCTAAACATGTTTCCTTTGTGGCAATTCGGACATTTCATGCGAAACATACTCAGTAATCGGTTGGGGATTTTTTCTTGCATTATATGTATTAATCAATTAATTCTAATTGTCGTTCACCAATCTGCTGACGCCACATGGCATAATAAAGACCTTTCTCATCCACCAATTCCTGATGTGCACCGGTTTCTACAATAGCACCTTTTTCAAGAACATATATTCGGTCGGCATGCATGATAGTGGAAAGGCGATGTGCAATGAGGATATTAATCTGCTCACGGTCGGCGGAGATCTGTTTAACGGTATTCGTAATGGCTTCTTCGGTAATAGAATCCAGCGCTGACGTAGCTTCATCAAACACGAGTAATTTAGGGTGACGAAGCAATGCGCGGGCAATGGAAAGACGTTGTTTTTCTCCACCGGAAATCTTCATACCTCCTTCACCAATCACCGTATCAAGTCCGTTCTCAGCTCTTGAAAGCAATGTATACGCAGATGCTTTTTTTAAGGCATTGTTCATTTCTTCCTCCGATGCACGTGGATTCACAAAGAGTAAATTCTCTCTGATACTTCCTGCAAATAGCTGTGTATCCTGCGTAACAAAACCGATCTGATGTCTGAATGCATCGATGTCAAGATCTTTATACGACACATTATTGTATGTGATATCGCCTTCTAAGGGATGATACAGACCAACAAGTAATTTTACTAGTGTGGTTTTTCCAGAACCTGACGGTCCTACGAATGCAATGGTTTCGCCTTTTCTGACCTTGAACGTAATATCATTCAAGGCATTTTGTCTAGCGGTAAGATGTTTGTAACTGACATTTTCAAAACGTAATTCTTCGATCTCTTTAATCAATATAGGATTAGCCGGTTTAGGTTCAATAGGCGAATTCATCAGTTTTTCAAAATTAAAAAGAGACGCTTCGGCCTCGCGATAGGCAAGCATCACATTTCCTAATTCCTGCAAAGGTGCGAAGATGAAGAAGGAGAAAAACTGAAATGTAAATACCTGACCTAAGGTAATATAATCATGAAATAAAATATAGAACAACGTGAAAACGATACATTGACGGAGGAAATTCACCGCTGTTCCCTGAATAAAACTCAAGGCACGAACACTCTTCACTTTTTTAAGTTCAAGTTTCAGAATCTTAAATGTAGTGATATTCAATCGTTTGATCTCCTGCGCAGTTAGGCCAAGGCTGCGAATGAGTTCAATATTTCGTAAACTTTCGGTGGTGGCACCAGCAAGGGCTGTGGTTTCCCGAAGGATAAACTTCTGTATATACTTGATCTTTTTACTCAGAATGCCCATCAAAATGGATAGGAGTATGGCTCCTATAGTATACACAAGAATGATAGGAGGAAAAATAATGGAGGCCACAATGGTCACGAAGACAATACTGACAAAGGAAGAGAAAATGATATTGACAAAAGCAGTCATGAATTTCTCGCTGTCTGATCGAACTTTTTCCAATACAGCCAAAGTTTCACCACTTCGCTGATCTTCAAAATTCTGATAGGGAAGCTGAAGGGCTTGTTTCAGTCCGTCTGTGTAGACATCGGCACCGAATTTTTGAATAACTGTATTGACCGTATAATCCTGAAAAGCCTTTGCGATACGCGATAACATAGCCACACCTATCAGACCGAGTATGTATTTTGAAGCCAAAATAAGAAACGCATATTCCTCCATTGCTCTTGGCTTGACATCGATCACGCCTTTCACTTTATCAATCAGCCAACCATATACTATCGGATCGCATAACGAGAAACCGATATTGAAGGTTGCGAGCAGAAAGGAAAGGAAGACGAGTTTTTTGTAACGGGATAAGTAGTGTAATAGGATTTTCATACAGTGTGCGCAAAAGTAAGGTTTACGATTCAACATTCTTGCAAGCTGCAATTACATTTGATAGTAAATAACAATAGGCTTTAAACTTTCAGTATTACATTTGCCGGATGAAGCAACGTACCAGGCTAAAAAGCATCCTGATTGGGGGTTTATTTAGTTTGTTTGTCCCTGTGGGAGCCTACTTATATCTGAAATTGAATGGGCACGACGGGCATGTGAAACTACCATCACATTATGGAGTAGACCGTATAGATAGTTCGATGTTGGATGGGAAAATGAAAAAAGATACCACGTATCATACGGTAGGAGAATTGCGACTATTGGATCAGTTAGGTGATTCGGTCGGGATTAATGAGAACTTTAAAGGAAAGATATTAGTTATCAATTTTTTCTTTACGTCTTGCAACACTATCTGTCCAGAGTTAATGAAGAATATGAAGATGCTGAATAAAGCATTCATTAAAAATGATTCATCTGTGCGGTTTTTATCGATTTCGGTTGATCCGGCTACAGATACGGTTCCAAGATTGCGGATGTACGCGGATAAGATGAATGCGAACCATGATAAATGGTTTTTCCTGACGGGCGATAAGAAGCAGATTTATAATTATGCCCGGAATGAATTGAAGCTTGATTTAGCTCCGGGCGACGGTGAGGAAGATGATTTTATTCATCCGGATCAATTTACATTGCTTGATAAGTATAGAAATATCAGGGGTTACTACAACGGTCTCGATTCCGATAAAGTTAGAATTTGCGCCGAGGATATTACCTACCTCATGCTTGAAAAAAATAAGCTTCACGAAAAAAGAAGAGGAAAGTAATGAGTACCATGCTAACGAAAACCTGGCAGAAAAATGACAGACGTGCCCATATTTTAATCTGGATTTTTTCCGCGATTGTGTTTCTGGCTATCACTATTCTGGATAGAATTACAGTAGATGCAGAGCTTGGCTTTGATCCACATATTTTTGCGAAACTGAGTGCCGGTGTCAATACTATCGTGAGTATGTTACTCATTGTTGGATTAGTATTTGTGCGACAAAAAAAATACCTGCTTCATAAGAATATGATGTTGTTTACCATGGGGCTTTCTGTTCTTTTTCTTGTGTTTTATATTGCCCATCATTTATTTACGGGCGAAACAAAATATGGCGATTTGGATCATAATGGAATCCTGAATGAAGACGAAAAATCCATAGCAGGAATTGCCAGATTTGTTTATTATTTTATCATTAGCACGCATATCATATTAGCAGGTTTAGTTATGCCTTTTGTTTTATACAGCGCGTATCGTGCTTTGACCGGGGAATTTAACAAACATAAAAAACTAGTTCGGTATACCTATCCTATTTGGTTGTATGTGGCAGTTACTGGAGTGGTTGTGTATTTGATGATATCGCCGTATTATTAGAGCGATTGGTTTGTTAGTTAAAACCAAGAATAGATCGCAAAACAAATAGAGCCACTTTTTGCGCACCAATGACCTATTTGAGAAATATAAAACTAACTTTACCCACTGAATTTTAAGAATAGAAAATGACTCAAAAACAATTAGAGGTAGATGCCGGAAATGGATTGGGTAAAAATCTGTTTTACAATAGCAGTATGGAAAATTACCAAGTGGTGTGCCGAATGAAAAAGCAAGAAACACGCAAAGTCATAGAAAAACCTTCAGACCTTTTTAAAGATCAATATATTTAGAGTTTCTTAATTTGCCAGAACAAAAACATAACCTGATGCCATCGGCATCAAACGTTTATAGAATCTATGAAGATGAATATGGGTTCGACCTCAATGAGGTCGCAGATTCCATTAAGGTTTTATTTTTTACAAACGTTGTATCCCTTCGGGATAAAGAAATGTTCATTTATCTTTTAAATGATAAGGACGTAGGTGGATGATTAAAGGAAAAGTCCCGCCGAGCAAAAATACATAGCTGCATTGTTTCAAAGTATATAGACAGCTTTTTAGAAGGTCGAACCTACAGTTCTTTCCTCAATCTGGCCACAGGAATATTCAATTGTTCACGGTATTTCGCGATTGTTCTGCGGGCAATATTATATCCTTTTTCATTCATCATTTCGGTGAGTTTTTCGTCCGATAATGGTTGCTTTTTATCTTCCACTTGTATCACCTCGTTGAGTTTCATTTTTACTTCTCTGGTGGAAACTTCTTCGCCACTATCTGTCGATAAGGATTCGGAAAAGAAATATTTTAGTTTGATGGTCCCGAATTCAGTTTGTACATATTTGCTGTTTACCACACGTGAAATGGTAGAGATATCAAGTCCAGTTCTGTCTGAAATATCTTTCAAGATCATTGGCCTCAAGTTGGCTTCGTCGCCGGTCATGAAAAATTCTTCCTGAAGATTCATGATACTGCTCATGGTTTGTAGTAAGGTTTCCTGTCGTTGTTTTACTGCGTCGATAAACCACTTCGCAGAGTCGATTTTCTGCTTGATGAATAGCACAGCCTCTTTTTGCCGGGTATCTTTTTTTTCTCCCTTGTCAAAATCCTTCAGCATATCCCTGAAGCTACTCGACACCCTGAGTTCAGGAGCGTTACGCTGATTGAGTTGCAATTCAAGTTCCCCATTTTGATGGATGATATAAAAATCAGGAATTATGTAAGTGTCGTTTTTGTTGGGTGAACTGTACAAGGCTCCCGGTTTTGGATTCAGTTTGACAATCACCTGAATCACTTCCCGTAATTGTTCATCAGTAATGTTGAGCGAACGGGTGATTTTTTCGTAATGTTTTTTTATAAATTCATCAAAATATTTATCCAGTACTTTAATGGCATATTGTACTGGTGGTGTATTCCCTTTTCGTTTTAATTGCAGTAAAAGGCATTCTCTTAGGTCTGCTGCCCCAATCCCTGCAGGTTCAAAATCTTTGATCTGAAGAAGGAGTTCATTCAACTCTTTTTCGTTGGTCTGGATATTCTGCCGGAAGGAAAGGTCATCAATAATAGAAGGAATATCTCTTCGTAAATAACCGTCGTCGTCAATGCTTCCTATGATGAACTCGGCAATCTGTTGTTTTCTTTCTTCGAGATATAGTAAGTTGACCTGTGCCAGTAAATACTCATAAAAGGTAGTCTCCGAACGGGCCTGATAATGTGAAAAATTATCCTCGTCATCGTTGTTATAAGTATCCTTCTGAAAATTATAATCAGCATCTTCATCATCGCCTTCTTTGACATACTCAGCAATATCTATTTTTTCAAATTCATCGGTTTCCTCCTCACTGACATAATCTTCATTTTCATCGGTCTTCATTTCATCCCTCAGTTCTTCCGCGGTCTTTTCTTCCAATGTCTTTTCCTCTTGATCTTCGGTCGTCATTTCCAACGCAGGGTTCTCTTCAATTTCTTCCAGAATCCGCTCATCCAAATAGGCCGTAGGAACCTGTAACAGTTTCATTAGTTGGATCTGCTGAGGTGATAGTTTCTGTAGTAATCGTTGCTGTTGCGAGAGGCGCTGCATGTAAACAGGTTAGGTACAAATTTAAAATCAGTGCCTGACAAAAAATAGTTTATTATTTTTTTTTATTTCTTATATTTGAAAAGCCTTATCAAACGGCTTCGGCCACTACTTCTTTAACTTCAGGTATCATTCGTTTCATCATTCCTTCAATTCCCGATTTTAACGTGATCATTGAAGAAGGACAACCACTACAAGAACCTTGCAGAGAAAGCGTAACGATTCCGTGATTATAGCTTTTAAAGGAAATAGCCCCGCCATCCATTTCAACAGCAGGTTTAACATAATTCTCAAGTAATTCCTTGATTCTATGAACGACATCTGTATCATCTCCATGATGTGCCTCAGTTTCTTCAGGCTTAATCAGTTCATCTTCGTTGATGATGGTTCTGCTTTCTTCAAGATACTCTTTCAGAAATTCGCGGATACTAGGAATCACATCATTCCAATCGGTTTCAATAGTTTTTGTGAGGGTAATAAAGTTGCTGGCGATAAAAACACCTTTAATAAAAGGGAATCCGAATAATTCTTTGGCTAATGGAGACGGAGACGCTACTTCTTCTGATTGAAAATCAACACTTTTGCCTGGGTATAATAATTTATTCGCAACAAACTTCATCGTTTCTGGATTCGGGGTCATTTCAGTATATATACTTACGATCGGATTTCCTGTTTTCAACATTGCCATTTCTTTTTTTACAAAAATAGGGAATCTTTTGTATTGAATTTGTCATTTCTAACTAAGCATGATATTTTTCCGTCTTGATTTTTCCGGTTTATAGATTTTAATTTACTAAATTTACTGTTAAATGATTGCTTTGAAAAAGATAATTACACTCTTCATGAGCTTCCTGACGCTGTTCTTATGCAAGAACGTTAACAGTCAGCATGCTCATTCAAATTCGTCTATAGAATATATAGAAAATCAGGGGCAGTGGAATGCGCCATTTTTGTTTAAAGGTTCAACGCCAACAAATAATATATTCTTACGAACAGATGGCTTCCGGATATCTCTGGCAGATGCTGCTAACTCGGCTTATATGCATGGTGTAAAACATGGTGCAATTACTGGAGAGACTATCTTGAAGTACCATGCGTTTGATATTATATTTATGAATGCAAATAAGGATGTTTCCCTTACACCACAAAAATCACAGAAACAATATTACAATTATTATCTCGGTGCAGACCCTCAACGCTGGAAAACCGAGATTCACCCTTGTCTTGCAGTTGATTACACAAATTTATACGATGGTATCGATGCGCATGTGTATAGCGAAGAAGGGAATATCAAATATGAATTTATCGTGGCGCCTGAGGTAGACGCCAATCAAATAAAACTTCAGTACGATGGCGTTGATGGATTACGCCTGAATGAGGGTTCCCTAGTTATTAAAACTTCGTTAGGCGAGGTAAAAGAGTTAAAACCATTCTGTTACCAATATATCAATGACGAACGAAAGGAAGTGACTGGAAAGTTTACTCTAACCGGAAATGTAGTCTCATTTAGTTTCCCGAAAGGATATAACAAGAACTATCCATTAACAATAGACCCTGCCATTATATTCTGTACTTTTACTGGTTCAACAGCGGACAATTGGGGCTATACCGCGACTTATGACAGTACCGGAGCTTTTTATGCCGGTGGAATCGTGGTGAATGATCAGCCTGGTTTTTCAACTACATTGACAGGAAGTTATCCCGTAACTGTAGGTGCTATACAAATCAATTATGGTGGCGGGAATAATCCAGGTGCTGGTTTAGGAATTGTTCCATGTGATATGAGTTTCAGTAAATTTGACCCTACCGGAACGATACCTTTATTTGCAACCTACTTCGGAGGAACGGATAACGAGCAACCTCATAGTATGATCGTCGATCACGCAGGCAATCTTGTAATTGCAGGCCGGACCTTTTCGCCATCTACGTCATTTCCTTTAACAGCTGGTTGTTACGACAATACATATAATGGTGGCGGTGATATCTTTGTCGCGAAATTCAATTCCACAGGAACCGTCTTGCTGGGCTCCACATTTGTAGGAGGTAGCGGCGAAGATGGTGTCAATGGCGCTTTATCTGAACTTGTGATTGGTGGTTTAAAACATAATTATGCCGATGATGCCAGAAGCGAAGTCATCGTGGATGCCAATGACAATATCTATGTAACAGGAAGTTCAAAATCTTTAGACTTTCCCACAGTAAATCCTACACAAGCAGTCTTAGGAGGGGCACAGGATGCCATTGTTTTTCAATTGAATCCATCCTTAACTGCAATGCTTTGGAGTACCTATCTGGGTGGAACATTGGATGATGCAGGATATGTGCTGGCTATCAATAAGACAAATCCCAATGAACTTTTTGTAGCAGGTGGAACCGAAAGCTCAAATTTTCCTGTTACTCCAGGAACTTTAAACCCAGGATATTTAGGCGGTAGTGCGGACGGGTTTCTCTTAAAATTCAATACTGTAACCAAAGCCCTGATGGCCGGAACCTTTATCGGTACTAGTCAGTACGACCAGACATTCGGGGTCCAAACCGATGATAGTAATCATGTCTTTATAGTAGGTCAAACCATGGGGGCTTATCCTGTTACTGCTGGCGTATTCTCTGTGACTGGTTCTAGCCAGTACATATCCAAACTAAATACAAATCTGACAGCAATTCTTGTTTCTACAGTCTTTGGATCAGGAACTACCACCACCACAGATATAGCCATTAATGCTTTTCTAGTGGACAAATGCCAGAATATTTATGTGTCAGGTTGGGGAGGTCCTATCATTGTCGGAAATCCAGGTACAACTTTTGGACTCCCACTTATGGCACCTTTGCAAGCCACGACAGATGGAAGCGATTATTATTTTATCGTGTTGAATAAGAATATGGTGTCACAGATCTATGGATCTTATTTTGGGCAGAATGCCGGTGGTGGAGAACATGTGGATGGAGGTACTAGTCGTTTTGATGAGAATGGAATTATTTATCAGGCGATTTGTGCTGCCTGTGGAGGAGGAACTCAGAATTTTCCAGTAACCCCAGGGGCTTATTCAACCACGAAGGCAGCGACAACAAACTGTAATTTAGGGGCATTAAAAATCAAATTTGATTTCCAGAATCCTGATGCAGATGCACAAGCTTCAGGCAATACTGTAGGCTGTACGCCATTTACCGTTCAGTTTATTAATAGTAGTACGAGTGCGGTTAACTATGTATGGGATTTTGGCGATGGTAGTCCTACCACCACCGCAGTAAATCCTTCTCATGTGTTTACGAATGCAGGAACCTATTTCGTAAAGTTATTTGCATCGAATCCAAATGGTTGTACATTCAGTCTGGATAGCACGATTCTGACAATTATTGTAAAAGATGATTCTATTAGTGCAGATTTTAATTTTACAAAAGTAGATTCCTGTGGACCGTTTACCGCAAACTTTACCAATACAAGTATAAATACAGGTTCAGGTCTTACAACAAATTATCTATGGGATTTTGGGGATGGAAGTCCTCTCTTTAACGGAACAACCCCACCATTGCATGCCTTCCCCACGACGGCAACATATACCATAACCCTTACGATGACAGATACCAGTGCCTGTAATAACCCATCCGTTATTCAAAAGGTCATCGATTTCAATACCAGCCTTGTCAGTTCAGCATTCACAATGCCTGATAGCATTTGTTTACCGGCATTGATAAATTTTGTTGACCAATCGACCAATGCAACCACATGGAACTGGAATTTTGGTGATGGTAACGTGTCTACACTAACCAATCCGGCTAATACGTATACAACCACAGGGACATTTACAGTGACCTTGGTTTCAGGAAATCCAAACTCATGCAACAAACAAGCAACTTCATCCAACGTTATAACAGTGTTGCCTTCTCCGTTTGCAGATTTTACATGGTCGCCAAACCCTCCGACACCAAATACGCCGAATCAGTTTACCAATATGTCAACAGGTGCCACAAGTTATCTCTGGGATTTTGGTGATGGCTCTACCTCCATTCTCAAAGACGATATTCATATCTATCAAAAAGATGGCTATTATAATGTTTGTCTAACCGCAAGAAATGAATTCGGGTGCAAGGATACTGCATGCAGGCAGGTCCGTGGCTTAGTAGTTCCATTAGTGGACGTACCTAGCGGATTCTCTCCAAATGGAGATGGTGTGAATGACATGGTGTATGTGAAAGGCTATGGCATCTCATCAATGGTATTCAGGATCTATAATCGGTGGGGAGAAAAGGTATTTGAATCGACCGATCAGTCCTTAGGTTGGGATGGTCGTTATAAGGGAGATATTCAGGAAATGGAGGTATATGGATATACATTGCGAGTATCATTTTTTGACGGTACAACCGATCAGAAAACGGGAAATATTACATTGCTTAAATAATAATGCAGATCATGAAAAAAATTACAATACTTATAGCTTTTGTTACGGGCAGTTTTATGGTTCAGGCACAAGGACTGCATTTTTCTCAATATAATAATGCCCCTATGTTGTTGAACCCTGCCAATACTGGTTTGCTACAAGATAATGACTGGCGCGCAGGCATCAACTATCGTACACAATGGGTCACAGTTCCTGTTCCATACAATACCTTCAGCATCTTTGCAGATTGCGGATTGTTTCGTAATAAATGGGAAACCAGTTGGTTAGGAACAGGTCTTGCTGTATGGCGGGATGTTGCAGGAAACGGAAATCTGTCGCTGACTAAAGTTCAGGGTAATTTAGCCTATCATCTATTGTTAAACGACAATGCGAGTTTGTCTGCCGGACTCGGTGCCGCTTACAACCAACGAAGTGTCGACTTTAGTAAACTGACGTATGATAGCCAATGGGATGAATTCTCGTTTAATAAGAATATTTCCAGCAATGAAACAAATTCAACCCAAAAAGCAAGTTTTCTTGATCTGAGCGTCGGAATGAATATGTCCTACTATAACAATGATAATATTTACATGAAAGTGAGCCTGGGGGCCCGTAATGTAAATCAACCGGTTGAGTCTTTTTATGGTTCAGACAATAAACTTGGATTACGGCCGATCGCTAATGTAGATCTTACATACAAAGCAAGCAATAAACTGATGATAAATCCTTCGGTATACTATACCAGACAAAAGAAAGCAAGTGAACTGGTCGGCGGTGCGATGTTCAATATCAATGTTGGTGAGAACAGGGTTGCAGGAAATAATGAATTTCTGATAGGGGCTTATTATAGAAATAAAGACGCTGTGATCGTTTCGACAGGATATAAATTCCAACAGCATAGAGTTACGTTTAGTTATGATCATACTGTTTCTGACATGAGTGATGGTAATAACGGCTTGGGTGCATTTGAAATATCTCTTATTCTGCAGGGCAATTATAAATCGGGTAACGAGATCATAAATACCTATGGCTGTCCAAGGTTCTAACCTGAATATCTTACACCGTTCTTATTCAATATCCTAACTTTCAAACTGGATTATCTCATTCCTAATTGTATATATTTGCACCTTATTACAATTTTAATTTACAATGAGCCATACATCTACCATACATATCGATGTGCAACTGGATGAAAAGAAAGTTCCGGAAAAAATCTTCTGGCAAGCAGTCGAAGGAGGCGTGAATAAACCGACGGAAGCAAAAGCATTTATGCTGAGTATCTGGGATCTGAATGAGAATGCCGCACTCCGGATCGATCTGTGGACAAAGAAAATGATGGTGGATGAAATGGACGATTTCTTTTTTCAAACCATGATGACCATGGCAGATACGTACGAAAGAGCCACCAACCACAATGACCTTGCCAATGAAATGAGAGAATTCTCCAAATCCATGAAAAAGAAAATGGACGAGGAAATGAAAAAAAATCAATTATAATCTGTTCAACCAAAAATAAAAATTTATGTCATTAGAATTAACTGTTATGGGAGACATGAAGGCCGCCATGCTTTCTAAGAATGAAGCTTCTCTCCGTGCATTACGCGCGATTAAATCTGCGATCCTTATCGCAAAAACAGCAGAAGGGAAAACAGGCGAACTGACGGAAGAGGATGAGACAAAACTTCTTCAGAAACTTGCAAAGCAACGAAAGGATTCACTGGAGATATTTGTGACGCAGAACAGGGAAGACCTTGCACAAAAAGAACGCGAAGAACTTGAGGTGATCGAGAAATTTCTTCCAACGCAGATGAATGAAAGCGAATTGAGAACTTCATTGCAGGAGATCATTACCCAGCTTGCCGCATCGGGTCCCGGTGATATGGGAAAAGTAATGGGAGCTGCCACCAAACAGCTTGCAGGAAAAGCAGATGGAAAGATGATCTCAGCTTTAGTGAAAGAACTTTTAGCGTAGTTTCAAAATTATGGTACTGGATGGAATTCTTCTTGTATTGGCCATACTCGCTTTTGTCCGTGGCTGGAAGAAAGGATTACTCTGGGCAATCTGTTCTTTATTCGCTGTGTTTTTAGGCATTATTATCGCCCTAAAATTATCGGGTTCATTGTCTGAATATTTATTTGTGAACCAGATTCTCAGCAGTAAGTATACGATGCTGTTATCCTTTGTCATTCTCTTTTTAGGAACCATTTTTTTGTTCCGCACCTTGATCAAATTAATTGAAGGCGTATTGGAGAAATTCTTTCTGGGGTGGGTAAACCGCTTGTCAGGCGGAGTGCTTTATATCTTTTTTGTGGTGTTAATCATCAGCACTTTTTGTTGGCTGGCAAATCAGGTAAACCTCCTGAAACAAACCATGAAAGAAGAGTCGAAATCGTATGCCTACATTGAACCGGTCGCACCGGAAACGCTTGATTTTATAACACATTATCTTCCTTTTTGTAAGGACATGATCCGGAAAGTAGAAGCACATCTAGAGGAGGTTTCGAGATAAATTATTGGGTCTTCTTCAAGTTTATATCAATCCTTCGCGAATTAGATCGTGAATATGAATCATGCCTTTGTATTCATTCTCTTCAAGGACAATCAGTTGAGAAATATTATTTGTACGCATCAACGAAAGTGCATTAATCGCCAGCTCTGAGGCCTGAATCGTTTTTGGATCCAGGTTCATAATGTCCTTTGCTTTCAATAATGTAAAGTCGCTTTGATTTTCCAGCATCCGGCGAATATCGCCATCGGTAATCATACCTGCCAATACTGAGGATGAATTTAAAACGGCGGTGGCACCAAGTCGTTTGCCCGTCATTTCCAGAATCACTTCCTTGATCGGGGATGTTTCATACACCAGAGGGATCTCATGTTGTTTGCAAAGATCATTTACTTTCAAATAAAGTTGTTTTCCTAGTGAACCACCAGGATGAAATCTTGCAAAGTCTGCTGCTTCAAATCCTTTGAGTTTAAGCAGGCAAACAGCGAGCGCATCACCCATAACAAGCTGTGCGGTGGTACTGCTGGTGGGGGCAAGATTATTCGGACAAGCCTCTGTTCCAACGGTGCAATTAATAAAGTAATGCGCTTCTTTCGCCAGGAAGGAATCTGCGTTCCCGCAAAGTGCAATTACCTTGTTTCCAAAATTTTTAATAAGAGGGATCAGTACTTTGATCTCCGGACTTTCCCCGCTTTTTGAAATCAGGATGGCAATATCGTTTGATTGCATCATCCCCAGATCGCCATGTATGGCATCGGCGGCATGAAGGAAGAGAGAAGGTGTACCTGTACTGTTTAAGGTAGATACGATTTTTTGTGCAATGATGGCGCTCTTCCCGATCCCGCTGATTACCACACGACCTTGACATTCGTGAATTGCCTGAACGGCTTCTGCAAAGGAAGCATCGATGTAAGAGTTTAATTTTTTGATAGCATCGTATTCGATGGAAATAGTTTCAAGAGCGGTGCGGAGTATGAGTTCCTGATTCAAGAATGAGATTTTTTGTAAAACTAAGAATTTATGTCAACCAATGCGGGATTAGATAAAACAAAAACACCCTACAAAGGTGTAAGGTGTTTTATATAAAATAGTAAAGAAACATCGGTGTTACTTTAATTTTTAAATGGGCGATTGCGTGAGGGATAGTAGCGAAAAAAAGATCCTCTCGTCTTGAAGGACGAGACCCTGATCGGGAACGGCTTGAAGCGGATAGCCTGTCTGGCTGAAGCCATTCAGACAGGCCCGACCTGAGGTCTCGTTCTTCAAAACGAGACGAAGGGCACGCCCAAATGTCATATTACAAGTACCTCAACGCTAGTATTTAAAGCGCACTGCAAGTACAAAGTTTCTGCCCGGAGCGCTCATGCCTGACGCAAAATAGCGGTAGTTCCTGTCAAGAATATTCTCTACACCTGCCTGTATCTGCACATATTTCGCAACTGTTACGCCCGCCCTGAAGTTCACAGTAAACCAACTGGGTGTTCCGTTTGGAGTGGCATAAGGCAGATTATCTTCACCGGCAAGATTGTAATCTGTTAAACGTTTTTTACCATTGAATAAACTGTACAATTCGGTATACCACTTCGACGTAGAATACTTCATGCCAAAGCGACCATTGACGGGTGGTATATGATCTAACGGCGTCAGGGAAGTGTCGCCTTGTTGAAAGCGTCCGTATGTATAATTCACAGATCCATAAAGAGCGAAGTGAAGTATGGGTCTGTAGGTTGCATCCAATCCGCCTCCATATAAAAACGCATGAGCTTTATTCTGGCTGGCATAAACACGTGTCATCTGTCCGTTGTATTCGATTGAATCGCTTCCGTTATAGGTAAATTTATCGGTTACGATCGCATTGTTGAAAAGTGTATAGAAGCCGTATGTGTTGAATTCGAAAACGCCATTATTGTATCCCAGACCAACTTCAGCATTTTGAGAGTATTCTGGTTTAAGATCTTTGTTCGGAACGATCATCATACTATTGTTCGATTCAAATATCTTGGCCATATCATCAAAATTCGGAGAACGGAACCCGCTTGAAATATTCGCGGTTAAACGCAACTCGTCGGAAGGCATAAAGGCAACACCAAGATTTCCGGTAAGTGCCTTGTTTTGTTGTTTCAGATCTATCACCGGAAGATGGAACTGAACAGAGGTATCTTCTAAAGTAGAATGTAAGGTGGTGTAACTAAAACGTAACCCATCATTGATAACGACTTTGTTTTCATTCAATTTCATCGTGTGCTGAAAGAAGACACCATATAAATTCATGTTGTTGTCGCCATCCGGATAACGTGTATCGATCTTAGATTCTGCGCCCGTAAAAATATCTGTTTTATGCGCTTCAGATTTCAATATATTAAATTGTCCGTCTGTTCCAAGAGTTACTTCATGCCTGTCATCTTTATGGCGTAAGGCGATATTGTAACCAATCACATCGATATTCTCGGTTCGTTGTGCCAATGTGGGTTGTTTGAAATTCCGGTTGTTCCTGCTTTCTTTCAGGTGCTGATGACTCAGGTTAGCTGTGAGGTCACTGAAAAAACCATTCATTTTAGCGATATCAAGTGTATACGCCGCGAGGGTTCTGAACTGTGGTCCATAATACCATTCGGCACTTTTGGCAATGCCGTTACTTGTCTCGGTCAGACGGTCATAACGCGGAATATCTGACGAATTGGAAAGCTGTAAATTCAACCCATGTTTGATCTTTTTGCTTTGAGCAAAACTGATCTTTTGAAGGATGTCGAGTTGATTATATCCGGTAGAAACCTGTTTATACGGATCTGGATTGGGAACCATACTGTCTACTCCATTTATTTGCTGAACGATAAATTTTTTCTTCCAGAGATTCACGATCGAATCTACCCCGTTTTTTCCTTGTAACAGATCTTCAAAGGAAGCGTATGTAACATTCGTGAAGGACGCGAATTTATTGTTACCGAAATGAATCCCGATATTGGCTGTCTTTTCCTTGTTGGCTGTTGCATATCGAACAAGTGCCTGGGCTCCGGTAAGTTTCACTTTTCTTGAAGTGCCAAATTTAGGTTCGATGGTTTTCATCAGGATCACACCACCGAGGGCATCTGCTCCATGAACCGTGGATGCAGGGCCGCTTAATACTTCCACACGCTCAAGGGAATTGTTGTCGGTACTGATGATATTCTGCAAGTGACCGGCTCGGAAAATGGCATTGTTATGACGTATCCCGTCTATACTAAGCTGGATACGGCTGGCTTCAAATCCACGAATGACAGGACTTCCACCGCCTTGCTGACTTTTCTGTACGAAGATGCCACTGTTGATCAGCACATCCGCCATATTCTGGGCGTTCATCTGATTCATTTGTTTTTGTGAAATGACATCTACTTTCTGAACGACATTTTTTTTCTTTTCGCTGAATTTATTTCCTGAGATGACCACTTCATTCAGGCTTGTTTGTTTGATGGAATCTTTTTGTTCCTCTGTCTGTGCATTCGCGAAAACGAACGACATACAGGTTATTGATACTAAGAATGCTTTTTTCATGTATACGTTTTTGAGACCGGGATCCCGGTCTGATGTGAATGTTTTAATGACTATCGGGAATAGAACTCAAACGAATGTTGTAATAATTGATAAGACCTTCGCCAAAGTTAGTGTCAGTAGGCGTTCAGGCTCACCTCTCTTCCAGGAGAAGGGCCGGGGCTTTACGGATAGTCATTGAATGTTTTAAGAAAATTTAAAATCTATAGTCGATCCCTTCGTTGGGTAACGAAGGCTTGAAGATCAACAAAAAGTATCCTTCGGGGGAGGGAAATCGCAGGCGATATAAGAGGTCAGAATAGAAGGTTTATAAATTTGAAAGACCTCTTTTTCCGCACTTGAATTGAAGAAACTATAATGAACAGGCTCTTCACAATACAAGGTTTGAAAGAAGATCTCGTATTTATTAAGGTTTTGTTCTTTCTCTCCCATATCCTTTGATAATAGGCTGAGTGTATCTTCATGGTGATCGAAAATGCCGGATATAAAGATAAAATCATCGGTTTTTACCATGGACTTGATGTCGAAATATTTACCTGCAAGGATGATCTCGTCCTTCTTCAATTTTTTGATCTGCACCCATTCATCCTTATGAAAACAAAACGATGAAAGTTGTTTGGAGACGGATAGTCGTTCTCCCCTCGAAGAGCTGTGTATACAGATAGAAGAGCAGACGAATGCAGGGATCAGTTGGGAAATGATAAACAATCCGAACAGCAGAGCAGCAAGAGTATGACGGGCTTTGTTCAAGGTGCGTAGAACTAGATAAGTGAGAGCAAATATAGCGTAAATTAATGCAAAATTTCGGCGTCTCTCCCTATGGGTTTAAGAAGTTTATTGGGCATTATGATGGGTTCATATACCAAATTTCATTAGTAGATGGTCCAATATTTTCTGGTCCCGACGATAAATGTCGGGATGCCGACATCCATTGCCTACCCAAAGTTTTCAGTTGGACTATCTATAATGTATCGTCGTTATCATCTGCCTCCGAGACGATCTTTTTGATAACTGCGATCTGACCAAGATGATAATGAGTGTGTTCTATGATGCCGTTGATATTCCTGTAATAGTTTCCGTATTTTAAATCCTTAAAATGTTCTCCCAGGATTTGTTCCGGCAGCTTTTCAAGAAGGATTACGAATTGTTCGGCTTCTGACAAGGCTTTCGTTTTGAGTTTTTCCCAGTCTTCATACGAGCGGATAGGGGGGCATTCAAAACTAAATTTATCATTGGCCTCAAGTGGCTGACCCTCTAACACTTTCAGAACCGCGCTGATATAATAGTTGATATGGAACACAAGTGTCGCGATGGTATTTAAAGAGTGAACCTGTGTGGTAGCTTGTTGCCAGGTCATGCCTTCAAGGTTGTCCTTTAGGTTTGATGAGGTCCAGTTTCCACCGAAATGAACATCTCTGAAATGTTTTGCAATTTGTGTCATCAGTTCCATACATCAATATTTTTGATCATCTTCTACACAAAAAGATGAAGACCAAAGTTAATACCCATACCATTTTCATTTTAGTACAAATAAATAGGGTATTATGCCTTATGAGTAGATGTTTAGTTCATGCCTCATGGATTCCTACATAGGTTAACGGTATAAACGTTCAGTAGAAAAAAATAAAGAAGGGGAAAATGAAAAAGACTAGAATAAACCGTATTACGCTTAACAGCGTTTCTGTCATGTTATGGTTTTTGCGATCTTAAATAAAGAAGAGACAGAGCCAGAATTCATTCAATATAATGAAGGCGAAGAGTAACCGATTTCGCTTGCAGAGAATTCAGCAATAGCGGATGAAGAATTTCCCGCAGCTATGGTTATGGTGTTGCAAAAGACCTGTTTACCATAGCCAAATAACAGAACCTGCATGGCATCACACAGGTTACACGGATAAAACATGCGATTGTCTTCTGAATTTTCATAAGGTGCAATTTTTTTCACTTATCTGTGATGGAGGATGCGCGTTGTTCCTTTACCGTGATAAGATTAACAAGTTGTAGTTTATTTCTTTTTAGCGAGGATGATAGTATTAGCTTCTTCAGTGCCATTCTCTCTGCGGAAGGTTTTATGAAACAGGGTGATCGTTTCGAAGCCATTGGCTTTCAGTTCTCCGGATAGAAATTCAGGTGTATGAAAATAAAAATAGGTTCTGTCTCCTGTGCTTCCTGTAAGAAAACCGGAGTCTGATTTATTTCCCGGAACATAACTTATATAGAACACACCATCTTCCTCGAGTAAATTCTTCACATCCTTCATAAGTTTAGATACATCAGCCTCTGATAAATAGGGGAGACAAAAACCGCTAATAATTCCGTCATACCTGTTTTCTAATTGATGGATCTCTCTGCAATCCATAACAGAAAAAGTGGCCGATGGATTATTCGCCTTTGCAAGCGTGATCATATTTGGTGAAATGTCGATCCCATGAAGAATGAGATCAGGTCTTTTGTGCAACAGATACCTGCTTATGTTGCCTGGCCCCGCAACTGATTTCGAGAACAGATGAATGGCTTTGACGATCAGATCACAAAAACGATCGTACGTATCATTGAACAAATCAATATGCATAAATTTGTCTTCGTAAAGTTTGGCCACTTTGTCCCAGGTCTCAAAAGTTTCTTTATAGGTATCCATTAGTTGTATTAAAAAAAGTATAAAGATAGCATCCTGTATGAATTTTTTAAATGTTGTCCTGTAAAACCTCGTGTTCAATGTGCAACTTCTACAACACTAAACATTCCATTGTGGACATTAATATTGTTTAGGTTTAAGTCTTGGGCCTGCCAATTCTGCGATTTCCTGGATTTGTTTTTGTCTGGTCTCCGGACGTTTAGCAAGAACCAGCCATTGTAACATCGCTTTTCGGACAGACTTACTAAATCCTAAAAACTAATCCTTAGAACCATTGTGGCGTTTAAATTCTTTTTCGAGGTCTTTGGGGATCGTCAATTCTTCCACAGTATCTAATACCATTAGCATATTCATTTTAGTCCAAATGATTATGGTATTCTGCTCCTGCGGCTTCCGTGGGACTGTAGATGTTTAGTTCATCCCTCACGGACTAATACATATACGCATACGGTATAATTTAAAAGCATGATTGGAATAGTTTTTAGTGCTAATGCTGGGCTCTTGCGATGTCTTATCTACAGAAGTTCTTTTCATATGGTAAAGTGAATGTATGGTAGAACGTCTGCTCTTCTGGCTTTCCATCAATCTTCCCAGGAGTCCAATTGGGCATCGACTTAAAGATTCTAACGAATTCCTTATCAACTATAGGAGAGTGCGATCTCAAAATTTTAATATTTTTTAGTTGGCCAAGTGTGTCAACGGTATATTCTATAACAGTCTTGCCTTTCTTTATTCTTTCATGAATAATGGTGCTATCCATCATTTTTTCGATATAACAAATCAAAGCAGTTTCTCCGCCAGGAAATTCTGCAAATATTTCAGGATCAGTAAAATCTATTTGTGATGTATCAATGGATTGATTGTTTCGTTCTGTCTGAGCAATTGTTGTCAAGGCTTGAGATAGAATAAGTAAGAAAAAGAGAATAGACTTAATCATATTGGGTATTTGTTGTCTTTGTTAGGGACGTCTTGTTAGGAGCAGTTGCTTTTGTTGAACAAATATACTTTATCTTTTGATTGCTGTCAGGCATACTGAGGATTGTATTCATAAACCTTAGGCACAGGAAACAAGTTGAGATAATGCGAAGACCGAAATTGCAATTGATGACAGTTTTGCAAGTCGTTTTTAATCTACGAAGGTTTCCTTAATGACTAATTTTATTTTCTCAATTTCCTTTACGGTTAATGTATCTACTATTTTTATGATTCGTTGCCTCTCCACACTTCTTATTTGGTCAAGGACAATCCATCCGGTGGTTTTATGATGTTTAATCTCGATATGCGTAGGATAATTTTTTGAGCTATTTGTCATTGGTGCAATCACAATGGTTTGCAAATATTTATTCATTTCGTCTGGAGAAAGAATAACGCATGGCCTGGTTTTTTTCATTTCTGTTCCTATTGTCGGGTCTAGATTGACGAGTACAATATCGTATTGTTTTACATCCATTCGTCAAATTTTTCATCACCAAATACGTCGTCTATCAGTAATCTATCATCACCGTTCTCATGCATCTTCTTGAATGACTTTTCCCATCCAGCTCTGGGATTGCTCTTAGGTTTTAATATCATATATCCTTTTTCGAGAATTAATTCAACGCTGTCTGTAATATGATACTTGTCTAAAATTGTCTTGCTAAGTCTTATCCCTTTTGAATTCCCAATGGGAATAATGGCTATTTCCATGTTGCTATATTTGTAGGCACAAAGTTTGTATATATCCAAAACCATTTTTTGATGAAAATTGGCTAGACATTGTGTGGAACAAATTACTTTATCTTTTAATTGTTGGTATAGAGAGATTGTACTGAGAGAACCTTGAGGTCCTGGAAGTAGTACGCACTTTAGCTATGCCTCAGTACTGCGGCAGTTTGAGTAAATGATAAAGATTATCCTTCCATCTCAAGATCGCCAACTATTTTTTGAGTCTTTCCTGCTAATGTTGTAGCGTATTCTAATAAATAACTTTGGTGTTGCTCCCTTTGTTCTATATATTTCAAAAATTTTTCTGCAAATTGAATATATTTGTCGGGTTGTTCTTCAGGCAATAATTGAACTTCTTTTAATGTCATTTTGAAATCACGGGTAAGTTGGTTTAACTGTTTTCCCAACAAGGTAGATTGTTTAACCATGGGTAAAAAATCTTGAAGTAGTTCATTCACAAAGATTTCTTGCTGTTTTTTTATTTCGGTATTCATACGTAAAGTTACTATGTTATAATTTTAGTCCAATTGTAGCGAATGGCTCGGTGGCAGTGGCGGAGCTAAAGAAACAGAAATTTTCAGGTAATACAAAATATTCTTAGTAGATTAGTTTTCTGGTCGAGGTGCAGCTATTGCGGAAATTGATTGTGGCGAAGAAAGGTTACTTTGATTTTTCCCGGCATGTCCATGGCTTTATAACGAAAAATTAATTAATCATTGATAGCCCGCAGTATGGCATTCCTGAACCATTTCGTTTTTGCTAAGTCCCCTAACGAGAGGTTGAACGGGCCCAAATACTTTTTGTTGAAATGTTTTTTCATGTTGAAGAAGGGATAGAATTCCTCCAATTGGTTACTCTGCAATGAATCGGTAATGGGCTTAATATTTCCGTCATTTTTTATACAATCCTTAAATTCGATGTAATGATTTCTTGACGTTCCGATTTCACTTACCACCTCAATCAATTTTTCGTTTTTCTGTTTTATGATTTCCGCCATGTAATTATCTTTGTTGAATCCTTGAATGTTTAACTCAGCTATATTATCCGGATGATAGATATAGTTTTCAAAGGTAGAAAACGGTAAAATTTTCAGGTTTGGTAACAGGGATTTTATTTTTTCAATTTCATCATCACGCAAATAATCTCTGTCACGTAAACCTAACTTATCCTTGTCTGATTTAACGGTAAGAAAAACTTCTCTGTTGTTGTTAGCAGGGAGAAACAAATAGCCGTCGGGTCCCAATGAAGCATTAAAATGTTCGTCATTCTTATTTTCAACAACAACCAATTTATATCCTTTTAAGATGGACGCTATGGTAGATTTTGGAATGGCAATTTCATACACATCTGACTTATCTTTTGAAAGCGGGAGCAATTCTTTTTTTGTATCAAAGTTTAACAGGTTAAAATCAATAATAGAAGCGGTATCGCTGTTTCTTGCGTATTCAATAAATCCTAATGCATGAGAAGCTGTCCATAATTGAGTATTCTCAGGAATCCATCTAGAAACTATTTCATTGAGTAAGCCAGATTGCAAGGCAGTATTTAAATGGCAATCCATCTCGTCTATGAAAATGATAGCATCGTTATAATATTCCTGTCGGACTATAAAATTTATAAGCAGAATAACTACCTGCTTTTCGCCATGACTGAGCAAATCGTAGTTTATTTTTGATGCCCCTTTTTTGAAAATTAATTTGGCCGTTGTGGCCGGAGTGGCGTCTTGAAATTCTGCGATTTGAATAGTAGTGCTCTCATCTCCTTCAAAAATATTCAGCAAAGAATTGTTTAATGGTTCAATAAAGTCCCTGAATATTTTCAGCGTGTCGGCCTGCTTTCCGCTGAATACCGGTTCTCTTAACGCATTATTTATTTGTTGGATGTAAAGGAATACATCGTTGACAAAACGGGTATCGTTTTCTATATAGGTTGCGGGACTGTCCATGTCTGATGACACATCTGCCGGATTCGCATTGTTTGAAATACGAGGCACAATACGGATACTGCTTCGCCCTAAGAATTTCTTTATCACTTCATCTCCTTCCGTCAGTGAAGAGCCCTTCTTTTCAATGACACGTCCATCGCTTAATTCGACAGATACTGATGGCTCACTTTCGTTGTTCTTCCTGTAATAGTTTGCAGATTCATCGCCCTGGTAAGGCATTCCTTTAAATGTTCCTTTGTTTAACCAATCGAAGGCATCAAACAATGAGGATTTCCCCGAGCCATTAGAACCAATCACTAAAACAAGTTTGGATGTTTCCGGGATATCAGAAATCGTAAGGTCGGTAAACCTTTTAAAGTTCTTAAGTTCTATTTTTTTTATTTTCATGTTGCTGCCGCGTCAAAAATTAATGTCTGCAAATATCGGTTTAAAATTTTTCATAAAAGAGTGCAAAGCGGGAATAAAGTGAACAGATCCTATCTGCTCTTCCAGTGGAGGAACTAGGTGTTGCTTTTGAGTGGTGGGTAAAAGTATTCGGGTAATTCTCTTCCTGCCGATTATAAAGTATCATATTCAGGGTCCCCGGCTAAAAAGATGAGGTTGCTAAAATTCTCTCGGGGGCAAAAAAAGAAAAGACAATTCAAAGCATATCCTAATCATCAACGCGAAGACTGATGCAGGATTAGATTTATTTCCCTGCCGTTATCAAATACACGCCATCTTTCTCTATCCTCACCATTCGTTGTTTATACAGAATCCCAACAGATTTCTTGAACGCCTTCTTACTCATCTGAAGGATCTTCTTGATCTCTTCCGGATCGCTGTCGTCCGTCAATTTCAGGAAGCCATTGTTCTTTTGTAAATAAATCAATACTTGATTAGTGGTGTCTGCAAGTTGAGGCACACCGGTTTTCTGTAAGGAAATATCAAGCCCCATGTCTTCGCGGATCGTTTTTACAAAACCAGTCAGCTTATCCCCAATATTGATTTCATTATAAATTTCGTTATGATAAACAAGTCCTTTGTGCAGATTGTTGACGATGACATTATACCCGAGAAAGGTCTTATCAAAAACCATTATTTCGACTTCATCACCGACTGCCACTTCCAGTTCTTCATTATTCAGGAATTTATTGATCTTGGTAGAAGCCACCAGTCTGTCGGTCGCCTCATCGACATATAAATATGCCATCACCCATTCATTCTCTTCCATTTTTTTCGATTGCTCCTGCAAAGGCACCATGAGATCTTTTTCCATACCCCATTCCAGGAAAGCACCGAATTGCGTAATAGTCCGTACCCTCAGCAAGGCAAATTCGCCTGCGGTTATATAGGGATCAAGCGTTGTAGCTACGAGTCTCTCTTCACTGTCTTTATAAACAAAGACCTCCACGATATCGTCGATCTTGAAATCTTCCAGAATATATTTTTTAGGCAATAATACCTCATTATTTATTTTGTCGGCGAGGTACATGCCCACGCTGGTGTTTCGTAAAATTTTTAGTCTGTTTATTTCGCCGATGTAGATCATGTAGGAATTTGAGAGCGTAAAAGTAACATGAAATTTTGTGGGTGCAATTCAAATTGCCTTATAGATAATAATGAATTCTGAAAAATTAAGGCTTGCTTTAATTGATAGCTCCTCGGAATTGGTACGCGGAAGTCTCATTTCTTCTCACTTTTTTCTTGACAAAAAAGTAAGCAAAAAGTCAAGGCGAAAAAAGGCGATTGCTTCGCACCGAATCAAAACTGCGCTACACTCATTGTTTGAATCGTGGATTACAGGAAGAGGAAATGCTCGATTCAAACAACCCGATTCCGCTTGTTTCTCTTCTATCGCTCGGTTTTCGCCGCGCTT
>Ga0105048_10002149_pt1 | contig 31841 bp, 26 predicted proteins | sample MAT05_FD_78382 | JGI IMG/M metagenome (GOLD analysis project Ga0105048, IMG submission 78382) | Freshwater microbial communities from Lake Fryxell liftoff mats and glacier meltwater in Antarctica - MAT-05 | ecosystem: Environmental > Aquatic > Freshwater > Ice > Liftoff microbial mat | place... | reverse complement strand
GTACGTGTTGCCGAGCAGCGTCGCGTACGGCGTGCAGCCCGGCGTCGAGTTCACGTCCGACCAGCCGCGCGCGTACTCGAAGCCGTTCGGGCACGACACGATCACGATGTCGAGATCGAGGAAGTCGCAGAGCGCTCCGCCGTCGGCCGGCGCGCTGCCGGCGTCGCTCGACGTGGACGCATCGGGGATCATCGGCGCGGCGTCCGCGAACGCGGCGTCATCCGCGGGCGCGGCGTCATCGGCCGGCGCGGTGGCGTCGGGGAACGTCGTGGCCGCGTCGTCGAACACCGGGCGCGCGTCGGTCGGGTTCGTCGCCGCCGCGTCCGAGGAGGTGGAGGTCGCGTCGCGCGCCACGACGACGGTGGCGTCGCGCTGGGTGCCCTGCGAGATCGGCGGATCCGAGCAGGCGGTGGAGAGGAGGATCAGGCCGAGGAGCGCGCGTCGCATCGTGACACCTATACCGAGCTAGCGCCGGGTCAGGAACGCGGAGACGGCCGCACGATGATCGCCCTGCCCCCAGAGTTGCCCGAACAGCTCGGCCTCGAAGTCGATCGCCGCGCCGAGCGGCAGATCGCGGCCCACGACGAGCGCGCGTTTCACCGCCCGCACCGCCGCGCGCGAGGACGAGCAGATCACCGCCGCCAGCTCGTGCGCCGCCGCGAGCGCGCGATCGTCGACGCGATCGACGAGCCCGCTCGCGAGGGCTTCCTCTGCGCCCACTGCGGCCGAGGTCACCAGCCAGCGCAGCGCGCGCGACGGCCCGACCAGCCGCTGGAGACGCTGCCCGCCGCCCCAGCCCGGGCCGAGGCCCATCGCCACCTGCTTCCACACCATGCGCGCGCCGGTCGCGATCACCCGCAGGTCGCAGGCGAGCGCGATCTCGCAGCCGCCGCCGAACGCGTCGCCGTTGATCGCGGCGATGGTCGGGAACGGCAGCGCTGCCCAGCGCGCGAGCGTCGCCTGCATCGCGAGGCTCATCGCGCGGCCCTCCGCTGCGGTGGTGAGCGCGGCGAGATCGCGCAGATCTCCGCCGGCGATGAAGGTGTCGCCCGCGGCGGTGAGGATCGCGCAACCGAGGCTCGCGTCGCTTTCGATCTCGTCGATCAGCGCGTGGAGCGCCTTCATCGTGGCGCGATCGACGGCGTTCTTCGCGGCGGGACGGTCGAGGGTGACGACCGCGACGTCGCCCTGTCGATCGAGCCGGATCATCAGCCCTTGCTCCAGGACGAGGGGCCCTCTTCCGGCGCCGTCGGTGAGCTCGGCGAGATGCCGTTGATCGCGTGGCGCTTCAGGCTCTGCCGCACCTGCGGGACCCGGCCCTTTCCGGCGATGTCGGCGTCGGTCTCGAGCTTCACGAGGCCCACGCCGCGGGCCCAGGTCCACTCGATGTGCAGCGTCATCTGCTCGTCGCGGCGGATCCAGGAGTGCACCACGAGGCAGTCGTCGAAGCGGCCTGCCAGCGCGTCGCAAGGCGCGCCGACGGCGGTGATCTGGGTGTGCTCGACCGCGCTCGGCCCGACGACCGTCTTCCACTGCGTGCCGACGACCAGCGGGTAGCGCACGAGGTACCGATCGCGATCGCGCAGACCTTCGGTCGTGATGCGGTACGCGCCGTTCTTGTCGTCGACCATGTAGCCATCTTTTTCGCCGACCAGCGCGACGGTCATCTCGCCATCCTGCCCGGGGTACTTCATGTCGTAGGTCCAGCTCGAGCCGATCGAGAGCGGCACGTAGTCGCCCAGCTCGACCGGAGGCTTCGGGCGCTCCTGCTTCGTGGTCGCGCAGCCGGCCGTCGCGGCGAGAATCATGATCGTCCAGATGCGGCTCATCGCGGCTCCTCTTTATTCCGTCGCCTGCGCTCGAGCTCCTCGAGCGCCTGCTTGGCCGCGTCGCGCACCTCCCGATCCGGGTGTCCGCTGCCGACCGTGAACAGCCATGCTTCTGCCTCTCGCCCGCCGATCTCGGCAACCGCGAAGATGATCGGAAGCACCACGATCGGGGGCCGGTTCTTGGTCGCGTCGATCAGCGCGGTCGTCGCGCGGGGGTCCTCGAGCGCCACCAGGGCCCCGATCGCGGGCGCGATCAAGTGGGTCCGGGGGCCTGGATCCGCGACCACCGCGACGAGCGGCGCGTACGCGGCGGCGAGGCGGCGCTCGCGGGCCTGCTCGATCGCCCGGCTGGCGCGCACCAGATCGGGGTCGTCAATCGCCGCGACGATCACCGCATCGGAGGCCTTTTCCAGGGCAAGAAGGGCCACCAGGTCGTCGCCGGAGCGGGCGATCGCGCGCTCCACCAGCGCCCGATCGTCATCGAACACACCGACGTTCTCGCCGATGAACGCCTCGCCCCGGTAGCGCATCGCGGCCATGCGACCGGCCGGGTCGGCGGGTTTGTCCACGGCCCGAAGATCGAGCGTCGCCGCCACCTCGCGCCAGATCCGATCGGCGGGCAGCTTCCCCTCCTCGGGCCGGGCGCCCTTTCCGGAGCGGCGCGCCACCTCGACGACCGCCTGCCAGCGCCGCTCGCCGGGCTTTGCGGGTCGAACGGCCAGGCCGAGCTTCTCGATCGCGGCGCGCGCCATGGCGTCGGCGGCCGCTGCGTCGAACTTCAGCGTGGGGTCGGAGGCGCGCACTTCCAGCGCGATCACCGGGTCGGCCTTCTCGGCGCAGCCCGGAGTGAGCACGAAAATGAGGCCAAGAAGGAGGCGAGCCGCGAGCCCGCGAGCGGCTCGCCGACGATCGTGCCAGGTCGCGCAGCGACCGTTGAGGCTAAACGCCCAGGAGGAGGCGCGTGCCGAAGTTCTGCGCGAGGCCCGCATGGATGATCTTCTGCCGCTGCGCCTCGATGTCGTACTCGGCGCGGACGTACTGGAACTCGCGCTTTTCCGTGTCGTAGAGGCCGGCGCAGCCGCGGGGATCGTAGTCGCGCGGCTGGCCCACAGAGCCCACCGTCACGATGTACTTGAGCCCGCTCTTCAGGCGGAAACGCGGCGCGACGACGTCGAGGGCGTCGTCCTCGGTGAGACCGAAGACCTTGGTCAGGTGCGAGTGCCCGATGAACGTCACGTCGGCGAGATCCGCGCGGAACGGAAGCAGCGCGCGCGCCTGATCGGCGGCGAAGATGTAGTCGTAGTCCTCGGGCTGGACCGGCGAGCCGTGCGAGAGCTCGAGGTGCCCCATCCGGTGCTTGTACGGCAGCCCCTTGAGCCACTTCATGTTGGTCTCGCTGAGGCGGGCGGCGCACCAGTCGAGCGCCTCGCGCGCGGCGTCGTAGTAGTACGAGTAGTCCATGCGGCCCGCGACCGCGGCGTCGTGGTTGCCGACCAGCGTGACCTCGCAGAGGTTGCGCACGCGGTCGCAGCACGCGTCGGGATCAGCGCCGTAGCCGACGATGTCACCCAGGCAAACGTACTTGTCGATCGAGCCGTGCGAAGCGAACTGCTTGAGGACGGCCTCGAGCGCTTCGATGTTGCCGTGGATGTCAGAGAGGATGGCAATTCGCACGCGTCGCGCGACGCTACACGAACTTCGAGGGAATCGTCATCCGGATCTGCGCGACTTCTCCTGCAGCACGAAGAGGAGCCCGAGCGAGATCTCCGCCAGCCTCTGGTGTAGCTGAATGCGCTGATCGGCCGTGAGCTTCTGCGCGGCACGCGCCAAGTTGAGGCGCCCGATCTCGGAGTCGCGCTCCTTTCCCCAGGCCGCCAGCGCACGTCGGACTGCGTCGTCCACCTGGAAGGTTTGCCCTGCGCGACCCGGATCCCGGAGGCTCATGGATCACCCTCCTCGCCCGGCGCGTCGGGCGTCGCAGCGTTGGCCGAGGGCAACGGCTCGGCCTCGACCCGATCGGGACGGTCGGGCGCGCTGCGCTTGAGCCGCCGCGCGCCGGCCCCGGCCGGGATCTCGTCGGCGCGACGGATCGCCTCCGCGAGCACCGGGCTCGCGACCCGCGGCGGGTTGGGATCGACCAGCGTCCGGGCCTCGGCCGCCAGCTTGGGCCCGTCGAGCCGATCGAGCACCGCCATCCCCAGCCCGTTGGCCATCGCAGCGCCGAGGACCGCGCCGGTCAGCCCGGTGGTGCGCACCGCGGCCGCGTCGAGCTCGTCCATCCAGACCTCGAGCGACACATTGAGCGACCTCGCCAGCGCGCGCTGCTGCTGGGCCCACGCCGCCAGCGCTTCGTCACGCTCCACGGATGAAGATTCCCTCGCCAAGCGCGCCCGGCGCAAGTCGGACGGTCAGTAGCATCGGCGGGGGCCCTCGCTCCCGAGCGGAATCTCCAAAAAAGTCGGCGCCTCGCCGTTGCGGATGATCGCCGCGTCCCAGCGGGTGCCCGGCGACATCACGCGCGATCGGCGCTGCCCGCTCACCGCGAGCGAGGCGGTGATCGTGCCCGGCAGCGACCGGGGCGCCGTGACCACCACGAGCACCGGCACGGGCGGCCCGAACTCGGTCACCTGGCGCAAGCACGCGCTGTTCGATCCGTTCAGCACCGAGCGAATGACCGTGGGCGGCTCTGAGTTGGGGCCCTGGACCTCGATCTCTTGCTGGCACTCGGACGCAGAGAACGGCGCATCGCGCAGCCGCTGATCGCTGGGGACCGCGTGGAGCTCGAGCCTCTGATCGCCGTCCCACGTCACGCACGCCACGAGCGGCCGCCCGCTGTCTTCCACGGGTGATCCGGTGATGATCGCGTCGACCGGCGACTCGCCGCCCGTGAAGCGCACCATCGCGCGGAAAGGAGCGCCGCCGGTCAGCTCGAGCAGGACGCGCACGAAGCCGCCCGGAGCGAGCGGAGGGATGGCCTGGGCCGTCGCGACGCCGCCCGAGACGCTGGCGGTGACCACCACGGTCGCGGTCCCGGCGCTCTCGATCTCGATCACCCGAAGGCCCCGCCCTGCCCCGAGCTCGGCCTGCTCTGGCGCGCTGATCTGGGCCACGGCCCGCGCGACGCCGGTCCAGCGGACGGGGATCTCGAGCGCGCCGATCGTGAGCAGCGCCGCGCCCGGCCCGACGCTCGGCGGCGTCAGCCCGATCTCCAGCCGGTGGCGATCGCGGCCGGTCAACACCGCGCCGAGCGGCACCTCACCGCCGATGTCGATCGGCGCGTCGCTCGGGACGATCGAGGCCGTCGCGGTGAGCGCGAGCGCGAGGTCGCTGATGTTGGTGATCCACAGCGAGCGCCGCACTCGGGCGCCGACCTGCGCCGGACCGAACTCGAGCGCGGGTGGTTCGGCGACGAGCGCGGCGCCGGGATCGATCACACCCACGCCGCTCAGCAACGCGATCCTGATCGTCGGTCCGCCGTCGATCGACACGCTGAGAAGCGCCGACTTCGGGCCGCGCTCGGTCGGACGAAAGCCGAGCGGCACCCGCGCCACTTCTGCCGACTCGATGACGATCGGACCGGCGAGGAAGCGCTCGAGGCCGGTGAACGCGTCGAGATCGCCTTCGACGGTGATGAGCGCACGCACCGCCTGGCGCGCGTTCGAGGCGAGGCGCACGTCCTTCACCTTGTGATCCCCGATCAGGACACGGCTGAACACGATCTCCGACGGCTCGATCGAGATCAGCGACTGGAGGCCCGTGCCGCGCACCGGGACCGGCCCGAGCGCGCGATCGCCGCTGCCGATCTGCAGCGTCGCCTCATTCGGCCCGACCAGCCCCGGCGTGAACGACACCCCCAGCTCGACGCGCTCGCCGGGCCGCAGCGTGCGGGGCCGCTGATCGCGCATGCGAAACGACGCGCTCCCCTGGAACACGTAGGTCGTGAGCTCGAGGGCGCTGGCGCTGTGGTTGGTCACGGCGATGGTCGCGGTGCGCGACGCGTCGAGCGCGACCAGGCCGAAGTCGAGGTGGCTCGGCTCGAAGCTGGCGACGTCACCGAGCGCGCTCCCCTCGATGGTCAGATCGAGCGGAGGTCCATCGCCGAGCACAAAACGCACGCGACCCGCCAGCGAGCCGGGCGTGTCCGGCGCCACGACGATCTCGATCTTGCGCGTCGCACCGGCGACGACGCGCTCGGGGAGCCCTTCGACACGCAGCTGCCGTTCGAGGCCGGGATCGATCTCCACGCCGAGCACCGGCACCGCCTGGTTCCCGTTGTTCAACAGCGTCACCTCGGCGCGCGCGACGCTCCCGACGGTGATCTCGCCGAGCTTGATCACCGCCGGCCGCGCGCTGAGGAGCGCGACCGGAGCACCGCCGTTGCTCCCGCAGGCGACCAGCGCCGCGGAGGCGAGGATCACGGCGCGCCGCATCCCCTCTCGTTACCAGATCCTTGCTATGTGTGGCCGCCCTGGTTAGGGGCAGTCGTGATGCTCCGTGTTTTCTTGGCGCCCACCCTGCTGCTGTTCGCGTTCGCCGGCTGCAAGAAGGAGGCGCCGCCCGCGCCGGCCCCGGCCGCACCGACCGCCGAGCCCTCGCGGCTCGCCGACCCGGCCTGCGTCGGTCGCTGGGACGACAGCGGCGCTACGCGCACGGTCGAGTCGGGTGGAAAGACGTTCACGGTGAAGGGGTCGCGCGTCGAAGAGACGACGAAGGACGACGACGATCAGCTGGTCCTCGGCGTCGTCGCCGACGTCAAGGAAGACACCCCCGAGAACATCGCGAACCTCGATGCGATCATCAAGTTCTTCAAGGAGAGCAAGGTCGAGGCGATCGTCGTCGACGGCGATCTCGGCGAGGACCAGAAGCAGATCGAGAACGTGCTCGCGAAGCTCGCCGAGTCGGGGCTGCCGCTGTTCTCGATCATCGGCAACCGCGACAGCCGCGCCGCCTACGACAACGCGATGGCCGCCGTGTCGGCCCGCTACCCCGGCCTGTTCAACCTCGATCAGATCCGCGCGGTGAGCTTCGACGACGGCGCGCTGGTCTCGATGCCGGGCTACCACAACAAGGTCTACATCCACGCGGAGGACGGCTGCCTCTACGGGCCCGCCGATCTCGAGGCCACCAAGCCCGCCGTCGCCGCGCTCAAGGGCAAGACGATCGTGATGGTGAGCCACGGCCCGCCGAAGCAGGACGGCGCGGACGCGCTCGATCGCACGCTCGAGCAGGTCAACGTCGGCGATCCGGCGATGAGCGAGTTCTTGCGCGAGCAGGGGATCAAGCTCGGCATCTTCGCGAACGTTCGCGAGGCCGGCGGTCGCGCGACCAACCTCCCGGGCATGGCCCTCGTGAAGGAAGGCGTCTTCTCGGAAGAGCTCTATCTGTCGAACGGGCCGGCGGACTCGGTGCGCTGGACCATGAACGACGGGACCGAGTCGGTGGGGATGGCGTCGCTCTTCACGATCAAGGGCAACAAGGCCAGCTTCAAGACCTTCCGGGTTCATCCGAAGGCGACGAAGAAGTAGGCCGCGCCCGCTCGAGCCGATCGAGGGCGGCATTGGCGCGGCGCGCGCGAACCCCGATCTCGGCCAGCTCGCCTCGCAGGCGATCGACGTCTTCGCGCGCGGACAGGCGAACGAAATGCAGGATCGACGCGCCCGCCTCGCTGGCCAGCCATGCCCATTCGCGGAGACGCACGCCCACGACGCGATGGGACGGCGGAGCGCAGGGGTGCGTCAAGCGGTGGCGCCGTGCTAGCGTCGGCGCGCGCCATGAGCAAACGGCGGACCGAAGGCTGGGCGGGGCTCGTCGACATCGACGACGAGCCGGCGCCAGAGAACACGACCGTCGAGGCGGATGCGACGTTCGACGACGTCACCCCGATCGATGGTGTCGCGAGCCCGAGCCCGCCCGCGAGGGCCGCTCCGAAGGCGCTTCCCCCGAAGCCTGTGTTGCCCAACCCCGCGTCGAAGTCCGCGCTGCGCCTGCCCGTGCCCGTCGGACCGCCCGTCGCCGCCCCGCCGCCCCGCCCGATGACCGAGCTGGATCTCGCGGCGCCCGCGCGATCGAGCTCGCGCAACAAGCCCGCCGCGTTCTCCGGCGACGATTTCGCCGACAAGATCGCCGGTCCGCTCGGCGCCAAGACGGCAAGTGCCCCGTCCGGGTGGCGCGAGTACCGCGAGCTGATCGCCACCGGCGTGATCGGTGCGCTCTTGCTCGGCGGCGCCATCACCTGGCGGGTCATGAACCCGCCCGAGGAGCTCGAGGGCAGTGCGCCTGCCGGACCGCTGCGCGCAGGCCAGCGGCGTGGCCTGGGGCAGCAGCAGCCCTCGACCCCGCCGTCGCCGGTGCCTTCGACGACGTCGAACGCGGCCCCGAACGACGTGGCTGAGTCCGCGCCTCCCGTACCGCAGTCCGCTCCCGGAACCCAGCCGACGCCCTCGCCCAGCGCGAGCGCCAAGGCCGACATCAAGCCCATCCGGGCCGCGACGCCGATGCTCACGGTCATCACGGTGCCGAGCGAGGCCGACGTCGAGATCAACGATCAGTTCGTGGGTCGCTCACCGCTGATCACGACCGCGCCGGCCGGGACCAAGGTGCTGTCGCTGCGCGTATCGAAGGATGGTCACCAGGTCTACGAGCAGAAGCTCGCCCCGAACGAGGGGGGCCACTTCTCGGCCTCGGTGAAGCTACTGCCGAAGCGGTAGTCCCCTGGAACAGAAGTGATCGCGGCCGATGGCAAGGCGGGCCGCTGCGCGAATACTCTGCGTATTTGAAGGCGGCCCAACGCCACCAGCGGTCGCGAGGACGAGCGAGATCCGTGCGGAACTTCTGTTCCAGGGGACTCGCTACTTTCCGGCGTCGGGGACGTCTTCCGGCTTGCCGGCGATCTCTTCCTCGGTCGCCTCGACCACGTCCGCATCCCAGGCCTGGCCTTCCTTGAGCTTCCAGCTGGCCGGGATCGGCATCTTCTCCCACTTGAGCGAGCTCGGCACCTCGCCGCCCCCCGCCGTGCGCGTGGTGTACGTGTACTCGATGTCGATGAACTTGGCCTCGTAGGGCAGCGGCCGCGAGAGCCACAGGTAGCCGATCGAGACGAAGGACGGGAACTCGTCGATGTAGCGGTGCGGGGTCTGGATGATGATGTGCGGCTGCGCCTCGCCCTCGGTCTTGCCGAGCACCTTCTCGACCTCTTTCTCCACCATCCGACCGTTCTCCTTCACCTTGCCCATCTCGGTGGTCCAGATGCGGGTCGAGAGCTGACCCCAGCGAACGTCGGTCGAGTCCTCGATGCCCCAGAAGAACAGCTTCCCCTCGAGGATCGGCTGGTTGTCCTGATCGGTGATCAGCTTGAGCGTGTAGAGGTCGAGGCGCGTATCGGCGCCGCCCTTGGCGGTGAGGATCGGCTTCCACGCGCCGCTCATCAGCGTGTCGTAGGCCTCCTTCACGATGTCGTAGCCCTCGAGCATCGACTTCTTCTTGGCCTCGTCGAGCTCCTTCTTCTCGAACTTCTCGTCGAGGCTCTTCTTGTACGCCTCGACGTCGCGGTACTTCTCCTTGCCGTTGTAGACGCGCTTCTTGAGCTCGTCCTTGTACGACTCGATCGCGCCGCGCATCGAGCGCAGGTACGCGTCCTCGCTCTCCTCGCTGGCCGCGGATCGGGCCTTCTGGGCGAAGGTCCGGCGCGCGTCGGAGAGCGTCTTGACCGCCTCTTCCTTGTTCCGCTGGTCGGCCTGGCGCATATAGACCCAGCCGCCACCGATCAGGAGCACGGCGAAGATCACGATGATGCTGAAGAAATTCCGCATGTCGGCCCCGGCTTATGCCGTTTGGCGGCGAGCGGCCATCGGTAAATCGTCAGCGGTGCGAGAAGGGCTTGTCGGCCGCCGGGTCCCAGCGGCGGAGCTCGGCGCTGCCATCGGCGCCGCGCGTGATGCAGAGGTGCGTCATGCCGCCGTTGGCGTCGCCGCTCCAGCTGCCCGTGTTGAAGTAGGTCCCGCCGTTGTCGAGCGGCTCGACCGCCGGGACGTGGGAGTGCCCGAGCACCACGTAGCGGACCTTGACCAGCGCCTTGATGCGTCCCGCGACGCGCTTCAGCTTCGGCGAGGTCGAGACGTCGCGGTAGTACGCGAGGACCGCCAGCGCGACGGCGGTCAGCGTGAACAGGCCGCCGATCGATCCGAGCTTGGCGGTGAGATCGAACGGCACCAGCAGCAGGGCGGCCAGCGCCAGCAGCGCGCCGACCGCGACGAACACTCGGTCCATGTAGAGCATGCGGATGCCGTCGAGCAGCCGCAAACCAGCGGGCCGCTCGCGGAGCGCGTCGAGCTTGTCGAGCACGTCCTCCGAGAGACGCGACCGTCGGGCCAGCTCGGCGAAGCGCGTGCGGTGCGTGGCGCGCGCGCGCACCGCGGCCTCGCCGAGGCGCCGGCGCGTGGCGACCATCCAGCTGAGCGTCGCGAAGTACGTATAGGCCAGCTTGGCGATGACCTTCGGGCCGAGCCCGGCGAGCCACTTCGCGAAGTCGGGGATGGTCCAGCGATCGATGGCGTGGATGTCCATCGTGCCCAGGATCAGCTGCGCAAAGGCGTGGAAGGCGCTATGCGCGATCGGCTCCTCGAGCTCGCGCGCGCCGGTGAGCGTCGGCTCGAGCACGTGATCGAAGGAGCAGAAGCGATCGTACTGGTTGCCGTGCTCGACGTAGACGAGATCGCCGTCGGTCCAGAACCACCGCGACACCGTCACGCGCGCGCGCACGCCGTCAGGGTCGTGCGTCGCGAAGCCGGCGAGGCGCTCGACGAGCTGCACCTGCACCTCGTCCCAGTGGAGCTCGGCGTCGTGGTTGCCTTTGAGGATCACGACCTCGTGGCCGCGCTCGACGAACGCCGTGAGATCGCGAAACGGCGTGTCGTGCGCGGCGATCACGCGATCGAGCGCCTTTGCGGCGCGCGCGGCGCCATCGCCCTCGGAGACGTCAGCCTCGGCGACGACGCGGGCGCGGACGAAGTCGATCATGTCGCCGGCGATGATCAGCCGCCACGGCCGTCCCTCGGGCCGGTGATCGGCGTAGTAGGCGAGGAAGCGGGTGAACGCCTGCGATACGCGCGCGATCTGACGGAGCGCCGCGAGGCTGCCCGACGCGAGGTTCTCGCCGAGGTGGAGGTCGCTGACGACGAGGATGTTGTGGTCGCTGGCGTTCGAGCCGGGCTCTGCGCCGCGTTCCTGAGCGCGGAAGGTCGATGCCCAGAGATCGTCGGTCGTCTGCGTCATCGTTCCTCCCTTCAGTCGGCTTAAGTAATGTATCGTGCGGCCTGCATCGATGGTGTGACTTCGATGCGACTTTGTCGATGCCTGCCATGACGATCACCAAGCTCTCTCACCTCACGTCTCACCTCGCCGTATGCGCGTTCGTGCTCTCAGCGGCGGCGTGCGGCGGAAGCAGCGCCGGTCCCGATGCCGGCAGCAGCGACGCGGGCCCGATCGATCGCCGCAGTCCGGACGACCTCGACGGCGACGAGTGGCCCAACGCCGCCGACAACTGCCCCATGGTCGCGAACCCCGAGCAGCGCGATCGCGACCGCGACGGCATCGGCGACCCGTGCGACTCGTGCTCGGCCACGCCGAACGGCGGGAAGAACGGGATGCTCGGCCAGGATGCGTGCAGCAACGTCGCCGAGGTCGAGCCTAACGACGCGACCGGTCAAATGCTCGCGCTCGCGCCGGTGGGCGGAGCGCTGGCCGTGCGCGGGACCATCGAGCCAGGGCACGGCAGCGACAAGTTCGCGGTGCCGCTGGGCGCGAGGAGCCTGGTGCACGTCCGCGTCGCGCGCGCCGGAGTGACCTCGTTGCTCGAGCCGGAGCTGATCGTGACCGGTGGGACCTACGCCACCGATCGCCGTGCGGACGGTCTGTTCGTCGCGGAGCGCGACATCTACGTGTCCACGGCCGGGACGTACCAGATCGAGATCCGGGATCGGCGCAGCGAAGGCGAGATCGGCGGCGAGCTGTTCGGCTACGAGCTGGCGCTGACCGCGTCCGAGTTCGTCCCGGACGGCCTGACGTTCCCGGTGGCCGATCGCCGCCTGCGGCTCGATCCGCGCGGTAAGGTGGGCGTCTACGAGATCGACATCGGGGCGGCCGACCGCACCCGCGTCACCGTGAAGTCGCCGATCTCCATCGACACCCCCGCAGGCATCGACCCGATCGTGGTGGTGGAGGGCCCGGACGGCACGGTGATCGCCGAGAACGACGACTTCGTCGCGGGCAAGAAGGACGCCCGCTACTTCGGGCCCATCCCCGTGGGTCGGGCCCGGGTCATCGTCGATCACGCCCGGATCATCGGAGAGAGCGATCTCGAGGTGCTGCTCACCATCGATCAGCCCCCCGAGAACTTCGAGGTCGAGCCGAACGACACCCCCGAGCTGGCGTCGCCGCTGGTGTTTCCGGGTGAGTCGCGCGGGCAGATCGATCCGCCGATCGAGATGCAGCCCGACGTCGACGTGTGGGCGTTCGAGGCCATGGCCGGCACGGTGGCCGGGTTCCGCGGGCTGGTCGCAGCGAACAGCCAGGTCGATCCGCACATCGCGCTCGGGCGCTTCGAGAACGGGACCTTCGTCCCGATGTACGCCAACAACGACTCGTCGGGGATCTCGGCGCGCATCGACGCGATCTTGCCGGTGACCGGCACGTACCACGTCATCATGACCGACAACCGCAACAACCTCCCGATGATGGTGCCGCGCGGTGGGACGCTGTTCCCGTACACGATCTTCACCGACCCGCTCGGCCTCCAGCCCGCGGGCGAGCTCGCGACAAGCGGCGAAATCACCGGCGTGCTCAACCCGGGCGGCGCGCTGGTCCGCTGGATCGCGACCGCCAGCGTCGGGCCCACGCTGCTCGAGCTCGAGACCACCGAGGTCGGCGTGGTGGACGATCTCCTGCCGTACATCCGCGTCTACGGCCCGGCCGCGCGCGGTGTCCTCGCCGAGGGCGTGCGCAGCACCCTCGCGATCCTGCCGAACCCGGGCGCCTACCCGCTCGCGATCCACAACTCGGTGGACGGCAAGGGCGGTCTGAGCTTCAGCTTCACGATCGCCGGTCGCTTGACGCCCCTCGTCGAGGCGGCCGACGCCGAGCCCAACGACATGACCGCGCAGCGCGTCACTGGCCTGCCGGCCGGGCTGATCGGCCGCATCGACCCCGAGCGCGACGTCGATCTCTACGCGTTCGATCTGGCCATGAACGAAGGCATCGAAGCCCTGGTGGGCCGCGCGTCGCCGGGGATGACGCTGACGCTCACCCGCGCCGGCGCAGCCGCTCCGGTCGCCGAAGGTGCCGCCGCGATCCGGGCCTACCGCAGCCCCAGCGCCGCGGAGCACACGCTCGCGATCGCGGGCAACGGGCCCGGCGCCTACGCCATCGCGATCAAGCGCCGCTAATAGACCTGCCGAGGCTTCTTGAAGTCCTTCGGCTTGACCGTCTCTTTTGGCTTCGGAATCACTGTCGCCGCCGGAGCCGGCGTCGCCGCAGGCTTTGCCGTCGCCGCAGGCTTTGCCGTCGCCGCGGGCACCGGAGCTGCGACCGAAGCCGCCGGCGTCACCACCGGCTTCGGGGCCGCGCTCGCGGCCGGGGTCGCCACGGGCACCGGCACCGCTGCGGCGGTCGGCTTCGGCGCGGGTGGCGCGCCCTTCCCGGTGCAGGCCTTGGCGCAAGCGGCTCGCGCGATCTCGCACGTGGAGCGGCACCGCTCGCGCAGCGTCTCGAGGCTGTCCTCGCCGAGATCCACGGGTGCCTCGGTCGCGCAGCTGGCGGTGCAGGCGCGGCCCTCGGTGTCGGCGATCCCGGCGCACGTGCTGCGATCCGCGCAGCCGGCGAACTTGATCTCTTCGGCCAGCGCTCCGACCGTCAGTCGCGGCGACAGGCTGGCAGCAGCCACGAAGCCGGCCGGGCCGGTCTCGCCGAGCATCACCACCGAAGCCTCGCCGACCCGCTCGAACACGCGGAGCACCGTGCCTTCGCGCGCGCGGCCGACCGCGGGGCTGGTCGCGCCCGCATTCGAGCGCACGATCGCGTCCTCGACGACGACGTACTGGTAGCCGGCCTCGGCGCGCACGTCGCGCGACATCGGCGTCGGCCCCTTGAGCCCGGGCTCGTCGGAGGGCGCCGGAGCGGCCTCGGCGACGGTGCTGGTGCGCGGGGCGATCGGCAGCGCGATCGGCTTCGTATCGGCAGGGGGCGGGCTCGGCCGCATCAACACCGCGGCGATCAGCGCGACCGGGAACACCGCGGCCGCGACCTTCACCGCGAGCGGCAGCTTCTTGATCGCGCCCATCGGCCCTTCGCCCGCAGCCGCTTTCGCGGTCGCGGGCGGCGGCGGCAAGGTCGGGGTCGGCGGGAGCGGCGCCCCCGCCGGCATCGGCCGGGTGACGGCGGACGGAGGCGCGATCACCGCGGCCATCCCGGAAGGCGGCGTGCGATCGTCGTTGGCGCGGGGTCGCTGGCGCCGGCCGCCGAGCAGGCGCGCGCCTTCGGCCTGCATCAGCGTGTCCTCGGTCCCGAGCGCGGCCTCGCCGGACGCGCGCGTCGAGCCGCCGATGGGGGGCCCCTGCCCGATCACCTCGGGCGGCAGCTCCGACGTGTTCTTGGTGATCAGCGGCGGCACGACGGCCGCGGCCTTGGTGATCGGGGGTGGCACCACGGCGACGTTCGCCGCCGGCGGCTCGGACAGCGCCGGCGGCGCGAAGTAACCGGCGGTCTTCTCGTCGTTGCCCTCTTCGGCGAAAGGCGATTGCAGGCCGACGGTGGTCTGCTCGACGGCGCCTTCGGCGTTCTCGTCACCCGCCACCGTGTCTTCGGGCTCGAAGTTGTCCATCTCCTCCGAATCTGGCGGCAGGACGCGGAACGGCTGCTTGCAGGCCTGGCAGATCGCGACCTTGCCGTCCGGAGGGATGTCCGCCACGGGAATGGCGTTTTCGGCCTCGCAGCGGGGACAGTCGAAGATCATGCGGGGTTCGCGCGGAGCCTATCGCGGCTGAGCGCCGCTCGCCAGGCGGCTGCACCAGGAGCGCCACGCTTCCGCGCCGAGGCCCAGTCGATCGAGCCGGCCGCGCGCGCCGACGAAGTCCCCGCGCGCGGCCTCGACGCAGGCGACCGCGCCCCACGCCCGCTCGGTCGCGTCGAGCCCGCGCGCCGCCGCCATCAGCGCCGGGAGCACCATGTCGGCGGTCTCGCGGATCCGGCCGCCGGGCGCGCCGGCCACCACCAGGACTTCGCGGAACACGCGCAGCTCGGCGCGCTCGGGCTCGAGGGCGGCGGCCCAGTCGAGCCAGTACTCGGCCTCGCCGACCCGCCCGCTGGTGAGCGCGTCGATGGCGCGCAGGATCTTCGGCTCGGCCTCGATCCGCCGGCGAACGCTCTTGCCGCGCGGCCCGTCGTCGAGCAGCGCGGATCGGTACGCGGCCGCGGGGGCGGGCTCGGTGAGCGCGCTCTTGGCCTCGTCGAGGAGCGTCAGGAGGGCGCGGACGCCGACGTCCTGCGTGGTCCCCTCGTAGCGGCGGACGAGCGACGCGTGGGCCCGGGAGACCTGCTCGGTGGTCGCGTCGTTCGCGACCCGCAAGATCTCCGCGTAGGACTGCTCGCGCAGCCCGTCGAGCTTCTGCGCGAGCGCGCCGCGAACCTGCGCGTGCGCGAAGCTGGGCGCCTCGCCGCCGCCCTGCGGGGGCCACGACGGCGCGCCGGTCGCGCTGTTCGGACGCCGCGCCACCATCGGATCGTGGATCTCCAGCATGTCGGCGAGGTGCAGCGCGGTCAGCACCGCGCCCGATGTGGGGCGCTCGAGCCCGGCGTCCTCGAGCGCCGCGATGGTGTCCGGCGCGTCGCCGAGGCGCAGCACCGCGGCCTCGAGGTGCTCGCCCCACTCGAACGGATCGACCCCGCGCGGATAGGTCTCGGCGAGCCGGTAGCGGTGCTTGCCGAAGCGACCCAGGAACTGCTCCACCACCGCGCGATCGCGCGCCCGGATGAGCCCGGAAAAGATGATCGGGAGCGGCTGGAGCACCACCAGCTCGGCGTCTGCCGGCACCGGCGCGCTCTCGTGGAAGGCGATGGGAACGGGGCCCGCGTCAAAGAGCTTCTCGAGCTCGGTGCGCGCGCGCGCACGAACGCCCTCGCGGAGGGCGCCCTCGGCGACGATGCGCTCGATCTCGACGATCCGCGACTCGCTGCTCTGCTCGGCGCGCGCGCGGGCCATGACCGAGTTGGCCTGCTCGGGCCGGATCTCACCGCGGCCGACCAGGATGCTGGAGAGCGAGACGCCGAGCGCCGGGAGGTCCACGGCCACCGGGACGCCGTCCTTGAAATGCACCCGGTTCGGCCCCGGAGGACCGAGATCGACGACCAGCGAACCGCTGAGATTTCCGCGCAAGATCCCCATCAGGATCTCGGACAATGGCTGCTCGCCGAGCGTCGACGTGAACACGCCGCCCGGACGGACCGCCTCGATCTTCGCCACCAGGCATCCTAGTCGGCTGTCCGGTTGGGCGTCGAGGAGGTAAGATGTGGCCGATGCGCCGACGAGCACCTACGGTCCTGGCTTTTTTGGGGGCGATCACCTCCCTGAGCGGCTGCTTCGCGCTCGACGACTTCGACGTCGAGATGCGCGACTCGGTGACGGTCCCCGGGAACCAGCTCGGGATCGGAACGCTCGCGCCGCTCAACTACGACGGCAAGCTGACCAACTTCAAGCTCTCGAGCGAGCAGACGTTCGCGAACCAGGGCGTGAAGCCGGGCGACATCGACCACATCAACGTCCGCTCGATCTCGCTCACGGACAGCCAGCCCAACCTGCACAACTTCAAGAACGTGCTCGACGAGCTGGTGCTCTTCGTCGAGGCCCCGGGCCAGCCGAAGGTCGAGCTCGCGCGCGGGAGCAACTTCCCCGACGCCGCCACGGTCGATCTGGTGGTCAACGCGACGCTCGATCTCAAGCTCTACGCGGAGGCCGAGAACATGAAGATCTCGGCCGAAGTGAAGCTCAAACAGCAGCCCCTGAACTCGTTCAAGATCGAGACGCTGGTCGTCTTGCACATCGACATCAACCTGCTCGGGACGTGATGACCGTCGAGAGCTCGTACACGCGGCCGAAGGAGAAGCGGCCGCATCCGACGGTGCCGGAGCTGGTGCTCGGCGCGGATCTCAGCTCGCGCGCTCTCAAGGCCCGCGGGACGACCGCGCTCGCCGACGTGATGACCAACGGCGAGTACTGGCTCTCGTTCGAGCTCTCGAGCTTCGAGCCGATGCTGGCGCGCGCGCCCTCCCCGCTCCGCGAGCTCGGCGTCGGGCTGGTGCTGCGCTACGGCGAGGGCATGGACGGGCGCCTCGACGAGGGCGATCTCGCCAAGGCGCGCGCCGAGCTGGCGCAGGATCTCCCGCCGGATCTGCAGGGGGCGCTCGCCGCAGGCCTCGCCGCGCTCGAGTCCGGCCTGCGGGCGAGAGAGGCGATCCTCGTGCTCGAGGGCGGCGGCTTCTCGCGCTGCGCGGCGAGCACCGCGCTCTCGGTCAACAGCCTGCGCGCCGGTGGCACCGCCAACATCCACGCCGCGGATCGGCTGCTGGTGAAGGACGTCGAGCTCTCGCTGGGCGTCCCGCACGCGCTGCGCGCCACCGACGACCGCGGGCGCGCGCTCTCGGCGCCGGAGATCGAGAGCGAGACCGGCGCGCCGATCTGGGCCAAGCCCGTGGACAAGAACGAAGCGCGGCAGATCGTGCTGGTGGTGCCCGGGCGTTATCGCCTGCGCGTCCCGGGCCGAGCCGAGGCCGTCGTCAGCGTGCTCGCGCGTTGATCCGCGGCGCGTCGACCCGGATGGATCGCTGAGAACCCAGGAAGGTCTGGTCGCGCCGGTTCTCGTGCCTGTTCGGTGATCTTTTTGTCTTCGGATCCGGATCTGGATCCGAGAAAAGCTCACGCGGAGCGCCATCAAGTAAGCCGGATCGACGCTCGCCGACCGTCGAGCAGCGCGAGGGCGCCCGGATACATGCCGAGGTCGGTGTCCTTGCCGTAGGCCTGGCTCTTGGCGGTGGGCAGATCGCCGATCGTGGTACCGGGCGTGAAGACGTGCTCGTCCACGTGCGTCGGCTTCGGCGGCGCGAAGGTGATGATCACCTCGCGGATGAAGGTCGGATCATCGCCGACCCCGCGCAGGCGGAGCGCGTCGACCGCGATCGTGGCGTGGCTGATCTTGTCGCCACCGACCGGTGACGTGCCGTTCTTGGCGAAGTCGAAGTGGCTCTCGCACTCCCAGTCCGGGCGGATCTCGGCGTACTTGCCGCCGTCGGTGCCGCTCGATCCCCACGGCGCGTTCCAGTAGCGCCAGTCGTCGCCCTTGCCCGTCGGGTGGAAGTGGAGCGCGGTGACGCCCGGGGTCTCGTCCCACTTCTTCACCTCACCGGTGGGGACGCTGCTCTTCTCGCTCAGAACCTGGCGATGCTCGATCACCGCCTGGTACACCGCGCGGCCGCGGAACTGCGGCGGGATCTCGAGGAGGATCTCTTCGTTGGGGCGGAGGCGCATCCCGTCGGGCCCGCCGAGGCGGAACGTCGCGCGCGTCGGCGACGTCGTGGTCGGCTGCGGGACGATCTTGATGGTCGAGAAGCCGTCGGTGCCGGCGAGCTTCGCGATCACGCCGCCGGCCTTGCCGGTCGGCGCGATCGACGGGAGGCCGAGGCTGGCGTTGGGCACGACGCCCGTCTCGACGCTCTTCGCCGGCTCGTGCTTGTCCACGAGCGACGGAAAGAAGAGCCGCGCGAGCGGCAGGACGTTGAGCCACTTCATGACTTCGAACGGCTTCAGTTGGCGCGCGTGAGCTCGACGCCGCTCGCCACGAACGCGAGCTCCTGCGGCTCACCCTTCGCGTTGCGACCGATCTTGGCGCCCTCGCCCTCGAGGTGCGCCGCGTCTTCCTTCGACAGCGTCTTCACCTCGACCGTGCCCTCGATCACCGCCTTCGATCCCGCGGCATCGAGCGGAACGAAAAACGCGTAGTCCTTGAACGACACGCGCATCCCGCCCTCGCCCGCGGCGGTCTGGAGCTCCATCCAGCAGCCCTTCTTGGAGCAGGCCTTGGCGACCACGCCCTCGGTCTTCACCGTCTTGCCGGCGAAGTCGGCCGGGGTCTTGAGCACGCTGGCGAGCTCTGTCGGAGGGGTGGCGCTGAGCGGCTCACCGCGCTTCACGACGCCCTCGCCCCACTCGTTGCCGGTGGCAGCCGAGGTCCCGGTCTTCACCGGCTGCGAGGCGGCGGCGGGCGGCTGCGCGGGCGGGGGCGTGACCGACGCGGCGGGCGCGTCGGGCTTGCAGGCCGCGAGGCCGAGCACGAAGAGGATCGAGGAGGTCGTACGCATGACGCGACGGCTATCACGCAGCCCCGCGTCGCGTCACGAATAGAAGCTCAGGCCTGGCCAGAGGGCGGAGGGGACTGCTTGATCTCCTGGGTGACGCGGTCGATGAGCTCGCCAGCGACGGCGAGGATCTGCTCGGCGGAGAGCCCGTTCTGAACCATGTCTCGGTAGAGGCTGCGCGCCAGAATCTGCGCAGCGCGGGGGTCGGTCCCTCCCACCGGCACCGGGGTGCTGGGTCGGGGGGTGAGGTTGCGAGCAATCTGCATGTCGGCCTCGGCTATAAACACGTGTCGTGCCCGAGGGCGGCGCACGAACATGCTCGACATTCCGGTTTTGACTGCCCAGTCGAGTGCGTAGCGTCCGAGGCGGTGCGTACTTCCGTTCGCACCCCGGGGGCCCTCCGCCTCATGCTAGGAGAGGGTCGTGGCCACGCACCGACTCGACGTCCTGCTGCGGCATGACGCCGCCGCAGAGACCGACGATCTGGCCGCCGAGGCCGCCCGCGCGCTCGGGATCGGGCGGGCGAAGATCAGCGCCGTCCGCCTCACCAAGAAGGCCCTCGACGCCCGCCGGCGGCTCGGCGCGCCGATGTGGCGAATGACGCTCGACGTCGAGGTCAGCGGAGCGCTGGGGAAGGTGCGAAAGGACGTGGACCTGCGCCCGGTCCCTCCTCCGCCCGCGCGTCTCGAATCGCCGCTGGCACCGCCCGGCCGATCGCGGGTGGTGGTCGTGGGGGCGGGCCCGGCCGGCCTGTTCGCGGCGTGGCACCTCGCCGAGCGCGGCGCGCAGGTGGTGCTGGTCGAACGCGGAAAGCCGGTCGAGACGCGGGCCCGCGACTTCGGCCAGTTCCGCGGGCGCGGCATCCTCGATCCCGAATCGAACCTCTGCTTCGGCGAGGGCGGCGCGGGCACGTACAGCGACGGAAAGCTGTACACCCGCACCAAGTCCCCGCTCGTTCCCGAGGTGATGGAGCGGCTGGTGGAGGTCGGCGCACCGCCGCGCATCCTGATCGACGCGCGCCCGCACATCGGCACGAACGTCCTCTTCCGCATGCTGAAGTCGCTGCGCGCCAAGCTGATCGCGCTCGGCGTCGACATCCGCTGGCAGACCCGCGTGGAGAAGCTGCTGCTCGACGGCCAGCGGGTCCGCGGCGTCGAGACCAACCACGGCGCGATCGAGGCCGAGCGCGTCGTGCTGGCGATGGGGCACTCCGCCCGCGACACGTTCGAGGCGCTGCTCGCGCAGGGCGTGCCGATGGAGCCCAAGCCCTTCGCGCTCGGCGTGCGCATCGAGCACCCCCAGAGCCTGATCGACGCGGGCCAGTACCACGTCGGCCCTCCCCGCCCCGACTCGCTCCCGCCGGCGGACTATCACCTCACGCACGACGCGCGCGGTCGCGGCGTGTACTCGTTCTGCATGTGCCCCGGAGGCATGATCGTGCCCACCGCCACCGAGGCCGGCACCGTCGTCGTGAACGGCATGTCCACCGCGACGCGCGGCTCGCCGTTCGCGAACAGCGGCCTGGTCGCGCAGATCGAGCTCGCTGATCTCGAACGCGAGGGTTACGGCACAGGTCCGCTGGCCGGCGCGCATTTTCAGCTCGCGCTCGAGAAAAAAGCCTACGAGGAAGGCGGCAAGAACTACCGCGCCCCGGCGATGATGGCTGCCGACCTGGTCGCCCGAAAAGCCAGCGGGCAGCTCGCCGCGACGCACTTCCGCCCCGGCCTCACGCCGTCCGATCTCGGCGCGGTCTTGCCGCCGTTCGTTCTCGACGCGCTCCGCGACGGCCTCGGCAAATTCGATCGCCAGATCCCCGGCTATGCATCGCGCGAGGCCAACCTGATCGCAGTCGAGTCGCGAACGTCGTCACCGGTGCGCATCCCGCGCGACGATCGCACGCTCGAGGTGCTCACGTTCCCGGGCCTCCACGTGGCGGGCGAAGGACCAGGCTATGCCGGCGGTATCGCTTCTGCTGCCGTCGATGGATTGCGGGCCGCGCACGCCGTGCTCGAAGCGCTGGCTGTTTGACCGCTAAGGAGCCCAGGAACAAGACTTTCTTGGATCCGGATCCGGGGGAAAAAAACTGTTTCCTGGGTTCCTGGGTTCCTTGGCGACAATCCGGAACCCAACCTCAGCCGAGCGCCGTCCGCTCGTCGTAGATCGCCGCTTCCGACGCATCGATCTGCCGCGCCGCGCAAAAATAAGCGTCGATCGCGTCGCGTGTCTCCGACAGATCATCCAGGAGGAGGGCCCGCGCACGAAACGACGCACCCCCCTCCAGGCCGCGGCTGTACCAGATCAAGTGCTGGCGGAACTTGTGCACGGCGCGCAGCGCATCCCCGGTGTGTTCGACGTGCGCGCGGAAATGCGCAGAGATCAACGCACCCCTCTCCGCGGACGAGACCTCACCTTCGGCTCCTGATCGGAGCGCGCGAAAGATCCACGGATTTCCCAGCGCCGCGCGGCCGATCATGATCGCGTCGCAGCCCGTCTCCGCGCGTACGCGATCAGCGTCGGCTGTCGTATTGATGTCGCCGTTCGCGACCACCGGGATCGTCAGCGCGCTCTTCACGCGACGGATCAGGCTCCAGTCGGATCGCCCGCTGTAGCCTTGCGCGCGCGTGCGGGCGTGCAGCGTGAGCATCGCGATCCCGGCGTCCTCGAGCGCGCGAGCCATCTCGACCGCGTTCACGCTCTTCTCGTCCCAGCCCGCGCGGATCTTCGCGGTCACCGGCACGCCACCGCGCGCGCGCATCGCCCGCACGATCGCCTGCGCACGCGGGATGTCGAGCATCAGCGCCGATCCCGCCCCGCCCTTCACGATCTTCTTCACCGGGCAGCCCATGTTGATGTCGAGGATGTCTGCGCCGCGCGCGACCGCGATCTCCGCGGCCCGGCCCATGACGTCCGGATCGCCCCCGAACAGCTGCACCACGAACGGCTTTTCGCGCTCGACGTCGCGCCTCAGGTACGCCTCGGTCCGCGCGCTCGCGAGCTCGAGGCCCTTCGCCGAGATCAGCTCGGTCGGCGCCATGCCCGCGCCCGCGTCGAGCGCGATGACGCGAAACGGCGTCTCGGAGACGCCTGCCATCGGCGCCATGATGATCGCCGGCTCGACGAGATGAGGACCGATCCTCACGCGGAAGCGACGCGACGCCGGCGCGACGGCCGAGGCGTGCGCACGAAGCCCGCGGAATCGGCCAGCCCGGTCCGCCGCGCGGTGACCGCGAAGCGCACGGGCGTCAGCGTGTAGAAGCGGTGGCCGAAGCGGCGCAGCGCCTTGGGATCGATCGGCACGCCGAGGCCCGGCGCGCTGGGCACCGAGACCATCCCGTCGAGATCGATGTCGATCGGCTTCTCGAACAGCGCGTCGCGGTGGGTCGGCATCATCGCTGGCGGCTCCCACGGGAGCTCGAAGCGCATCGGGCCCGCCGCTTCCTTTTGCGCCGACCAGGCCGCGAGGGCGTGCATGTTGGCCACCAGCGAGACGCCGTCGCCGTAGGTCCGCGGGGAGAAGCCCGCGCCGCGCTCGAGGCAGATGCGCATCAGGCGGACCGCCGCCGCCATACCGGTGAAGCTGACGTCGGGGGTGAGGGTCTTGTAGAGGCCGCGCGCGACGAGGCTCTCGAGCTCGAACACGCTGGTCGAGATGTCGCCGCCGACCAGCGGGACCGGCGATCGACCGGCCAGGGCGGCGAGATCCTCGGTGCGCTCGGTGCTCCAGATCGGCAGTGGCTCCTGCAGCCAGGCCACGCCGAGCGACGACGCGTGATCGGCGAACGAGAGCGCGCGCGAAAGATCCCAGCGCGGATGATCCTCGACCAGCGATACGCGGCGGGCCTGGTAGGCGTGGACCAGGAGCTCGAAGTCATCGCCGCCGGCTGCCCGCGCGGCGCGGATCAGGGCGACGTCCTCGGCCTCGGAGGCGGCATCGAGCCCGACCTTGGCGGAGCGGAACCCCAGCCGACGGACCCGCTCGATGGCCTCGGCCCGCGCATCGGCCGTGCGAAACTCGCCGAACGAGGCATAGGCCGGCAGCCGCTCCGGGGTCGCGCCGGTCCGCGGGCGATCGACCGCCTCTGCGATCAGCTGCCACATCGGGACGCCGCGGGCCTGCGCCGCGAGGTCCCAGAACGCGACCTCCATCCAGTGATTGCGCCACCCGAGGAAGGCCGCCTGCTCGAGCCGCTCGGCAGCGGCGCGGTGATCGTACGGATCGAGGCCCAGGAGGAACGGCCCGATGAAGTCGCCGAGCCCGGCGCGCTCGCGATCGAACGCGGCCCCGGTGGCGTGGCCGACCAGCCCATCCTTGGTGTGGATCGCCAGGAGCGTGTAGCGCAGGTTTCGCTGCGGAAAACCGCGCACCCAGAGAGGGAAAAACGGCGTCGGCAGCGGGACGTCGACGTGGAAGAGCTCTATCCGTTCAATCCTGTCCCGCATCGTCATTCATCCCCGCGAGTCGCAGCTACGACACATTGCGTTACCGGGGGGACCAGGGCTCGTCAATGTGAGCTTCGAGGGATCGAACGTGACCAACAATTCGACTCTCTAGCCAGGAACCGAGTCTCGTGGGAGCTTGCCCCGCCGATATGCCGACGCCGCTCGCCGCCGTGATCCTCGCCGCCGGTCAGGGGACCCGAATGAAGTCGGACCGACCCAAGGTCCTGCACGAGGTCGCCGGGATCCCGCTCGTCGGGCACCCCATCCGCCTCGCTCTGGGCCTCGGCGCCGATAGCACCGTCGTGGTGGTCGGGCACAAGGCCGACGACGTGAAGGCCGCGCTCGACGCGCGCTTCCCGGCGCAGCTGCGCTACGAGATCCAGTCCCAGCAGCTCGGCACGGGCCACGCCGTCCAGGAAGGAATGAAGAGCCTCCCGACGTTCGAAGGACGCGTGCTGATTCTCTACGGCGACGTCCCGCTCCTCCGCGAGGAGACGGTCAAGCAGCTGATCACCACGATGGACGAGGGACGCCACGCGCTGGTCGCGGTGACGATGGTCCTCGACGACCCCACCGGCTACGGCCGCATCGTGCGCGACGCGGCGGGCAAGGTGCAGGGCGTGGTCGAGCACAAGGACGCGACGCCGGCGCAGCGCGAGATCAAGGAAGGCAACGCCGGCATCTACCTGGTCGACTCGACGTTCCTGCGGAGCGCGCTCGCCAAGCTCGACAACAAGAACGCCCAGGGCGAGTACTACCTGACCGACATCGTGGCGGCCGCAGCGAAGGATTCGCGCGGCGCATCCACGGTGATCGTCAGCGACCCGGTCGAGGTCATGGGCGCCAACGATCGCACCCAGCTGGCCGAGCTCGCCGAGGCACTGAGGAAGCGCACCAACCGCCGCCACATGATCGAGGGCGTGACGATCGTCGATCCCGCGACCACTGCGATCGGGCCCGACGTCACCATCGGCCGCGACACCATCATCGAGGCCGGCGTCCATCTGCGCGGCAAGACCAAGATCGGCAGCGGCGTCACCATCGACGCCTATACGATCATCACCGACTGCACCGTGGCCGACCGCGCGCAGATCAAGAGCCACTCCGTGCTCGACGAGGCCAGCGTCGGCCCCGGCGCGATCATCGGCCCGTTCGCCCGCCTCCGCCCCGGCGCCGAGGTCATGGACGACGCGCACGTCGGGAACTTCGTCGAGCTGAAGAAGACCAAGCTCGGCAAGGGTTCGAAGGCCAACCACCTCGCCTATCTCGGCGACAGCATCATCGGTGAGGGCGCCAACGTCGGCGCCGGAACCATCACCTGCAACTACGACGGCTACGGAAAGTATCTCACCGTCATCGGCGACGGCGTGTTCGTCGGCAGCAACTCCACGCTGGTAGCGCCGATCGAGATCGGCAAGAACGCCTACGTCGCCGCGGGGAGCGTGCTCACCGAGAAGGTCGGGGCCGAGGGCCTGGCCTTCGGTCGCGCGCGCCAGGTCGAGAAGCCCGGCCGTGCCACCCCGCTCCGCGAAGAGGCGAAGGCCAAAGCGGCCGAGCTCAAGAAGAGGAAATAACTTATGTGCGGCATCGTCGGCTACATCGGTCCACAGGACGCGACCACCATCATCGTCGAGGGGCTCCGCAAGCTGGAGTATCGCGGCTACGACTCCGCCGGCGTCGCCATCATCAAGGACGGCAAGACCGAGATGCGGCGCGCCGCCGGAAAGCTGGCGAACCTCGACAAGCTCCTCAAGGAGAAGCCGCTCGTCGGCACGATCGGCGTCGGCCACACCCGCTGGGCGACCCACGGCCGCCCCAGCGAAGAGAACGCGCACCCGCACGAGTCGGACGGCGTCACGGTGGTCCACAACGGCATCATCGAGAACTATCTCGAGCTCAAGCAGCGCATGCTCGCCGCAGGCCGTAAATTCAAGAGCGAGACTGACACCGAGATCATGGCCCACCTCGTCGCGGTGGAGCTGCAGGGCGGCAAGAAGAGCTTCGTCGAGGCGGTCCGCTCGGCGCTCCACGAGGTCCGCGGCGCGTACGCGTTCGTGATCATCTACGACAAGGAGCCGAACAAGATCATCACCGCGAAGAGCGCGTCTCCGATCGTGCTCGGCGTGGGCAAGGGCGAGTCCTTTGTCGCCTCCGACATCCCCGCGCTCCTCAACCATACCCGCGACTTCATCTTCCTCGAGGACGGCCACATGGCGGTCATGACCCGCGAGGGCCTCGAGGTCACGACGATCGCGAAGGGCGAGAAGGTCGAACCGAAGATCAAGCACGTCGACTGGTCGCCGGTGATGGCCGAAAAGGCCGGCCACAAGCACTTCATGCACAAGGAGATCTTCGAGCAACCCGTGGCGATCTCCGACACCATCCGCGGCCGCGTCTCGATGGACGACGCGCAGGTGCACCTCGAGGGCGTCGAGCTCGGCGACGTGAAGAAGATCCGCCGCCTGGTCATCACCGCGTGCGGCACCAGCTATCACTCCGGCCTGGTCGGCAAGTTCATGATCGAGTCGCTGGCGCGCATCCCGGTCGAGGTCGACCTCGCCAGCGAGCTCCGCTATCGCTCGCCGGTGATCGACGACGAGACCGGCGTCCTCGCCATCTCGCAGTCGGGCGAGACGGCCGATACGCTCGCCGCGATCAAGGAGTGCAAGGCGCTCGGCGCCACGGTGTTCGCCGTGTGCAACGTGAACGAGAGCTCGATCGCGCGCGAGTGCAACAAATCGGGCGGCGTGATGTACACGCACGCCGGCCCCGAGATCGGCGTGGCCTCGACGAAGGCGTTCACCACGCAGCTCGTCGCGCTGTACCTGCTGGCGATCTTCCTCGGCCAAGCCCGCGGCAAGCTCACCAAGGAGCGCGCGACGGAGCTCCTGAACAACCTGCGCGAGATCCCGAAGCAGGTGGAGATGATCCTGCGGCGCGAGGCGCAGATCGTGTCGATCGCGCGGCGCTACAGCAAGGCGCGCGACTTCCTCTACCTCGGCCGCGGCCCGAACTATCCGATCGCGCTCGAGGGCGCGCTCAAGCTCAAGGAGATCTCGTACATCCACGCCGAGGGATACTCGGCCGGCGAGATGAAGCACGGGCCGATCGCGCTGATCGACGACAAGATGCCGGTCGTCGGCATCGCCACGCAGGGCCCGTTCTACGAGAAGGTCGTGTCGAACCTCGAGGAGGTCCGCGCGCGCAACGGCAAGCTGATCATCATCGCGGCGGAGGGCGACACCAAGATCGCGAACATCGCCGACGACGTGTTCCAGGTGCCGCGCGCGGATCCGCTGCTCGATCCGATCCTCACGGTGATCCCGCTGCAGTTGCTCGCCTATCACGTGGCGGACATCAACGGGACCGACGTCGATCAGCCGCGCAACCTGGCGAAGAGCGTCACGGTGGAGTGAGAGCGTTAGCGCTCTCCCCAACTTCCCCGGAGGGACGACTGGCGTGATCGGTTCTCGGAAGTGACGCTGGATGCGCCGACGCCGGTGCGCGTCACGTCTGAGTGAGATCGCTGTCGGAGGACCAATCGCCTTCTTCAGCGGTCTTCGACTGATCGTCGGGCCACTTCCAGGCCTCGGTCTTGTCGACCATCGCCGGCGGGATCAGCGAGGGCGCGATCGACGGCTGGGTGTTCGAGCCCGACTCGGACGGTGGTGGCGGCGGGATCAGCGTCGGCAGCGCCTGCGCGTCGGTGGGCGTGTTGTCGGTCTGCGGTCGCTCGAGGAACGACCAGCCCTCGGCGCCCATCGCGTCGGCGTCGATCTCGACCGTCGCGGCGGACTTCGGGACGAACGCGCGCGCGCCGGGGAGACCGGGTGGCTCGATCCACAGGCCCACGCCCGGGAGATCGACCTTGCGCTCACCGTACAGCTGCTCGCCGTCGGGATAATCGAGGCGGATCGGCATGGTGGTGTGATCGCCGTGCTCGGGCAGCGAGATCGCGCGCCCCGCGTTCGGCTCGAGCACCAGCGCGCGCAGGCGCTCGATCGTGAACATCGTGCCGGCGGGCGAGTCGGGGGTCGCGGTGAGCCAGACGGAGCCATCGGCCGGATCGAACGCGGGCGTGAAGCCGACGTGAACGCGCCCATCGCGGAGCTTCAAGGTACAGCGCAGGACCACTGTTGGCGGACGATAGTCGAATGTCCGCCCCAGCGTCCAAGAAGAGGGTTTCCTCCCTGACATCGTGGCAGTTATGCCCGGTGTTTGCGGCGATATCGCGCGGCACGTCGGCTCCTGACGCCGCCGAGCATGATCTTGCGAATCGTGACGGTGGCAGGGCTTGGGCTCGTTTCGGCCTCGACGGCGAGCTCGCTGCTCGCGGGGGCGCTGCGCGAGCCGCTGGTCCTGCCCGCGCTCGAGCTCTCGTGAGGAGCCGGTCCTCGAAGACGACGCGCGCTGCACGCGCTCGACGCTGCGTGCGAAGCTGGTGGGCACGGTGGTGTCGAGCGATCGCGATCGATCGGTCGCGGTGTTCAGCGACGCCGACACCCACCAGCCGCTCGGCCTCCACGAGGGCGAGGCTGTTCGAGCGCAGTGATCGATTCGTGGTGTCGCGCGCCGAGCTCGATGCCGCTTTGAATGATCCGTCGCGTCTCGAGCGCACGAACGTCGTGCCGAGCTTCAAAGACGGCCGCGCCAACGGGTTCAAGCTCTTCGGCGTGCGCCCCGGCGGCGCGTACGCGAAGCTCGGGATCCAGAACGGCGACCTCGACCCTCGTGAACGATCAGCCGCTGCTCGGCCCCGAGTCCGGCCTCACGTTATGACATCAGGTGATCCGCTCTGACACATTGTCAAAACCACCCTCCGGAGCTGTCAGCGTGGCAGGTCAAAGGCCCGAAAATGACGGGATATTATTGCGTTCCGGGACGGCATGACGAGTGCTCGAGGCCACCGCGCCGGTGATCGACGAGTATTTCAAGAGCTACTTCTGGACCTTCCGGCTGGCGGCGCTGGCGGTCCTCGCCGTGCTCACCGCGCGGGCCGTGAACGTCTTCGTCGGGGGGGCCCTGCGCACGCCGCCGTCGGCGATCGCGTCCGCGCCGATGACCGCGACCGGCGCCACCGAGGTGTCGCATCGCAGCGAGGTCGCGACCCAGGCTTTCCTCGAGCGCAACATCTTCAACGCCGAGCGCGAGGACTTGGTCGAGATCGCTGCGGCCGAGAACGCCGAGACCAGCAAGGCCGCGTTCGACGCGAACCAGTGCGACAAGACCAGCCTGCGCAGCAAGCTCGTCGGCACCGTCGTGTCGAGCGAGCGCGACAAGTCGATCGCCGTCTTCACCGACGCGACCACCAGCCAGCCGGTGGGCCTCTACGAGGGCGACGCGATCGAGGCGGGCAAGATCGTCAGCATCGAGTGGCGCGAGGTGAAGATCGATCACCTCGGCCGCTGCGAGCGCTTCAGCCTGCTCGATGATATGGCCGCCCCGGTCGCGACCGCAATGAGCGACGTGCCCGCGCCGCCCGACGTCGGCAACACCGGCGACGCGCCCAACGTCGCGCTCGGCGAAGGCGTGAAGAAGGTGAAGGACGACCAGTACGAGATCCCGCGCGCCGAGATCGACAACGTGCTGTCCAACCTCAACGCCGTCGCGACGCAGGCGCGCATCGTGCCCAGCTTCCAGAACGGCAAGGCCAACGGCTTCAAGCTCTTCTCGATCCGGCCGAACAGCCTCTACTCCAAGATCGGCATCCAGAACGGCGACGTCGTCCAGAAGATCAACGGCTACGAGATCAACAGCCCGGACAAGGCGCTGGAGATTTACTCGAAGCTCAAGGACGCGCAGTCGATCACCGTCGACCTCATTCGTCGCGGCAAGACCCAGACCCTCAATTACGCCATTCGGTAGGTGAATTTTCCGATGATGCTGACTTCACTTCGACGAACTATCGGTGCCCTCGGCCTCGGGCTGCTCATCGCTTCGCCCGCGCTCGGCCAGGAGGGCCAAGGCGGCAACGACGACGACGCCAACCCGTCGCCGCCGCCCGCCGCCGTGCCGCTCCGGAAAGCCGGCCCGATCATCGACAAGCGCGCGCTGGCGATCCCCGGAAAGTATCCGGACATGAAACCGACCGGGAACCCGGTCATCCCGAACGTACTGCCCCCAGGCGGCGTGCCTGCGGTGCTTCCGGGCCTGGCCCAGCCGCCCAAGACGATGCCCAAGGCGGAGGGTGACTACACCACGGTGGCCGACAAGAGCTGCCGTCCGCTGCCGCCGAAGGATCGCGTGCCGTTCGAGTTCAAGGACGCCGACATCAAGGACGTCGTCACCGCCATCTCGAAGATGATGTGCAAGAACTTCATCATCACGTCGAAGGTCCGCAGCCAGAAGTTCGACATCGTCTCGCCGACCAAGATCACCGTGCCCGAGGCCTGGCAGGCCTTTCTCTCCGCGATCGAGGCGAATGACTTCGCCGTGTTCGAGGTCGGTAAGTTCTACAAGATCATCCAGGCCACCGACGCCACGCGCGCGCCCGTCCCGATGTTCGAGGACGGCGTGAAGGTCACCGCCGACGACCGCATGATCACCAAGATCTGGAAGGTCGTGAACGCGCCCGACATCAACGCGGTGGTGAACTATCTCAACATCTTCAAGAGCGGAAAAGGACAGCTCCACCCGTTCGCCGCCACCAACACCGTCATCGCCACCGACTACGCGTCCTCGATCGAGCGCCTCGAGCGCATCCTCGACGAGATCGACGTCAACGGCGCGTCCGAGCGGGTACACGTCATCCCCGTGGACTACGGCACCGCGACCGAGGTGGCCGAGAAGCTCAACCAGATCTTCGAGCCCAGCAAGGCGCCCGCGGGCGCGGCCGGAGGTGCCAAGCGCGCCGGTGGCGGACCGCTCACGGAGTCCAAGGGCCAGCGCACTGGCGCCAAGGTCAGCGTCGCGCTCGACAGCGCCTCGGTGAGCAAGATCCTGGCCGACGATCGCACGAACAAGCTGATCATCATCGCCTCCGAAGAGGGCCTGAAGCAGATCATGGCCCTCAAGAGGAAGCTGGATATTCCCGCGGAGGGCGCCGGCGAGGGTCAGGTCCACGTGCTGCGCTTGCGCCACGCCAACGCCGAGGAGCTCGCCTCCACCCTCGCCTCGCTGTCGCAAGGCAAGCCCACCACCGGAAAGACGTCGCGCGTCGGAACGAAGCCCCCCGCGGTGCCCGGCATCCCGCAGCCGGCCGCAGCCGGCGCCACCGCCTCGCTGTTCTCCGGCGAGGTCAAGGTCACCTCCGACAAGCCCACCAATAGTCTGATCATCACCGCGTCGAAGTCAGACTATTCGGCGATGCGCCGCGTGATCGAGCAGCTCGACGTCGCGCGCTACCAGGTGTTCGTCGAGGCAGCAATCATGGAGGTCGCGATCAAGCGCGATCGCAACATCGGCCTCTCGTTCCACGGCGGCGTGAACGCCAGCATCGACGGCAAGGACTCGCCGATCTTCTTCGGCACCCAGCCGACCCAGGGATTCAGCTCGCTCGCAGCCGCGACCAACCCGGCCTCGCTGCTCGGCAACCTCGGCATCGCCGGCGTGCTGCGCGGCCCCACCCTCGCCGGCAGCGAGCAGATCGTCGCCGGCGGCATCCCCGCGCTCGGCGTGCTGGTGCAGGCGCTCCAGAGCAGCAACGACGTGAACATCATCTCCACGCCGCAGCTCCTCACGATGGACAACGAGGAAGCGGAGATCCAGGTCAGCGAGAAACGGCCCTTCTCGAGCGGCATCTCGCTCGGTGGCCTGGCGGGCCTGGCCGGCGCGGCGGGTGGCGCCGCCGGTGGCGCGCTCTCGTCGCTCGGCGGACTCGGCCTCGGCTCGGTGAACATCGTGCGCGAGGACGTCGGCCTGACGCTCAAGCTCAAGCCGCAGATCAACGACCAGCAGTACGTGCGCCTGGAGATCGACCAGGAGCTCTCCGACGTCGCCGGCGAGGACGCGCGCACGCAGCAGACCATCACGTCGAAGCGCTCCGCCAAGACGGTGGTCGTGGTGCGCGATCAGGACTCGGTGGTGATCGGCGGCCTCGTCCGCGACCGCGAGACCGAGGGTGAAGGCAAGGTCCCCTTCCTGGGCGACATGCCGCTCATTGGCTGGTTGTTCAAGCGTCAGAGCAAGCAGATCGAGAAGGTGAACCTCATCCTGGTGCTCACCCCGTACATCTTTCGG